>Ga0315281_10006306_pt1 | contig 16884 bp, 22 predicted proteins | sample YL17G07_0_MG_FD_204540 | JGI IMG/M metagenome (GOLD analysis project Ga0315281, IMG submission 204540) | Sediment microbial communities from Yellowstone Lake, YNP, Wyoming, USA - YL17G07_0 | ecosystem: Environmental > Aquatic > Freshwater > Lake > Sediment | place: USA: Wyoming | collected...
TCGAGACGACGTCCATCAGTCCGACCGGGAACTTCTCGTCGGTGATTATGCGGCCGTCGACCATGATGCCCTTTGACCCGAGTATGTGCTTTGCCTCACGGCTGTTGTCGCAGAGCTCGAGCATCTCGCGCAGGACCAGCAGCATCGGAACGCTCGATCCGGTCCCGTGTGGACCGGCCCGCGGCTTCGCGATCCATTTGCTAGTCTTGCGAGCGACTCCCCAGCTCTTCGGGGCGACCAGACGCTTCATGTGCTTGCTCATTTAGAGGCCCCCTTGATCTGGGCCAGCTTCTCCTTCCTCTTTGGGTCGGAAAGTTCGAGCTTCGTGATCATGCAGTTCGACGGCTCGACCGGTTTCGCTTTCTGCGTGCCGTCGGCCTTTGCGATCGTTATCCCTTCAAGTGTGAGTTTTAGATTCTTCAGGTCGACATTTGCGACTTTGGCCTCTGTGCCTCTGACCCCTTCGCCGCCCCTGAGGACCTTTACGGTGTCGCCCTTCCTGACTGGGAGCGAGCGTGTTCCGTATTCGGTCATGAGCGGGCGGTCCAGATGACAGGAGACCATCCTGTGCCTGGTGTGCAGCGGCGCGTGCGCCTGGCCCTTTCTCTGCTTCTTTGGTAGATGACTGGCGATCTTCATTTCATGACGCTCCTTCAGATTATCATCGAGGCGGTCGCCGCGATCCTCGGCCACCTCTCGGCTGCCTCCCTGGCCACAGGGCCCTTGATGTCGGTGCCCTTTGTCTCACCGGTCTCGGTCGTGATGACCGCCGCGTTGTCGTCGAATTGGATTATGGTGCCGTCGGACCTTCTGAACGGGCGCTTCTGGCGCACGATGACGGCTGTGACCACCTGGCGCCTCATCTCGGGAGTCCCCTTCTTCACGCTGGCGATGATGATGTCTCCAACGCCAGCTTTCGGGTAGCGCCTTGCGGTACCGTGGTATTTCGGGACTGTGATGATGCGGATGACCTTCGCTCCGGTGTTGTCGATGCACAACAGCTCGCTCATCGTCTGGAGTCCTCTCGTCTGCTTTCCTGGTAAGCCTTTCATCTCAATCACGCCCTTCGTTCTATCACGACGAATGAGACCTTCTTGCTGAGCGGTCTGCATTCCATTATCTTGACATTGTCCCCGTCCTTCAGCTTGAAGCACGGAGGAGCATGCGCGAAGTATCTGGAGGTCCTCTTCTCGTACCTCTCCCACTTCGGCACGAACCTAGTGTATTCTCTCTGGACGATCACGGTCCCCTGCATCTTCGTCGAGACAACCGTCCCGTCTATGACAGCCCCTCTGACGGGCAGCGTCCCGTGGAAGGGGCAGTAATCGTCACTGCATTTCTCCGTCGGAGGAGTGACATCCATGCCGATGTCCCTCTCGCCTTTGCTCTTCTTTGATCCCGCCATGTTAATCACCCTCATTTGACCCGCTTGACCCGATCCTCAGGCCGGAACTCGATCTCAGCCCCCTCGATCCTTTCCCGCTGGCCACCGTTGATGAACTCGAAGACGCACGAGTTCTTCGGGACCTTCTTCTCAGCCCCGCAGACTTCTATCACGAGCATGCGTTTCGTCTCATCAACCACTTGGCCGCGCATCCCGACGTATCCGGGGTGCGTCGAGGTGACTATCTCGACTTCGAGGCCTATCAGTTCATGTCTTTTCAGATCTCCCCTGGGTCTCATCCGTCATCATCTTGTGTCGACAGTGAATCCCATTTCAGTCAGTGTCTCTTTCACTTTTTTCTTGTGATCGCCCTGGAGTTCGATACGGCCGTCCTTGTGGGTGCCTCCTGCGGCACACTTGTTCTTCAGTTTCCGGGCCAACTCGATCAGGTCGATGTCCGTCGAATTGAATCCCTCGACCACTGTGACGACTTTTCCATACCTCCTGGTGTCCGTGAATATCTTTATCTGCTGTTGTTCTCGGGCGATCTCCTCGCACATGCACAGCTCTTTGGGCAGTCCACAAACTGTACAGATCGTAGCCATTAGGCTTTCTCCTCCCTTCCTATACCTCCTTCCTTCGCCGCTTTGATCTCAACTTCGCGCATGACGGTCCTGATCCTGGCGACATCCGTCCGCAGCGCCCTGAGCTTCCCTGGACTCGGAGGTGCGCCTCCCATGGCCGCCACCCCTCGCTCGTGCATGAGCTCGTCCTCGAGAGTGTTGAGCTTCTTGTCGAGCTCCTCGGGTCGCATCGCCCTCAGGTCCTTCATCCTAAGAAGTGCCAATCCGTTCAGTCCTCCTTCTTCTCCTCGTCGGAGGGTTTCTCTTCAGGCATCGCCGGCTCTGTCTCGGCCGGTTCGGCCTCGTCCTTCTCTTCCTGCTTCTCGACTGGTTCAACCGGCTCGGTAGTCTCTTGAGTCGGCTCCTCTGCCAACGGAACGACAGGTTCCTCCCCGTGCGCCGCTATGCTCAGTTCTTCCTTTGTAAAGAGTTTTCCTGGAGAACCGGCCTCGAGCAGCTCTATGGCCACCGAGGGAGTCGCTTTGATGAAGACTTCGTCGGGCAGCCTCGCGTTCGGGTCCATGATCCAGACTTTCACGCCGATGATCCCCGGTTTCAGCTTCGCGGCGGCATATCCTTCCCTCATCCATTTGATCTTCGGGTAACCGCAGTACTTGATGTGCCCCTCGCGGAACTTCTCCGTCCTGTGCCTCTGGCCTGTGAGCTTCCCTGCGATGATGACCTGACATCCCTTCGCTCCGGAATCCATGATCCTCTTCACTATAGAGTGGCCTGCCCGTCTGAAGTGCCAGCCTCTCTCGAGGGCCGATGCCAGCTTCTCCGCCATGATCTGGGCGTTCAAAGCCGGGTTGTCCACCTGCTGGACCTCTATCTGCGGGTTGCGGAACTTGAAGTCCTCCTCGATGGCCTTTGTGAGCGCCTGGATTGCCGCTCCGCGCCTTCCGATCACGAGCCCTGGGCGCTCGGTAATAAGTGTGACCCTCGTGCCCATCGGCGTCCTCTGGATGTCCAGCCCGCCGAAGCCCGCGCGGTTCAGCTGCTTCATCATGTACTCCTTGAGCTGGACTCGCTTGATATTCTCAATCACAAACTTCCTCTCTGTTGCCATCAGCTGACCTCCATCTCTTCCAGTATGACCTCGATGTGGGAGGTCAGGTCGTTCCACTGCGTGCTCCTGCCGAACGCCCGGGGCATCATGCCTTTCATGATCCGTCCCCTGTGGATTGCGATCGTGTGTATCCTCATGTTCTCTGAGTCGAGACCTTTGTACTCCGCGTTGTGCTGCGCGCTCTCGATCACTCTCAGGATCGCCTTCGCAGCCTTCATGGGGTATCTCCCCGGGCCAACTCCTGGCTTGTGTGATAGGTACTTCTTGTAATGTGTGTATTTCACGGGGCGTTTCAGTACTATGACCTCGCGAAGGAACCTCTTGGCCTCATCCACCTTCATGCCGCGGATGTTACAGCAAATTTCCTTGCACTTCTTCGGCGAAATTCGGATCTCCCTCCCGAGCGCCTTCGCGGTCTTCTCAGGGTCTGCATCTTGTGTGTATCCGACCATCAGTTTCACCTCACTTAAGCGGCATGAACTTGGACGACCTGGTCGCGCCTACTCCCGGACCAGAGTGTTTTGAGAAATTCCTTGTCAGCACGAACTCGCCGATCGCGTGCCCGATCATCTCCGGCCTGATCTCCACGGCGACGAACGCCTTGCCGCTGTAGACCTCGACCGACTTCCCGACGAACTCGGGGAGGATGAATATCTCGCGCCTGTGCGTCCTGACCGGCTCGCTGGCGATCTTGAGCTTCTGGACGAACACTTCCTGCTCTGAGTTGAGCCCTCTTACGTAGCTCCTCCTGGCGCGTGCGGGCAGTATGCCCAACAGATCCTGGAACGGCATCTTCAGCAGGTCCTCCATGGTGTAGCCGCGGTAGGTGAACTCCTTCTTCCTCCTCGCCTGGATCGCGCTCTTCCTCTTGCGCGTCTTCCTCCTGCTGGCCTTTGCCCCTCCGCCTCCGATTTTCTGGGCGCACATCTCACTTCACTCTCCTCTTGACCTTCCGCTTCTTCGAAGCAAGCCGCCCGACCTTCCTTCCCGGCGGCACGTGCCTGCTCACGCTGCTCTGCGTGCCGACGTGCGGGTGAGAACCCCCACCGTGAGGGTGGTCGACCGGGTTCATCGCGATGCCGCTTGTGTGGAAGTAGGTCCCGCTCTTCGTCTGGTAAGCATGGAACTTCTTTCCCGCCTTCGCCCAGGGCTTGTCGATGTGCCCTCCGCCGGCGATTATTCCGACAGTGGCCATGCAGTCCGGGTGGATCTCCTTGAACATCCCAGAGGGGAGAAGCACGACGGTGTATGCACCGTGGCTAACTACCGTCGCAGACTGTCCGGCGGTCCTGACAAGCTTTCCGCCATCGCCGGGTTTGCACTCGATATTGTATATTAGAGTACCCTCGGGGATATTCTTGACCGGGATGCAGTTCCCCGCCTCGATCGCAGAGTTCGGCCCGATCGACACTTTCTGGTTCACGGAGATACCATCCGGCGCGAGAAGATAGGTCCTGAGAGTCCCGTAGTTCACGAAGATCAGCGGGGCGATCCTTCCGCGCTCTTTGACGATGTCCTCGACGATGCCGGTCGCCTCGCGCAGCTTCGGGTACTTGGCGTCTGTAAATCTGAGATGCGTCGGTGCGAGGTAGTGTCCGAATCCCTTCCCGCGCCTTTGAGTCCTAAGTCGCTTTCCCATTCATTTCACCCCTAGAAGATCCCTATCCTCATGCCGATCTCCTCGGCGCTGAACCCTTCGGCCAGCTTGACGATCGCTCTCTTCCCGTGCTTCGTATGTTTGACATTGACTTTCTCGACTTTCACCGCGAACCGCTCCTCGACCTCCTTCTTGACATCGGCCTTGGTCGCGTCCCTGCGGATGACGAACTCCAGGCGGTTCCCGTCGGTGAGGTCCTGAGTAGGCGTGCCCGACATCTGGTTCATCGTCTTCTCTGTCACATACGGATGCATGATGACCCTTTTCTTCAAGACGCCCACCCTCCGATCTTGTTGAATGCGGCTTCGGATATGATCGTCAGCCTTCCGGGCAATCCGCCAGGTGCCAGCAATTCGACGTTCAATCCATCAACGGATGCGACATCGACGCCGGTTATGTTCGAGAAGCTCTTCCTCGCGGGACATTTTCCGGAGGTCACGATCAGGACGGTCTTCCTTTTCCTGTACTTCCTGCCCCTCATCTTCCCGTGCCCGGCGCGGATCCTCTTCCCGTTCTCAGCACGGATGAGATCGTCAAAGACTCCGATCTTCTCGAGCATGTTCATCGCGTCCCTCGTGGTTTCAATCTTCTCGAGTTCGTCGTTGACCACGACGGGCACCGTTACCTCATCGGAGAACTTGTGCCCCCTTGAGCGGACCGTCTGAAGATTGCCGATGGATGCGAGCGCCGACATGCGGGCCAGCCTCATCTCCTTCGTGTTCATCTTCTTGCTGCGGTCTGTTTCGATTCGCGGCGGGTGCGCCCTCCTGCCTCCGACGTTGTTCGGGGACTGCGCCCCTCTGGAGCTCCCCTTGATCCTCTGTGCGCGGGAGACTCCGTGCCCCTTCCCCCAGGTGGAGACCGAGTGTCTCTTGCCTGCGGTCGGGCTCGGGGCATACGGCTGGCGCGAGTTGGCGATTATCGAGACCGATGCTCTCTGGATTAGGTCCGGCCTGAATTCCGTGTCGAAGACCTTCGGGAGGTCGACCTGCTTCTGGACAGAGCCGTCGAGAGCGTACACGTTGATCCTCTTAGAATCTTTCTTGACGCTCTTCGCGACCGTTTCCTTCGCGACCTTCTTGACCTTCTTCTCTGCCATTCAGCTCACGCCCCCTGTTTCGACTCTAGTGAGAGATAAGTGATCTGCGGGGATTCCTTGAGCTCGACGGTGCGGTCGCGGACAGGCTCCCTCAGCCTCACGATCCTCTTCGCGACGCCTGGAATGGTCCCGTGGACGACCACGTAGTCGTTCCTCACAAGCCCGTAATGCAAAAATCCGCCCTTCGGCGTGACATCGACACCGTTCTGCCCTATCTTCAAAATCCTCTTGTTGAATTCAGTTCTCTGGTGGAAACCTATTTGGCCGGCCTGCGGGACAGTCCATCGGACGTATCCGGGACGCTTCGGTCCGAGGTTCGCGATCATCCTTCTGTGCTTGCTGTTCTTGTGCGGGTTCAGCTTGGGCCCCCAGCGCTTTGTGACGCCCTGGAACCCTTTCGCCTTCGTGATCGACACGACATCGACCATCGCACCTTCCTTGGCGAAATCGTTGACCTTCACTTCCTTCCCCAGGATTGACTTCGAGTATGCGAGGCGCTCCATCAGCGTTCCGCCGCCGAGCCCGATTTCCATCAGCGCGGGGCTCTTGGTTGGAACACCCGTAACTTTTCCTGGCTGAGTGTGAACTATCACGCGGATCTCGTCGAAGTCTCCCTCGCCGATCTTGGCGAGCGGGTCTTCCTTATCCTTCGGCTTCTTCGGGACCGGTGTTCGCCTGGAGAGAGTTGGGTCGAGCTTGTCCGTCCATTTCTCCGTGACTGTCTTCAGGCCGTAAGAGCTGTCCTTGTAGAGCCTGATCGCGACGACTTTCAACGGCGGCACCTCGAGGACTGTCACCGGCACCTGGACCTCCTGTCCTGCGGTCGTGCTCGCTGCGCGATAATCGATCATGATGGCATGGGTCATGCCTGCTTTCCATCCGGCGAATCCGAGCAGCCTCGGCGCTCCATCGACGGACGGCCAGCTAGTTATCCTAGCCAGCGGACTACCCGCCCTCTTCCTAGGCGAATAGGCTATCGATCCTTTCCTTGGTCTTCGTCTCTGCGACATTTGGACACCTCTTGCTCAGATGGAGACGACTGCTATCGCTACTCGTCAATCCTCGAAAGGACTGCCAGAGTTCCTTCGCATCGACCGTGACGCGTGCTTCACACATACAATGTGGAAGACAGAGTGCGAACGTTGGGTTGCTCGAGGCATTGCCCAAAGCGTCTGGTCAATCTCTCCTCTGACTTTGAGTGGGCACTGGTATATGGTGGTAATATTTAAACCTATCCTGCTCCATTCGATGCGTGCCAGTAGTCGGAATTAGGGGCTATTTCGGAGGGTATTCTTTTTGTGCGCGAGTGATATTACAGAATAACGAAGATGAGCAGGGAGAGCCGATGCGACCGAGGATTGAGAGAGTCGATTTGACAGATTCAGTTGCAAAGAGGGAGGTTGAAGATTTCTGCCACGGAGCAGGGCTTCCCAAATTTGCACCGATCAAGGGCAATGTACTGGCGCAATTCGCGATGAGGGATTCCGAGAACGATATTGGAGCGGTCGCCAGGTTGGAGATCATACTCGACCATCCGTTCGTTGAGGAGGTGGCTGTAAGAGCAGATCTTCGCAGAAAGGGTCTCGGAAAGAAGATGGTCGGCGAGGTCCTTGAAGAGGCTCGGAGAAGAGGGATCAGGACCATCTGGGCGATGGCGAGAGCGCCGAATTTCTTCAGGGGAATCGGATTCGGGGAGGAGCCAGACGGCGAATTCCGGGCGGAGATGATCGAAGGATGCGAGAAATGCCCCGATTATCTCAGAGTGTGCAACCCGGTGCTCTTCAAGAAGAATATTGACAAATGAGTCAGCATTCAGAGCTTGCCCCCTTTCGCCTTCTTCTGGACCCTCTTCGCCCTCTCTTTCGATGTGAATCCAGTCGCTTTCTCGAGGAATGCGTTGTACTTTCGTACGGTTTCGGCGGCGGTGTTTGCGTCGACCTTTGTGTTCATCACGGGGTCGACTGTCAAAGCTTTCTTGTCTTTCACCGTGGCTGTGAGCTTGGCGATCGCCCCGAAGCTCGTCTCATATGAGTTGTCACTGACTTTCGTTACATTACCAAAAACACCCTCGATAAGCTGCCCCAGTTTCTCTCCTTCGATCTCTGAAAAATGCCCTCGCCTGATCTCGTAGTCTTGCATCTCGTCACCGCTCCGCTCTCAGCATCTTTCGGATAAGAATCATCTCATGAAAAACTTTTCGAGAGTTGAAATCGTGATGCGAAAACTGACTGGCTCATGAAGTCATACGAATTAGAATCTTCGTCTGTCCCCTCAAACCCCTTTCACGACTTTTTCTTTCTTAAGGCGGAGGCGATAGGGAGTTTCTACGAAGAAGTATGCGTCGAATCGCATATACCCGAAGTTGCATATACTAGAATCAATTAATTGGAGAATATTATATGGCTGACTTATGCCCAATCAGCTCGATGCCCACAATGGAAATCTTATCGGAATACTATGACACACGCGATCAGATTAGTACTACCATGAAATTGGCTACAGATTCGGAATCCAGGCTTGCCAGTTCTATATTGCAGTCGGGAAAACCAAATATGAAAGCAGGGGGATTATAGAGATGGTCCAAAACCCACCCAAAACGGACGGAATCATAGGTAAATACGAAGGCGATGGGTCCGCCCTAATTCAGGTACTTCTCGAACTTCAACGTGAAAATCAATGGCTTTCTCGAGATGTTCTGAGAATGGTGAGTGAGAGGCTAAGAGTCCCCCTGGTCCAGGTTTATCACGTGGCTACTTTCTACAAGGCTTTCAATTTGGTGCCTCGAGGGCGACACGCAGTGGTGGTGTGTCTTGGGACAGCTTGTCAGATACGTGGTGCACCTCGCCTTTTAGATAAGGTCACCCAGAGCTTAAAAATAAGACCGGGCGAGACTTCGAAGGACTTACGGTTTAGCCTAGATACCGTGAATTGCCTCGGATGCTGTGCCTTAGGGCCAGTGATGGTAATCGATGGCGAATATCACAGTGGGCCTTCTACAAAGGAAATCGAGCAGATCATTGCTGCCTGCAAATAAGCGGTAACGAGGGAGGATTATGCCCAGATTGAACTCAGCTACTGACCTGAAAGGACTTAGGCGGGATCTATTTACCCGCAGAGACCCAAACAAGCCATGCGTGACCATATGCTCAGGCACGGGGTGCCACGCCTACGGCAGTGAGAAAGTAGCCGAGGCCTTCATCAGAGAGATTCAGAAAAACGGACTTCAAGGAAAGGTGGACATACGCCGGACTGGGTGTCATGGTTTCTGCGAGAAAGGCACCATAGTTATCATCTCCCCGGAGGAAATCTGCTATCTACGAGTAAAACCGGATGATGTTCCTGAGGTTGTCTCCACAACTTTGGTCGGAGGGAAGGTGCTTGAGCGTTTGCTGTTTAAAGATGATGATGGTCGGAAAATCGTGCATGAAGGCGAGATACCTTTTTACAAGCACCAAAGCCGGATTGTTTTTGGCAACAATAAACTCATTGATCCTAAGAGCATAGATGATTACATTGCTCTAGGTGGCTATGGCGCCTTAGCCAAGATCCTTTTTGAGATGTCGCCGGAGCAGACTCTTGATGAAATCAAAAAGTCTGGTCTAAGGGGCAGGGGTGGCGGTGGTTTCCCCACTGGGACAAAATGGGAGACCACGCGAAATGCACCTGGAGAAATAAAGTACGTCATCGTCAACTGCGATGAGGGGGATCCAGGTGCTTATGGGGACAGGAGCCTCATGGAGGGCAATCCTCACAGTGTGCTGGAGGGATTAATAATCGGCGCCTATGCCATTGGCTCACACCAGGGGTTCGTCTATGTGCGACAAGAGTATCCCCTTGCTGTGGAAAATCTCTCCATTGCCTTGAACCAAGCGAGGGAGTATGGGCTCTTAGGCGAGAACATCCTCGGCTCGGGATTCGACTTCGATGTTAAGGTGCACTGCGGCGCTGGCGCATTTGTATCTGGTGAGTCTAGCGCTCTGATGACAGCCATCGAGGGGAAGGTAGGCGAGCCGAGGCCGAAGTATATTCGCACAGCAGTGAGTGGCATCTGGGAAAGACCGAGCAATCTGAATAACGTCAAGACTTGGGCTACTGTCCCCGTGATCATCAACAAGGGCGCTGATTGGTTCGCCGGCATCGGAACCAAAGGGAGCAAGGGAACAATGATCTTCTCCCTCGTAGGGAAGGTGAACAACACAGGGCTGGTGGAAGTTCCGATGGGAATCACCTTGCGGGACATTATTTATAAAATCGGAGGGGGGATCCGCGAAGGGAAGAAGTTCAAAGGAGTACAGACCGGAGGCCCCTCAGGGGGAGTCATCCCCGAGAGTCTTATCGATACCCCAGTAGATTTTGATGAGCTTTCTGAACTGGGTTCCATGATGGGCTCAGGCGGGATGATTGTGATGGATGAGGACACCTGCATGGTCGATATAGCTCGATATTTCCTCAACTTCCTTACTGAGGAATCCTGTGGAAAGTGCATCCCATGTCGCGAGGGAATATTCCAGATGCTTCAAATACTAAACAGAATTTGCGAGGGAGAAGGGAAGGAAGGAGATATCGACTTACTGGAGGAGATCGCCGAGATGGTCAAGGATTTCTCGCTTTGTGCGCTCGGTGCAACGGCTCCCAACCCAGTCCTAAGCACGATCAAATACTTCCGTGAAGAGTATGAAGCGCACATTAAGACGAAGCGCTGCCCGGCCTTCACATGCAAGAAACTGATGTCATATTACATCGACCCGAAGAAATGCCAAGCTTGCATGATTTGTCGAAAGAATTGCCCAGTAGATGCCATCGGTGGTGGCAAAGGCCTAGTCCATATCGTTGACCAGGTCAAGTGCACCAAGTGCGGAACTTGCTTTGAAGTCTGTCCGGCACGTTTTGGTGCCGTAACCAGACTTTCCGGCGTAAGAGTGCCTAAACCTGTTCCAGCAGGGACGAAGATGATACGTGAACGAGGTGAATGAAGATGGGCGAGGTTACATTGACTATAGATGGCAAGGAAATCAAAGCCAAAAAGGGGATGATGATTCTTGAAGCGGCGCAAAGCGCAGGGATCCACATCCCCACTCTCTGTCATCACGAAGAACTCACCTCCTATGGTGCATGCCGTCTATGCACGGTAGAAATAATCAAGGGGAAGAAATCACGCTTAGTCACCTCTTGCACTTACCCTGTTGAAGACGGGCTTGTAGTTAAGACGGAATCAGAACGAGTAATGAAAGGCCGTAAAATACTATTGGAATTGATACTGGCCCGCTGGCATATAGACAAAGCAATAGAGCTGGACCATTGGCCGTGGACAGCCAAGGCTTTGCTAGAGAATTATGGCCTTGAGCAGACTCGGTTTCAAGAGAATACGACTATGTGCATCCTCTGCGGTTTGTGCGTGAGGTATTGCGCCGAAGTAAAAAAAGCAAATGTCCTTGGCTTTGTAGGGAGGGGGATCAAGCGACAGGTCGTAATCTATCCCGAATTGGCCGTAAAAGTCTGCCCAACCTGCCAGGGTGGCAAGATGGGGTGTAGCTTTGTTTGCCCGACTGGCGTGATTCCTAACGATTTTGCCTGCATAGCATTGTATGGTAGCAAGAAAATCCCCCTCGCATATCCAGTCAGGGAATATGACCAAGACAACATTCGAGAAATCCTGCGCAGTGTGGGGGACTCGTAAACACGCTCGACCATCGAATTACTCAGGTGAGAGCCCTCACCGACCTCGATAAGCATACTGAAGGAACGGAAATTCCTCTGCAATGACGACGAATCTGCCACTCTCGCAGACATCCCTCCCGTAGCATTCCCTGCACGTGATGCATTCGTTGCCGATCTCCGGCATCAACTCAACTCTCCGGTTCACCCCTCGGCCGACGAAACCGATAGCGTTCAGCTTTTTTACTTCCGCGCAATAGCGGACACATCTGCCGCAAAGAGTGCAATTGGTGATTTCCTCCCCCTTCTCAAGCGGGAATCGGGATCGATCCGCGCCGTATTTCTTTGCCAGGTCCGGCAGAGGCCCCGAGGGTGCCAGAGGCAGGAGCAATTCTAGGATTACCTTGCGTATTTTCAATATCCTCTCTGAATTCGTCTTTACTACCAGGCCGTCCTCTGCGGGGTAACAGCAGGAGGCAACCAATTTCGTCTTTCGATTCTTTGTGACTTCAATCATGCAGAATCGACATGCGCCGAAGGGCTCCAGCTTTTCATTATAGCATAGGGACGGGATGCCGATTCCGGCATTCCTAGCTGCCTGAAAGACAGTCATTCCCTCCTCTGCTTTGACAGGCTTTCCATCAATCTTCATCGTCATAGTGCTCATCTTCATCACCTCTTCTTCTTCTTGATTTCCGTACCCTGAGGAACGGCCTTTGGCACCGGTTCTCCGGAGATTTTCGTCACAGCGTTGAACTTCTCAGGGCAAACATCAAAACAAGTGTCGCATTTGATGCACTTCTCCTGATCGATTATATGGATGATTCCTTTCTTTCCTGAGATCGCTCCGACCGAACAATTCTTAAGGCACAGCCCGCAGGCCAGGCATTTCTCAGGGTCGATATAGTATGTGACTAGTGACTTGCAGACCTTTGCAGGGCATGCTCCTCTAATGTGCGCTTCGTATTCGTCCCTGAAATGCCTGATCGTGCTCAGCACAGGGTTCGCAGCCGTCTGACCGAGAGAGCAAAGGGAAGCGTCGCGAAGCACCTCGGCGAGATCCTCCAGATCTTTGATATCGTCCTCGGTGCCCTTTCCATTGGAGATTGCGCCCAGTTTCCTGCAAATCTGCTTAAGTCCCTCCCGGCACGGTACGCATTTCCCACATGACTCGTCGGCGAGGAAATTGGCGAAATACTTTGCGGTATCGACCATGCAAGTGTCCTCGTCCATGACGATCATCCCGCCGGACCCCATCATCGATCCTGCTTTCGAAAGTTCGTCGAAATCCACCGGGAAATCGAGCAACTTCTCGGGGATGCAACCACCAGACGGGCCGCCTGTCTGGACGGCTTTGAATTTCTTGCCGTTCGGAATCCCGCCACCGATTTTTTCGATTATGTCTCGGAGTGTCATGCCCATCGACACTTCGACCAGCCCGGTGTTGCTGACCTTGCCCACCAGGGAGAAGATCTTCGTGCCCTTGCTCCCTTCCGTGCCAATGCTGGTGAACCAATCTGCGCCGTTATTGATTATGAACGGCACAGTCGCCCATGTCTCCACATTGTTGAGGTTGCTGGGTCTGTCCCACACCCCCTTGACGGAGCTGTGGACGTATTTCGGTCGGGGTTCGCCTACTTTCCCCTCTATCGCGGACATAAGAGCGCTCGATTCGCCGGAAACAAATGCGCCCGCGCCCCTGTGAATCGTTATTTTGAAGTCGAACCCGGAGCCGAGGATGTTCTTGCCCAGGAGACCGTACTCCTCTGCCTGTTTAATCGAGAGTTCTGTGTTCTCCACCGCCAAAGGATACTCCTGGCGCACGTAGATGAAACCCTCGTGAGAGCCGATGGCATACGCACCAATGATGAGCCCTTCGATAACCAAGTGGGGGTTACCCTCCATGAGGCTCCGATCCATGTACGCGCCGGGATCCCCCTCATCGCAGTTGACGATGACGTACTTTATTTCTCCAGGTGCATTTCGCGTGGTCTCCCATTTTCGGCCTGCGGGGAAACCGGCTCCCCCCCTCCCTCTGAGATTTGCCTTCTTGACCTCTTCAAGGACCTGCTCAGGCGAAATGCCTGAAAGCGCTTTAGCCAAGGCAGAGTACCCGTTGAGGGCGATGTAGTCATCGATGTTTTTGGGATCGATCTTGCGGTTGTTATCGAGGATCAGGCGCTTCTGATTCTTGTAGAACGGTATGTCGGATTCGTGAGCGATCCTCTTGCCGGTTGTCGGATCGGTGTAGAGCAATCGGTCAATGATCTTTCCTTCCTTTAGTGTCTGGGAGACGACCTCGGATGCATCTTTTGGCTTAACCTGCAGATAGCATATCTCCTCAGGGTGAAGTATGACGATGGGCCCCTTCTCGCAGAACCCGTGACAGCCCGTCCTCCTGACTTCCACCTTATCGGACAATTTCTGATTTTTCAACTCCTCTTGAAATGCCGCGCTGACTTTCTCACAGCCGGAGGCCTGGCAACCGGTACCCGAGCATACCGTGATGCAGAGTCTTTTTGGATCTCTCTTTGATACGATTTGCTTTCTCAGTTTCTCCAAATCTGATGACGATTCTAATTTGGTCATGTCTGTCACCTAGGTGTAGCTTGATAGGATTTTCTCGACCTGCGACGAGGAGATCCTTCCGTGATAGTCGCCATCGACGACAATCACCGGGCCCAGGGCGCAGCACCCCAGGCAATTGACGCTCTCCAGAGTGAATTTCATATCCTCGGTCGTCTCGCTGGCCTTTATCCCAAGGGCCCTTTCCGTGTGCTCCAGAATTCTCGGTCCGCCCCTGACATGACAGGCGGTGCCGAGACAGACCCTTACGAGATGCTTCCCTCTCGGTTTCAAATGAAACGCCTTATAGAAAGTTGTGATCTGACGGATTTGAGACATCGGTACATTCAGTCTCTCAGAAACCCACATCAGCGTGTGCTTGGGCAGCCAATAGGTCTTCGCCTGAATCTCGAGAAGTATCTGAATGAGGGCGCTCTTGTCACAGTGATATTTGTCCACAATCTCGTCGATGTTGTGCAGCTCTTGAACCATTTCGCTTATCGCTTCTTCCCGCTTCCTTACCCTTCTGAGTTCCGCAGCATAGTGGAAAGCTTCTTTTTCGAGGGCACCCAGTTCATCGCTCAGAGGCTTGCGGTCCAATCCAAGGCTGTAGAATTCATCTAGGAAGGTCAGCCCCTTGATGAGAATTTCCGTCTTGCTCAATCTAGAATCCTTTTGCAGGCGAGACAGAATTGAAGCTTGTTCGTCAGTGATTCTTACTCCCACGAATTTCGATTTGCTCTTTTCCATGCATATCGCGACCTGCTGTTTTACAGTTTAACGACATAATTCAATTGATATAACTAATTAACTCTCATAATATTTTGCCTGAAAGAGATTATCCGCAAAGAGTTCGTCAAAGCCGATTTTCGAGGGAAATACCGCCTATTGAACCGTAGTGTTTTCGTGATTCGTTTTCATCTCATGAAAAACTTTTCGTGATCGCCCGGGGCGATGGTGAACTTCTCGATCGACAGCACCTCCTGCCACCTCGACCGGCATCCGCAGTCGCATCTGTCTATCTTCTTCCTGTCCTGGGTGAGATTGAAGCCATCTATCGATGAGATGAAGTCTGAATCGCATGTTCCGCAGTTGTGAGGGCCGTGGTCGCTCCCCGCACCGACCATGCTCGATAAGAGGAGGCTGTCCCCTGCTTCCGCTCTTTTCAGCACCTCAATGACGCTCCAGAGCCATGGGGGCCTGTATGCCCAGTTCTTCCATAGCTTCTCCAGTCTGGTCCTGCGTTGGACATTGACTGGGTTGACCGTGATGACTCGGGAATAGGGAGCAGCTTTCGAAATCGATTGAAGCGTGTCGTCGATCGCTTCCTGCTCGGTGAGGAAGGGCGGTTTGAGAAGGAGGTATGTCCTGACCGTTGCACTCGCGCCAAGCACGGTCTTCGCCGCCTCCTCGTAGTCGGCGAATGTGAAGCCTTTAGAAATCGAGTTTGAGAGGATGCGATCATTGGCACTCTCAAGACCCAGGGCGACCTCGATGTCCGGACAGATTCCAACGCATTCTTTCATCGTTTCTGGCTTGACGAACTCGGGACGGCTTTCGAATAGCATCTTCGCGCCTGATCCTTTCACTCGGCTGAGGATTTCCTCGCGGATGTTCGATGGGACTTCGCTCTCGTCGATGAAGCTGCCGGAGGTATAGACTTTGACGATTGACTGATTGTCGAACGATTTCCAGGCGGCTTCGAACTGAGACAGAATGTTTTCGCCGGTTATCGAGCGGTCGGACGCTTTCTCGTTGTATCCGCACATTGAGCATCCGCCAGAGTCCCGCCACCAGGCGCACCCGGGAGTGCTGAGTATGATGGTGAGACACCTGACTCTCTTACCGTCAAGGAGCTCCTCCTCCGTCCAAACCGGCGCGGGCGCCTCGTGCCTCTTCTTCATCGAATGTGCTCCTGGTGAGTGAGAAGCGTACCAGCTTAATCATCTTTCGGGGACCGCGATACCAACCTTTTTTTAGTCTGTCATAAATGCACGAGCGATGGATGAAGAGCAGAGGCTGAGCCTCATCAAGAAGGATGTCTCCGAGATAATCACCGAGGATGAGCTCAGGCAAGTGGTCGTCGAGAAGAAGCACCCTAAAGCATACATCGGATTTGAACCGAGCGGCATGATGCACATCGGACAAGCAATCAACGCGATCAAGATCGTTGAGATGGAGAAGGCAGGATTCGATTTCATCATCTTTCTTGCGGACTGGCATGCAAAATTAAATGATAAATTCGGCGGCGACCTCGAGAGCATCAGGGCTTGCGGCGACTACCTCAAACACTGCTTCCTCGGATTCGGTGCGGACCCTGAAAGGACCAAGTTCGTCTACGCCAGCGAAATAGTTGATAGGGCGAAGTACTGGGAGACCCTCATACACATTTCAAAAGCCAGCTCTCTGTCGAGAATCAAGCGCTCGATGACGATAATGGGAAGAGAGGAGGAAGACGCCGAGGTGGATTTCTCGAAATTGATCTACCCGCCGATGCAAGTCGCGGACATCTTCGAACTGGAGGTCGACGTTGCCTACGGAGGCATGGATCAGAGGCACGCTCACATGCTTGCTAGAGATGTCGCCGACAAGCTCGGCTGGAAGAAGCCCATCGCGATGCATTCCTGGCTCCTCCCGAGCCTGACCGGATCCGGCAGAATGGACTCAGCCCCGAAGAAAATGTCCAAGAGCGACCCGAAGACAAATATCACGGTCACGGATTCGCCCGAAGCCATCAAGGAGAAGCTTTCGAAGGCGTTCTGCCCCGCGAAGGAGATACAGGACAACCCTGTTCTGGCGATATCCGAGAGGATAATTTTCCCGGCGAAGGGC
>Ga0315281_10006307_pt1 | contig 16883 bp, 29 predicted proteins | sample YL17G07_0_MG_FD_204540 | JGI IMG/M metagenome (GOLD analysis project Ga0315281, IMG submission 204540) | Sediment microbial communities from Yellowstone Lake, YNP, Wyoming, USA - YL17G07_0 | ecosystem: Environmental > Aquatic > Freshwater > Lake > Sediment | place: USA: Wyoming | collected...
AGCCGTTTAGCACACGTGAGAGAGAATCGGCTACCATCAGAGCTACTTTGACGTCCGTCTATCTCTATTCAATTGTCAAAGAACGTTTTATATTCAACCCTCACCCTATTGTGACACAGTCTCTCGACGGGGGAGGGTAGGGGTGGCCGCCGGCTCAGAGAGCCTCTGGCTCGGAGAGGGGTGAATGATTAGATTTAGTCCCCCTCCCCTTCATCCCCTCCCGCCAAGGGAGGGGAAAGTTTTGGGTTAGGAAAATACGATGAAGATTGAAGGAAGAATCTGGAAATTTGGGTCAGATGTCGATACGGATGCCATCATCCCGGCCCGTTACCTGAATCAGTCTGATGCCAAGGAACTGGCAAAACATGTGATGGAGGATGAACGGCCTGAATTTTCTCAGAAAGTCAGAAAAGGTGACATTCTTTTGGCTGAAAAGAATTTCGGTTGTGGTTCGTCCCGTGAACATGCGCCCCTTGCCTTGAAGGCAGTGGGGATCTCCTGTATTATCGCAAAAAGTTTTGGAAGGATCTTCTACCGAAATGGACTCAATCTCGGCCTTCCTCTTTTAGAATCCTCAGAGGCTTCTGAGGCCATCCAGGAAGGGGATCGAGTTCGAGTGAACCTCACCACTGGCGAGATCTTCGACCTCACACAAAAAACGAAATTTTTAGCAAAACCCATCCCAGCCTTTATGCAGGAATTGATCAAGGACGGGGGTTTGATCCGACATCTTCGAAAAAAGGGGTTAAAGAAGAAATAAAAACCAGATTGCTAAAAAGGGGAAAAAAACACTCTGAGGGGGAATGAAGATTTTTTCGATAACCATTCTTAGCGAAGCGAAACGGCCGCAAATTGAATGTTTGAGCCCGAAGGGCGAGTTTTCAATTTGCAGCGAAGTCGGGTATTGGGGGTCAGGGTATTGGATGGGCTCAGGTATTTTGTTTCGCTTGGTTCCCCTGCCTCAAAAACAGGAGTGCTTATCCACGGAGGAGATGCTCTATACCGGCGAGAGAATTTCGTGGTAAGGCCCTGGTACCAGTGTTCATAATGGTGAAGGTAGGGAGATGGGTAAGACTAAAACTCGTTTGCTTGAAAGGTTATTCCTGAGGAAGCAAGAATCCAGGTTTTCCCTTTCTGGATTCCCACTTGCGTGGGAATGACACACCAGGCAATTTGGAATTTACGAACTTTGAGCGGATGGAAGATTAAGATTTTTTCTTCGGTTTCTCCTTCTTCTCTTTGGGAACTTCTTTTTCTTCTTTCTTGACCTTCTTTTCTTTTTTCTCTTTCTCTTTTCCTTTTTCCTTCTCTTTCTCTTCCTTTTCTTCCTTCCCCTTCTTTTTGGGAGTGACTTTTTCAAGAACCTCTTTGGCTTTTTTTATCGCCGATTTCTTTTTCTCCTTGGGGAGGGCATAGGTCACCAGCTCAACAAGAGAGAGGGGAGCTCCATCTCCCTGCCGCCACCCCAATCGATAAACCCGGGTATACCCTCCTTCCCGGTCTTTAAACTTCGGGGCGATTTCATCAAAGAGCTTCTTTACAATCCCCTCGTTGCGAAGAAGCGCAAAAGCCTGTCTTCTTGCATGGAGCGTGCCTTTCTTTCCGAGGGTGATGATTTTATCTGCCCAACTTCGAAGCTCTTTTCCCTTGGCCAAAGTCGTTTTGATCCGTTCATATTGAAGCAACGAGACCACCATATTACGAAACATCAGCTCCCGGTGCTGAGTGTGGCGACTTAATTTTCTGCCTGCGACACGATGCCTCATTCCTTACTCCTATCCAATGGCTTCTGATTCCATTTCCTCTTCAGATTTCTTGGGAGGCCAATTGTCTAATTTCATTCCCAAACTAAGCCCCATTTCGGATAAAATTTCCTTGATCTCGTTGAGGGATTTTCGGCCAAAGTTCTTGGTGGCCAAGATTTCTGCCTCTGTTTTCTGAACCAGGTCTCCGATCAGCTTGATGTTCGCATGCTTCAGACAGTTGGCAGACCGGACGGAGAGTTCTAATTCATCCACGCTTCGGAGGAGATTTTCATTAAAGGTCTCCTTTTCTTCCAGGTCTTCAGAATAGGACATCTCCGCCTCTTCCTCTTCCTCAAACGTAATGAAGATGGAGAGTTGATCTTTCAAAATCTTTGCCGCATGGGCTACGGCTTCTTCTGGATTCAAACTTCCATCGGTCCAGACCTCTAAGTTCAACTTATCATAATCTGTAATTTGTCCCACCCGGGCATTGGTCACGGTGTAGTTCACCTTTTTGGTCGGAGAAAAGATGGCATCCATGGGAATGGTCCCGACCGGTTGATTCTCCTCCTTGTTTCGCTCTGCAGGGACATAACCCCTGCCCATCTTCACCAACATCTCCATGGAGAGTTTGCCATCCCTGGAAAGCGTGGCAATGTAATGGTCTGGGTTAAGGATTTCTACCGCATCGCCTGTGAGTATATCCCCTGCCTTGAGCACTTTGGGACCTTCTGCTTTCACCCGGATGGTTTTTGGACCTTCGGTATGAAGTTTTAACCTGACCTCTTTGAGATTAAGGATAATCTCAGTCATATCCTCTTTGGTCCCGGGGATGGTCGAAAATTCATGGAGCACGCCGTCAATTTTAACGGATGTGATCGCCGCCCCTTGCAAGGAAGAGAGGAGGAGTCGTCGAAGAGAATTTCCAATTGTAATGCCTAAGCCTCTTTCAAAGGGCTCCGCCGTGAACTTTCCATAAAAGGGTGTCAGTGTTTCTTTTTCTACTTCCAACCGTTTGGGTCGAATCAGGTCTTTCCAACTTTTTTGCATATCGCCTCCAAATTACTTCGAGAACAACTCGACGATCAATTTCTCTTGGATGGGGATGGTGATGTCCTCTCGGGTGGGTAGACCTTTCACACTCCCCTTCATGAGATTTTTATCCAATTCCAGCCATTGAGGCACACCTCGCCGAGCCACCCCTTCCAGAGCCTCTAAGATACAGACAACTTTCTTGCTCTTCTCCCGGAGCTCGATGACATCCCCTGGCTTCACGAGATAGGAAGGAATGTTTACTTTGGACAGGTTGACCAAGAAATGGTTATGTCGAACGAGCTGACGTGCTTCGTTTCTTGAATTGGCAAAACCGAATCGGTAGACGATGTTGTCTAATCTCCTTTCCAAAAGAGAAAGGAGGGTTTCTCCGGTAATGCCCTTTTGTCGATCCGCTTCTTTAAAAATGTTACGGAACTGGTTTTCCAGAATCCCATACATCCTTTTAACTTTCTGTTTTTCCCGAAGCTGAGTTCCGTAGGCCGAGAACTTTTTCCGATCCTGACCATGTTGTCCAGGAGGGTAATTCCTCCGGTCGTACGCGCACTTCTCCGTATAGCATCTCTCCCCTTTGAGAAAGAGTTTGAGATTTTCCCTCCGACAAAGCCGACAAACCGATTGCGTATGTCTTGCCAACGTTAATCCTCCTGTCCTAAGACTGATCACTTAGAAAAAATGGTCTATAGTGAATAGGCAAAGGTAAAGATGCCGGTTTCGTCAAAAGGCTATGTCGTTGGTCAATAAATCTTTATTCTTAGCCCATAACCCTTTAACTATAAACCAAACGGGCTTCCTGACCCTAACCTATATACAATTTTTATGATTTTTGGGTGATAAATTCATTCTCCATCCGTCCAATTTGTCTCAAATCTGTGTAATCTCCTTTAAGAATCTGTGTAATCAGACGCGGTCTTAGACGCGTCTCCGTTTAGGAGGGCGACATCCATTGTGGGGAATGGGCGTGACGTCTTTAATGAGATGGACCTTTAAGCCGGCTGCCTGAAGCGATCGCAAGGCCGATTCCCTCCCGGCCCCTGGCCCCTTCACATAGACATCAATGGATCGAACACCATGCTCCATGGCCTTTTTAGCAGCATCCTCTGCAGCCATTTGTGCGGCAAAAGGGGTGCTTTTCCGGGAGCCCTTGAAACCTTGTGTGCCGGCGCTGGACCAGGTGATTACATTTCCCTCTGGATCGGTAATGGTGATGATCGTATTGTTGAAAGTCGCCTGGATGTGGGCAATTCCCACCTGAATATTCTTCTTAACCTTCTTTTTCTTTATTCCCTGCCCTTTGGGCATAACTCCTCCTTTACCCCGTTAGAAATAAATCTCGTCATTTACAGTGGATGAATTTCATAAAATGTCTTTCCAAGACCCAAGCCCCGTTCACGTTTTCTAACGGGGTTTACTGGACTTTTCCTTCTCTTTTTTCTTTCCGATGATGGCCCGGCGGGGTCCTTTTCGCGTCCTGGCATTGGTGTGAGTCCTTTGACCTCGAAGGGGGAGAGATTTTCGATGCCGAAGTCCCCGGTAGGAGCCGATATCCATCAGTCGTTTGATGTTAGTGGCAACATCCCGTCTGAGATCTCCTTCCACCTTGAATTCCTGTTCGATAATATCTCGGATGCGAACCACCTCGGTCTCGGTGAGCTTGTTGACCTTGGCGTCCTTATTGATGTTCGCCTTTTCGAGAATTTTATTGGAAGAGGGTCTTCCAATACCATAGATATAGGTGAGGGCGATCTCCACGCGCTTATCCTTTGGAAGATCGACTCCTGCAATACGTGCCATAATGAGCTCCTTTTAAATCGGAGAGTGGAAAGTGGAGCGTAGAGTGTGGTTTTATTTTTCACATTCCACTCTCTACCTTCCACCTTCCAAATCTATCCTTGTCGTTGTTTGTGTTTGGGGTTTTCACAGATCACCCGGATCACCCCTTTTCGTTTTACAATTTTACACTTGTCGCAGATTTTTTTGACCGATGCCCTGACTTTCACCGTCTATTTCTCCCGAAAAATAATTCTCCCCCGAGAAAGATCATAGGGAGAGAGCTCCACCGTCACCTTATCTCCAGGGAGGATTTTAATAAAATGCATTCTCATCTTTCCAGAAATATGGGCCAACACCTTGTGGCCGTTTTCCAATTCTACCCGAAACATCGCATTGGGAAGGGTCTCCAGAACCCTCCCTTCCACTTGGATCGCATCCTCCTTGGGCATGGCGTCTCCATCCGCACCCTTAAACGGGCGTGGCGTCTAAAAGACGAACAATTTGATCAAAAATTTGACCGGGCCCACCCACCCCCTGGATTGAACGAAGTGTTTTTTTGCCCTGATAATACTGGATGAGGGGGGCGGTTTGCTTCTTATATTCCTTCAACCGCGTCCGGATGGTTTCTTCTTTGTCGTCTGCACGCTGGTAAAGCGTTCCTCCGCACCGATCGCAAATCCCTTCTTTTTTCGGTGGTTGGAAAAGGAGGTGGAACATGGCCTCACAGTTTTTGCAGGTCCTCCTTCCGGTCAGCCGTCGCACCAGTTCCTCGGGTTCCACTTCAATGGTGATCACATGGTCAATCTTCTTTCCCGTGTTGGTGAGGATGGGCTGGAGAGCTTCTGCTTGAGGAATCGTTCTTGGAAACCCATCCAGGATAAAACCTGGGTTGCAGTCCTTTGCCTTCAGACGCTCCTCGATGATCCCGATGACGATTTCATCTGGGACGAGTTGCCCTTGATCCATAAATCCCTTTGCCTTCATTCCCAAAGGGGTGCTCTCCTTCACCGCTGTCCTCAGAATATCTCCGGTAGAGATCTGAGGGATGTGGTAACGGTCCACCATCCTTTGAGCCTGAGTGCCTTTCCCTGCCCCGGGAGGGCCAAGAAGAATGAGATTCATCGAATTTACCCTCGTCTCCCTTTCAATCTGCCTTTTTTCATCAAGCCTTCATAGTGCCTTGAGAGCATGTGAGCTTCAATCTGCTGGACTGTGTCCAGGGCTACACCGACGACGATCAAGAGGGATGTGCCCCCAAAATAGAAGGAGACATTAAATTTTCTATAGAGGATCGTAGGCAGGACGCAGATGGCCGAGACATAAATCGCTCCTCCGAGAGTGATTCGAGTGAGCACCTTATCAATATACTCAGCCGTCTTCTGCCCCGGACGGATGCCAGGGATATAGCCGCCAAATTTTTTCATATTTTCGGCGACATCATTTGGGTTAAAGGTGACAGCCGTATAAAAATAGCAGAAGAAGATGATGAATCCCACATAGAGAAGATTATAGAGGAGTGCGCCAGGGCCTAAACTGTTAAGGATCGATTGAACCCAGGGATGTGCCTCCAACCAAGGCTTGGGCATAAAATTGGCAATCGTCAATGGAAACATCAGGATTGAAGAGGCGAAGATAGGAGGGATAACGCCCGATGTATTTAATTTGAGGGGAAGATGGGTGCTCTGGCCCCCATAGACCCTTCTCCCGACAATCCGCTTAGCGTATTGGACAGGCAGCCTCCGCTGCCCGGTTTCAATAAAGATGATGACCGCGACCACCAATATCATGAGGAGGATCAAAAACAAGACGGTGATGATACCCATCTGCCCCACTCTGAAAAGTTCGTAGGTGCTGACCACGGCATTGGGCATTCTGGCGACAATTCCTGCAAAGATGATCAGGGAAATACCGTTCCCAATTCCCCTTTCTGTAATTTGTTCGCCCAGCCACATGATGAAAGCGGTACCGGCGGTCAGGGTGATGACGGTCATGATCCGGAAGGACCATCCTGGAACCATGACGATCATCTCGCCTGCTGCCCCTCGCATGTTTTCCAAGCCGACAGCGATCCCAAATCCCTGGATCATGCTGAGAACGACCGTTCCATAACGCGTATATTGGACGATCTTTTTTCGGCCAATCTCCCCTTCCTTTTGGAGTTGTGCGAGATAGGGAATGACCACGGTGAGAAGCTGAAGAATGATCGAAGCGCTGATATAAGGCATAATGCCCAGGGCAAAGACCGAGAGTCTCTCCAGTGCCCCTCCTGAAAACATATCGATGAGACTGAAGAGCGTGCCCCTTGCCTGGGCAAAGAAGGAGGCTAAGGCGTCTCCGTTGATTCCAGGAGTGGGAATATGGACACCGATACGGTAGATCGCCAGGAGAGCAAGGCTCCACAGTATCCTTCTTTTGAGCTCCGGTATTTTAAAGATGTTCTGGGCCCCTGACATCATGAGCCGATGACCTCCACCCTCCCTGAAGCGCTTTCAACTTTTTTAAGGGCGGCCTTGCTGACCTGATGGACACGGATGGTCAAAGGATGCTGAAGTTCCCCATCAGAGAGAAGCTTTACCGGTTCCTCTTTTTTTAGAAGGCCAGATTGAAGCAGGAGATCGGGTTCCACCACCGTATCTTTCGGGAAGCGATTGAGATCTCCCACATGGATGATGGCAAAGCGTTTTTTAAAAGGTGAACGAAATCCTCTTTTGGGAAGGCGTCGTTGGAGAGGCATCTGACCTCCCTCAAAACCCGCCTTGGTTCCTCTCCCGGAACGGGAATTCTGCCCCTTGGATCCTCGGCAGGCTGTTTTACCATGGCCGGATCCGATTCCCCTCCCCACCCGTTTCCTCTTTTTTCTTGCTCCTTTCGGAGGAGCCAGCTCATCTAATCTCATCCCTGTTCCCCTTCAAATCATCCCTTCACTTTTAGCAGATGGATGACGCGATTAATCATTCCCCGAATCTCGGGTCGGTCCGGCAAGGTGAGGGTTTGATGGAGTCGTTTGAACCCGAGGCCACGAATGGTCTTCTTCTGGTCGTCGGTTCGACCGATCACACTCTTAATCCATTTGATTGTAATCGTTTTCTCCATATCGGACCCCTTAATTTTCCGTTGCCGTTTCACGCCTTTTATCAACAACCTCTTCAGGAACCCTCAATTGATTGATGGCCTGGAGGGTGGCCTTGATCAGATTGTATGGGTTGTTTGATCCGAGAGATTTCGTCAAAATGTTTTGGATCCCTGCAGACTCGGCAATGGCCCTGACCGATGCACCCGCAATGACCCCTGTTCCCTCGGAGGCTGGTTTGAGTAAGACCTTGGCTGCCCCAAATTTCCCCATCACTTCATAGGGAATCGTTTTATTGATGATGGGAACCTTGATCAAGTTCCGTTTCGCATGTTCAATCCCTTTTCGAATGGCCTCCGGGACCTCATTGGCTTTGCCCAACCCGCTTCCCACATGGCCGTTTCCATCTCCGACCACTACCAAGGCGCTGAAGCTGAATCGTCTCCCTCCCTTCACCACTTTGGCTACCCGGTTGATATGAACCACCCGGTCGGTTAATTCCAATGCACTTGGATCAATTTTCGGCAATGTCTTTCCCTCCATTAAAGAGGTCTCTGAAAAACCCTTAAACCCTTTGTCAGAGCCCTCTGAGATTTCTGGACTTTTTCAGAAATCTCTTAAAAGATCAAACCACTTGCTCTGGCAGCTTCGGCTAATGCCTTAATCCTGCCGTGATAAAGATACCCATTTCGATCAAAGACCACTTTTTGAATTCCTTTTTCGAGGCATTTCTTGGCAATCAGTTCTCCTACTTTCTTTGCCGCTTCCACATTTCCTGAATAACGAAGATTTCCTTTCAGTTCAGGGCTTTTTGAGGAAGCACTGACGAGAGTCTTTCCTGTTGTATCCTCAATGGCTTGAGCATAAATATGCTTCAGACTTCGGAAGACATTGAGGCGAGGACGCTCAGGAGTTCCTACGACATGGCTCCTCACTCTCTTTTTCCTTTTCAATCTGGCTAATTTCTTTCTTTCCTTCAAGGTTCAACTCCCTGCCTGCCCCAGGCAGGCCTGTCACGTCTAATCAGGACGGTTTTTTTTAAGCTTTAGTCTTCCCGACCTTCTTACGGATCCGTTCACCGAGATATCTTATTCCTTTCCCCTTGTAAGGTTCGGGTAGTTTGATCGAACGAAGTTGGGCAGCAACGATTCCCACCTGTTGCCTGTCAATCCCTTTCACCGTAAGAAGAGTTTGTTTATCCACTTCTACCCGGATCCCTTTTGGAACGGGATAGAGAATCGGGTGAGAATATCCCAGGGCGAGTTTGAGGGCGTCGCCTTGAAGATCTGCCCGGAACCCCACACCCACGATCTCAAGCTTTTTTTCAAAGCCCTGGGTGACTCCAGTGACCATATTGGCGATGAGACTTCGCGTCAAACCTTGAAGCGCTTTGGTCGTTCGCTGGTCATTGGCGCGGTGAACGGAAATCTTTCCTCCATCCACGGAAACTGAAATCCCCTGAGGGAGGGAGTGGGTGAGAAGACCCCTGGGGCCTGTCACCTCCACCTTTGAGGGATCACAGGCGACCTTCACTTCCTTCGGCATTGTAATGGGCATTCTTCCGATACGAGACATATTGACCTCAACTTCATTTCAGATTTAAGATTTTAGATTTTCCAATCTGCAATCCGCAATTTGAAATCTGAAATTAAAGCTACCAGGCATAGCATAAAACCTCTCCCCCCACATTGGCCTTTCGGGCAGATTTATCCGTCAAGATTCCCTTTGAGGTGGAGAGGATCGAAAATCCTAATCCACTCATAACAGAGGGGATGCTGTCATTCCCCACATAGACCCTCCGTCCTGGTTTGCTGATCCGTCGGAGATGAATGACCTCCTTTCGGTTGGCATCATATTTGAGAAAGATTCGAATCATCTCATGTTGGTGATCATCCGTAACGACTTTAAAGTTTTTGATAAACCCTTCCTCCTTTAAAATCTTCGCGATCTCTCGTTTCATTTTGGAGGAGGGAACATCCACCTTTTCGAATTTCGCTTTAGACCCGTTGCGGATTCGTGTAAACATATCGGCTATTGGATCAGTCATGGACATACAAACCCCCGTACCTTTCACCAGCTGGATTTGATCATCCCCGGGATCTCGCCTCGGGAGGCATATTTTCTTAAACAGAGTCGGCACATGTTAAATTTTCGATAATAAGCCCTCGGCCTTCCACAGAGAGGACATCGATGGTACTCGCGCACCTTAAATTTCTGAGGTCTCTTTGCCTTATTCATCAAGGATAATTTTGCCAATTTTCTCCTCCTAATTTCTGAAGGGCATTCCCAATAACTTCAGCAGTTCCTTTCCTTCCTCATCCGTCTTCGCTGTGGTCACAATGACAATGTTCATCCCTTTTACCTTATCAATTTTATCGTAATGAATTTCTGGAAAGATCAGTTGTTCACGCATTCCCAGGGCATAATTCCCCCTTCCATCGAAAGACTTTCCAGAAAGACCTTTAAAGTCCCTCACCCTCGGGAGAGTGACATTGACTAAACGGTTAAAAAATTCGTACATCCTCTCTTTCCGAAGGGTGACCATGCATCCAATCGGCATCCCCGTCCTCAATTTGAACTGGGCAATCGATTTTTTCGCCTTGGTAATGACAGGCTTCTGTCCCGTGATCTGACTGAGTTCTTGAGCTGCGGAATCGAGAATTTTTATATTCTGGATGGCCTCTCCCAATCCCATATTGATCACGATCTTCTCCAGCATGGGGACTTCCATCCGATTCTTATAATTGAACCGCTTCATCAGCGCAGGAACTGCCTTTTCCTGGTAGACCTCTTTTAATTTGGCCATTCGATCACCTACTTATCCAGAAGTTCCCCACATTTTCGACAGAACCGCGCCTTCTTTCCATCTTCCAAGAGGCGGTGTCCGATTCGAATGGGTTTATTGCATTTTTCACACAGGAGCATCACATTAGAAATATGGAGGGGTGACTCCTTTTCCAAGATCCCTCCCTGTCTCTGTTTTCCGTGAGGGCGAGAATGTCTTTTGACGAAATTTATTTTTTCGATGAGCACCTTCTCCTTCTCAGGAAGGACTTTCAGAACTCGGCCACTCTTTCCTTTTTCTTTTCCGTTAATGACCATCACCAGGTCATTCTTTTTGATGTGATATTTTGGGACGATCATTTCAAATTCCTTTTCACCCTAACGCCTTCCTGCCGGCAGGCAGGGCAGGCTTGCTGTTTTTAGAGAACCTCCGGAGCCAAGGAGATGATTTTCATAAACCGTTTGGCCCGAAGTTCCCGGGCAACCGGACCGAAAATTCGGGTCCCAACGGGATCCCCCTGCGGATTGATGAGGACAGCAGAGTTGTCATCAAACTTGATGTAAGAACCATCAAGACGTTTCACTTCTTTCTTCGTCCGGACAATGACGGCACGGGCCACATCCCCTTTTTTAATCTTGGAATTAGGAAGGGCATCTTTAACGGAAACAACAATGATATCTCCTAAGGTGGCATACCTCCGACGGGTGCCGCCGAGGACTTTAATGCACCCCAATTTTTTGGCTCCCGAATTATCGGCAACTTCGAGAATACTCCGCATCTGAATCATGATCCACTCCTACGGCACTGTTACTCGCAGGTGGAGAGTAGAGGGTGGTAGGTGGTTTAAAAACTACTTTCCACACTCTTCCTTCCACCTTCTGTTAAGCGGCCCGTTCAAGGATCTCCTTGACACGCCACCTTTTCTCTTTGCTGAGCGGACGGGTTTCGATCAATAGTACCTTATCTCCCATATGGCACTCATTCTTTTCGTCGTGGGCCTTCACCTTCGTCCTCTTCCGGATATATTTCTTATAAACAGGTTGACGGACTAGACGATTAACCATGACGACGACTGTCTTATCCATTTTATCGCTCGACACCACACCCGTTAACGTTTTTCGTTTGCCTCTCTCTTCCATTGGCATATTTAAAAATTCCCTCCAAAATTTTCCCCTCCCCTGGTGGGAGGGGATTCACCCTGTTAGATAGAACATTATCTAACAGGGTAAAGGGGAGGGGGAACTATATTTCTCCCACCCTCACCCCCTGCTCCCCGGTAGGCAGGCAACCCTCTCCCATCAAGGGAGAGGGGAGAGATGTTTATTTTCCTTTGTTCAGAGCCTTTTCCTTAAGGATCGTCTTCATCCGGGCGATGTCCCGTTTGACCTGAGGGATTCGCATGACATTCTCCAACTGTCCTGTGGCATGCTGAAAGCGAAGATTGAAGAGTTCCTCACCCAGTTCCTTTTCCTTGACGAGCAACTCCCCTTCGCTCAGTTGGCGAAGTTCCTTTGCCTTCATAGATGGCTCCCCCTCATGATGAACTTTGTATGGATCGGCAATTTATGGGAGGCCAGAAGGAATGCCTCCCTGGCCCTTTCTTCAGGAACCCCTTCCATCTCATAAAGAATTCGACCGGGCCGGATGACGGCCACCCAGTCTTCAGGGGGGCCCTTTCCTTTTCCCATCCGGGTCTCTGCAGGTTTTTTGGTAATCGGTTTGTCCGGGAAGATGCGGATCCAGATCCGGCCGGTCCGCTTGATGAATCGGGTCATAGCAATTCGTGCCGCTTCAATCTGACGGGCAGTCAACCATCCACATTCTATGGCCTGGAGTCCGAAGTCACCGAAGTTGAGGGTGTTTCCACGGGAAGCGACCCCTCTTCTCTTTCCCTTTTGTTGTTTTCGATATTTTGTTTTCTTCGGCATCAACATAATTAGTCACCTTAAATAAGATGGCAAATAACTATCGACTTAAAGGTTCAGGCTGAGGTTAAGGTTGAGGGAAAATTGATTAAGTCCTAAACCTTAGCTTTGACCTTAACCTGCATTAAGCAGCTCTTTCTTCTCCTTCTTTTGTCGGGAAGACTTCTCCCTTAAAGATCCAGACCTTCACGCCAATGATCCCATAAGTGGTCTTAGCCTCGGCTAAGCCGTAATCAATATCTGCCCGGAGGGTGTGAAGGGGGACCCGACCCTCCCGATACCATTCTCTACGGGCCATTTCCGCCCCTCCCAATCTTCCTGCGCAAGCAATCCTAATCCCCTTCGCGCCCAGTTTGAGTGCGGAAGTCACGGCCTTCTTCATTGCCCTTCGAAATCCAACCCGTCTTACCAACTGGAGGGCCACATTCTCAGCCACCAATTGGGCATCGATCTCTGCCCTCTTGACTTCCTGAATATTGATAAAAATTTCTTTGTCGGTCATCTTTTGGAGTTCCTTTTTCAGGTTCTCCACCTCTGCTCCCTTTTTTCCGATGATGATGCCGGGCCGGGCGGTGTGGATAGTGATCTTGGCCTTTTTGGCCTTGCTGGCAGCCCGTTCAATCTCGATTTTGGAGACTCCGGCGTGGTAAAGTTTTTTCTTCAGATAGTCACGGATCCGAATATCTTCGATGAGAAGTTGAGGATAATCCTTCTCTGCATACCATCGGGAATCCCAGGACTTAATCAGTCCCAATCGAAAACTTATTGGATGTACTTTCTGTCCCAAGGTTTGTCCTCCCTTATCCGCCTACGTCAAGGCTTCGGCGGATTGCACTAGCTTCATCCTTCGTCCAAGACGATGGTGATATGGCTGGTTCTCTTTCGGATCGTGGTGGCACGGCCCAAGGCTCTGGGCTGGAAGCGTTTCATCGTCGGCCCCTGATCCACAGTAATCTTTTTAATGTAAAGGCGATCTACATCTATGTTCTTCTTTTGGGTGGCATTGGCAATGACCGATTTTAATAATTTGATGATGATCTTGGCCGCTGCCTTCTTGGTAAAAGTTAGGATATTTAAAGCCTCTTCTGACCCCTTGCCCCGGATCAGATCGGCCACCAATTGTGCCTTTCTAGGTGTAACCCGAACAAATCTTAATTTTGCTTTCACTTCCATCTCGCCGTTCACCTGCTATGGAGCAGCCTTCCCTTTAATTTTGGTTTTTCGGTCTCCGGAATGGCCATGGAAGGTTCGAGTGGGGGAGAATTCCCCTAACTTGTGTCCGACCATTTCCTCTGTCACGAAGACTGGGATAAACTTTTTCCCGTTATGGGCAGCAAAGGTCAACCCTACCATTTCAGGGACAATCGTGGATCGCCTCGACCAAGTTTTGATCACTTTTGCTTCCGTTGTCCTTCGGGCCTCCTCTACCTTTTTCATCAAATGGGAGTCCACAAAAGGCCCCTTTTTGATTGAACGGGCCATCAATCTCTCCTCTTCAAAATATATTTATCGGTCGTTTTATTTTTTCGGGTCTTCCTCTCCAGCACTCCCCATGGCGTACATGGATGTCTGCCTCCGGAACTCTTTCCCTCGCCGCCGCCTAAAGGATGGTCAATGGGATTCATGGCCACTCCGCGAACAGTAGGCCTCCACCCCGACCAGCGATTTCTACCCGCTTTTCCCAAGGAGATAATTTCATGTTCGAGGTTGCTCACTTGGCCAATGGTGGCGTAACAATCCTGAAGAATCAGCCGGACTTCACCCGAGGGGAGTTTGACATGGGCATATTTTCCTTCCTTCGCCATCAATTGGCCGGAGGCTCCTGCGCTCCGAATGATCTGGCCACCCTTTCCCACTTTCAACTCGATATTGTGAATCAACGTGCCTGTCGGGATATTTCGAAGGGGCAGGGCATTGCCAGGTTTAATATCCGCTGTCGGGCTTGCGATCACCTGCTCACCCACGTGCAGTTGAGAAGGGGCGAGGATATATCGCTTCTCCCCATCGGCATAATGAAGCAAGGCAATCCGGGCAGATCGATTTGGATCGTATTCGATCGAAGCCACTTTCGCCGGGATCTCCCTTTTGTCTCTTTTGAAGTCAATCACTCGATATTTTCGTTTGTGACCTCCTCCCCGATGCCAAGCGGTGATTCTCCCATAAGAGTTTCTTCCCCCTGTCTTTTTTAAAGGACGGAGAAGACTTCTCTCGGGCGTCATAGAAGTGATCTCCTCAAACTCGGAGATGGTCTGAAACCGCTTTCCAGGAGAGGTGGGTCGAAACTTTTTAATCGCCATTCTTTAACTCCTATAAAAATGCCAAATGTCAAAGCTCGCACGAAGTGATGAACTGCCAGTGAATCAATGTCAAATCAAATCCAAAGTTCAAATGACAATTTTCTATTTGATATTTGGATTTTGACATTTGAAATTTCTTATTACGCTCCTTCGAAGAAATCGATACGGTCCCCCTCTTTCAGGGTGACGATCGCCTTTTTCCAATCAGGTCTCTTGCCATATCTTCTTCCCAAGCGTTTTATCTTGCCCAATACATTGGAGGTTCTTACTTCGATGACTTTTACCTTAAAGAGGCGTTCGACGGCTGACTGAATCTCAATCTTATTGGCATCCCGGTGAACTTCAAAAATATATTGACGGGCCTCCTCTTTCTGTCGGGTGCTTTTTTCAGTAATCAAAGGTCTTCGGATAATTTTCTGTGCTTCCTTCATGATGCGAGCGCCCCTTGGATCTTTTCAACCGTTGGACGGAGTAAAATCAGGTGTTCATGATTTAAGATATCGTAGACATTTAAGCCTTCGTAACGGAGGACCTCAATTCCAGGGATATTTCGAGCCGATCGCTCTAAGAAAGGATTTTTTTCATCCGTTACAATCAGTGCATCCTCAACTTGAAATCTTCTCAGTACTTCAAGAATCCGACGGGTTTTAAATCCTTCCAGTAGAAAATCATTCAGAAGAATCAGTTTTCCCTCCTGACGCTTTAGGCTGAGAGCCGCCCTCAGAGCTGCCCTTTTCACTTTTTTAGGAAGAGAGAAGGAGTAGTTTCTTGGCATGGGGCCGAAGATGGTCCCTCCTCCTCTCCAGAGGGGAGATCGTCGGGTTCCTGCTCGGGCCCTTCCGGTCCCTTTTTGTCTCCAGGGTTTTGCTCCCCCTCCTCGAATCAGGGCCCTGTTTTTTGTGGAGGCCGTCCCCTTTCTCTGGGAAGCGAGATCCTTTCGGACGACATCATGGAAAAGCGTAGGATTGATCTTTGCATCGAAGATCCGGTCATCCAATTCGATATCGCTCACCTTTTGATTTCCAATGTCATAGACGGCTAACGTGGTCATCCCATTCCCTTTCCTTAAACCGATGGGGCAGCAGAACCTTTTCTCTTGGTAGCACCCCGAATGAGGACCCATCCCGTTGGGCTTCCTGGGATTCCTCCCTTGAGAAGGAGGAGGTTCTGATCCTCTTTGACATCCACGACTTTGATGTTTTGGAGAGTCACCTTCCGATTCCCATGCTGCCCCGGCATCTTCATACCCTTAAAGGTGTGATGAGGATAAGCGGCAGAACCCACGGAGCCTCCGTGACGAAAATATTCATGTGTCCCATGAGATCCAGGTGAACCGTGAAATCCATGGCGCTTCATCACCCCAGTAAACCCTTTCCCCTTGCTGAGGCCAGTGACATCCACAACATCTCCGGGTTTGAAGAGATTGACGTTTACTTCCTGACCTAACTCATATCCTCCTAAATCCTCTAAACGGAATTCTTTGATATAATAAAAAGGTCCTTTTCCTGCTTTCTTAAAATGTCCAGAGAGTGGTTTGTTCACCCTTTGACTGTTTTTCGGAAGGAAACCGAGTTGAAGGGCATCGTAGCCATCCCTTTCCTTCGTCTTCTTCTGAATCACTGAGCAAGGGCCGGCTTCGACAACGGTCACCGGTATGACGGAGCCGTCTTCGAGAAAAACTTGAGTCATCCCTAATTTTCTCGCGATGATTCCTAATGTCCTTTTCATTGTTTCCCGTCCCAAATCTCCCTCCCCCCTTTACTAAAGGGGGGATCGGGGGGATTATAACTTGATTTCTACATCGATCCCCGCTGCAAGATCCAGTTTCATCAATGCATCAACCGTTTGTTGGGTTGGCTCTAAAATATCCAGAAGACGCTTATGGGTCCGAATTTCGAACTGCTCTCTCGATTTCTTATCCACATGAGGGGATCTCAGTACGCAATATTTATTGATCCTTGTTGGAAGAGGGATAGGCCCTGCCACACTGGCTCCTGTTCGACGAACCGTATCGACGATCTCGGCAGTCGATTTGTCCAGAAGTCTATGGTCATAAGATTTTAAACAAACTCTGATCTTCTGAGTTGTCATGTCAAAACCCCTCTCCTTTATTCGAGGACATCACTGATGACGCCTGCACCCACGGTACGACCCCCCTCCCGAATCGCAAACCGCAACTCCTTCTCCATCGCAATCGGCGTAATCAACTCCACCGTCAACGCCACATTGTCCCCA
>Ga0315281_10006308_pt1 | contig 16882 bp, 17 predicted proteins | sample YL17G07_0_MG_FD_204540 | JGI IMG/M metagenome (GOLD analysis project Ga0315281, IMG submission 204540) | Sediment microbial communities from Yellowstone Lake, YNP, Wyoming, USA - YL17G07_0 | ecosystem: Environmental > Aquatic > Freshwater > Lake > Sediment | place: USA: Wyoming | collected...
TCCGGCCGACGTCTTCTTCAAGCTCGAGCCGGTCTACCGCGCCGTGCATCACATGCTGCGGCGTTTCGACCTGCCGCTGCTGCCCGTCACGACGGGGCAGGGCTATCACTTCACCGGGGTCATTCCACTCGAGTCGCCGGTCATCGACCGTCTCGCGGCGCTCGTGCCGGCCGTGCCGAACTGGCTGCCGACGCTCGCGGAGCGCGATCCGTCGCGTTCGCAGGACCTGACGCCGCGGCAGGCGCGCGCCTATGCCGGCCTGGGCCTGCTCATGGAATTTCTGGCGCACGGCGTCATGCGGCGCGCGCACCGGCGCACCCCGGTGCCCATCGTCCTGAACGGCACCGCCGTGGGCCGGGGGCTCGCGGGCCGTGACTGCGTGTCGCTCGATCTCTCGTGCTACGGCGATCCCCTCGACGTACGGCACATCCGCGTCGCGTACAGCGCGTATCAGAAGCATCGCTTCCGCCCGGACGTCGTCGGCACCCGGGCGTCGACGGAGGTGCCGCCGCTCGTCGCCGTCCCGCGCCGTGGCGCGCTCGCGCCGCTGCCCGCGGATGCGCGTGACGCGCGTCATGCCGCCAGGGCGGCGCGCCGCGGATCGGCCGCGCTGCCGCACGCGGACGCGGGCGTCGCGCGGCTCACCGACGCCTACCTGCGGTCGCCGCTCGCGCAATTTCACCGCGGCTTCTATGCGAGGCGCCGTCGTACGCCGGCCGAGCGCGCCCGGTTGTTCGGGTCGGTGCGCCTGGAGGCGCTGCCGAAGTGCGTCGAGCGTCCGCTGGCGGCGCCCAACGATCTGCTGCTGCAGCCGGCGCGCGTGCAGCACATCACGCGCTGGTTCCTCTCCGAGGGCGTCGCGCCCCGCGACATCGCGGCGCTGGTGCAATCCAGGTATGAAGGCGACTTTCAATGGGGCTCGCGCTGGCGGACGCTTGACGCCGAGACGCGCGCCGAGTTCGACGTCCGCGTCTTCGCCGGGCTCATCAGTACGGGCATCGATCGCGCCCTCGATTTCAACTGCCGCTCGGCGCAGGAAAAAGGGCTGTGCCCCTCGGAGCCGTGCGTCCACGATCTTCGCGTGGATCAGCAGCGCCTGCTCGCGGCGGTGCGGTCATGACGGCGACGCCCTGGCGCCTCGGCATCGCGACCGGCTGCAACGTCAACGTGCCGATTGCGACGACGCTCGACATCTTCGCCGATGCGGGCGCCGGCGCCGTCGAGATCGGCACGCCGCCGAGGCACTTCGATCCGTGGGAGCCGGCCAACGTCCATCCCGTGGCGAGCCAGCTGCACCGGCTTCGCCTTGACGTGGCCTCGATTCACGCGCCGTTTGGAGGACCGAGCGATCTCTCGGATCCACGGCCGGAGCGCCGGCACGCCGCCATCGGCGCGGCGCTCGTCGCGGCCTCGACACTCGGACGGCTCGGCGGCGTGCACGTCATCGTGCACACCACGGATGTGGTGCGCGACGGGCAGGACGTCGGCGAGCGCCTGCGGCACTGCGCGGATTCGCTGCGGGTGATCGCACATGCCTCCACCCAGATAGGCGTGAAACTCGTCGTGGAAACGCCGCTGCCGCATCTCATCGGCGGACAGCCTGAGGAGTTCGCGTGGATCCTCGGGCAGCTCGACGAGGGCGTCGGCGTGTGCATCGATACCGGTCACGTATCGCTCGGCGCCGGGTGGGATCGATTCGTTGACGTCGCCGGACGCCGGCTCGTCCATATCCACGCCAACGACAACCGCGGCCAGTTCGACGACCATCTCGCTCCCGGTGACGGCGTGATCGACTGGCAGCGCGTGCGTGAATCACTGCGAGCCGCCGAGTTCAGCGGCTGGGTCGTGCTCGAGCTGGCCTGCGCCGGGATTCCGGCAGCGCCGGAGATTTCCCGTGCCTTGCAGTGCGCACGGAACTTGCTGTGTTGAACAGCAGGAGGCGGTTATGCGTGTCCAGGAAGTCATGAACGACGACGTCCGCACTGTGCCGCCAGCGATGCCGGCACGGCAGGCACGGTCGTTGATGAAGACGGACAGGATTCACCACCTCGTCGTCGTGGACGGCCGGCGTGTCGTCGGCGTCCTCTCCCATAAAGATGCGGGCGGCCCGCGCGACGGCCGCACCGTCGAGGAGCTGATGACGAAGCACGTCGTGACGATCAAGCAGGACGCCACCGTGCGTCAGGCCGCGAACATGATGCGGGGCCGCACGATCGGCTGTCTGCCCGTCACGAGCGGCACCAAGCTCGTCGGCATCGTCACGACGTCGGATCTGCTCGACGTCATCGGCGGCGCGCAGGGCCGGCCGTCGCTGCTGGAGCGGCACACGCTCAATTACAAAACCGCGCATCGTGCGCACGGACGCAGGGCGGACACCGGGGTCTGGTAGGAGGGCGTCATGACGACGTTTCCGCATCGGTTGATGGGCGCGTCGGTGCTCGACATCGACACGTACGAGGAAGTCGAAGCCGATCGCGGCGCCACCGCGCAGGCGCTCGTCGTCGTCCTTGCGTCGAGCCTGGCGGGCGGTATCGGCGCGTCGGGCTTCATCCACGACGGGCGGGCGCTCGTCGAAGGCGTGTTCCTGTGGTCGGCAATCTCGCTTGTGGCGTGGGCGGCGTGGGCGCTCCTCGTGTTCGAGATCGGCGGCCGTCTGCTGCCGGAACCTGACACGAGCGTGGACGTCGGCGAGCTGCTGCGGACGATCGGGTTCGCGTCGGCGCCGGGCATGCTGCGCGTCTTCGGCGTCGTGCCGGAGTTCGCGCTTCCGGTGTTCGTGTTGACGACGGCGTGGATGCTCGTGGCGATGGTTGTCGCCGTCAGACAGGCGCTCGACTACAAGAGCACCGCGCGCGCCGTCGCCGTCTGCACGATCGGCTTGGTGCTCGCGCTCGTCATCGCGTTCGGGTTCGGGCTGCTCGCCACGCCGCTGTCCTGATGCCCCGCACGTACGTAGGGCGGGCCTTTCAGGCCCGCCGCCATGGCGACCCTGAAAGGGTCGCCCTACACACGCTGGTTTAATTCGTCCAGCCCCAGCGGTTCTTCGCTCGCGAGCTGCTGTGCAAGGACGTCGAGCGTCGCTTCCGAGGCGTCGCCGCCGTGTTCGAGCCGGCGGGCGACGCGCTCGCGCAGCACCGGCGCCGGCGCCGAGCAATCCGCAATGACAAACGGAACGTTGAGCTCGTTCGCCACGGCTCTGATCAGGTCGCGCTGCGCGCGCTTCAGGAACGTCGCGTCGACCACGACGGTGTAGCCGGCGGCGACGATCGTCCGCGCGAGGGTCGCCAGCCGGTCGTACGTTGCGCGGCTGATCTCCGCGGCATAGAGCCCTCGGCCGGTTTCTGAGCCTGTGCGTGCGTCCGGCTGCAGCCCGTGCAGCCGCTTGCGTTCGACATCCGAGCGGATGGCGATCGCGCCGGCATCGACCAGCGCCTGCGCGCGGGTGCTTTTTCCGGAGCCGGCGACGCCGTGCGTAATCACGACCGACGGTCGTGCCGGCGACGTGTCGCGCCGCGCCAGGTCGAGATAGTCGTGGAATTCCGCCTGCGCATTGCGCAGTTGCGCGATCTTCGCGCGCACGAGCGCGCGATAGACGACGTAGAACCGCAGCACGTCGAGGCCGCCGTAATCGCCGGTCCGCTCCAGATAGATGTTGAGGAAGCGCGCCGCGAGATCGGGCCGATGGCGATCGCGAAGATCCATGACGAGAAACGCGACGTCGCTCATCACGTCGATCCATCGCATGGCCGGGTTGAACTCGATGCAGTCGAACAGCGTGACGGCGCCGTCAATGAGCGCGATGTTCCCGAGGTGCAGGTCGCCATGGCACTCGCGGACGAAACCGTGCTGCTTGCGTGCGGCGAACACAGCCGCGCACCTCGCGGCTTCGCGCTCGGTCCAGGCGCGCAGCGAGTCGAGATGCGCGAGGTCGCCGTCGTCGAGGCCGCCGGCCATCGCCGCGAAATTCTGGCGCGCGTCCTCGAGGATGCCGTCCGGCTGTCCGTAGGGGAGATCACCGCCCGCCACGGCGGTCCGCTCGTGAAACGCGGCGACTTCGACGGCCAGCGCGTCGACGCGCTCGGAGGTCAGCTCGTCGCGCTCGATCACGCGCGACAGGAGCCCGTGCTGATCGAACTCGCGCATCTTGACGGCGTATTCGATCGCCGCGCCGTTGCCGTCGATGACCGGGGCGTCGACCGGGCCGGTGATGGGCACGACGCCGAGGTAGACGGACGGCGCGAGCCGGCCGTTGAGGCGCAGCTCTTCGTGGCAGTAGAACTCGCGCGCCGCGAGCGTGGTGAAGTCGAGGAACGGGAAGCGGACGGCCTTCTTGATTTTGTACACAGTGCCGCGATCGAACAGCACATAGGAGATGTGCGTTTCGACGACAGGCAGACCGAGCGACGTGATCAGCTGGCGCTGATCGTCCATGATTCCTACCTCACACGCTTCCGGCGAGGACGTGCGACGCCGGTCTTCTTCCGGCGTGCCGAGAGCTTGAGCGCGCTCAGCAGGCGCTCGGCGGCGGCGATCTCGATCCGGTCGCGCGCGAGCAGCGCGCGCTCGATCGCGCTGCGCGGCCTCGGCTTCTTGAGGGTTGCCATGCCCTTATCCCCTGCCGATGTGGCGCGTCAGCTTCGAGCCTTCGTCTTTCAGCCGGTCGCGCCAGTGACGCGCCCAGGCATATTCCGAGGCGAGAAGGGTGAGGCCCAGGCCGATGGCGACCCATCCGGGCCCCGGCGTGACGAGCATGACGACGCCGAGCCCAACCAGGACGAACCCGCCCGTGATTCTCACGATCTTCATGATGGCACCGCCAGTACGGGCATGCGCGCGCGGCGCAGCACCGCGTCCGCCGTTGATCCGAGCAGCAGACGCGCCGCCTTGCCGATGCCTCGCGTGCCGAGCACGATGAGGTCGGCGCGGCACCGCTTCGCGACTCTCAGAATTTCCTCAGCCGGCTTGCCGACCGCCACGGCCGTCTGCACGGGCGTGGCCGAGGACAGGCGGCCGAGCGACCGGGCGATGAACCGTTCGAGCGCCGTGGTCGTGGACGCCGGCGACGCCCGGCGGTCGCCGGCCGCTCTCGCGGCCGCCGCCAGCATGGGATCTTCCACGAAGAGCACGACGAGCCGGCCGCGGTCGCGGCGCGCCAGGGCCGCCGCCGCGCGCAGCGCCTGGGCCGAGGCCCTGGAGAAATCCACGCCGCAGACGACCGATCGCGCGCGCATCACGTCACCCTAGGACTCCAGTTTCCAGCTCTGCAGCGTGCGCAGGTAGTGCGCGCGCTCGAAGGCGGATGGATCGGCGACGTCGCGGAGGCTGAGCTTGCCGCGGACCTCGTCGAGCGTCGTGAAACCCTTGCGCTGCATCCACGCGGCGAGCCCATCGCGGAGCGTCGCCGTGTAGCCTGGCCCGTGCCGGAGGAGGGCTGACGCCACTTGAATCGCATCCGCGCCGGCAAGAATCGCCTTCACGCCGTCGTCGGGCACCGCGACGCCGCCCGACGCGATGAGCGACAGCTTGACGCGCCCGTGCAGAATCGCGAGCCAGCGGAGCCGGAGCAGAAACTCGTCGCTGGTCGACAGCCGCGCGTCGATGACCGTCTCCATCTTCTCGATGTCGAAGTCGGGCTGGTAAAAGCGGTTGAAGATCACGACCGCCGACGCGCCCGCGCGGTCGAGGCGATGCACGACGTTGCCGACCGACGCGAAGAACGGCGAGAGCTTGATGGCGATTGGGATCTTCAGGAACTGCCGGAGCTCGGCTGCGAGCTGCACAATCTGGTGTTCGAGCGTCGCGCTCGACACCTTCGGGTCGGCCACCACTTCGTACATGTTCAATTCAATGGCGTCTGCGCCCGCCTGTTCGATAAGACGCGAAAACGTGAGCCACGATTCCGACGTCGTGCCGTTGAGCGACCCGATGACGGGGACGCCGACGGCCTTGCGAACCCGCGCGACGTGTTCGGCATACTCGTCCGGCGTGAACGCGTAGTCGGCGCTGTCCGGAAAGTGCTGCAGCACGGGGATCGCCCGCGTGTCGAGGGGATCCTTATGACGGATGCGGCCTTCTGTGGCCAGCGTGATCTGCTCTTCGAACATCGACGGCAGGACGATGGCCGCGGCGCCGCCGTCTTCGAGGCGTTTGACGCTGTCGAATTCCCGGCCGAGCGGCGACGCTCCGGCAACGAACGGGTGCGCCAGACGAAGGCCCATCATGGACGTCGTGAGATTCATGTGGCTCCTTGTTCATCTTCCACCCTACGCATAGGGCGTACCCGCAAAAAATCGGCGCGTCGCCCTGGCGATTACCGGAAGTCCGGCAGGACGGCTTTTTGCACTGGTGACGCCAGGAGCAGACCTGAAGGTCTGCACGGCAACTGCGGGAAGGAGGGTTTTATGAATCTCGTGCGATGGGATCCCTTCAGGGACGAGAGTGTCTTCGCGAACTGGGAGCCGCCTGTCGACATTCAGGAAACCGAAAAGGAATTCATCCTGAAGGCCGACCTGCCCGACGTGAAGAAAGAGGACGTGAAGGTGGAATTCGAAGACGGCGTCCTCAGCGTCGAAGGCGAGCGCAAACAGGAGAAGGAGGAAAAAGGGAAGCGGTTCCACAAGATCGAACGTTCGTACGGGAAGTTCGTCCGGCGGTTCGCGCTGCCGACCGACGTCGACGGCGCCCTTGCCAAGGCAGAATTCAAGGACGGCGTTCTGAACGTCCACCTGCCGAAGACCGCCGAAGCCAAGGCGAAAACGATCGAAGTGAAAGTCGCCTGAGCCCTTCAGGCCCTGTCGATCAGCGGCGGCGCTCGAACGGTCGCGCCGCCGCGCCCACTCGAATCCTCGCATCCGCCACGCGGCACCCCTGGCCCGGCGCGAGCGCGATCACCGGGTTGAGATCCAGCTCGAGGATGTCCGGCACTTCGTCCGCAAGCCGCGAGAGACGCAGCAGCACGTCGCGCAGGCCGTCAATGTCGGCGGCCGGGTGTCCGCGGTACCCCTGCAGCAGCCGATAGCCCCTGATGCCGTGGATCAGATCGTCGACATCGCGATCGGTCAGCGGCGCAAGGCGGATGCGCACGTCCTTGAGAATCTCGACGTGCACGCCGCCGAGGCCGAACGCGACGACCGGGCCGAACGTGCGGTCCTGCACGATGCCCATCATGGTCTCGACGCCGTCGGGCACCATGGCCTGGACGAGCATCTGGACACGGCTCCCAGGGCTCCCAGGCTCGCCAATCGTGGCCATCTCCTCGAACGCCCGGCGCACGGCTGATCCGTCCGCGAGATGCAGCCGCACGCCTCCGACGTCCGTCTTGTGCGTGATGTTCGGCGCGCTCACCTTGAGCGCCACGGGAAATCCGATGGCGTGCGCCATGGCCGCGGCTTCTTCAGCCGAATGCGCGATCGCGCCGGCCGCAAGCGGAAGCCCGTACGCCGCCAGCACACCGCGAACTTCGTCGTCGGTCAGCCAGCCTGCGTCCTGGCGCGCGGCGGCGCGACGGCAGATGTCACGCGCCGCCTGCGCGTCGGCGTCGTCGAAGCCCCAGTACAGCGCCGGCGGCTGGGCGCGCCACTCCGCGTAGGCCGAGGCCTTGCCGAGCGCGCGCGCGGCGTTTTCGGGAAACGCAAACGCCGGCAGCCGCTCGCCCTCGGCCTCGAGCGGGGCGGGGCGGCCCGGCTCCGCCATCACGCACGACAACACGGGCTTGGCGGCCGCGCCCGCGCGGCGGCCCGCCGCGACGCCGTCGCGAATCGCTTTCATGATGGCGCCCGCGGTCGTGAGATCGACGGGCGTGAAGATCACGATGAGCGAGTCGACCTCAGGCGCGGTCATCAGCGTCTCGATCGTCCGCGCGTACTGCTCTGGCCCGGCCGACGCGATCATGTCGATCGGGTTGCCGACGCTCGCCGACGCGGGCAGCGAGGCGGCGATCGTCGCGCGGGTCGCGGCTGAAAAGTCGGCGAGCGTGAGTCGGGCCGCTTCGCACGCATCGGCGGCGAGAATGCCCGGTCCGCCGGCGTTCGTCAGAATCGCGACGCGCCGCCCGGGCGGCAGCGGCTGCAGATCGAGCGTCGAGGCGATGTCGAACATCTCGTCGATCGTGTCGGCGCGGATGACGCCCGACTGCGCAAACAGCGCATCAACGGTCGCGTCGTCGGCCGCCAGCGCGGCGGTGTGGCTGCTCGCGGCGCGCGATCCCGACCGCGTGCGTCCCGACTTCACGACGACGATGGGCTTGCGGCGGCTGATGCGCCGGGCCAGCCGCGCGAAGCGGCGCGGGTTGCCGAACGATTCGAGATAGAGCAGCAGCACGCTCGTCGACGGATCGGATTCCCAGTACTCGAGGAGATCGTTGCCCGAGACGTCGGCCTTGTTGCCCACGCTCACGAACGTCGACAGGCCGAGCCGCCGTTCCGCCGCGAGCTGGATGATCGCGATGCCGAGCGCGCCGCTCTGCGACAGCAGGCCGAGACGTCCGGGCGGCGGAAACATCGGCGAGAACGACGCGTTGAGGCGGACCGACGGCGTCGTGTTCAGCAGGCCCATGCAGTTGGGCCCGACCATCCGCATGCCGTGCTTGCGGACCTGGTCGGTGAGCGCCTCCTGCGCCGCCCATCCGTCCGCACCCGCTTCCGCGAACCCCGCCGTGATCACGACGAGCGCCTTGATGCCCGCCGCCGCGCAGTCGTCGACGACCGCAGGGACGGACGGGGCGGGGACGGCGATGACCGCGAGGTCGACGCCGGGCGGGAGCTGCCGCGCCGACGGATACGCTTTCAGCCCGGCAATTTCGGCCGCTTCCGGATGCACCGGATAGATCGCGCCGTTGAAACCGGCGCCGATGATGGCGTTCAGGACGCGGCGGCCGATGCCGCCCGGCCGGCGCGATGCGCCGACGACGGCGACGGCCCGCGGCTCGAGCATCGGGCGCAGCGAGGCGACGGTCGCGATGCGCCGGCGTTGGTCGTCTTTCGCCGAGCCCGCCGCGGACGGCGAGAGCGACAGCGTCACGTCGACGCATCCGCCGTCGGGCTTCGAGCGGATTTCAAATCCGGAGTCGCCGAACACCTCGAGCATGCGCGCGTTCTCGGCGAGCGTCGTGGCTTCGAGCCGGCGGAATCCCCGCATCGCGGCGGCCGCGGCAAGGCGGCCGAGCAGCGCCGTCCCCAGACCGCGGCCCTGAAAGGCATCGGACACGGCGAACGCCGCCTCTGCGGAATCGCGGCCGAGCGCGATGTACGACGCCGTGGCGATGATGCCTGATGCGCGTTCGGCGACAAGCGTCAGCGTCTTCGACGGGTCGGACGAGTCGCTGAGGCGGGCGACCAGCGCGTCGGGCGGCTCCGCCGCGGAAAAGAACCGCTGGTACCGCGACACCGGCGACAGGCCCGCGAAAAACTCCGCGAGCGCCGGGGCATCGTCCGCGGTCGTCGGCCGGATGCTGGCGACCGATCCGTCGCGGAGGACGACGCGATGGCTGTCGACGTCGTCCAGTCCGGGAATCGAGGGGGCCGGCAGCGGATGCATGGATCAGGAGGAGCATAGAGGATGCCGGGAAAACTCTCCACCTCTGTGGCGGCGTGTTTTCACAGTAAGCTGACGAACCAATGAGCACGCCGGTCGACGACGCCTATCTGCAGCGGCTGAAGGAGAGCGAAGAGCGGCTGCGCTCCATCGTCGAAGCCGCCGTCGACGGCATCATCGTGATCGACGCGCGCGGCATCATCGAGGCGTTCAATCGCGGCGCCGAGCGGCTGTTCGGCTACACCGCGAGCGAGGTCTTCGGGCAGAACATCAACCTGCTGATGCCCGAGCCGTACCGTTCCGAGCATGGCGGCTACATGCAGCGGTATCTCGCCACCGGCGAGGCCCACATCATCGGCATCGGCCGCGAAGTGACGGCGATGCGCAAGGACGGCACGGTGTTTCCCGTGCATCTGTCGGTCGGCGAGATGAGCCTCGGCGGCCAGCGGAAATTCACCGGCATCCTCCACGACCTGACGTCGCGCGTGGCGATGGAAGAGCGGCTGCGCGAGCAGGCCGCGCTCGTGCGGCTCGGCGAGATGGCCGCTGTCATCGCGCACGAAGTGAAGAACCCGCTTGCGGCCGTGCGCGGGGCGATTCAGGTCATCGGCAAGCGCCTGGGCGCGGGCAGCCGCGAAGCCTCGGTCGTCACCGACATCATCGCGCGCATCGATACACTCAACCTGCTGGTGCGCGATCTCCTGCTGTTTGCGCGTCCGCCGCAGCCGCATCCGATTCCGATCGACGTGCTCGCCGTGCTGGCGATGACGGTTGACTTGCTTCGCGCGGACGACAGCCACGGCGCGGTGGTGGTGACGACGACGGGCGAGGCGCCGCACGTTCTTGCGGACGCCGAGCTCCTGAAGATCGTGTTTCTCAACCTGCTGATCAACAGCGCGCAGGCGATGAAGGGGCAAGGCGAGATCAGCTTCCACGTCACCGTAGACGGAGCCGATTGTGTTGTCGTCGTCACCGACACCGGGCCCGGCATTCCGCTCGAAGTCCGCGGACGGCTGTTCACGCCGTTTGTGACGACCAAATCGCGGGGGACGGGACTGGGACTCTCGACGGTGAAGCGGCTCATCGAGGCGCATCACGGACAGATCCGCGTTGAATCTCCGGACACCGGAGGCGCGAGGATTACGGTCCGCCTGCCTCTGGCGTGATTCTTGAAGTCCTCGCCTGACAGAGGTCGCATCTCAGGCAAATGGCGTGGAAATGTCCGCACTCAGCGTGAAAAAATCCCCGGTTCCAAGTGTGCTCGTCGTCGACGATGAAGCGCTGATCCGATGGTCGCTGTCGGAGTCGCTGACCGACGCGGGCTATGCGGTCAGCGAGGCCAGCGATGGCGCGTCAGCAGTCGCCCAGTTGTCGGACGGGCGACAGTTCGACGCCATCGTGCTCGACTACCGGCTGCCCGATTCGAACGATCTGCACCTGCTCGAGACGATTCGCGGGCTGCAGCCGAGGGCGGCGGTGGTGATGATGACGGCGTTCGGCACGCCCGAAGTCACGTCGGGGGCGCTGAAGCTCGGCGCGTACCGCGTGGTCGCGAAGCCGTTCGACGTCCACGAGATGGTGGATCTCGTCACGCAGGCGCACGAATCCGCGCGGGGCATGTGAGCGAGGAGGAAGTCATGAGCGAGACGTACAAAGAATCATTCAAGGCCGCGGGGCAGCAGCTCGTGGACGCGGTCAAGAAGCTGGTGCACGAAGGCAACGTGCGGCGGGTGATCATCAAGCATGGCGATCACACCATCGTGGAGTTTCCGCTGACGATCGGCGTCATCGGCGCCGCGCTCGCGCCGCTGCTGGCGGCGGTGGCGGCGATTGCGGCCGCGACGCAGGAGTGCACGGTCGAGGTCGAGCGCGTCGACAAGCCCGCGACGACCGCGGCGGAGAAGAAGGGCGCGGCCTGACCAGCCGCGTCCATGCGCTTGCCGCGATGCTGGCGCTCGCCGGCATCGCGTTGCACCTCGGCTTCCGCTTTCTCGTTCACGCCGGCGGCTCCGTCACAACCGCGCCGCTTCTCGCCGTCCTCGCGCTTGCGGGTCTTCCGCTCGTGCTCCAGCTCGTCTGGCGCAGCTTTCACGGAGAGTTCGGATCCGATCAGCTCGCCGGCGTGTCGATTGTCACGTCGGTGCTGCTCAGCGAATACCTGGCCGGCACGATCGTCGTCCTGATGCTTGCGGGCGGCAACGCGCTCGAGCAGCTCGCCGTCGCGCGTGCGGCGTCGGTGCTTCGCGCGCTCGCGAAACGCGTGCCCACGATCGCCCATCGCCGGCGCCGTGCCGGGTTCGAGGACGTCCCCGTTGAAGACGTCGCCGTCGGCGAGGAGCTGTCGGTGCTGCCGCACGAAATCTGTCCGGTGGACGGCGAGGTGATCTCCGGTCACGGCTCGATGGACGAGTCGTACCTGACCGGCGAGCCGTTCACGATTTCGAAAGGTCCGGGCGCCATGGTCCTGTCCGGCGCTATCAACGGCGAGTCGTCGCTCGCGATCCGCACGACGCGTGTCGTGGCGGACTCCCGGTTCGCGCGCATCATGCGCGTGATGCGCGCGGCGGAACAGCGGCGTCCCGCGCTGCGCCGCGTGGGCGATCAGCTCGGCGCAATCTACACACCGGTGGCGCTCGCCCTCGCGGCGGCCGCCTGGTGGTGGTCGGGGCAGCCCGAACGCTTTCTGAGCGTGGTGGTCGTCGCGACGCCGTGTCCACTCATCATCGCGATCCCGGTCGCTATCATCGGCGCGATCTCGACCGCCGCGCGCCGCGGGATCATCATCAAGGACCCGGCCGCGCTCGAACAGATGACGCTGTGCCGGACGATGATCCTGGACAAGACGGGGACGCTGACGTACGGGCGGCCGACGCTGAGCGACGAAGACTACGCAGCGCCGTGGACGCGCGATCGCGTGCTGCCAATGGTCGCCGCGCTCGAACGTCACAGCCGTCACCCGCTGGCCGGCGCGATCGTCGGCGCGGCCGAAGCGGCGCGCTATCCATTGCCCGATATCGAGTGGCTGCGCGAAGAGCCCGGCGCCGGACTCATCGGGCGCGTCAGCGGATCGACCATCCGCATCACGAGCCGCGCCCGCGCGCTCGAGACGTTCGCGCTGCCGCCCGGCCAGCCGACCGGCCTCGAATGCGTGATCATCGTCGACGATCAGTACGCGGCGACGCTGCGGTTCCACGATGTCCCGCGCCCGGACAGCCGCGGCTTCGTCGTGCACCTCGGCCCGTACCACGGCTTCACGCGCGTGCTGCTCGTGTCGGGCGATCGCGAAACCGAAGTGCGGCGGCTGGCGCAGTCAGTGGGCATCACCGATGTCTATGGCGCGACGTCGCCGGAGGAGAAGGTCGAGATCGTCCGCCGCGAGACGGCCAAGACGAAGACGCTGTTTGTCGGCGACGGCATCAACGACGCGCCCGCGCTGCTGACCGCGACCGTCGGCGTCGCGTTCGGCCAGCAGAGCGACGTCACTTCCGAGGCGGCGGGCATCGTCGTCATCGACACGTCGCTGTCGAAGGTCGACGAGCTGATTCATCTCAGCCGGCGGCTCCGTCGCGTCGCGCTGCAGAGCGCGATCGGGGGCATGGCGCTGAGCCTCGCGGGCATGATGCTCGCCGCGGCAGGATTCCTCACCCCGGTGGCCGGCGCGGTCGCGCAGGAGGGCATCGATCTGCTCGCGGTGCTGAACGCGCTGCGCATGGCGCGCGTGCCGAAGTCGCTCTCCGACGTTCCTGTTTGACACCCGCCAACCCGCGACGATAATCATCAGCGTCTGACACCCGGCGTACGACAACCGGCTGCGGTACAGGAACTGACATGACACTCGTTCCCAGGCGGCCTGTTCCGCCACTCGAGCTCGACACGCTTGCGGGCGCGCGCTTCCGGCTCTCGGAGCAGCGCCCCGAGCGCTTCACGATGATCGTCTTCTACCGGGGACTGCACTGTCCGATCTGCCGCCGGTATCTCACCGAACTCGACGGGCTCGTCGATGAATTCGGCAAGCGCGGCGTCGCCGTGCTGGTCGCGAGCTCGGATACGCGCGAGCGCGCGGAAGAGGCGAAGACCGTCTGGGGTCTCAACCACTTGAACGTGGGATACGGCCTGTCCATCGATGAGGCGCGCCGGTGGGGACTCTTCATCTCGACCAGCCGCGGCAAGACGAGCGCGGGCATCGAAGAGCCCGCGCTCTTTTCCGAGCCGGGTCTGTTTCTCGTACGGCCCGACGGCACGCTCTACTGGAGCAGCGTCTCGACGATGCCGTTCGCGCGGCCGCACTTCGACGAAATTCTCCAGAGCCTCGACTTCGCCATCAAGAACGATTACCCCGCCCGCGGCGAGGCCTAAGCGACGACTATGAGCCAGGACACGCCGAACGTGCCGCGTACGCGTCCGTTGACGGGAGACGAATATCTCGAAAGCATTCGCGACGGCCGCGAGATCTGGATCTACGGCGAGCGTGTCAAGGACGTGACGACGCATCCGGCCTTCCGCAATACGGCGCGGATGATCGCGCGCTTCTATGACGCGATGCACGACCCGGCGCGCAAGGCGATCATCACCACCGAGACCGACACGGGCAGCGGCGGCTTCACGCACCGGTACTACAAGGCGTCGCGCAACGTCAAAGAGTTGGTGGCCGCGCGTGACGCGATCGCCGAATGCGCGCGCATCTCCTACGGCTGGGTCGGCCGCACGCCCGACTACAAGGCGGCGTTTCTGGCGACGATGGGCGCGAACCCGGGCGCCTACGCGCCCTACGAGGAAAACGCGAAGCGCTGGTACAAGAAGGCGCAGGAAGAAGTCACCTTCGTCAACCACGCCATCGTCAACCCGCCGATCGACCGCGACAAGCCGCTCGACGAAGTGAAAGACGTCTACATGCACGTCGTCAAGGAAACCGACGCCGGGCTCGTCATCAGCGGCGCGAAGGTGGTGGCGACGACGTCGACCTTGACGCATTACAATTTCATCGCCAACAACGGCGCACTGCCGATCAAGACCAAGCCGTTCGCGTTTGTCTGCATGGTGCCGACCGATACGCGGGGCCTCAAGCTCCTGTGCCGTCCGTCGTACGAGATGATGGCGGCGACCATGGGCACGCCGTTCGACTATCCGCTCTCGAGCCGGATGGACGAGAACGATTCGATTCTCGTGTTCGACAAGGTGTTCGTGCCGTGGGAGAACGTGCTGGCGTACGGCGACCTCGAGAAGGTCAACAGCTTCTTCCCGCGCTCGGGTTTTCTGAACCGCGCGATGCTGCAGGGCTGCACGCGTCTGGCCGTGAAGATGGATTTTCTCGCGGGGCTGCTGCTCAAAGCCGTCGAAGCGACCGGCGTGAAAGATTTTCGCGGCGTGCAGACGCAGGTCGGCGAAGTACTGGCGTGGCGGAATACGTTCTGGGGCCTGAGCGACGCGATGGCGCGCACGCCCGTGCCGTGGACCGAAGGCTACGTCCTGCCGAACTTCGACTACGGCCTCGCGTATCGCATCGTCGCCAGCGTGGCGTATCCGAAGATCAAGGAGATCATCGAGAACACGCTGGCCAGCGCGCTCATCTATCTGCCGTCGAGCGCGCTCGACTTCAAGGTGCCGGAACTCCGGCCGTACCTCGACCAGTTCGTGCGCGGGTCGGGCGGCTATTCAGCCGTCGATCGCGTCAAGCTGATGAAGCTGATGTGGGACGCGATCGGCAGCGAGTTCGGCGGCCGGCACGAGCTGTACGAGCGGCACTACTTCGGCAACCAGGAGAGCATCCGGTTCGAGCTGCTGATGGTGTCGGAGTTGACCGGCGCCAACGCGCGCTACAAGGGCTTCGCCGAGCAGTGCATGGCCGAGTACAACCTCGACGGCTGGACCGCGCCCGACATGATCTCGCCCGCCGACGTCAGCGCGATCATGAAATGACATCGCTCGCAAGGCATGCTCGCCGTCACAACCCCAGCCAGAGGCGGTACATGAGGTCGCTCGGAATGTGGAAGTTGTCGGTGATCAGAATCACACCGAAGAAGGTCAAGGCCACGCTGCACACCAGGCCCACGCCGGATGCGGCTCTCTGCAGCGAGCTCACGAGCGGCAGTGCGCGTGAGAGAAAGACGGCCGCGAGCAGGTAGGGGATGGCAATCCCCAGCGAGAAGAGAAACAGCGCCAGCGCGCCGAGCGAGGCCGACCCGACGGCTCCGACGTAGATCATGAGCGAGATGAACAGCGCGCCGCCGAAGCAGGTCGAGCATCCGATGGCAAACGCGGAACCCAGAAACACCGCCTTGAGGCCATCGAGCCATCTCGACCCCGCGCGTCGCGTGGCAAACACCGGCAGCCGGCACAGACCGGGCGCGCCGGAGCTGGCGCCGACGCGGATCCCCAGAATGAGAATGCCGACCCCGGCCGCAATCGCCAGCGGCCGGCTCCAGTACTCCAGCACGCCGGACGTCTGAAGCCGTTCGCCCGCCAGTCCGGCCAGCGATCCCGCGGCGGTAAACACGATCGTGAATCCGGCGACGAAGAACATCGCCGTCTTGATCACCAGGCTCCGCGCACCTGGCGAATCCACCGGCGCGTGCTGCATGCTCATGCCGGCCAGGGCAAACGTGTAGTAGACGGTCAGCTGCAGCAGGCAGGGCGAGAGCACCGCCAGCAGACCCGCGAGCAGCGCGATGAGCGTCGGCACCGACAGGCTGGCTCCCTTCTCGAGATCCGCCGGGTACACGATCGGCAGCTTCCACTCCATCGTCTGTTCAACGTGGGCCGTCGGATCGTGGGCGACGAGTTGGAGAGATGCGGACGCGTCGTTGAAGAGCGGTTTGCCGTTGGCACCGGTCTTGGGAAAACGAACGACGGTGGCCCGATGGTGGAACGAGTCGGTCAGTCGAACGCTATCCACGGGAACGACCTGCGTCCCGTCGTCCACCCGGAGCGCGACGAGAGGGGGCGTCCGCGAAAGCGCTCCGACGTGGATATCCTCGAAGAGATAGAAAACGAAGAATCTGTCAGGTTGATACCTGTCGTTCTCGCGGGCCTGCTCGGTCATCGCGAAGTAGGTGGGCGTGGCATAGACGCCGGAGATCATCGTCGCGGCGTGGCTGTGGTGGCCGGTGCTCTGACCATCGCGCACCAGCGTGCGCATGATCCTGGATGTGAGCCCGGCCTTGAACGTGAGGATGTCGATCCGGTTTGCGGGCCCCCACTTGGACACGACAAACAGCCACGACCAGGTCGCGGCCAACCCGACGAAGGTCAGGACCGCGGCTCTGATCCACCGTGACCGGCCGATGCCTTCGGCCGCCATCTATCGCGCCGCGGGCGCCGCCCACGGCGTCACCTTGATGGCGGCGTCCAGGGC
>Ga0315281_10006309_pt1 | contig 16880 bp, 15 predicted proteins | sample YL17G07_0_MG_FD_204540 | JGI IMG/M metagenome (GOLD analysis project Ga0315281, IMG submission 204540) | Sediment microbial communities from Yellowstone Lake, YNP, Wyoming, USA - YL17G07_0 | ecosystem: Environmental > Aquatic > Freshwater > Lake > Sediment | place: USA: Wyoming | collected...
GCTCGACATTCGTCGCCTGTGCCCAGCGTACGATCTCGTCGGCCAACGAAGCGACGTGCGCCGCAATCGCTTGGGGTTTGAGTTCGGTGAACAGGCTGAGGCTCGCGTTCAGACCGGCGAAATCCTGAAACGGCAGCGTGACGAACTCGAAGCGGCGCGCGTCGTCGCGCCACGTGAGGTCGTAGGCGAGCATCCGACGAAAATCGTCGGTACCGCGCGGCGCCATCCAGCTCACGTCGTGCGGCTCAAGCGTGGAGACGAGCCCGCTCCGGACGTACACAAAGCCACTGCCCCACGGAGACAGCAGCCACTTCTGCGCGCCGCATGCGAAAATGTCTACGTCCACGGCGCCGAGGTCGAGCTCACACGGCCCGAGGCCCTGGATACCGTCCACCACGAAGAACGCGCCCGCCGAACGACAGGCGCGACTCAGCCGGGCGAGATCCACGCGATAGCCGGTGGCGAACCCGACCCACGACACCGCGACGCACTTCACCTTGGGATCCTCGAGCGCGCGTTCCAACGCGTCCTCGACAATCCCGCTTTCGGGCACCGGCACGCGACGGTATTCCACGCCCCGGACGCGCGCCGCGGCCATCCAGGGATAGACATTCGCGGGAAACTCGCCGTCCGGCGTCACCATGACATCGCCACGCGCGAGCGGCAGTGCGCGGGCCGCGAGGTTGATGCCGTAGCTGGTGTTGGTCGCGAGCGCGATCTCCGTCGTCTTGGCTCGCACCATGGTTGCGATCAGCTCGCGCGAACGCGCCAGCGTACCGAAATTCGCATCGTCCTTCAAAGCGTGCGGTGTTGCGCGAAGCCGAGCCCATTCACTCGTCGCGTCCACCGCGCGCTGGGGCAACGGACCGGTAGACGCCGCATTGAGGAACACCGCGTCGCCACGCAATGTCCACGGAAACTCGCGTGCGCGGAGCGCGTGCACGTCGAACGTCATGCGCGAACAACCCCTGCGTCGCGCGCGATGCCGAGTCCGCGCGGGTCGAGGGCGTCGCGCAGTGCGTCACCCAACAGATTGAATCCCAGCACTGTGGCACCGATCGCCAGCCCGGGGAACAAGGACGTCCATGGCGCGTGCCGCAACTGACTCAGGTCGCGACCGTCTGCGATCATCGCGCCCCAACTCGGCGTCGGTGGCTGCACGCCAAGGCCGAGAAAGGACAGCGCAGCTTCAGCCATGATCGCGGCTGCGATGCCGAGCGTCGCAGCGATGACGACCGGCGCGATGACGGCGGGCAGAACCTGCCGCGTGATGATGCGGGCGTGATGCGCGCCGAGCGCACGCGCCGCCTGGATGTACTCCAGCTCGCGCACCACCAGCACCTGCGCGCGCACGAGCCGCGCCATGCCGGCCCAGCCAACGATGCCGATCGTCAGAAACACAACGGTCAGCGACGGCTGCAGCGCCGCGACGAGGGCCACCAGGAGCAGGAGCGTCGGGAACGCGAGCGTCACGTCAGCGAGCCGCATGATGAACTCGTCCGTCCAGCGGCCGTAGTAGCCCGAGATGAGACCGAGGAGGAGACCGAGGCTGAGGGCGATCGATTGCGAGCCGAGGCCCACACCCAGAGAAATGCGCGCGCCGTACACGAGCCTCGCCCACACGTCGCGACCCTGAATGTCCGTGCCCAACCAATAGGTGGAGGAAGGAGGAAGGAGCTGATCGGCCAGATTGATCGCGGTTGGGTCATGTGCCGCGAGCAGTGGCGCGGCGATTGCGGCGAGCACCGCCGCGAGCACGACCGCTCCGCCAACCCACACGCGACGGTCGCGGTGTAGCGCACGCGGCCGGCGACTCACAGCGGATTCCCCAGTTCAGGAGGCGTGCCGGGCTGTTGGTGCTTCCATCGGCGATGGTGCCAGAAGTACTGACCGGGCGATCGGCGCACCCAGCGCTCGAGCACTGCAGTGCAGTCCGCTACGATGCGATCGACGTCGGCGTTCTTGTCGCCGGTGGCGCGCACGGGGACGGCTTCGAAGTGCACGGTGAACCGGCCGTCGGGTTTTCGGATCGCGACGACGTACACCACCGGCGCCTCGAGCCGCAGCGCAAAGGTCGCCGCGCCGCGCGGAGTCTTCGCGAGCCGCCCGAAGAACGGTACCCACGTGGACGCGAGGCCCGCGGCCCCCTGATCCATCACGAACGCTACCGAGGCGCCCTCGCGCAACGCGCGCGGCGCGCGGCGCACCGCATCTCCGTCGTAAATCACCTTGATACCGAGCCGCTCCCTCGTGCGGGTAAGGTACGCGTCGAACAGCGGATTCTCTTGCTGTCGGGCGACGCCCTGAACGTCCACTCCCATGGCGGCGACATAGGCGCCCGACAGTTCCCAGTTGCCGAGGTGTCCCGCGACGATGATGACACCGCGGCCCTGCTTGACGGCGCCGTCCATCACGTGCCAAGAGTCGCATTCATCAAAGAGGCCGAGGATTTCACTGCGCGAGAAGCGCGGGAGAATCGCGGTTTCCATGGTCGTGCGGCCGAGGCTTTCATACGCGGCACGCGCGGTGTCGCGGACTCGGTCCGGCGTCCATTCAGGAAATGCCGCCTCGATCTGGCGCTCGACTACCCTACGCCGAATACCCAGCACACGGTAGCCGAACAGGCCGAGGCGCGCGCCAAAGTTGCTCGCGCCACGAAAGCCCAGGGCGCCGAATGCGCCGATGGCCGCGCGAAGGCCCGCATACTGCACGCGATGGCGCAGCACCACCGGGCGCGTCGAACGACGTGCGTCTGCCAGTGCAGGAGCGGGCGCGACCGGCGGCGCGCTCACGCCCGCCCGCCGGCGTCGCCGCCGGCCCGGAACTGCAGCTCGTGCAGGCGGTGATACACGCCCCGCTTGGCCAGCAATTGCTTGTGCGTGCCGCGCTCCACGATGATTCCGCTGTCGAGCACCAGGATCTGGCTCGCGTTCGCCACAGTGGACAGGCGGTGCGCAATCACGAACACGGTGCGCCCTTCGAGCAGCCGCTCGATCGCTTCCTGTACGAGCCGCTCGGATTCCGTGTCGAGCGCGGACGTGGCTTCGTCGAGAATCAGAATCGGCGGGTCGGAGAGCAGTGCGCGCGCGATCGCGAGTCGCTGCCGTTGTCCGCCCGAGAGTCGCGTGCCCCGCTCACCCAGCACGGTGTCATAGCCGTCCGGCAACTGCATGATGAACTCGTGGGCGTTCGCGTCGCGCGCCGCGCGCGCGACGTCGTCGCGGGAGCGTGCGCCGGCCGCGCCGTACGCGATGTTGCGAAGGACCGTGTCGTTGAAGAGCACCGTGTCCTGGCTCACGATGCCGGTGAGCGCGCGCAGCGCGTCGAGCCGGATCTCGCGCGTGTCCACGCCATCGAGCAGGATGCGGCCGGACGTCGGCTCGAAGAATCGTGGAATCAGGTCGACGAGCGTGCTCTTCCCGGCCCCGCTTGGCCCCACGAGCGCGATCACATCACCCCGCCGGGCTACAAACGAGACGTCGGACAGCACCGGATCCCGCTCGTACGCAAAGTGTACGCGCTCGAACTCGATGCCGGTGGTCAGGCCCGTAGCGTCCCGCGTTCCGCCATCAACCTGTGTTTCGGTCACGAGATCCAGGACGCCGAACAAGCGCTCCGCCGCAGCGAGCGACTGCTGCGCCACGGTGGGCATCTGCGACAGCTGCTTGAGGGGTGGCAGCAGGCGCATGACCATGATCATGAACGTGACGAGTTCGGTGCCGTTCATGCCCGCCTTGCCCTGCAACACATCTCGCGCGCCAATCCAGAGTACCAGCACGGCGATCGTGGTGCCGATGATTTCCGTGACCGGCTGCGACATGAACGACACGCGATTGACGCGCCGCGCGCCCGTGGCGAACGAGCTGCTGGCGCTCATGAACCGCGCGTCCTCGTACGGTTCGCCGCGAAACGACTTCACGAGGCGCACACCGCTGATGACTTCCTGGAGCACACTGGTGATCTCTCCGTACTCGCCGCGCAGTTTGCGGTGGCCGCTGCGAAGAATTCGGAGCAACGGTTGGAGGGCGATCGTGAGCGCCGGCGCGATGAAGAGCGCGACAAGCGTCAGGCGTGTCGAGAGCGCGAACAAGACGATGATGTTCACCACCATCATCGTCGCGTTCTGCAGGGTGCGTGTGACCACCTCGGTGATCACGGCGCGCGTCTGCTCCGTATCGGCCAGCACGGTGGACATGATCTGGCCGGTCTTCGTTTTCTGGAAATATCCCAGCGGCAACCGCTGGAGGTGGTGGAACACAGCGTCGCGCAGATCGCGCGTGACGTACTCCTGCAGTCCCGCGCCCAGCGAACCGCCCAACCAGATGAACACGTTTTTTGCAAAGACGACCACGAGGATCACGAAGATCACCGCGCGCAACGAATCCATCGGGCGGGCAGAATCCAGGAATACGCCAATCACCGCGTTCTGGACTTTCGACAGAAATCCCAGCCGCGCCGGGATCAGTTCGGGCTGCTGGAACAGCGCGTTGAGGAACGGGATGAGCAGCGTGAACGCGAGGGCGTCCAGCACCGACCCGATGATGTTGCTCGCAATCGCCGCCGACATCCGCCACACGTGCGGCCGGAGAAAGCCGAGCAGGCGACCATAGAGACCCATTGTGGCCCAAAGATAACCCGGGCATTTTCACGGCGTGTCGCAACTCGCGGGCGCCCGCGCGCCCTACTCGCTCCGTCCTGTCGCCTTTCCCCTGCCCGCGCTCGCCGCGTTGGGTGCGCGCGCGCCGCTGGGAGGGCCGCGCGAGACTGCACTCGCCTGTCTGCTGGTCGGACGGCTCGCGGCGGAGCTTATGGACCCCGCGTGGGCGCTGTCTCCAGACTTGCGCAAAACACGCGCGCTGGGCGCCCGCCAATGGCTCTCCGGGACGACGCTGGCGCCGCCAGTTCGCGCGGCGCTGCTGCGCCTCACAGAGGCAACTGCCACCGAGCGTGCGACCGCCGTTGCTGAGGCGCTGGACTCGGTGATGACGGTCACCGCAAATCAGCTCGATCCGGCGGCACGTTTGGAGCTCGGAAAACTCGCGCAAGCGCTTGCAGAATAAGCCGTTCGTTCTTGCTGATCGCGGGAAAAACGGCGTATCTTGGCCTATGGCTCGAAGCACAGACATCTCACCGATCTCCCAGGTCCTCACGCGAGCCGACGCCGTTGCTGACGGCGCCCGTTTGCCGGACACCATTGCGACCGGTTTCCCGAGCCTGGACCGGATGCTGGGTGGCGGTCTGCGCGGCGGCGACCTCATCGTGCTCGGCGGCGACGTGGGCAGCGGCAAGTCCGCGTTCGCGCTCGCAATCGCGATGCGCGCGGCCCAGCAGCGTACGGCCGTCACGTTTTACTCCGGCGAGATGTCCACAGACCGACTGCTGGAGCGCGCGCTGGCGATCGAAGGCCGCGTGCGAGTGGACGATTTGCGCGTGGGTGTCGTGAATGACCTCGCGCGGGCATCGGTGGGCGCGGCGGCGGTTCGCCTGCGCGATGTCATGCCGCGCTTCGACGTGATCCCCGCGGACGGTCTGACCGGGCTGGTGGATGACTTCTCGCGCGCGCGCCTGGACCTGGGTATCGTGGATTCGCTGCAGTCACTGGCCCGTGGTGAGCGCGCGATGGACGAGGAAATCGCGGACGCCGTGCGGCGCCTCAAGACCATTGCGGTACAACAGAACATCGCGATTCTGGCCACGTCGCAGCTTCCGCAGCTCTCGGCACGGGATGATCGCCGCCCGCAGTTGGACGACTTCGGCGCGTTGGGTGCGGTGAAGCACCATGCGGATGTGATACTCGCACTGTTCCGCGAAGACATGTACGACCGCCGTCGTGACCTCGAAGGCGCCACGGAACTATTCGTACGCAAAAACCGCAACGGCAGCACAGGCTACGTTGACCTGTACTTCTACGCGCAATGGATGCGGTTTGAAGACATGGTGGACCCGGATCGTTAGGAGGCAGGAGACATGCGCAGTATTCGAGTTCTGCTAGCGGTGGGCGTTGTGGGACTGGCGACCGGATGTGCGTCGTCGGGCCAAATGGCAGGTGGAGACGGCTTGACGAGGCTCGAGAAATCGCGCGCATCGCGCCCGAATGATGCCGCCGTCGCGCGCTCACTCGGCATTGCGTACTACAAGGCGGGGCGGTTCCCGGATGCGCGGACGCACCTCGACCAGGCCGTGCAACTGGATCCTCGCGACGGCGCCGCCTCGCTCTATCTGGGTCTCACGGCCGAGCAGCAGAAAGACATGCCGGGCGCCAAGGCCGCGTACCAGTCATACGTGCGGTATGGCAAGACGTCGAAGGTGCGCAATCAGCTTGAAGCGCGGCTCGCGGCGATTACACGCCAGGAGCTTCAGCTGGCTGCCAAGTCGGCGGTGGCGCAGGAGCAGCAGCTCGCCACGCAGGAGGGTTCGGTGACGACCGTTGCAGTGATGCCACTGCGATTCGTCGGGGCGGATACGTCGCTCGTGCCGCTCGAGCGTGGAATGGCCGAACTGATCACGACGGACCTGAGCCGAACGGACCAGCTCGTCGTTGTGGAGCGCGCCCGGCTCGCTGCATTGCTGAACGAGATTCGGCTGCAGAAGTCCGGTGCGACGGACTCCACCACGAAGTTGCGCGCCGGCAAGATCATTCAGGCGGGCCGCATCGTGAACGGGCAGTTGCTCCAGAGCGCCGAACGACTGCGTGTCGATGCGGCGATTGTGAACACCACAACGTCGCTCGTGTCCGGCGGCGCGACTAACGAGAACACCATCGAGCAACTGTTCGCCATCGAGAAAGCGATCGTGCTGCAGTTGTTCGACAGTCTGGGCGTCACGTTGACGTCGGCGCAGCGAAAAGAATTCGATGACCGTCCGGTACCGCGCTCGCTGCCGGCCTTCCTCGCATTCAGCCGTGGGCTGACGTTCGAGGACGCAGGGAGGTATGACGACGCCGCGCGCAGCTACCAGGACGCGTTCCGGTTGGATCCCTCGTTCACGCAAGCGCAGGTGAAGGGGGCGGATGCCCAGGCGGCGGCACAGGGGGTGCAGATGTCGGCGGCGTCGATCGAAACCAACATCGTGGGCACCGCCGAAGCCAACGTCGCGCAGCAGTCGGTCCAAGGCCAGGCTCCCGGCTCGGGCGGAAGCGGCAACGGCGCCGGGACGATGGCAGATCAGGTGAACCCCTCCGCGGCCGGTGGTGCTACATCGTCTGCGGGCGGCGGCTCAACGGGCAGTGGGAGCGGCTCGACACCGAACAAGGATCCGGTCGGTGCCGCGACAGGCTCGGAGTCCACCGCGAAAACCGCCACCGTGCGGATCGTGGTGAAGGTGCCCAAGCCATGAACACGCGCCGCCTGATTCCGATCGCTCTGCTGGCCGCCGGCGCGCTTCCCGCGCAGTCGTGGCGTGAATCCTCCGTGCGATTTGGTCCGCAGTCGTATTCCTACAAGGTCAAGACGCCGGTGAACGAGACGGTATCCGAGCTGGCGTTCCCGTTCTTCGTGACCGTGCCGGTATTGCGGGCGCTGACGGTGGACGTCGGTACGGCATATGCGATGGCGCACTACGAGCGCCGTGTGAATGACAGCACGACGACAACGAGCGAGCTCAGTGGGCTCACCGACACGCAGCTCAGAGCGAACTACTCACTCGGTCAGGATTTTGTCGTCTTGACGGCCGGCCTCAACCTGCCGACAGGCTCGGCCACCGTGAGCCCGGCCAAGTTGGACGCGGCGACACGGATTGGCAGCGACTTCCTGACATTTCCGATTTCCGGATTCGGCAGCGGCTTGGGGATGACCGGCGGTCTCGCGATCGCGAAGCCGGCCGGAGCCTGGAACCTCGGGTTCGCAGCGTCGATGCGGCACGCCAGTGAGTACGAGCCGTTCAAGGACGCAAACGATTCGGTGACCAAGTTCACGCCCGGGGCCGAGATTCGTACGCGCTTTGGCGTGGACCACCCGTTCGGTACCGGGCACATTTCAGCCGGCTTCACCTACTCGAAGTTCGGCGACGACAAAGCCAACTCGGCCACGTTCAACACTGGCGACCGTTTTATCGGTCAGGTTGTGGTCAACAGTTCGCTCAAGAGCGGCACCGATTACACGATCGTGGTGTGGAACCTGTTCCGAACGTCGGGCACGCTCATCAACCAAAGCGCGTCGCCGTCAGGGAACATCACGAACGCGCTGATGGCGTTCGGCATCCGCGGTCCCGCAGACGTTGGCATCGAGCCGAGCGTGGAGGCGAAGGTGTTCACGCAGCAGAACGCGCGCACCAGCTTCCTCGCCAACATGGGTCTGCGGTTCTACATCGATCGCGGCAGCTGGGCGGCGGTGCCGGGATTCGGATTCTCGTTTGGCCAGATGGATGCCGGATCTAGTTCGGTTCCTGTGACCGGAATGCGGGCGACGCTGGCGATGCGGATCGGGCGCTAGACGGCGGTTCCACGTTGTGTGAAACCGGCGCCCGAAAGGCGCCGGTTTTGCGTTCACGCCCACCGCAACCCCAACCTTATATTCGAAACTCAGGGTGTGGGGCGTTGGGGTAGGGGGAAGCATTCAGGGAGAGAGAGCGATTCATGGCAGGACATTCCAAGTGGAAGCAGATCAAGCATTACAAAGCCGCCACGGATGCGAAGCGTGGGGCCTTGTTCACGAAGCTCATCCGCGAAATCACGATCGCGGCCAAGCAGGGCGGCGGCGACCCGAACGGCAACGCGCGTCTGCGCACGGCGATTGAGGCCGGCAAGGCCCGTTCGATGCCGAAGGACAACATCGAGCGCGCGATCAAGAAGGGCACGGGCGAGCTTGAGGGCGTCGACTATCAGGAGGTCATGTATGAAGGCTACGGGCCGGGTGGTGTCGCGCTGGTCATATCAGCGCTGACGGACAACCCGACGCGCACGGTGGCCGACGTACGCAATGTCATGACGAAGCTTGGTGGCAACCTGGGCACGCCGAACTCCGTCGCATGGATGTTCGACAAGAAAGGCCAGCTCGTGATCGACGCGACGAAATTTCCGGAGGACGCTACGCTGGAGGCGGCGCTCGAGGCAGGCGCGGAGGACTTCGCGAAGGAAGAGGACCAATACCTCGTGACGACGTCGCCCTCCGATTTCCATTCTGTGAAAACAGGTCTTGAGGCAAAGGGCATCATGTTCGTCGAACTGGAGCCCGTGGCGATGGTTCCCAAGAACACGGTCAAAGTCGAGGGCAAAGCCGTCCAGCAGCTCTTGAAGCTGATGGAAGAGATCGAGGCGCTGGATGACGTGCAGAAGATCTGGGCCAATTTTGATATCGACTTCGACAAGTTGGTGACTAGTGACTAGTCACTAGTCACGAGTCGCTGCTTTCATGATCGTCCTCGGGATAGATCCGGGCACGGAAGTGACCGGCTATGGCGTGGTTCGGGGCGAGAGCGCGCACGATCCCGTACTCGTCGAATGCGGCGTGATCCGCACGAAAGCCAAAGACGCCCTGCCCGCCCGGCTCCACGCGATTCATGACGGTATGACGGACCTGATGACGCGCCACAAGCCCGATGTCGTTTGTGTGGAAGACGTGTTCTACGCGCGCAACGTGCGCACCACTGTGACCCTGGGCCACGCGCGCGGCGTGATCCTCCTCGCGGCCGCGCAGCACGGTGCGGTGATCCGCGAGCTGGCGCCGCGGGCCATCAAGAAGGCCGTCGTGGGCTCCGGAGCGGGGACGAAGGAACAGGTACAGTTCATGGTGGCCCAGCTCCTGCGACTGAAGTCCGTGCCAAAGCCTGCGGATGCAGCGGACGGCGTTGCCGCCGCGCTCGCGTACCTCATCGGCGCGCATGCCGAACGCCTGCTGCGGGCATCCCGATGATTTCACAAATCACCGGGACACTGGTCGCGAAGGAGCTCGGTCGCGTGCAGATCATGACGCCGGGCGGTGTGGCGTATGATCTCGTGATTCCCCTCAGCGCCTACGAAACCCTTCCGCGCGCAGGCGCCTCGTGCACGCTCCACACGCATCTCGTGGTGAAGGAAGACGCATGGCAGCTCTTCGGGTTCCCGTCTGTGTTCGAACGCCGCGTGTTCCAGCGCGTGTTGGATGCGAAAGGCGTCGGGCCTGCGCTCGCGATCGGCCTGCTCTCGTCGCTCTCCGCCGAACGACTGGTGCGGGCAATTCGTGAGAAGGACGTGGCCACGCTCCAGGGCGCTCCGCGCGTGGGCCGCAAGAAGGCCGAACAACTGATTCTCGACCTTGCCGAAAAAATGGACGATCTGCTGCCGGACAGCGGCCAGCGGATCGCGCAGAGCGGGACCCCCGCAGACGACGCCATTCGTGCGCTTGTGTCGCTTGGCTATTCCAGCCAAGATGCCGAGCGCGCGGTGAAGGCCGCGCTGGACGCATCAGGACAAACATTGAGCGCGCCGGATCTCATCCGTGAGGCGCTTGCCAAGGTGACCAATGCTCGCCGCTAAACGCACCGCGACTTTTACGGAGTCCGTCATCCGCGAGATGACGCGCATCGCCAATCAACACGAGGCGATCAACCTCGCGCAGGGCTTCCCCGACTTTCCGATGCCGGAGCCGTTGAAGGAGGCGGCGTGCGCGGCAATCAACGGCGACATCAATCAGTACGCCGTCACGTGGGGCAGCGCCGCATTGCGGATCGCAATCGCGGAGAAATACCGGCGCTGGTACGGCATGGATGTCGACAAGGACGCCGAGGTGACCGTGACCTGCGGCGCCACAGAGGCCATGGCGTCGGTGTTCATGGCGCTGATCAATCCCGGCGACGAGGTGATCATTCTCGAGCCGTTCTATGAGAATTACGGACCCGATGCGATCCTCGCGGGTGCGTCGCCGGTGTTCGTGCCGCTCGAGTGGCCCAAATGGACGCTGGACGCGGACCGTTTGAAAAAAGCGTTCAGCAAGAAGACCAAGGCGATCGTCATCAATACGCCGCACAACCCCACGGGGCGCGTGCTGTCGCGCGCGGAGATGACGCTGATCGCGGAGTTGTGTCAGAAGTATGACGCGTGGGCCATCACGGATGAGCCGTACGAGCACATTCGGTTCGCGGGCGATCATCACGTGATGGCGACGTTCCCCGGCATGCGCGAACGCACCATCACGATCTCGAGTCTGTCCAAGACGTTCAGCTGCACCGGGTGGCGACTGGGATACGCCGTTGCGCCCGCGAATCAGACGGCCGCGATCCGCAAGGTGCATGACTTTCTCACCGTGGGCGCGCCCGCGCCGCTCCAGGCCGCCGGCGCGATCGGTTTCGCGTTCGACGCGGACTACTTCAATCACCTGGCGCAGGACTACAAGGCGCGCCTGAATATGCTGGCGCCGGTATTGCGAGAGGCGGGATTCCAGTTCGTCAACCCGGAAGGCGCGTACTACCTGTTCGCGGATTTCTCGAAGATCAGCAAGAAGGGCGATGTCGAGTTCGCCAAGTGGATGATCGAAGAAATCGGCGTCGCCACGGTGCCCGGCTCCAGCTTCTACCATGACAAGAAGCATGGAAAGCGCTTCGTGCGGTTCGCGTTCTGCAAGAAGTTCGAGACAATGAAGCGCGCGGCAGATCGGCTCGCCAAGCTCCCGAAGCATCTGTAGCGCGCCGCAGCACGCAACGAAAAAGCCCCGGCCAACCGCGCCGGGGCTTGTTCCTCTTCATGAGTCTCGTTCTAGCGCCCGATGCCGACGAGTCCAACGAGAATGCCGCTTTCCGTGGCAGCACCGCGACGGCGCACCGAACCTGACAGGCCGAGCTCGTAGCCCAGTACGTGAAATCCTACTCCCGCTCCCGCCTGCCAGCCGTCCGTGACTGAGGCGATGCCGGAACGCAGCGCGATGAACGGCAATATCCGCAACTCGGCGCCGACGCCCATTCGATCCCTGGGGCCGATCAAGATTGCTTCGTCGCCACCGGTTTGCTTATGAATGTCGCCGGTGAGAGTCAGAAAATTCGTGACCTTGAGGGCCACGCCGATGGTGATCGCCGGCTTGAACGCCTGCGCAATGACGAGGTCTTTCAGCGGCTGCGGCGCTGCGCCGAAGGGCTGCTGATCGGAGTTGATCTTCGAAGTGCTATCGCTCGGGTCGAGCACGCCCTTATTCGGTGCGAACTTGAGCTTCGTGGTGTCCCACTTGAAGCTGTTGAACACGTTCTCCGCGAGGATGCCGAGGCGCCAACCTCCTGCCGACCACGCCAGTCCCATGTCGGCGCCAGTGCCGACGCCGAGGTTTGGAATTGAGTTGAAGGCCGCCGTATCCGGAAGGATCATCGGGAAGTCGATGTTGCCGATACTGCCAAACGTGCTGCCGGCGTCGCGCGCGAGCGCGAACGCCGCGCCGATGACGTACTTGCCTGTGAAGCCGATCGACAGGTGCTCATTGGACACGAGGCCGCCGGCAAGCTTGAGCGGCAGCGGCAGCGCGAAGCTGGCTGCACCCGTCGCGAACACGCTGGCGCCCACCTCAGTGCCAAGGAGATTCAACGTCTTCGGTTGCCCACCGCTGTTGCCGGCATTGCCGAAGAGGAGCGCCTCGAACGCGTCCGGACTGAGGTCGACGTTGGTCGCCATGACCAGCCCGGCCTGAAGCCCGATCGGGCCGACACTGAGTGCCAGGGGCGTCAACCCCATGTCGCCGCGAATACGCTGGCGTCCTGATTGGCGCGCCAGGCTAACCCACGACGCGCGTGTGGCCGAGTCAACCAAGGTCCCGCGAACCTTGTAGAACGAGGTGAGATCCACCGGCTCCAGGCCGAACGAACCGCCCTGGATCAGCGCGCCAAAGGAAATGAACGGCCGGCCGGGAGCTGCGAGGTTGGCGGGATTGAGCGCCACCGCTTCATACCCGCGCGCCATCGCCGTGTAGTTGCCGCCCATGGCGAACGCCGCTGGACTCGCGTTCGGCAACTGACCGCTCGCCGTCGAGGCCGCGATGATCAAGCCACCCAGGCCGGCGTGCGCACGGCGCGCCGAAAACCGCTGAGACGCGCGCATGTTAGTTGCCCCCCGGCGGCGTGCGAATCACCGCGAGGAATCGCGCCGTGATCGAGATTTTTTGTTTCGGCGATACAGTGATCGGCGCCGGGGCGCTGACCGGGCCCCTGATCGTGAAGGTGACGGTGGATGCCGCGATCAGTTTCCTGATGTCAGCGTTGTCCAGCACGATGCTCCGTTGCGCTGAGCCCGAAGGGAGGTTCAGCTGCTTCACGACCACGTCAGTCGGGAGCGGCCCGTATACGAAGCGGGCGGTGTCCGATCCTATCACGCCCGCGAACGGATTGACGATGTCGAGCAGCAGCGTCGCACTATACATGTTGTCCGAGCCGGGAACGTCCTTCAGGGGAAGATCTCCGCCGCCGGTGTTGATGGTGCGGGCCGGCACGTTCATTTGCACTGACGCCACGTTGACGAATGGCACTTTGGCGACGGCGTCAAAGGTCCGAGTCGTGTTGATCGGCACGTTGTGATCGCCGATCGGCGAATCGAGCGTGACGTCGACAGTGAGGCTCGTTGTGGCCGTACCGGTCGAGAGATTAATGGTGCGGTTGAGGACGCTGCCTGGCGGGAACGGAGCGTTATTGGTGCCACTGACAGCCGCCGCACCTCGCACCGAGTCGCGGCCGAAGACCAGCGAACCGCTGCGCACCACGATTACCAGAAAGCCCTGCGGCGGCGAGCCGGCGCCAATGTTCACGTACAGCGGATCGAACGTCAGGTTGTTCGTGAGCTTGATCGTCACCTGGCCGGCGGTGACCGCGGCCGACACGACATCCTGCGGCAACACCGTCGAGTTTCCCGGTGACATGGTAAACCTTGGCTTGATCGCGCTCGTTCCGTTGAGCGGCTGACACGGAACACAGTTGGGACCCAGCACGGCCGAGATCAGGGTCGAATCCATCGTCAACGAGAATCCACTGCTGTCCGGCAGGATCCTTACGACGTTGCCGGGAGGCAGTAGATCGGCAACCGAGATGGCCTTCGTGGTCCCGGGCAGATTCCACGACTGCTCGAAAGAGGGCGCTTTTGGATCGAGGACGTAGGCCGCGATATCGCAGCCGACGACAAGAGCCAAGCCAAGCAACGGCGCTCGGCGAGTGAACGCTGGTAGCATTCGGATTCCGGCTTTGGTGTGATGGGCCGCTTGGACGGCTCGCGGTCCCGACGTTGGGCGTAGGAGTGTGTCCCCGCCCCCTAAGTAAGTCAACGCCTTGCTGATACTCAATTTGGCGACACGTGTCGGACACAAGCGGTGACCGAAACCACAACAAACTGATGCTCGGATTTCGGCATCTGTTCGGCTATACTTCGCGGCGGTCGATGTTTGGTCGGCTCACCCGCGCACAGGTACTGTGTAGCGATGTCGCGTCCGGAAATCACCACGCCCGAAGCGATGACGGACGAGTCCGTCGTCGAGTTGTCGCTGCGACCGCAGCGACTCGCCGAGTTCATTGGGCAGCAAAAGGTGAAGGACAGTTTGCGCGTGTGGATCGACGCTGCATTGGCGCGGCGCGAGCCGCTGGACCACACGCTCTTCTTCGGCCCGCCCGGCCTGGGCAAAACGACGCTTGCCGAACTCATGGCGCGCGAAATGGGCGTGAACATCCGCACCACGTCGGGACCTGCGCTGGAAAAGCCGGGCGATCTGGTGGGCACACTCACCAACCTGCGCGCCGGCGACATCCTGTTCATCGACGAGATCCACCGCCTGCGTCCGATCATCGAGGAGTTCCTCTATCCAGCGATGGAGGATTTCAAGATCGACATCCGGTTGTCTGAAGGGCCCAAGGCGCACACGATCACGATGCCGATCGAGCGCTTCACACTGATCGGCGCCACCACGCGATTCGGCCTGCTGACGCCGCCGATGCGCGCGCGCTTCGGCATCATCGAACGACTGGGATACTACCCCGCGGACGATCTCGCCCTGATCGTGAAGCGTTCCGCCGACCTGATGAAAGTCACAATCGATGCCGAGGGCGCGAACGAACTCGCGAAGCGCTCGCGCGGCACCCCCCGCGTCGCGAACCGCTTGCTGCGTCGCATCCGCGACTACGCGCAGGTGCGCGCCGATGGCGTGATCTCGCGCGACGTGGCCCATGACGGACTGCAGATGCTCGACGTCGACGAGTTCGGCCTGGACGACATGGACGCGCGGATTCTCAAAACAATCATCGAGATGTTCGACGGCGGCCCCGTGGGCCTCAACACCGTAGCGGCTGCCGTCGCGGAAGACGCGAACACGATTGAAGAGGTGTACGAACCGTTCCTCGTGCAGCATGGATTTCTGCAGCGCACTGGGCGCGGCCGGGTCGCGACGCCGCAAGCGTATCGTCATTTCGGGTACACGCCGCCCGTGAATCAGGCACAAGAGAGTCTCTTCTAGACGTTGGTAATTGCGGGCGGCGCGGCGTACTGGCACTCCCGCCGTCGGTTGGCCGGGACGGGGGATGGCGTCAGATAGTTTTGGTGTGTGAGCGGCCAGAAAACTTCCGACTTCGACTTCGAACTGCCTCCGTCGCTCATCGCGCAGGAGCCGTTGGCCGAGCGCACTGCCAGCCGCTTGCTGGTCGTGTCGCGCGGGAGCGGGCGCATTGAGCATCGGCACTTCGCCGACTTGCCAGACATCACGCGCAGGGGCGATCTGTTGGTCGTGAACACCTCGCGCGTGCTCAAGGCGCGCCTGCTCGGCGAGCGTGCGAGCGGCCTACCCGCGGAGATCCTGCTCCTCAAGCCACTCGGCGACAATCGCTGGGAATCGATGGTGTGGCCCGGATCCAAATTGCGGCCAGGCAAGCGCGTGGATATCGGCCCTGGCTTCGCCGTGGAGATTGTCGAAACCACCGAACGCGGCACGCGCATCGTTCGCTTGGAAACAGCGATGCCGATCGCCGAGGCACTCGAACGGTTCGGTCATGTACCGTTGCCGCCCTACATCGAACGGCCGGACAACATCGTCGACGCAACACGGTACCAAACGGTCTACGCGCACGAAAGCGGATCGGTCGCGGCGCCCACCGCGGGCCTGCATTTCTCCGAGGCCCTGTTCGCGGAGTTATCGCAGCGAGGCGTGGGGCGCGCGGACGTGCTGTTGCACGTGGGTGCCGGCACGTTTCGGCCCGTGGAGAGCAACGACCCGGCGGACCACGTGATGCACGAGGAGACGTTCGTCGTGCCGGCTGCAACGGCCGAGTCGGTCACGGCGACGCGCGAACGTGGCGGCCGCGTGTGGGCCGTGGGCACCACGAGCGCGCGAACACTCGAGAGCGTGGCGACGGGACAGCGCGCGGTGCGCGCCGGCCGCGGCGAGACGCGGCTGTTCATCCGGCCCGGCTACGAGTTTCGCGTTGTGGACTGTCTGGTGACCAACTTTCACCTGCCCCGATCGACGCTGTTGATGCTCGTGGCGGCGTTCGCGGGCTACGACGTTGTCATGAGGGCGTATCGGGAGGCGGTTCGGGAGGGATACCGCTTCTATTCGTACGGGGACGCCATGGCTGTAACAGAATGAGAGAAACCCAAGACCGCACACTGCACCTGGCAGACCACAGACCGCAGCAAGACGGTCCGTTTTCGTTCGCGATCGATGCGACCGACGGACGTGCACGACGTGGCGTGTTTCGCACGCCACACGGCGTCGTGGAGACGCCCGCGTTCATGGCGGTGGGCACGCTCGCGACGGTGAAGGCGCTCGATCCCGATGAGCTCAAGGCCACGGGCACGCAGATGATCCTCGCCAACGCATACCATCTGCACCTACGGCCCGGTGAGGATCTCATCCGCTCCATGGGCGGTCTGCACCGGTTCATGGCGTGGGATCGCCCTATCCTCACGGACTCAGGCGGGTTTCAGGTGTTCTCCCTTGCCACCCTGCGCACGATCGACGAAG
>Ga0315281_10006310_pt1 | contig 16879 bp, 13 predicted proteins | sample YL17G07_0_MG_FD_204540 | JGI IMG/M metagenome (GOLD analysis project Ga0315281, IMG submission 204540) | Sediment microbial communities from Yellowstone Lake, YNP, Wyoming, USA - YL17G07_0 | ecosystem: Environmental > Aquatic > Freshwater > Lake > Sediment | place: USA: Wyoming | collected...
CCGGCCAAGCTGGATATCAGCGGCGACTGGCCGCGCATATTTACCAGTCACGACGAAATACTGAGGCTCCTCCAGAACCTGATCGGCAACGCTGCCAAGTTCCGTGTCGCCGGGCGGAAACCGGAAATTACCGTCACCAGCAAGATGGCCATGAATGAATGGCACTTGTGCGTCGCCGACAATGGCGTCGGCATTATCCCCGACCAGATCAAACGATTGTTCAAGGTGTTTCAGCGCCTGCAATTGCGCACTGCCTACGAGGGCAACGGCGTCGGCCTCGCGCTGTGCCGCAAGATTGCCGAACACCACAAAGGGCGCATCTGGGCGGAGTCGGCGGGTGAAGGACAGGGCAGCAAGTTTTATGTTACGCTGCCTGTTCCGCAGGAGGGGAAATGATTCGCTGCTTCATCAATGGATATTTATCATCTCGTGGACGCTATCCCCGATAAACATGAGCAGGCGCAATATATGAGCGAGAGCCGCAACATGAGCCTCCTGCTGGTGGAGGACGAACCCGGCGATGCCCGCCTGATGCAGTTGGTGATGCAGAAAAACGGCTACGCCGCCAAACTATACGATGCCAGCGATGGTCACGAAGCGTTACGTTTTCTGCAACGCCGGGGGGAGCAATTTGCTGACGCACCACGCCCGGACCTGATTTTGCTGGACCTCAAGATGCCGGGGCAGGGCGGACTGGAATGTCTCGAAACAATAAAGAAGGATGAAAACCTTCGCGCCATTCCGGTGGTGGTGATTACCACTTCGGCGCTCGAAGCCGATGTGATCAATGCTTACAGGCTGGGCGCGGCGGGCTATATACTCAAGCCCGTTGACATCAACGAATTTGTCGCCGCAATCCACAATCTTGGACAATACTGGTTCAAGCTGGTGCGGCTGCCTGAAAACCGGGAATGAAGCTGCCATGAGCATGATAGTAACCGGGTGGGCTATGCCCACCATGTCGGGCATAGCCCGACCTACATTTGGATCCGGCTCGTCCGGCTTAGCCCTTGTAGGGTGGGCACGGTTTTTGTGCCCACCGTTCTTCCGCGTGGGCACAAAAACCGTGCCCACCCTACAAAACTGCACTTTGGACGCACTGGCCGGCGGTGTTCTGTGCGTGGCGCTGCTCGCGTCGGCTGGCGCGGCGACCGCCGCCGACCTCACCGAGCTTTCCATCGAAGAACTGCTGAACATCGAGGTCACTTCGGCGGGGCGCAAAACGCAGAAGCTGGAGGACACTGCCGCCGCCATTCATGTGATCACCGCGGAAGACATCCGCCGCTCCGGCATGACCAGCCTTCCCGAGCTGCTGCGCATGGCGCCGGGGTTGCAGGTGGCCCAAATCGATGCTTCCACATGGGCGATCGGCAGCCGCGGCTTCAACGGCCCCCGCAGCAGCAAGCTGCTGGTGCTGCTGGACGGGCGCACCCTGTACACGCCGACCAACTCCGGCGTCGATTGGGATACTCAGGACACGGTGCTGGAGGACATAGAAAGGATCGAGGTGATCCGCGGCCCCGGCGGCACGATGTGGGGGGCGAACGCGGTCAACGGGGTGATCAGCATCATCACCAAGTCCGCTGCGGCGACCCAGGGGGGATTGGTGAACGCCGGCGCCGGCAATTACGAGCGGCAAGGGACGGTGCGCTACGGCGGCGAGATCGGGGAAACCGGCCACTTCCGCATCTACGCCAGGAACGCCAGCTACGATAGTTTACCGCTCGCTTCAGGCGCACCGGCGCGCAACCAGCGCGACCTGCGCCGCGCCGGTTTCCGCGCAGACTGGGCGCTGGCTGGCGGGGATACGGTCACGGCGCAAGGCGATGCCTACGAAGGGAATTTCGATTATACCGGCTCGACGCTTTCGCTTGCTCCTCCCGCCAACACCCCCACCGTCAAGACTGCCAATCTGAAAGGCGGCAACCTGCTGGCGCGCTGGAAACGCGCGCTATCCGCCACCTCGGATTGGGAGCTACAGTTTTATTACGATACTTATGAACGGCGGAATGCGAGACAAGGCGGGCGGCGCGATACCTGCGACCTGGATTTCCAGCACCATTTCCCGTGGGGCGATGCCCACAACATCGTGTGGGGCGGCGGCTATCGGCAAACCGGCGACCGCATGGACAGCGCCTTCAAGGAGACGTTCGACCCGGCGCAGCGCACCGACCATGTCGTCAACGCCTTTGTCCAGGACGAGATCGCCCTGAGCGAAGACAAGTTGTACCTGACCGCAGGTTCCAAGTTCGAGCATAACGATTACACCGGTTTCGAATACCAGCCCAACCTGCGCCTGCGCTGGAAAATCGACGGGCGGCAAACCGCCTGGGCGGCGGTATCCCGCGCCGTGCATACGCCTTCGCGCGAAGATACGGATCTGGTGACCAACCTCAATGCCTCTTCCGGCGCCGGCGGAATCACCAGTGTCCGCCAGGTGCAAGGCAATCCGGCGATGCAATCCACAAAAGTGCTCGCCCACGAGGCGGGTTACCGCATCCAGCCCAGTGAGCGGGTGCAGGTGGATGCCGCCATCTTCTACAACGAGTACCATGACCTGAAGACTACCGAGCCGGGGGCGTCTTATCTGGTGGCGGGCACACCGGGTTACCGGGTCTTGCCGCAGGTATTTTCCAACAAGGCCAGCGCGACCACCCACGGCATCGAATGGAGCGGCAACTGGCGGCCGGGAGACAAGTGGCGGATCAAGGCCGCCTATACCTGGCTTAAAATGGACATCCGCCGCGATGCGGATAGCAGCGATGCCTCGGTCGAGCGCGATGTCGGGCTGTCGCCGCAGAACCAGTTGCAATTCCAGGTGTTCCATTCGCCGGCGGACAACCTCGACCTGAGCGCCGCGCTCTATTATGTGGATAGCCTGCCCCGCCAGAACCTCCCCGCTTATACCCGTTTCGATGCGCGGGCCGGCTGGCGCGCCCGGCGCGACCTGGAGCTCAGTTTGACGGGGCGCAACTTGTTCGATCTCGGCCATACCGAATTCGGCTCCCTCGCGGGAAACATCGAAGTTCCGCGCAGCATTTACGGGGCGGCGACGTGGAAGTTTTGAATAAACCTAAGCCGGACGAGCCGGAACCAAAGTGTAGGTCGGGCTACGCCCGACATGTCGGGCGTAGCCCGACCTACAAGCTGAGGCGCTTAACGATGGATACCATAGTTTTTCAAAAACCGTTGCGCCGGTTTCTGCTTGCCGCCCTGTTGGCCAACCCGGCCTGCGGGTTCGCTGCCCACACGGATGCGAAAGCGGGCGAAGCCAAGCCGCTCGCCGATTATTCGCTGGAACAGTTGATGAACGTGAGCGTGGAAGTCACTTCGGCGGGGCGCAAGGCGCAGAAACTGGAGGATACCGCGACGGCCATCCACGTGATCACCCAGGAAGATATCCGCCGCTCCGGCATGACCAGCATCCCCGAATTGTTGCGTATGGTACCGGGCCTGCAGGTGGCTCAAATCAACGGCAACACCCCGGCCATCGGCAGTCGCGGCTTCAACCAGAGATACAGCAACAAATTGCTGGTGTTGCTGGACGGGCGCACCCTGTACACGCCGACGTTTTCCGGCGTGTATTGGGATGCCCAGGACGTGGTGCTGGAGGACATAGAAAGGATCGAGGTGATCCGCGGCCCCGGCGGCACGCTGTGGGGGGCGAACGCGGTCAACGGCGTGATCAACATTACCACCAGGTCTGCGGCGGCGACTCAGGGAGGCATGGTGAACGCCGGCGCCGGAAATTACGAGCGGCAAGGGACATTGCGCTACGGCGGCGAGATCGGGGAAGCCGGGCACTATCGGGTCTATGCACGGAATATCGAACAGGATAATTCCCCGCTCGCCAGCGGCGCGCAGGCACACGACCAGCGCAACATGCGGGATGCCGGTTTCCGCGCGGACTGGGTTCTTTCCGGCGGCGATACGGTCATGGTGCAAGGGGGCATCTACGACGGGAATGCCGATCAAACCATCCAAACCGCGCGGCTGTCTCCTCCCGCCACGCTTCCCCTGGACACTACCATCGCGCAAAAAAGTGGCAACCTGTTAATGGACTGGAAGCATGTCCTGTCCGCCGCCTCGGAGTGGTCGCTCAAGTTTTACTGCGATTATTACGATCGGCAGAGCGCAGGTGTCGGCGCCGGCGAAAAGCGGGATACCTGCGATGTGGATTTCCAGCACCGGCTTTTGCTGGCAGGAAACCACGATGTCGTGTGGGGGCTGGGCTACCGGCAGACGGACGACGAATTGAAGGCCTCGTTTATAATGTCGTTCATCCCGCCGCGCCGCCGGGACAGCACCGTCAGCGCTTTTTTTCAGGATGAAATCGCGCTTGGCCAAGATAGTGACAGGGACAAGCTGCACCTGATACTGGGCTCCAAGTTCGAGCACAACGACTACAGCGGTTTCGAATATCAGCCCAACCTGCGTCTGCGCTGGACGGTGGACGAGCGGCAGATGGCCTGGGCGGCGGTATCGCGCGCCGTGCGCAGTCCTTCCCGCATCTATTCGGATGTCCGCTACAATGTGGCGGCATTCCCTGGGGCAGGCGGCGTACCCACCCTGGTGCGGCTCATGGGTAGCCCGGCGGTTCAGTCCGAAGAGTTGCTCGCTTACGAGGCGGGTTACCGTGCCCGGTCTTCGGAATATCTGTATCTGGATGTAACAGGTTTTTATAACGAATATCGCAACCTCATGACTCTGGAGCCGCTGACGCCGTTTGTCGAGGCGGGGCCGCAGTTGGTTGTGCCACAGCAGCTTCAAAACAAGGCAAGCGCGACAACCCACGGGCTGGAATTGTCGTCAAGCTGGCAGCCCACGGAAAAGTGGCAGCTCAAGGCTGCTTATTCCTGGCTGAAAATGAATATCCGCCCTGACCCGGGCAGTGTCGGCAACACCATCGACAAAGCCGGCAATGCGCCGCAGCACCAGGTGCAATTCCACACGCAGCATGTGCTGAATGCCCAGACCGACCTGGGCGTCTCGCTCTATTATGTGGACAAGCTGCCCAACCAGAACATTCCCGCCTATACCCGCCTGGATGCGCGCCTGGGCTGGCGGCCCCGGCGCGACCTGGAGCTCAGCCTGGGCGCGCGCAATCTGCTCGACCGCCAACACCCGGAATTTGTTTCCGCCATCGTGGGGCCGGGGACGAGCGAGGTGCCGCGCAGCATTTACGGGGCGGCGGCATGGCGATTTTGAGCCAGGTGCGCTCCTCCCCCTTTGATCGTTCCCACGCGGAGCGTGGGAACGATAAAGACTGGCTATGCCCATGGGGAAAATATATGATTCGGGAAACTGAAATTTGCTACCATAAATGTAGGTCGGGCTATGCCCGACATGGTGGGCATCACCCGCAAGGGGTACGCCGTGGTTGTAAGGGGCTGAAGCCCCAACAACACACGCAGAGCCCACCCTACGGTTACTACCATAAGCGCTGTTTTGCCCGCCCGTGATAATGAGACTAATGATGAATGCCATAACCTCTCGAAAACCGTTGCGTCCGTTCCTGCTTGCCGCCCTGTTGTCCAATCCGGTCTGCAGTCTCGCCGTTTCCTCCGATGCGCAAGCGGGCGAAGCCCCGTCGCTCGCCGATTATTCGCTGGAACAGTTGATGGACGTGAGCGTGGAAGTCAGTTCGGCGGGGCGCAAGCCGCAGAAACTGGAGGACACCGCCGCCGCCATTCATGTGATTACCCGGGAGGATATCCGCCGTTCCGGCATGACCAGCTTGCCCGAACTGTTGCGCATGGCGCCGGGCATGCAGGTGGCACGCATCGACGGCGGCACATGGGCCATCAGCAGCCGGGGCTTCAACGCCAAGAACAGCGACAATTTGCTGGTGATGCTGGACGGACGCGTTTTGCAGTCGCCGAGTTTTACCGGAGTGTATTGGGATGCCCAGGACGTGGTGCTGGAGGACATCGAGCGCATCGAGGTAATACGCGGTTCCGGCGGCGCGCTGTGGGGCGCGAATGCGGTCACCGGCATCATCAATATCATCACCAGGTCCGCGGCGGCAACCCAGGGCGGCATGGTGAGCGGCGGCGCCGGCAACCATGAGCATCAGGGGACGGTGCGCTACGGCGGGACGCTGGGAGAAAACGGCCACTATCGGGTCTATGCCCGGAATATCGAACAGGACAATTTCAAATTGGCCTCCGGCGCCGAGGCGCATGACCAGCACGATTTGCGCAGTGCCGGTTTCCGGGCGGACTGGGATATATCCGGCGGAAACTCGCTGACCGTGCAGGGCGATACCTATACCGGAGGTTCCGACCACACCGGCTCGACCATAACGCTGTCGCCGCCCGCCAGTACCCCCACCGGCTACACCATCGACCTGAAAGGCAGCAACTTGCTGGCGCGCTGGAAAAGCGCACTGTCGGTTACCGATGAGTGGGCATTGCAGTTCTACTACGACACCTACGAGCGGCGCTACTTCAATCTCGGCGAGCAACGCGACACTTACGACCTGGATTTCCAGAAACGCTTCCTGTGGGGCGACCGGCACGACATCGTGTGGGGCGCAGGTTACCGGCAAACCAGAGACAGGATGGACAATACCTTCGTGGTGTCCTATACGCCGGCGAGCCGCACGGACAGTGTCCTCAACGCTTTCTTTCAGGATGAAATCGCGCTGAACAAGGATAGCCTGCACCTGATCGTCGGCTCCAAGTTCGAGCACAACGACTACACCGGTTTCGAGTATGAGCCAAACCTGCGCCTGCGCTGGAAAATAGACGAACGGCAAACCGCCTGGGCGGCCATATCCCGCGCCGTGCATACGCCTTCCCGCACCGATGCGGATGGCCGGGTAACCCCCACGGTGACGCCGGGGCCCGGCGGAATAGCCAATGTCTTGCAGTTGCAAAGCAATCCGGCGATACAGTCCGAGCAGATGCTCTCCTGCGAGGCGGGCTATCGCGTTCACCCCGGCGAGCGGTCGCAGATGGATGTCGCCGCGTTTTACAGCGAGTACCACCACCTGATGACCCTCGAACCGGCGGCATCCTATCTCGTGGCAGGTTCGCCGGCCTACCGGGTCTTGCCGCAGGTATTCTTCAACAAGGCGAACGCCACGACCCACGGATTGGAATTGGCGGCAAGCTGGTATCCGAGCGACAAGTGGCAGCTCAAGGTTGCCTATACCTGGCTGAAAATGGCCATCCGCCGCGATGCGGACAGCAAAGACAACTCGATCGAGAAGGAGGTCGGGCGGTCGCCGCAAAGCCAGTTTCAGTTTCAGGTGTTCCACTCCCCGGCAGCCAATGTCGATCTGAGCACTTCGCTCTATTACGTGGACAGCCTGCCCAGCCTGAACGTGCCCGCCTACACCCGCCTGGATGCGCGCGTGGGCTGGCGCGTCCGGCGCGATCTGGAACTCAGCCTGACCGGGCGCAACCTGCTCGATCCCGGCCATCCGGAATTCATCAATCCATCGGGGCCGAGAAACAGCGAAGTTCCGCGCAACCTCTTCGGAGGGGCGACATGGCGATTTTGACCCCCCCCCCCCCCCCCCGCCATGCTAGACAGGGCTCATAGTCTCGTAGGTTGGGCAAAGGCCGGAGGCCGTGCCCAACACACCATCATGTTGGGCACGCTGCGCTTTGCCCAACCTACGTTGCTGGGTGCGGCGGCGATGCGGCTGCTGTGCGGCGTGATGCTGTTGCTCACGCTGACACCGGCACGCGCCGCCCCGACCGAATATGAACTCAAGGCCGCGTTCATTTACCAGATCGCCAGGTTCGTCGAGTGGCCGTCCCCCCCCGGCGCACTGACAAGCGCGCCGCTACGCCTGTGCGTGCTCGGCGGCAATCCGTTCGGTCAGACGCTGGAGACCATCCGTGGCAAACCGGTCAACGAACGGAGAATGGAAGTGTCGCTGCTCGACATGAACGCGGACACCCGCGAATGCAACCTGCTGTTCATCGCCGCTCCGGCGGAAAGACATCTCGAACGTATCGCTGCCCTTTCACGCGGCAGCGGTATGCTGACCATAGGCGATACGGAGGGATTCGCCCAGCGCGGCGCGATAGTCAATTTCTTCCTGGAAAACGGGAAAATCCGTTTTGAAATTAATCTGGAAACATCCCGGCGCGCCGGACTCAAGATCAGTTCGCAACTGTTGAAACTGGCGCACATCATCCAGGAGTAAGCGTCATGAGGCCGATGACATGGTTCCGCGATGCGCCCATCAAGCGCAAACTGCTATTGATCGGCTTGCTGACTTCCGGCATCGCGCTGCTGTTCTTCAGCCTGATTCTGACGGCGATGGACATCGTCGAATGGCGCGACCGGACAGTGGGCGACCTGACGACGTACGCCAAGGTGATCGGCACCAACGCCGCGCCGGCCATGTTGTTCAAAGACAGTAATAATGCCACCGAGACACTGTCCGCCCTGTCCGCCAACCAGAATATCGTCCATGCCGCCCTTTACGACAGGGAAGGAAAAGAGTTCGCGATCTACATAGACCCTGCCCATTCGCCACAGCCCTTGCCATACCCCGTGACGGGAGATTATTTGCTTACCTTTGATAGCATGATTATTTCGAATCCGGTTTACTTCAAGAACGAATTGCTGGGCAGCATCACTCTGGAATCCGATCTGCGCGGCCTGTATACGGGGGTTCTGCGCAGGGTTGGGCTGATTTTCCTGGCGGCATTCGGCGTGTTCCTGCTGGCCGCATTTTTGTTTGCCAGACTGCAGAAAGCCATCGTCACCCCCATTATGAATATTGCCGAGGTGATGCAGGATGTCATCGCTAAACAGAATTTCGCGGCGCGGGTGGCGACTCACGGAAAGGACGAAGCGGGCATGCTGGCCGGCACCTTCAATACCATGCTGGAATACATCCAGTTGCGCGATGCCGAATTGGCGAAACACCGGGAACATCTGGAGCAAGAAGTCGCGCAGCGCACCGCCCGATTGACCGAAGCACAGCGTATTGCCCATCTTGGCGACTGGGAATGGGATATTGCGAACAATACGCTGAATTGGTCCGATGAAATTTACCGAATTTTCGGCCTCACCCCACAGCAGTTTGGAGCCAACTACGAAGCTTTCCTGCAAGCCGTGCATCCCGAAGACCGGCAGTTTGTGGATACCCAGGTTCGTGCGGCGCTGGAGCAGAGCCGCACCTACAGCATAGACCACCGCATCGTGCTGCCGGACGGCACGGTGTGTTACGTGCATGAGCAGGCCGAGGTGTTGTGCAACGAGGAAGGGCAGCCCGTCAAGATGCTGGGAACGGTGCAGGATATCACCGAGCGCAAGGAGGCCGAAGAAGACCTCAGACGATCCAATACCGATCTGGAACAGTTCGCCTATGCCGCGTCGCACGACATGCGCCAGCCGCTGCGGATGATTTCGAGCTATCTGCAATTACTCGAGTCCGACCTGGCGCCTGTTCTCACCGACGAGACGCGGCAGAACCTCCAGTTCGCCACCGAGGGCGCGAAGCGTATGGATCAGATGCTGACGGCGCTGCTCGACTATTCCCGCGTTGGCCGCAAGACCGACGCGATGGCCGTGATCGACAGCCGCGAGGTCATGGATGAAGCGCTGCGTTACTTGAAACCGGCCATCGGGGAAGCCCAGGCCGATGTCCGCATGGATGGCGTGTGGCCGCGCCTTTTTGCCAGCCGCGACGAAATACTGCGCCTGTTTCAGAACCTGATCGACAACGCCCTGAAATACCGGCTGGCAGGCCAAAAACCGGAAGTCATCGTTTCGGCGCAGATTGTTGGCGGCGAATGGCGCCTGGAAGTGCGCGACAACGGCGTAGGCCTGTTGCCGGGCCATGAAACGCGCCTGTTCAAAGTGTTCGAGCGGCTCCAGCCGCGCAGCCGCTACCCCGGCACCGGCATTGGCCTGGCGCTGTGCCGCAAGATTGTCGAGCATCACAAAGGCCGCATCCGGGCGGAATCGCCGGGCGAAAACCAGGGCTGCACCTTCATTGTCACTCTTCCCGCCTCTCTTCCCGCATCCTCCGGTGGAGCATTGATCAACGTAAATAAAATCAAGGAAAGTGCATGAACGAAACTTTCCAGTGCGTAGGTTGGGCAAAGCGTAGCGTGCCCAACGAACGAAGAGCCTCATTTTTAATGTTGGGCACGCTACGCTTTGCCCAACCTACGGGAAGGCAGTTTTCCATTTTTGGTTCCGGCTCGTCCGGCTTAAGATGAACGAAGCTTCCCCGCAAACGGCTTCGATCCTGGTGGTCGAGGACGATCCCGGTGATTTCGGATTGATCCGGGCGCATGTGCGCCTGTCTGGTCTTGCGCATGATGGCGGCAAGGAGCCGGTGATCTGGGCGAAAACACTGGCCGAGGGGATAGCAGCAGCCCAATGCAACAAGCCGGATGTCGTGCTGCTCGACCTGTCGCTCCCCGATTCTGCGGGGCTAAACACGGTGCGGGCGATGCGCGCCGCCTTGCCCGGTGTGCCTATCGTGATACTGACGGGGCATGACGACAATACGCTCGACGCCGCCGCACTGGAGGTTGGCGCACAGGATTATCTGGTCAAGGGGCAATTCGAGCACAATGCGCTGGGTCGCGCGGTGCGCCATGCGCTGGTGCGTGGTGCGCTCGATCAGGAACTGGAACGCAAGAACCGGGAATTGCTGGCACTGCATGAAAGCGACATGGATGACATGGAGGTCGCCAACAACGTCATGAGCCATATCATGCGCTCGGACGGATTGCGCGACCCGCAAATCCGCTACTTTCAGCGCCCGACGCAACAATTCAGCGGAGACCTCATTGCCGCCGCACGGGATAACCATGGCGGTTTGCGCGTCATGCTGGCGGATGTTACCGGCCACGGCCTGCAAGCTGCGCTGTTTCTGCAACGCATTTTTAGAATATTTCATGCAATGGCGAAAAAGGGGCTTCCAACCGGCGACATTGTCACGGAAATAAACCAGTATATGCGGGAAATCGCCATGCCCGGACGCTTTGTTGCGGCGGCGGTGGCACACATCTCCCGCGATGGCTCTTCCATCGAAATCTGGAACGGGGGTATCCCCACCGCTGTCTATGTGCAAGAGAATGGCGAGCTGCATAAATTCCGCTCGCGGCATCTTCCCTTGGGCGTGGTGGACGCCGATGCCCTCGAAACTGCCACCGAGATTTTTCATGCGCTGCCGGGAGCGCTCCTGCTCTGCTCGGATGGCCTGACCGAAGCGGAGAACGCTTCCGGCGAGCCATTCGGCGGAGCGCGCTTTGAAACCCTGCTCCGGACGTCGCCGCCGGATGAGCTTTTTGATAATATTCTTTCCGCACTTGAAACCCATCTCGGAGGAGGTATCGCTCATGATGATTTATCCATTATGCTTGCCCGATGCGGTGTTTGATGGGCATCGCAAGTGCGTAGGTTGGGCAAAGCGTAGCGTGCCCAACGAACGAAAATACAGAGAACTTAACGTGACAGGCTATGTGTGAGAAAAAGTCGAGAAAATAATTATGAGTGAAGTTGTTCAACAAACCCTATCAATCCTGGCGATAGAGGATGACCCCGGCGATTTCGGATTGATCCGGGCGCATGTGCGGCTGTCCGAACTTGGTCTCAGTGGCGGCAAAGAGCCTGTGACATGGGCGAAAACGCTGGCCGAGGGTATAGCCGCGGCACGGAGCAACAAGCCTGATGTCGTGCTGCTCGACCTGTCATTACCCGATTCGGCTGGTCTCGCCACGGTGCAGGCGATGCGCGCCGCCTTGCCCGGTGTGCCAATCGTGGTGCTGACGGGGCACGATGACAACGCTCTCGCCGCCGCCGCCCTGCAAGCCGGCGCCCAGGATTATCTGGTCAAGGGGCAATTCGATCACGATGCGCTGGGCCGCGCGGTGCGTCATGCACTGGTGCGCAAGGCACTTGAATCACGCTTGCGGCTGCTCGAGGTGGCGCTGAATTCGGTCGCCAACGGTATCATCATCACCGACATCAATGCGCATATCCAGTGGGTCAATCCGGCCTTTACGCAACTGACGGGGTTTTCGCTGGAAGAAGCGCTGGGACGCAGACCGGGCGAGTTGACAAAGTCCGGCAAGCATAACCCGGCGTTCTATCAGAGCATGTGGGAAACCATTCTGTCCGGTCAGACGTGGCACGGCGAGATCGTCAATCGGCGCAAGGATGGCTCCCTCTATGACGAGGCTCTCATCATCGCCCCGGTAATCGACGGGGATGGAACGATCCGGCATTTTGTCGCCATCATGCAGGACATCACCGAGCGCAAGCAAGCAGAGGAGCAAATTCTCAATCTGGCTTTCCATGACGCATTGACGCAACTGCCCAACCGCCGCCTGTTAAACGACCGGCTGGGGCAAACGATGGCCGCCAGCAAGCGTAGCGGACGGTATTGCGCGCTGATGTTCCTGGATTTGGATAACTTCAAACCGCTCAATGATACATACGGGCATGGCGTGGGTGATTTGCTGCTGGTAAAAGTGGCGTACCGCATTATCGGTTGTGTGCGCGAGACGGATACCGTCGCGCGTTTCGGCGGCGATGAATTTGTGGTGATGCTCAGCGAATTGGATGTGGATAAGGACGAGTCCATCACACAGGCTGGCCTGGTTGCCGAAAAAATCCGCACCACCCTGGCCGAGCCTTATGTGCTGAAAATCCAGCAAGAGGGAAAGGCGGAAACCACTATTGAGCATCATTGCACGTCGAGTATCGGCGTGGTGCTGTTCATCAACCACGAGGCCAGCCCGGAAGATATTCTCAAATGGGCCGACATGGCGATGTATCAGGCGAAAGAGGGCGGGCGCAACAGTGTGCAATTTTATCGGCCTGCGATACAGGAAAGCGGCGGGTAAAACCGCCAATGGAGCGAGCGTAGCCAACTTCGTTCGAACGCGCTACCATTGCGCCGCTGATAATTCTTTACGAGGGATACACGATGACGAATGCAATAGATAACCCGCTTGGCACCCATGCGCGCACACCGGATCTCGACTGGAGCCAGATACGGGAAACGGTGCTGATGATCGAGCTGGCCGCCGGCCAGATTGAAGCCGCGATGAAGGACAGCAACAGCTCGGTCGAAGTATTGACCGACGTGTTCACCACGATGGCCGGCTACATGCGCATGATCAACGACACGGTTGCGGCGCTCCCTGATGAAGGGGGAACGAGCGGCACCAAAGCCAGTTTGCTCGGTGCCACCGAAAACGTCTCCGGCATGGTGCATAAGGCGATTATCGCTTTTCAGTTCTACGACAAGCTGGTGCAGCGTCTCGGGCACGTGAATCACAGCCTGGCTTCGCTTTCTAATTTGGTCAACGACGAGTCGCGTATTTACAGCCCTTACGAGTGGGTTGCACTGCAGGAAAAAATCCGTTCGAAGTATTCGATGCGCGAGGAGACGGAAATGTTCGAAGCCGTGCTTGGGGGCATGTCGGTACAGGAGGCGCTCGATATGTTCATGGACAAGATGAAGGATCGTTCCGACGATATAGAATTGTTTTGATTCAGGCAGTAATGATCCTAAGCCGGACGAGCTTGAACCAAAAATAGGAAGTTGTCTTCTCTACGTACTGGACACCACACGGGGGCGAGAAACGGCTGCCGTCATTCATGGCAGACGATGCGGTTGCGGCCGCTTGCCTTGGCTTGATAGAGCGCCTGATCGGCAAGATGGGTGACGGTCTTTAATTCCATGCCTGGCACCGCTTCGCACAACCCTATGCTGATAGTCAAGCCCTCCGGTATTTTCGGCAATTTAATCTGGCTGACCTGCTGGCGGATGCGATCCGCGATGAGTGCGGCACCCTCCATATTGGTTTCAGGTAGCAACGCAAGAAATTCTTCGCCGCCCCAGCGTGCAAGGATATCCATGTTGCGGATGCCGTCCCTGAGCACGTCGGCGATGGCAATCAGCGCCTGGTCTCCAACGTCATGTCCATGGATATCATTAACCTGTTTGAAGTGGTCGATGTCGAGCATCATCATGAACAGTTGCTGGTGCGTGCGTGCGGCACGAGAAAATTCCTGGTCGGCGAGCAGGCGGAAATGGCGCCGGTTCATCAGCCCGGTCAGCGGATCGGTATGCGCCAGCCTGGTGAGTTCTTCCTGTTGCGCCAGATGATGGTGTATGTTGACCAGGCTGACGGAATAAAAAACCTCATCGCCCGCCTCGGCCATATTGACACCCATTTCCAGATCCAGTGTGCGCCCCCGTTGATCCCTGCCCGTCATCCGTTCCATCGTGGTAGGCGTTTCCCGCTCGGCAAGCTGGGCGTTCATCCGGTTATATTCTTCAAGTGAAAACTCATTGATCAGCTGGTGTATATACAGCCCTTCCATGGTGCCTTTTTCGTAGCAAAACATCAACTCCGCACTGTGATTGGCTTGCAGCACCTTGCCGTTTTTATCCAGCAGCAGGATGCCTTCGTGGGCGTGGTCGAAGAACAGGTGGAAACGGGTTTCGGAGCGCAGGAACTCGCGCATCATGTGCCGGTTCTGTATGGCATAGCGAATGGAATGTTCGAGAATTCTGGCGGTTAATTCGGACTTGCTGATAAAGTCGGCAATGCCGCTCTCGCTTGCGTTCAGGTCAATGTTTTCGCAGGGCTCGATACCCGTGAACATGATGAGCGGCGGACATTTGAGACCCATGGCCGCAATCATCGCTTGCGCCCATTCCAGGCCATTGGTTGCATCGCCAAGGTAATAGTCAACCAGGCAAACATCGTATTTATTGATTTCAATCAGCTTGCTTGCCGTTGCGCTGGTATCGGCCCAATCAATCGAGATGCCTGTGCCATAGGTCTGCCGCAACATATCCTCAATCAGAAAATAGTCGTTCTCATCGTCATCCAGCACCAGGATTTTTTGCGGGTGTTTCATCTGAAATAATCCATTTAGCACAAAGCTGCGTCATTCCCGCGCAGGCGGGAATCCAGTTGATAATAAAATCTCCCGCGAAGCGGGACAACATCGCAGTTTGGCCGTCCCTCGAAACTTGCCGCAAGCAGTTCGTTTTGTCCGCTTCGCGGGTCGTTTGTCCGGGCTGGATTCCCGCCTGCGCGGGAATGACGGCGTAATGAATTATTTGGGGTCATGCCGGCCCATCCGCCGCCGACGTTGGCAGGGTGACGATGCACAGCCAATAATCGGTGACTGCACGAATCACTTCCACCAGTTTGTCAAAAGTGACCGGCTTGACGATAAATGAATTGGCGCCGAGGTTATAACTGGCGAGCAGATCTTCCTCCGCCTTGGAAGTGGTTAAAACCACAATCGGAATCTTGCGTAGCGTCTCGTCTTGCTTGATTTCATGCAGTGCTTCCCGTCCATTTTTGCGCGGCATGTTCAAGTCGAGCAGGATCAATCCGGGCAACGGTGTTCCGGCGAGATGGGTATAGGCGCCGCGACGGTGCAGGTAATTCATCAGATCAACGCCATCCCCGACAAAATCAAGCGGGTTATCCAGCCGGATTTCCGCGAAAGCATCTTCCACCAGCAACCGGTCATCCGGGTCGTCATCGGCCATGAGTATGGTTACCAATTCAGGGGCATGCTGCATGAATGCCCGGTTCTTGAGGGTAAAGCGGATCGTGCGCTCAAGCACCTCCGCGTTGAGTTCGTTCTTGGTCAGAAAGTAGGAAATGCCGATGGTTTTCCTGGCCAGCTTGTCTATGGACTGCACATCGGGTTGACCGGTAAGCATGATGGCGGGCGGGCATTTCCCGCCCAGTTTTTTGTGCATGGCAGTTACCCAGTCAGTCCCCGTGAGTTGGCTGTTCATCTGGTAATCCACCAGGAAAATGTCGTAGTGCCGGGCCGACGCCAGTTGTTCACCCTGCGCGTAGCTGCTTGCCCAGTCCAGGTGGAATCCGGCGCCGTATGTTTTTATCAGCATTTCCCGGATAAGAAGATGGTCATTTTCTTCATCTTCCAGCAGCAGGATATTCGGGCTTTTTGCGCTCATGTTAGTCTCTTGTCGGTTAAGTCTTCGCAATTGACGAAAAACTCTTGTCCGGGCACCCGTGTGAGAAGAATCTCTCACGCGGAGACGCGGAGAAATATGCCCCGCGACCGTTTTTTTAACATTGATGGACAGGATTTACAGGATGCGAATCAATCCTGTATATCTTGTTTATCCATGTTTTTTACTCTGCGTTTCCGCGCCTCCGCGTGAAAGTCTTTTTGGTTCCGGCTTGTCCGACTTGGGTTATTAATGGCTGGGCGGCAAGCGCACAATCTCGAACCAGTATTGGGTGACTTTGCGGATAATTTCGACCAGTTTATCGAATGTGACAGGCTTGACGATGAATGAATTTGTTCCAAGATCGTAAGTGCGAAGAATGTCCTCTTCCGCATTCGAGGTGGTGAGGATGACGATAGGAATAGTGCGCAGGGCGGGGTCTTGCTTGATCTCCTTGAGTGCTTCGCGGCCGTCTTTTTTTGGCATGTTCAAGTCAAGCAGGATCAACCCGGGCAATGGGGTTCCGGCGAGATGTGCATAAGCCCCGCGACGGTGCAGATAATCCATCAGCTCAATGCCATCCTCGACAAAAGCCAGCGGATTATCCAGCCGGATTTCATCAAAAGCATCCTGTACCAGCAGCCGGTCATCCGGGTCGTCATCGGCCATCAGAATGGTGATGCGTTCGCGATTTGTCATTATGATTTTCCTTAGTCTCTTATCGGTTAAGTCTTCGCAATTGACGAAAAACTCTTGTCCGGGCACCCGTGTGAGAAGAATCTATCACGCGGAGACGCGGAGGTGCGGAGAAATATGCCCCGCGACCGTTTTTTTAACATTGATGGACAGGATTTACAGGATGCGAATCAATCCTGTATATCTTGTTTATCCATGTTTTTTACTCTGCGTTTCCGCGCCTCCGCGTGAAAG
>Ga0315281_10006311_pt1 | contig 16875 bp, 22 predicted proteins | sample YL17G07_0_MG_FD_204540 | JGI IMG/M metagenome (GOLD analysis project Ga0315281, IMG submission 204540) | Sediment microbial communities from Yellowstone Lake, YNP, Wyoming, USA - YL17G07_0 | ecosystem: Environmental > Aquatic > Freshwater > Lake > Sediment | place: USA: Wyoming | collected...
GCCTTCCATTCGGAGGACTGACGATGAAAAAGGGCATTCATCCCGATTACCACGAGATCACCGTGGTCATGACGGACGGCTCCAGCTACCAGACCCGCTCGACCATGGGCAAGGCTGGCGAGACGCTACGCCTCGATATCGATCCCAAGTCACACCCGGCCTGGACCGGCGTCCATCGCCTGATGGATAGCGGCGGTCAGCTGGCGAAGTTCAACAAGCGCTTCAAGGATATCGGCATCAAGTCGTAAGGCGGCCGGCGCTTACCGCCGCTGCTTTACCGATTTGCCGCTGCGTGGCCGATTTGACAGCCCTCTAATTGGGCCGCCCGGAGTTGTGGCTGGACGGCTTGCTCATCCAGCGCCCGCGTAGATCGCGGGCCGGCAGCGCGCCGGCCCGGCGCGATCCAGCCAAATCATCAAGACGCGCCACGCGCTGATAGAGACTCTGGCTGCGATCGAGTAGCCCTTGCAGACGATACGGCAATTCGACCTCGCCCCACTGGTGCTGGTCGAGGCAAGCGCGGTGGCCGCCTAGACGGCACGGTTCCTTCCGCGCCTCGCGCCGGCTGATCTCCCCGGCATGAACGGCTTTTTGAAACAGCAGCCACGCCATGGCCTGGGTCAATCGCGCCGTCACGCGCATGGTCTCGCAACTGACCACGAGTTGATAACCCGGCTGAGCGCGCCCGAACCCCAGATGTTCGCGCGCCGAAAGATAGTCACGCGCCTCAAGCAACAGAGACATGGTCTCGTCATAGATCCGGTGGAAATAGGTAACCTTGGCGCCGTCCATCTCGCCGTCCTTCGGCCGAATCGGCTCTGCCGGGCAAGTTTAACAGCTTCAACCCTACCGCCCACTTTCTTAACAAAACATTGCCTGAAAAGGCCGCCGCCGTTGGCCGCCGTAAACCGTGGCTCGACACCCTTGACGAGCGCGCCCCCCTTAACCATCTCGGTGGAGCGGGATGCCCAAGCGGGTCCCGCGAGGCTAACCCCGGGCACGACACTCGATTCGTGTGCCCACAACCCATGTTGCTCAATGGAGGATATGGTCATGCCTACATTCGATCTCAGCCCCCTGTTCCGTTCCACGGTCGGCTTCGACAACCTGAACCGGCTGTTCGATTCGGCCTTCCAGGTCGAGGGAACGGCGCCCACCTACCCGCCCTACAACATCGAAAAGACCGGTGCGAATGACTATCGCATCACCATGGCGGTGGCCGGTCTGCGCGAGGAAGACCTGACTATCACCGTGCAGGAAGACCATCTGGTCATCGCCGGGCGCCGGGAAAAGCAGGACGTCGAGCGCAAATTCCTGCATCGCGGCATTGCCGAGCGTGCCTTCGAGCGCCGCTTCGAGTTGGCCGAGCATGTCCACGCCGTCGGCGCGAGCATCGAGAACGGCCTGCTGCATGTTGACCTGGTGCGCGAGGTCCCGGAGGCGATGAAGCCCCGGACCATCAAGATCGCCACCAAGAGCGATGGTCGGCCGGCCATCGACGCCAAGGCGGCCTAGCCACCGCCCGGGCCTGACAGCCGAGCGAGGCGCCGCCGTAACCCCTTCGGCGGCGCCTTCGCTTGTGGCCTAGATCGCGCCGGCGAGCGCGTCGATAACTTCGTTCGGCCGCTCGCTCATCAGCATATGACCGCTGCCGGGCAAGACGATGGTGCGTGCGCCGGCGATGGCTTGGGCCAGCGGCGCCGCCTTGGCCGGCGGCGTCATGCGGTCCTCGGCGCCGAGCAGCAGCAGCGTCGGACAGCGAACCCGCGCCGCCGCGCCAAGCGCCCCGTCATAGGCCGCACAGGCCGCCAGGTCGCTGCCCAGCACGCCCGCGGGCGCCTGATCGAGCAGCCGCATGCCCGCACCCATGCGCCACAAGCCGGGCGCCGGATTGCCACCCAGATGCCCGGCCGTGCCGTGACCCCAGGAGGAGATCAACGCCGAGGCCTGATGCAGGTTGGCGTTGGCCGCCGCCTGCAAATCGGGATGAACCGGCATCCGCGCCGCGATGCCGAGAAGGGCTAGGCCACAGATGCGCTCCGGCTGCCGCGCCGCCGCCTCGATGGCAATGAACGCCCCCATGCTGTGCCCAACCAGGGCTGCTTTCGCCACGCCCAAGGCATCGAGACAGCGCCCCAGCCAATCGGCATGAGCGGCGATGGAAGCCAGGGCCGGCCCGGCGCTGCGTCCGTGGCCGGGCAGATCGAGCGCCAGCACACCGCGGCCATGATGGGCGAAATAGCGCGTTTGCAGGGCGAAGACCGTGCGATCCATGCCCGCGCCGTGGATGAACGCCACGGTGGGCAGGGCCTTGTCGAACGGCCTGCCACCGGTGGCGGCGAAAACCTCCAGGGTATCGACGTGGAACCTCATCGCCGCCTCAAGGCCGCTGCGAGGCCCGCAAGGCCTGCGATAGATCGTCGAGAATATCGGCCACGTCCTCGACGCCGACCGAAAGGCGCACCATGTCCTCGCCCACGCCGGCGACCTTCAGCGCCGGGGCGTCCATCTGCTGGTGCGTCGTGCTGGCCGGATGGATGACCAGCGTCTTGGCATCGCCGACATTGGCCAGGTGCGAGGCCAGTTTCACGTTTTCGATGAAGCGCCGCCCGGCCTCGCGTCCGCCGCGCACGCCAAAGCTGATGATGCCGCCGAAGCCGCGCGGGAATAGCCGCTTGGCAAGCTCGTGGTCGGGATGATCGGGCAGACCTGGATAATTCACCCAGGCCACGGCCGGATGCTGTTGCAGATGCGCGGCCACTTGGGCGGCATTCTCGACATGACGCGCCATACGCAGCGGCAGCGTCTCGACGCCTTGCAGGATATAAAAGGCGTTGGTCGGACTCATGCAGGCGCCGAAATCGCGTAACCCCTCGGCGCGGGCGCGCATGATGAAGGCCTGCGGCCCGAATTCCTCGGCAAAGGTGATGCCGTGGTAGCCGGCATAGGGCTCGGTCAGGGTCGAAAACTTGCCCGACGCCTCCCAATCGAAGCGCCCGCTGTCCACCAGCACGCCACCGATGGCCACGCCGTGGCCCGCCAGCCATTTGGTCGCCGAATGAAACACCAGATCGGCGCCATGCTCGAACGGGCGATTAAGATAAGGCGTCGAGAAGGTCGAATCGATCAACAGCGGCAGACCGGCCCCGTGCGCGATGGCGGCCACGGCCTCGACATTCAGCACCTCCAGGCCCGGATTGCCCAGCGTCTCGCCGAAGACCAGGCGCGTTTCCGGCCGGATGGCGGCGCGAATGCCGTCGAGATCGCGCGGATGCACGAAAGTGGTGTCGATGCCGAAGCGCGGCAGGGTCAGCTTCAAGAGATTGACGCTGCCGCCATAGATCGAGGCCGACGAGACGATATGCCCGCCCGCCCCCATCAACGTCGCCACGGCCAGGTGCAGTGCCGCCTGTCCGCTGGCCGTGCAGACGGCCCCGACGCCGCCCTCGAGGGCGGCAATGCGCTCCTCCAGCACCGCCACGGTCGGGTTGGAAATGCGCGAATAGATGTGCCCCGGCCGCTCCAGATTGAACAGCGCCGCGGCGTGGTCGGTGTCGCGGAAAACGAACGACGTCGTTTGATAGATCGGCACCGCGCGCGCGCCGGTCGCCGGGTCCGGCTGCTGGCCGGCGTGAAGCGACAGCGTGGCGAAATGCAGGAATTTGGGGTCGGCTTTTGGGGAATCGGCCACGTGGCTGCCTCCTGAATCGGCCGCGCCAGGGCCCGGAAATGCGCGGGGCCGCTCGACCCGAAGCCGACGGCCCTTGTTTGTTCGTTGCCTCGACCTGTCATAAATCTAGCCGAGGCGGTCAGACTATGGGCGCGCTTTCCGAGCGTCAAGCCGGGGCAAGGCCGCCGCAACAACAAAAAAACGCCGCCGGTCGAACCGGCGGCGAGAGGTGACAGGGAGGCGTCACGAAAGATCGGGGGAGGATCCATCATCCCCAAGGGGTCGGGGACTATCGCGACACAGCTCAACCATAGGCTGTTCGCCTTAATATTTTATGAAACCCGTAACCCCCTCTTAAGGCTTGCGAAAAAGACCGGCGGCGCCCGACAAATGCGCCGCCTTGGCGGCGATCTTGGCCTTGCTCCGCGCGATTTCCTCTTCAAGCGCCAGGATATAGTCCTTGAGTTCTCCGACCGAGGCCCGATCAAGGTCGAGCGGCTTCAAGACCGGGCGTGCCGGTTCCAGGTCGTCGGTGTCCATCGTCCTCTCCTTGCCATCCACCAAGACTTGCCGATAGTGAACCCGCACTCTAGAAGAAGCCTAGATCGGAAACGCCACGGTGGCCGCGTCGCGGTCCGCATATCGAGGGACTATAGGATGCCCGCTCACCTGCCCGCCACCATGACCGCCATCGAAATCACCACACCGGGCGGGCCCGAGGTTCTGAAGCCCGGCACGCGCCCGGTGCCCCGTCCCGGCCCTGGCGAAGTGCTGGTGCGGGTCGCGGCGGCCGGGGTCAACCGGCCCGACGTGCTCCAGCGCCAGGGCGGCTATGCGCCGCCGCGCGGCGTAACCGACATCCCCGGCCTTGAACTCGCGGGCCACGTCGTCGCCCTTGGCGAGGGTGTGCAGGACTGGCGCCAGGGCGACACGGTGACGGCGCTGGTCGCCGGCGGCGGCTATGCCGAATACTGCGCCGTGCCGGCGCGGCAATGCCTGCCGATCCCGCGCGGCCTCGATCTGACGCAGGCGGCCGCGATCCCAGAAACTTTCTTCACGGTCTGGACCAACGTCTTCGAGCGTGGCCGGCTGGTGGCCGGCGAGTCGCTGCTGGTTCACGGTGGCTCAAGCGGCATCGGCACCACCGCCATTCAGCTCGCGCGCGCCTTTGACGCCCGCGTCTTTACCACCGCCAATGGTGGCGATAAATGCGCTGCCTGCACGAAGCTGGGCGCCGAGCGCGCCATCGACTACGGCCGCGAGGACTTCGTCGCCGTGGTCAACGATCTGACCGGCGGCAAGGGGGTGAATGTCATTCTCGACATGGTGGGGGGCGACTACATCCGGCGCAACCTCGATTGCCTCGCCGTCGATGGCCGTCTGGTGCAGATCGCATTCCTCAAGGGTAGCCGCGCCGAACTCGATCTTCTACCCCTGATGCTGAAGCGCCAGACCGTAACCGGGTCCACCTTGCGGCCCCGCTCGGTAGCCGACAAAGGCGCCATCGCCGACGCCCTCAGGCGCCAGGTATGGCCCCTACTTGAGGCTGGGCGCGTCGCTCCGGTGCTGCATGGGACCTTCCCGCTCCACGAGGCGGCCGCCGCCCATCGCCTGATGGAGACGAGCGCCCATATCGGAAAGATAGTGTTGACGGTCGATAGCGGCTCCTGACACCATCGTCTTCGTCCAATACTTTAAGATTCTGCTGGCGATTGGCGCCCGGCGGTGCTATTCCGCCGCCCCTGGGTCCAAGGAGATATCATGACCAACCCGTTGATGCCCAAGGCCACCGCGGTATGGATGGTCGAGAACACCGCCCTGACCTTCGCCCAAATAGCCGAGTTCTGCGGCCTGCACCCTCTTGAGGTGCAAGGGATCGCCGATGGCGAAGTGGCGATTGGCATCCTCGGCCTCGACCCCACTGGCAACGGGCAGGTGACGGCCGAGGAGATCAAGCGCTGCGAGGACGACGCCAAGGCGCGCCTCAAGTTGTCCAAGCACGATACCCCCATGCCCGCGCTACGGTCCGGGGGACCGCGCTATACGCCGGTGTCGAAGCGCCAGGACAAACCGGACTCCATCGCCTGGCTGCTGCGCTTCCATCCGGAAATGACCGACGCCCAGATCTCGCGACTCATTGGCACGACGAAGCAAACGATTGCCTCGGTGCGCGATCGCTCGCACTGGAACTCGCCCAATCTGCGGCCGCGCGATCCGGTTCTGGTCGGCCTGTGCAGCCAGACCGACCTCAACATCGTCATCGTCAAGGCGCGCACGGCGGCGGCGCGGGCCGGCACCAAGCGACCGGCGGCGCCCATCGAACCGGCTGATTCCGCCAAGGACACGTCCAAGCTTCCCGGCGGCTTCGACATCAGCCAGTTCATGCCCAAGCCGGCCAGCAGCGAATAGCCCTCAACGCTATTCGTCGCCGGCCACTTCTGTCCAACCACTGCCGAGACTCACGCGACCGAAGTCGCCAGCGGGTCCGGACCATAGCGGTTGTCGCCCGCGGTTCCCCGCGAGCAAACCCAGATCAGCATCATGACGATGCCGACAATTGGAATTAGATAGAGCCAGAACCACCACCCCGTTCTATCGCCATCATGCAGGCGCCGGACGGTCACCGAGATTCCGGGCAGTATAAGGGCTAGTTGAAGCAGTAGGCTGATCGGGCCATAGCCGCCCTCGGGGAACATCCCGAACATGCTATCCAAGATTATGGCCCCGATACCAACCAGAATACTGAACAGCACGAAATACCAATACTCGGCCCGGCGGGCCCGGCCGGCAAAGGTCGCGTATTTGCCGAAACAGGTCTTCACGGCGGTAAAAAAATCCATGGGCGTCCCCTTCAGTCAGTTTGTTGGTTTAGCGTAACCGAGACCCCGCAGGGCCTCCGCGATCTCGCCCAGGATGGCCGGGTCGTCGATGGTTGCCGGCGCCTTGTAGTCCTTACCGTCGGCGATCTTTTGCATGGTGCCGCGCAGGATCTTGCCCGAGCGTGTCTTGGGCAGGCGTTTCACCACCGTCGCTGTCTTGAACGCGGCCACCGGGCCGATGCGCTCGCGCACCATCCGCACCACATCGGCGACGACGGCGGCAACGGCGGTCTTGGCGCCCGCTTTCAGCACCAGGAACCCCAACGGCACCTGGCCCTTCAAATCGTCGGCCACGCCGATGACGGCGCATTCGGCCACCTCGGGATGGGCTGCCAGAACCTCCTCCATGGCACCGGTGGAGAGGCGATGCCCGGCGACGTTGATGATGTCGTCGGTGCGGGACATGATGTAGACATAGTCGTCAGCATCGATGAACCCGGCGTCGCCGGTCTGGTAATAGCCCGGATAGGCGTTGAGATACGCTTTCTTGAAGCGCTCGTCGGCGTTCCACAGCGTCGGCAGGCAGCCCGGCGGCAGCGGCAGCTTGCAGACAATGGCGCCGATATCTCCTCGCTTGGTTTCGTTCTGGTTGGCGTCCAAGACCCGCACGTCCCAACCCGGCACCGCCTTGGTGGGCGAGCCGTGTTTCACCGGCAAAGGCTCGATGCCCAGGCAGTTGGCGACCATCGGCCAGCCGGATTCGGTCTGCCACCAATGGTCGATCACCGGCACCTTCAGATGCGCCTCGGCCCATTCGAGCGTCGCCGGGTCGGAGCGCTCGCCAGCCAGGAACAAGGCCCGGAACCGCTTCAGATCGTGGTTGCCGATCAGGCGGCCATCGGGATCGTCGCGCTTGATGGCGCGAAAGGCGGTCGGCGCGGTGAACAGCGTCACCACCCCGTGATCGGCGATGACGCGCCAGAAGGCGCCGGCATCGGGTGTGCCGACCGGCTTGCCCTCATAAAGAACGGTGGTGCAGCCATGCAGCAGCGGCGCAAAGACGATGTAGGAATGACCGACGACCCAGCCGACATCGGATGCCGCCCAGAACACCTCTCCGGGTTCGATGTTGTAAACATTTTTCATCGACCACTTGAGCGCGACGGCATGGCCACCGTTATCGCGCACGATGCCCTTGGGCTCGCCCGTGGTGCCCGAGGTATAAAGGATATAGAGCGGATCCGTCGCCGCCACCGGCACACAAGGGTGCGGCACGGCGCCGGCCATGGCCTCTTGCCAGTCGATGTCGCGTGACGGCTTCAACGCACAAACCAGTTCGGGGCGCTGTAGAACGAAGCAGCACGCCGGCTTGTGCGTGGCCATGTCGATAGCGGCGTCGAGCAGCGGCTTATAGGCGATGACCCGGCCGGGCTCGATGCCGCAGGAAGCCGAGACGATGGCCTTGGGCGTGGCGTCGTTGATGCGCGCCGCCAGCTCGTTGGCCGCGAAACCGCCGAAGACCACCGAATGCACGGCGCCGATGCGGGCGCAGGCCAGCATTGCCACCACGGCCTCCGGCACCATCGGCATGTAGATGATGACCCGGTCGCCCTTGGCCACACCCTGTCGCACCAGCGCTCCGGCGAACAAAGCCACGCTGTCGCGCAGCGCGCGATAGGTCAGGCGGCGAACGGCGCCCGTCAGCGGACTGTCGTAAATCAGCGCCAGTTGCTCGGCGCGGCCGGCGGCGACATGGCGGTCAAGGGCGTTGTGGCAGGTGTTGAGCACACCGCCCGAAAACCAGCGGTAAAACGGCGGTTGGCGGTCGTCGAGAACGCGGTCCCAGCGCCGCTCCCAGTCGATACCGGCGGCCGCCTCGCCCCAAAAGGATTCGGGGTCGGCCAGCGACCGGCGGTGGATTTCTTCATAGCGACTGCTCATCCCCTCCCCCTCGGCAAGGTGCCCGGCTCCCGCTTAGTTTGCGGGCAGTTGCCGGAATTGCCAAGGCACAATACGAGAGGGCCGCGCGAAGGGGCGCGCCAACAAGCTACGCCAGTGAAACCCGGCGCTCGGCTACGGCTTCAACTGAGCCATTTCGTCCTTTATTCGGAGTTTTTTGCGCTTGAGTTCAGCGATGCGCGTGTCGTCGGGATGGGGTCGGTGTTCTTCTTCGTCAATTCGATGTTCGATGTCAGCATGCTTGGCCTTGAGGGCCGCAACGTGCTCCGATGTCATCATTTTTTCGCCTCCGCTCCGTGCCGGTGGAAACCCGGACGCAATAAATGCTAATCCTCTCGATAGTGGCTTGTAAATGGGCCTCGATAAGGCGCGGCACCTGGTCGCGGAAGTGATCTAAAAATGGCCTCGCGCAAGCAAAAAACGGTGACCCGGCCGGATCGGATTGTGGTCGGCATCAGTGGTGCCTCAGGCGCCATCTATGGCCTCCGGCTGCTGGCGGCATTGCGGCGCCTGCCCGTGGAAACGCATCTGGTCGTTTCTCAATCGGCCGAACTCACCATCGCCTACGAAACCGAGATGAAGTTGGCCGAGGTTCGCAAACTGGCGCATGTCTGCTATCGCAGCGACGACGTGGGCGCCGCCATCGCCAGCGGCTCGTTCCCGACGCTCGGCATGATCGTGGCGCCCTGCTCGGTGCGCAGCATGTCCGAGATTGCCACCGGCGTCACCAGCACGTTGCTGACGCGCGCCGCCGACGTGGCCTTGAAGGAACGCCGGCCCTTGGTGCTGATGGTGCGCGAGACGCCGTTGCACTCGGGCCATTTGCGTAATCTGTTGGCCCTCTCGGAGATGGGCGCCATCATCGCGCCCCCGGTGCCCGCCTTCTATGCCGCCCCGCGCAGCATCGAGGCCATCGTTGACCAGAGCATCGGCCGCGTCCTTGACTTGTTCGGCTTCGATGCCGGCACCGTGCGGCGCTGGGGCGAGACGCCGGAGCGCGGCGGAACCGGCCGGCGCGGCTCTAGTCGCCGAAGCTGATACCAAGACCCCTGGCGGTCGTCACCAGCGGACCGGCGGGATCGACCGCCCGGCACTCCGCAATCGCCTCGGCGATGGGCACGTCCACGACCTGACGATTGCGCCAGGCGACCATGCGGTCGAAACGGCCGGCGGCGATCAGGTCCACCGCGTGTACGCCAAAGACCGAGCCCAAGATGCGGTCGCGCGGCGTCGGCGCCGCGCCGCGCTGCACATGCCCAAGCACCGTGACGCGAGTCTCCGCTCCCGTCAGCACCGCCAGCCGCTCCGCCACGTAGGCGCCGATGCCGCCATAGGTCGGCTGCCCGCCGGCGTGGCTGGTCATCAGTTGTTCGCCGCTTTCCGTCGTCACCGCCTCCGCCACCACCACCAGGGCGAAGTTGCGCCCCTCGCCCCTCAGGGCCTCGATCTTGGCCACGATCGGCTCGAAGCGATAGGCGATCTCGGGGATCAGGATCACGTCGGCGCCGCCGGCAATGCCGGCGCTCAAGGCGATATGGCCGGCATCGCGGCCCATCACCTCGAGGACCATGACGCGGTTGTGGCTGGCGGCGGTCGGCTGCAATTGGTCGAGGGCGGCGGTGGCCACGGCGACGGCCGTCTCGTGCCCGACCGAAATCTCGGTCAGGCCCAGATCGTTGTCTATGGTCTTGGGGATGCCGATCAGGTTGATGCCGCCGCGCTGGGCGAGTTCGCGCAGGATGCGGAACGAGCCGTCGCCGCCGATGCCGATCAGGGCGTCGAGCGCCAATTGCCGGATGGCCTCGATGACCTCGCCCGAACGATCCACGACGCGACCGTCGGGCATGGGAAAGGCGAAGGGATCGCCTTTGTTGGTGGTGCCGAGAATGGTGCCGCCGATCCTGAGCAGGCCGCTGTCGGCGTCGGCAAGCCCCAGTTCCCGATACTCGATGGGGCGCGCCAGAAGCCCGGCCGTGCCGTTGCGGATGCCGATGACCTGCCAGCCCAGGCCGTGGGCGCGGCGCACGACCGCGCGCATGACCGCGTTGAGGCCGGCGCAATCGCCGCCGCTGGTCAGAATGCCGATCCGCTTCGCCTGTTGCATTGCCTGGCCCTCGCCCCGCCAAGTGTCGGCAATCGGCCCCGGCGGCGCAAGACCGGACCGCTTGCCGATACTGCCCCTGCCGATTCTGCCCCTGTCGATGCTGCCCCCGTCGATTCTGCCATGGGCGGTGACGCCGCCACCCTAGCTATCGTATACTGTAGCCTTCCCGAAGCGAGGGTGCCCGTTCGATGATCGTTGGAATGGAGGATCTTCGCCGCCGGCTTGAGGAGCTGCGCCTCGAGCACAGGGATCTCGACGACGTCATCGCGCGCCTCTCCGAGCAGTTGCCGTTCAGCCAAATCCAGTTGCAGCGGATGAAAAAGCGCAAGCTGGCGCTGAAAGACCAGATGGCCAAGCTGGAGAGCCAACTGCTGCCCGACATCATCGCCTGAAAATTGGGTTTCAGGCTTCCTTGGTCTTGACTTGTTTTTTGTGCCGATACATGGCCCGGTCGGCTTCGGCCAGCGCGTTGTCCGGATGGTCGCCGCCGGCGAAGGTATGCACGCCCCAGGAAAGGGAGAGGGCGATGTTCTTGCCTTCCCATTGCAGCGGCGCCGCCGCGACCGCCGCCGCCAAGGTCACTCCCTTTTCCATGGCCCGCGCCTGATCGGTCTGCGCCAAGGCAACGCCGAACTCGTCGCCACCCAAGCGCCCGACGATGTCGGAGCCGCGCACGTTCTCCATCAGAACCTCGGCGACATGGCGAATGGCGGCGTCACCCGCCGCGTGGCCAAGCGTGTCGTTGATCGTCTTCAGGTCGTTGAGATCGAAATAGATGATGGCGCCGGTCGAGCCATAGCGCTCGGCGAAGCTCATCATGCGCATAAGTTCGCGGACAAAGGCCCGCCGATTGATGATCGGCACCAGGGTGTCCTCGTCGGCCAATTTTTCCAGATGCTCGATGCGCTTGCGCGAGTGTTCCAATTCGTAGCGCAGCCGTTGAACCTCATCGAGCAAGGTCTGTAGCGCACGACGGATCGCGGGCGAGAGGTCGGATTCAGGGATGCCAAGGACGGCCACCGTGTCCGGAACGCGCCCCACCGGCGCCGCCTCGGCGCCCGCCTTTGCCGCCGGCGCGGCGCGGGCCGCCGAACCGCTCGGTGCCACGCGACGCGGTGGCCGATTATCGCTAATCTTCATGCTGTCGCCGTCTCGTCATCGAATCACCGAGACTATGGGGATTGGAACCCGTCTTTGCAATTGGCTTGCGGTCGCTGTTCCAGAAAAAAACCGCGCTTCTCCTTGCCTTGCACCCTTGCCCTCCTATAATAGCCACCCGCGCATGGTTAAATAATCGCTATTTCCGATAAGGAGTTCGGGTCATGGCCCGTACCGCGCCCAGGGTCGGCATCGTCATGGGCAGCAAGTCCGACTGGGAGACCATGCGCCACGCCGCCGAGACGCTCGATGCGCTGGGCATTGCGCATGAAACGCGCGTGGTCTCGGCCCATCGCACACCGCGCCGTCTCTACAGCTATGCCGAGGAAGCGCGCGGGCGCGGCCTTAACGTCATCATCGCCGGCGCCGGTGGCGCCGCGCACCTGCCGGGCATGTTGGCGGCCCTAACGCCCCTGCCGGTGTTCGGCGTGCCGGTGGAAAGCCGCGCGCTCAAGGGCCTCGACAGCCTGCTCTCCATCGCCCAAATGCCGGCCGGTATCCCGGTCGGCACGCTGGCCATTGGACCTGCCGGCGCCACCAATGCCGCCCTCCTCGCTGCCGCCGTGCTGGCCCTTGCCGACGGGAAGCTCGCCGCCAGACTCGACCGCTGGCGGGCGGCTCAGACATCGAGCGTCGCGGCGCGGCCAACCCCGGCGCGGCCGAAGAAACAGTCCCGCCGTTGATTACCAAACCGTTGAAGGCCGAGCGGGGGAGCGCCGAGCGGGGCCAAGTTTTTGCGCCGGGCGCCACCATCGGCATCCTCGGCGGCGGACAGCTAGGCCGCATGACGGCGATGGCGGCCGCGCGGTTGGGCTATCGCTGCCACATCTATGGTCCCGAGGCGGACGCCCCGGCGGCGCAGGTAAGCGCCGGCACCACCGTTGCCGCCTACGGGGATGAGGCGGCGCTGAAGCGCTTCGCCGAGGCCGTGGACGTGGTCACCTTCGAATTCGAGAACGTGCCCGATGCCACGGCCGAATTCCTGGCCGCCCTCAAACCGATGCGCCCCAACCCACGCGCGCTGCATATCGCCCAGCATCGCCTGCGCGAAAAGGATTTCATTAATTCGGTCGGCGTGGCGACGACGCGCTATCGGGCGGTGAACGACCCGGAGGCGCTGGCGGCCACCGCGCGCGAGTTCGGCTATCCGTGCGTGCTCAAATCGGTACGCTTCGGCTACGACGGCAAGGGCCAGGTCAAGATCGACGCCGACACCGATCCCGCCGGTGCCTGGCGGCAGATGGGCGCCGACGCCGGCATCATTGAGGCCTTCGTCCCCTTCGAGCGCGAAATCTCGGTCATCGTCGCCCGCGGCCTCGACGGCCAGTGCCTTTGCTATCCGGCGGTCGAGAACCGGCACCGGAACCACATTCTCGATCTCACCATCGCGCCGGCCCCCATTACCGCCGCCATCGCCGCCGAGGCGCAGCGCCTCGGCGTCGGCCTCGCCGAGGCCCTCGATCTGGTCGGCCTGTTGGCGGTCGAGATGTTCGTCACCAAGGATGGCCGCGTCCTGGTCAACGAGTTGGCCCCGCGCCCGCACAACTCCGGCCACTGGACCATCGACGCCTGCCTGACCAGCCAGTTCGAGCAGTTCGTGCGCGCGGTCTGCGGCCTGACGCTGGGTTCGGTCGAGCGACTGGCCGATGCCGAAATGCGCAACCTGATCGGCGAGGAGGTCAACGCCTGGCGCGAGATATTGGCCGCGCCCACCGCCAAGTTGCATCTTTACGGCAAGAGCGAGCCGCGCCCCGGCCGCAAGATGGGCCACGTCACTTACCTGAAACCGAAGTCCTGACCGCTCTAGCGTCGCACCCGGCGACGCCAGAGCAGGAACGGATCGGGCAGTTTCTTGGTCAGCTCGCCAAGACGGCCCAAAAGGCGCGGCACCTGCAAGACCTCGGCGATGCGCCGGTCGAGGAAGGCCCAGGTCTCGGCGCTGCCCTCGGATTTATCCTCAAGCCAATAAAGCAACGTCGCGCCATAGACGGCGGCAAGCAGCCCACGCTTAGTATAAAAGTTGAAGTCGGTCGAACGGTCGCCGGCGGCGTGCCAGATCTCGTCCACCGTGCGACCCAGGCAGCGCGCCGCCAGGACCGCGTTCGCCGGCAGGGCGAGGAAGGAAAGGCCGCGCCGCACCGCCTCGCGCCGTGGCGCCAACTGTTCGAGACGCAGCCGCACGCCGGCACTGATGCGCTCGCGCACGCGCAGGGCGGCAAGGTCCATACCCGCCAGCCCCTCGACCATGGCGCGGTCGGCCTCGCGGCTGAAGAGTTCGACTGCCTCCGCCGGCCCGCCGGGAAAGAGATCGGCCACCAGCGCCACCTCCAGGCCCAGGTCGCCTGCCCCCGCCGCCAGCGCCGTATCGCTCCAGCCGTCGAAGGTCACATGCGCCAAGGTCGCCTCCAGAAGGCGCCGGCGGGCCTCGTCGTGTCTGGCTGCGGCGTCCATGTCCTAACCCTCCAGCTCGGCCGGATCGGGATCCGGCAGAGGTTCGCCCGAGCGCGGTCGCGGCAGGCCGTGGCGCAGTTCCTCGGCAAAGACCAGCAGCGACAGATCGGTCATGCGCATAGGAAAGAGAAAACCGTCGAGGTGGTCGCATTCGTGCTGCACGACCCGGGCGTGGTAGCCCTCGGCCTCGCGCTCGATGCGCTCGCCGCCCGGCGTCAGGCCGCGATAGCGGATGCGGCCGTGGCGCGGCACCGCTCCGGTCAGACCGGGCACGGACAGACACGCCTCCCAGCCCAGCACCATGTCCTCGCCCAGGGGTTCGATCTCGGGGTTGACGAGGGCAGTCATGGGCACGGCCTCGTCGCCGCTGCGCGCCGGCGGCACCTCGAAAATGACCACCCGCCAGGGCACATGCACCTGGGGCGCGGCGAGCCCGATGCCGCCGATGTCGTGCAGGGTCTCGAGCATATCGCGGACCAGCCGGCGCACGGCCGGGGCCGTGGGTTCCGGGACGGGATCGGCCGTTCGGCGCAGGATCGGGTGGCCCATGCGGGCGATTTTGAGTATGGCCATGGGCCTACTATGCGACAGGGGCCGGCCCCAAGAAAAGCCGTTTGCGCCTCCAGCCCCGAAATGAACGGCCCCGGGACGGCCTTCACAAAGCCCAGGCCTTATGTTAGCAAAGCGCCGTTTTGGCCCGGCGGCGGTCCATTTTGGCGGTCGTCCGGGGCGTTTTTTCTGACCTTTTCGGGGTCGAGTAAGGGAGTGCGCACCGACCGTGCAAGTCATCGTTCGCGACAATAACGTCGATCAGGCCCTGCGTGTGCTGAAGAAGAAATTGCAGCGCGAGGGCGTCTTCCGGGAAATGAAGCTGCGCCGCAGCTATGAGAAGCCCTCCGAGCGCCAGGCCCGTGAAAACGCCGAGGCCGTCCGCCGGCAGCGCAAGCTGCTGAGGAAGCGCATGGACCGCGAGGGCTTCTAACAGGCCCCCTCCCCGCGCTGGCCGCGCCTGACGGCGGGCCGGGCGACTATTTTTCGGCCGCCGCGTGCATTTCCTGGCCTGGTCTGGAAAGGTAACGTCATGGCCGGAAAACGCCCGAAAATGAGTCCCAAGCGACGCAACGTCGCCGCCAAGGTCTTGCGTGAAAAAATCTTCCGCCCGCGCCGGGTGAAGCCCTTGAAGGGCAAGGGCACCTATCGCCGGCGCGCGGCCCGCGTGCGCAACAACGATATAGGATAATGTTCCGGTAAGGTCAAGTGTCCCGCGACCTCGCTTGCGCCAAGGTCGCCGGCCGGGCCATGCTGCGCCAATGACAGCGACGGAATCGGATGGCGCGGCGACCTTAAGCCCGGCGGCCTTAAGCCCAGGGGCGCGGCGGCGCAATCTGGTCGCCATCGTCGCCACCATGACCGTGGCCAGCCTGACCTATGGCATGGGCTTTCCGCTGTTGAGCCTGGTGCTGGCCAACCAGGGCACGAGCAGCGAGCTGATCGGCCTCAACGCGGCGGTGCCCTCGGTGGCCGTGCTGCTGGTGGCGCCGTTCGCCTCGCGGCTGATGCGCGCCCACGGCCCGGCCTTGCCGGTGCTGGTGGCGCTGCCGGCCATGGCGGTCATCTATCTGCTGCTGCCGACCTTCCCCAACGTCTATGCCTGGTTTCCGCTGCGCTTTCTGATGGGTGTCGCCGGCTCGATCATGTGGATCACCGGCGAGGCGTGGATCAACCAGGTCGCCGGCGACCACCAGCGCGGCCGGGTGGTGGCGCTCTACAGCATGGCGGTGGCGGCGGGATATTCGCTGGGGCCGCTGGTCCTCACGCTGGTCGGAAGCCGGGGCTGGACCCCGTTCCTGATCGCCTCGGCGCTGACGGCGCTCGCCGCCCTGCCCTCGCTCATGGTGCTGCGCGAGGCGCCGAAGCTGGGCGGGCGACCCTCGGTCGGGCCGCTCGGCTACTTACGCGCGGCGCCGGCGGCGATGTGCATCGCCGGGCTCTATGCCGCCATCGACGGCATGGTGTTGTCGTTCCTGCCGCTCTACGGCATCGAGTTGGGCCAGAGCGAGGTGGCCATGCTGGCGCTGGTGACGCTGCTCGGCATCGGCGGCATTGTCGGGCAGCTCCCGATCGGCTGGCTCGCCGACCGCATGGATCGGCGGCGGCTGGTGATTTCTTGCACCCTCGCCCTCATCGCCGGCGCGCTCGCCATTCCGGCCGTGCTCGGGGCGCGGCCCTGGGAGTGGGCGCATTTCCTTGCCTTCGGCGCGGTCCTGGGCGGGCTTTACACGCTCGGCATGGTGCAGCTGGGGCAGCGCTTCAAGGGCGCCGATCTGGCCTCGGCCAGCGCCGCCTTCGGCTTCATGTGGGGGCTGGGCATGATGGCCGGGCCGGCCCTGGGCGGCTTTGCCATGCGCGCCGCCGGGCCGCACGGCCTCATCGGCGCCATCCTGCTGTTGCTGGCGGCCTTCCTGCCGGTGGCGGTGTGGGGCTGGGGCAGGCGGGACGCGGGCCCGGCCCCATGAACATGGTAAATATTTTGGTGATTTAGCAAGTATTTTGAACGCTCATTCAAAATATCTTGCGGAGCGGCCGGTACCGGTGGCATGTTCGGCCCGGTTTTTCCGATCGGCAGCAAATAGGTATCGACCATGGAATCGACCATCAAGCAGGAAGTCGAGGTGGCGCGGCGCCATTCGCCGGAAATCGCCTGGCCCACGATC
>Ga0315281_10006312_pt1 | contig 16873 bp, 18 predicted proteins | sample YL17G07_0_MG_FD_204540 | JGI IMG/M metagenome (GOLD analysis project Ga0315281, IMG submission 204540) | Sediment microbial communities from Yellowstone Lake, YNP, Wyoming, USA - YL17G07_0 | ecosystem: Environmental > Aquatic > Freshwater > Lake > Sediment | place: USA: Wyoming | collected...
TCGTCAGGCTGAACAGAGCGCCATTGAAACTAATGGTGGCCAAGCGCAGCTGGTCGAAGGCGAACATGTAGTTCTGATTGCGGCTGTCCGGCCGCAGCGCCGACATGCGCACATGCACCCCCCAGCCCCGAGCGCTATGGCCAGCGATGCGATCGAGATACTGGTCCAGATCCTGTTCGCCGCTGGACTTCTTGAGGATGGAGACTTTGCTCACCGGACCCATGGCCCCGGTATTTCCGAGTAATGGTGCTGGCCGAAGTGGCCGGCTCAATCTCATGGCGTAGCGCCTGTCTGGTTAAAAATGCTCTAATGAGATTGCCTCTCAATTTCTATGGGTTGTGGTCCTCCGCTCGCCCAATCGAGAAGTTCGACCGTATGCAGCACGGGGACGTCCGTTCCAGCGGCAATATGAGCCAGACAACCGATGTTCCCGGTGGCGATCATAGCCGGCCGCAGGCTCTCGATCGCCGTCACCTTCCGTTGTCGAAGTTGAATAGAAAGATCGGGCTGTAACAGGCTGTAACTACCGGCGGAACCGCAACAGATATGCCCCTCGGGAATGGCCATGACCGTGAACCCGGCCTGGCGAAGCAGGGCCTCGGGCCCGCCCAGAATCTTCTGGCCGTGCTGAAGCGAGCAGGCCGCGTGATAGGCGACGCGCAGGTCAGGCCCCAGCCCCTCGCTTCCCAACCCAAGCTCCGCCACGACCTCGCAGACATCGCGCACCAGCGTCGCCACCTTGGCCGCTGGCCCTGCCCACAGGGGGTCGTGACGCAGCAGAAAGCCGTAGTCCTTGACCATTACCCCGCAACCCGAGGCGTTGATGACGATGGCATCGAGGCCACGGGCCTCAATCTCACGGGCCCAGGCCGCGACATTGGCCCGCACCGACGCCAGCGCCGCCTGTTCCTGGCCCAAGTGATGCGTGAGCGCGCCGCAACAGCCGACCTCGGGCAGGATCACAACCTCGGCCCCGCGACGCGTCAACAGCCGGATGGTCGCTTCGTTGATCTGCGGCCGCAGCACGGTCTGGACGCAACCGGTCAGCAAGCCCACGCGCAGACGCCGTGCGCCTGTCGCCGGGCTTATGCCTGGCCGGTCGCTGCCCAAGCGCCTCGGCAGGCGGTCAGGCGCCGACAGAGCGAGCGCCTTGAGGCGGCCTGGCAAGAGCCCGGCAAGGGGGCGAACGATCCGTGCCATCAGGATCGCCAAGCGAAACAACGGCGGGCGCGGCAACACGGCGGCAAGCATGGCGCGCAGTGCCCGCTCGGGCCACGGCCGCCGACCTGTCGCCTCGATATACCGGCGGGCATGATCGACCAGGTGCATGTAATGGACGCCCGATGGACAGGTGGTCATGCACCCGAGGCAGGACAGGCAGCGGTCGATGTGCCGCCAGGTCTCCGGTGCGGCGGCTTGCCCCGATTCCAACATTTCCTTGATCAGGTGGATGCGTCCGCGCGGGCTATCCGCTTCGTCGCCGAGCAGCAGATAGGTGGGACAGGTGGCGATGCAGAAACCGCAATGGACGCAGGCGCGCAGGATACGTTCCGCTTCCGCCGTATCGGGATCGGCGAGTTGCGCCAGGGAAAAATCGGTCCGCATGGCGCCCTACCAGCCCGCCGCCATGCGGCCAAGATTTAGAACGTGGCCTGGGTCGAAGGCGTCCTTGATTCGCCGCGACAAGGCGGCGATGGGCGCCGGTGCTGGCTCGAACACCGGCACGCGGTGCCGCACCTCGTCTGGCGCCCGAAACAGCGTGGCATGGCCGCCGGCACGCGCGGCGGCGGCACGCACCCGATCCGCGCCAGCGTCATCGACCGTCGCCGGTAAGCTCAACCAGACCAGCCCGCCGCCCCAATCGTAAAACCATTCGGCACCGGCGATGCCGACGGCGGCAATGGCCCCCGCCCCCGCCGCCGGCGGGAGCGACAGCCGCCAGACGATGTGATCCGGGCCGGCGACCGCAAGCTCGAGGTCGCGAACTTGGCGCCAAAGAGCCGTCGATTGAGGCGCATCGAGTGACGCCGTCGCGCCGGCGAATTCGCCCGCCAGGCGCCGCAACGCGCCCAGGCGATCCCTGACCGAGGCTAACGTACCCTCGACCCTGAGGCAGCTCACGGCAGCTCCGGCATCGGCCACCATCCCCAGGGTTGAACGCGCCGCCACCACTGTCGGCAAATGCGCCGCGCCGGAAACATCCTGCGCACTGTTCAAGGCCGCGCGCAGGGCCCGCAATCCATCCCCGTCGCTCAAGCCGAAAATCAGCAGGGTCGCCGTCTCCTCCGGCGCCGGTAGAACCTTGAGCGTAACCTCGGTCAACGCGGCCAAGGTGCCGTGCGAACCCGTCAGCAGCTTACACAGATCGAAGCCGGTCACGTTCTTCACCACCCGGCCGCCGGCCTTGAACGCTTCGCCGCGACCGTTCACCGCCTTCACGCCCAGGACATGGTCACGCACCGCGCCGGCCTTGACGCGACGCGGGCCGGCCAGGTTACAGGCGACGATGCCGCCGATGCTGCCAGCCCCCGCGCGGCCACCATAGAAGCGCCCCAGATCCGGCGGTTCGAAAGCCAACTGCTGCCGGCGCTCCGCCAGCGCCTGTTCGACCGTGATCATCGGCGTGCCCGCCCCAACCGTCAGGACCAGCTCCTCGGGTTCGTACAGCGTGATGCCGGCAAGCCCGCTCAGGTCGAGCCCGCCCGAGGATTCCATCGGTCGCCCAAGCCCACGCTTCGAACCAGCACCGACGATTTCCAGCGTCATGCCCGCGGCCCCGGCGTCGGCAATGGCTTGCGCCGTTTCTTCACTCGTTGCCGGTCTGGAAATGGAGGTCATTTGAGATCAGAACCGTGGCAGGTCGGGAAAGCGCAGCTTGCCGCCGTGAACATGGACCCGCCCCAACTCCGCGCAGCGATGCAGCGTCGGAAAGACCTTGCCGGGATTAAGCAGCAGTTCGGGATCGAACGCGCATTTGACGCGTTGTTGCTGGTCGAGATCGCGCTCGTCGAACATGATCGGCATCAAGTCGCGCTTCTCGACGCCGACGCCATGCTCGCCAGTCAACACGCCGCCGACTTCGACGCATAGTTTCAGTATCTCGGCGCCGAAAGCCTCGGCGGCCTCAAGTTCGCCCGGCTTGTTGGCGTCATAGAGAATCAGCGGGTGCAAGTTGCCGTCGCCGGCATGAAAGACGTTGGCCACGCGCAGGCCATAGCCTGCCGACATCTCCCGTATCCTCGCCAGCACCACCGGTAAACGGTGGCGGGGGATGGTGCCGTCCATACAGAAATAATCGGGCGACAGGCGCCCTACCGCCGGCAACGCTGCCTTGCGGCCGGCCCAGAATCGTAGCCGCTCGGCCTCGTCCCGGCTGGCGCGCACCGACTGGGCGCCCTGGTCGCGGGCAATAGCCGCCACACGCTCGGCCAGATCGTCCACCTCGGCCTGAGGGCCGTCCAACTCGACGATCAGCAGGGCCTCGGCATCCAGCGGATAGCCTGCCTGGGCAAAGGCCTCGGCGGCGGCAATCGCCAAGCGATCCATCATCTCCATGCCGCCGGGGATGATGCCGGCGGCGATGATGGCGCCGACACAGACACCGGCACTTTCGTTGCTCGGGAAACCGAGCAGCAAGGCGCGGGCCGTGGGCGGTGTCGGCAAAATCCGCACCGTCACTTCGGTAATGGCCGCCAGCAAGCCCTCCGATCCTGTCAACAGGCCCATGAGATCGTACCCCGGCGCGTCAAGTTGCTTGCCGCCGACGCGAATGGTCTCGCCCGTCACCAGAACGGCCTCGAGCCCCAACAGGTTATTCGAGGTGACGCCATATTTCAGGCAATGCACGCCGCCCGAATTCTCGGCGACGTTGCCGCCGATGGTGCAGGCGATCTGGCTCGATGGATCGGGGGCGTAGTAGAATCCGGCACCCTGCACGGCATGGGTGATCGCCAAGTTAGTCACACCCGGCTGCACCACCACGCAGCGGTTCTCCAAATCGATCTCAAGAATCCGATTGAAGCGGGCCATGCCGAGGATGATGCCGTCGGCCAGCGGCAAGGCCCCGCCGGAAAGAGACGTGCCAGCACCGCGCGGTACGACCTTGACGCCGTTGTCATGGCAATAGCGCAGGACGGCCGACACCTCGGCGCTGGTTCGCGGCAAGACCACGGCCAGCGGCGTCTGGCGATAGGCGGTCAGGGCATCGCTTTCGTAGGCGCGCCGCGATTCTTCGTCGACGACCAGACCATCCGCCGGCAGCAGGCGGGCAAGATCGGCAATAATGCGCGGGGCCGCGACCAGGATCGCGGCATCGGCTTCCGGCATATGCATGCGGGCGCTCCCGACGGGCTCGACACCAAGGACCGAAAAATGGACCCTACCCTGCCGCCTGACCCGGATCGGGTCAACGCAGGAGGATATCGCCCCCGGCGACGCTCAACCCGCGTCTTTAGCCCTGGCGCGCCTTGAAGCGAGGATTGGTCTTATTGATGATGTAGGCGCGACCGCGACGCCGAACGACCCGGCAATCCTTGTGTCGACGCTTGGCTGACTTCAGAGAATTGACGATTTTCATGGCCTGCTCCCAGGCAGTATTCGAACTTTGAAAAAGAGGCCGGGACCATAGGGACGGGGCCTGTTCCTGTCAATGCGGAAATAAGGCTAAAGGTCGGCCGCCAGCTTGCCCGATTGGCGTAGGGCATAGATTCGATAGACCCGGATATCGCCAGCGTCGATGGCCGCGACCAGGCGCGTCCAACGCTCGGCTTCCGCCGCCAGGCCGAGGCCGGTCTCGACGTCCGGCTTGTCACCCGACTTGGCCATGGCGGAGGTGAAGCCCGCCCAGCCCGAGATGATCATGCCCCGGTAGGCAGGCGTTACATCTTCCGCGACCCTGATATCCATCTTCACGGCCGGTAGCGCGGCCTGATAGTCACGCAGGGTCCAAGGTACTTCCGGGGTCTTTTCGCGCTCAAGCCAAGCCTTGACGGCCGGATGGCCCGCCGCCTTGGCATCGCTCAGTACAAAATCGGTCAGGAGCAACTGCCCACCCTGCTTTAAGGCAACGGCGATTTGCTTCATGAAGCGGCTTTTTTCGTGCACGCGATAGAGCACTTCCCGGGCCAAAATGCAGTCACAACTGCCTGGCTGAAGTTCGAAATCATCCGGGTTGTACTTGGTGACCGGGGCCTTCTTGGCCAAGCCATGGACTTGCGACAACTGCTTTCCCGCTTCGGCCAGTTCGTCGTCGTATTCGTAGCCGTTGACCCATAACCCGTATTGAGAGGCCATGCTCCGGGCGCTGCCGCCCAGCCCGGCATGCAGGTCCACCACCGTCATGGCCGGATTGAGGCCGAATGGCTTGATCAATTCAGCGGCATACTCGACGCCGCCCGGCAAGTGGCATTCACTGCCCCACAATCCTTGCGCGAGGATGACCTTGGGCGTTTCCCAGGGGCGAGCCGGATCGCGATAGCCGATACTCTTGATCGGTGCCGCGGAAATCGGAGCGGGAACGGCCGCCGCCGCGGGCGTCGAGTCGGGCCGGGCATGCACGATGATCTCGTCGCCGCGCCACCACGCCTTCAGGCGCAGGCCGATCGGCACACGCCGATCCACCCCCGGCAGCGAGGGTATTTTGAACCATCCGGGCAGTTTCGGCAGCCGTGGCAGCGGTATTCGAACCTTCAGTTTGTTCCACGCCGGCATCGGCGGGCCCCCAAAATAGCGATCAGCGCGCGAATCGGTCCTTATAACCTCTCAAGGTCTGGTCAGTTGCCTTAGCATGTCAATCAGTTATTACCCAACATTGAGGCGGACCCCGGAAGCAAAGCGCCGGTTTCCTCGCCCTCAAGGCCGGTGTAGTGTCCGCGCCATCATGACCTGGCCCGCCCCGATCTTGCCGATGGCTGTTCCGTCATCGATTCTCGTCCATATCCGCGAGACCTTCGCCCTGGCGCTGCCGGTGATGGTTTCGCGCGCCGGCATGGTCGTCATGATTACCGTCGATTCTGTCATGAGCGGATGGGCGGGCGCGAATGAGCTGGCCTATTACGGCATCGCACTTGCCCCCCAGGGGACGCTATTGGTCATCGGCTTCGGCTTGCTCTTGGGCACGACGGTGCTGACAGCCCAGGCCGACGGCGCCGGGCAAAGGGAAACCTGCGGTCGCGTCTGGCGCCTGGCAATGTTGCTGGCCCTGATCCTCGGTATCGCCGATTGGGCGGCGGCATCGGCCGGTTACGACATTCTTCTGTGGCTCGGGCAGGATGACCACATTGCCGCCGGCGGAGGCGCCACCCTCAGGATGTTCGGTTCGGGCATGCCGGCTATCCTGTTGTACGTCGCCACCCTCTGTTTCCTCGAAGGCATCGGCCGTCCCAAACCGGGCATGGTGATAACCTTGGGCGCCAATGTCCTCAATGTCGGCTTGAATTGGATCATGATCTTCGGCCATTGGGGTTTTCCGGCCATGGGTGCCCCCGGCGCCGCACTGGCTACCTCGATCACGCGCTGGGCCATGTTCGGGGTGTTGCTGCTCTATGTCCTGACCATGCCCGGCCATCAGCGTTACGGCGTGCGCGCCTCGCTCGCCGGCCACTACGGCTTGCTGCGGAAAATGCTGCGCCTTGGCGGGCCGCTGGCGTTGGCGACCGGCATCGAATCGTCGGCCTTCAGCGCCGCCGCGATATTCGCCGGTTGGCTCGGCGGCGTTTCCCTGGCCGGCTACCAGATCGCGGCCAATGTGACGGTCCTCGCCTTCATGCTGGCGGTCGGGGTCTCCACTGCCACCGCGGTCAGGGTCGGTAATGCAGTAGGCCGCGGCGATGCCGGTGCCGTGGAACGCGCCGGTTGGGCCGGTTTCGGCATTATCATCGCCGTCATGGCCATCCTCGCCCTGGCGCTCGGCATGACCCGAGCAAGCGTTGCCTCGCTCTTTAACGGCGACCCGGCAGTGATAACCGTCGCCGCCGGCGGTTTGTCCGTCGTTGCCTTCATGTTGATCGTGGATGGCCTGCAATGCGTGTTGGCCGGGGCGCTGCGTGGCGTCGCCGATACCATCGTGCCGAGCGCCATTTATGGCCTCTCGCTCTGGGTGGTGACGGTGCCGGCCACCTATTTTCTGGGCATTCGTTTCGGCTTCGGCATCGAGGGCCTGCTTTGGGGTCTGGTCGCGGGGCTGATCCTAGCCTGCGCCCTGCTCGGCTGGCGATTTCATGTCGTCAGCCGGCGCCCTGTTCGAGCACTATAACTGTGGCAACAGCGGGGGGGGCCATGAGCATCGGTTGCGATTTTCTGGTTATCGGTGCCGGCATTTCTGGCGCCGCCGCAGCCGCCGAGCTGGCGCGGCACGGCCGGATCATCGTGCTCGAAGCGGAATCGCGACCCGGCTATCACAGTACCGGGCGCTCGGCCGCGCTGTTCACGCCCAACTACGGCAATCGCCTGGTGCGAACCCTGGTCGGCGCCGGGCGGCCTTTCTTTGCCGCGCCGCCAACCGGTTTTTCCGAGACCACTCTCTTGCGCCCGCGCGGACAATTGGCCTTCGCCGGAGCGGATTCACGCGCCGCCCTCGACGAACTCTTGGCGCTGAGCCAGCCCGGCGACGAGATCGAGGAAATCACACCGGCCCGGGCGCTCGACCTCGTGCCGGCCCTGCGCCGCGAGGCAGTGGTCTACGCCGCCTATGAGCGTGGCGTCTGGGACATGGACGTGGCGGCAATCCACCAAGGGTTCTTGCGCGCTCTGTCGAAACGCGGCGGCGAGGTGGTCTGCGACGCTCGGGTCGAGGCCTTGGATTACCGCGCCGGTAAATGGCAGGCGACCGCCGGCGGCAAAACCTATGCCGCGCCCGTCGTCGTCAACGCCGCCGGCGCCTGGGCGGACGAGCTGGGGCGCCTTGCCGGCGCCCGGGCCATCGGCCTGACGCCCAAGCGCCGCACGGCCGTGCTCGTGGACGGCCCCGCCGACTGTTCCGCCTGGCCCATGGTGGACGAACTCGGCCTCGACCGTTACGAGTGCTATTTCAAGGCCGAGACCGGCACGCTGATGCTCTCGCCCGGCGACGCGACGCCGACGCCGCCCTGCGACGCGGCCCCGGAAGAACTCGATATCGCCATCGCCGTGGACTGGCTCGAACGCGTCAGCCATATTCGTGTCCGCCACCTGCGCCGCAAATGGGCTGGCTTGCGCTCCTTCGTCGCTGACGACGCGCCCGTCGTCGGCTTTGATCCCGATGCCGAGGGATTTGTCTGGCTCGCGGGCCAGGGTGGCTATGGCATCATGCTGTCGCCGACACTGGGGCGCGCCGTCGCCGAGCTTGTCACCAGCGGCGATTTACCCGCCGATTTGCGGGCCCTCGGCCTGTCCAGGGACTCTCTTTCGCCGCTTCGCCTTGCCGTACTTGCCGGCGCCAAGGCGGCAAGCGAATAGCGCGCGCACAACGACGGCTTTATTTTTTTTCGTCTCGACTTGCGCCCGGGGCCAAAGGTTTCTAGCCTTCTCCGCTTGGGAACGGAGAGAACCATCATGGACCTGAAAAACAAATCCGCCATCGTCACCGGCAGCGCCCGGGGCATCGGCCGGGCCATCGCCCTGCGCTTCGCCCGCGACGGCGCCAAGGTCACGGTCAACTGCCTCGCCAGCCGCGACAGGGCCGAGGCAGTGGCGGACGAGATCCGCAAGGCCGGCGGCGAGGCCATCGTCGTCCTGGCCGACGTCTCCAAGCGCCAGGAGGCCGACCGTCTGGTGGCCCAGACCATCAAGGCGTTCGGTAAGGTGGACATCCTGGTCAGCAATGCCGGCGTCATCATCGATCGACCGTTCATCGACAGCACGGACGAAGACTGGACCCGCGCCATCGAGACCAACCTGCACGGCTTTTACAACGTCTGCCAGGCCGTGCTGCCGGGCATGATGGCGCGCAAATACGGCCGTATCATCGCCACCGGCTCCTGCATCACCGAGATCGCCGATTTCGGCGGCAACAAGTATTCGGTCTGCACCGCCTCCAAGGGTGGCATCACCATGATGCTGCGGCCCATCGCCGCCGAAATGGCCAGGCACGGCATCACCGTCAACGCCGTCTCGCCAGGCTACATCGCCACCGAGATGCTCCAGGAGATCGACGCCACCGGCCTCGAAGCCGCACTCCATCTCGTGCCCATGCGCCGCTACGGCAAACCGGAGGAGATTGCCGCCGCCATGGCCTTCCTCGCCTCCGACGAGGCCGCCTACATCACCGGCCAGACGCTCAGGGTCAACGGCGGCATGTCCATGGGCTAATGCCATGTCCGCCGGTGCCGACTTGTTTGCTCCGGGTTTCCGCGAACAGCCCTATTGGTGGGAGGCGGCGCCGCGACCGCGGGCGCCGGAACAGGCCCTCCCTTTGCGGGCCGATGTCGTCATCATTGGCTCCGGCTTCACCGGTCTCAACGCCGCCCTGACGCTGGCCCGCGCCGGCCGCCAGGTTGTCGTTCTCGACGCCGAGGATCCCGGCTTCGGCGCCTCCTCGCGCAATGCCGGATATGTCGGACGCTCGCTGAAACATACCTTTGGCGAGATCAAGGATGCCCTGGGCCTTGAACGTGCCGGCGCGGTTTATCGAGACCTGCGGGCGGCCTTCGATCACGTTCTGACGCTAGTCGGGCGCGAGGGCATCGCCTGCCACCTGACGCAGTACGGTCGCTTCCAGGCCGCCCTGTCGGCGCGTCACTACGAAGCCATGGCGCGGGATTCCGACCTGAAGCGGCGCCATCTGGGCGAGGAGACGGACATGCTCTCGCGCGCCGAGGTTCGGCGCGAGGTCGGCTCCGACCTCTTTGTCGGTGGACGCCTGATTGCCGATCACCGGGGGTTGCACCCAGGCCTCTATCAACTGGGCCTGCTCGATCGGTCCGTTGCGGCCGGTGCACAGGTCCACGGCCGCACGCCGGCATTGGGGCTGCGCCGCGACGCCGACGGCTTCACCGTGGCAACGCCGCGCGGCGCCATCGTCGCCCGCGACGTCCTGGTCGCCACCAACGGCTACACCGATGCGTCACTGCCGTGGTTTCGCCGCCGCGTCATTCCCTTCCACGGTTTCATGGTCGCGACCGAGCCATTGTCGCCGGAACGGATCGCCCGCATCCTGCCCAACCGCCGGCTGTTCCATGACTACATCAACAATCTGAATTACATGCGCCTGTCGCCGGACGGCTCGCGCATCCTCTTTGGCGGCCGCACCGGCGCCGCCACGGCCGATCTCAAGGGCAAGGCGCGGCGGCTCCACGCCATTTTCTCGCGCCTCGTTCCCGACCTCGCCACCGTGCGCCTCAGCCACGCCTGGAGCGGACAGTGCGCCGGCAGTTTCGACCTTTATCCGCATATCGGCGTGGCCGACGGTGTCCATTACGCGCTGGCCTACTGTTTCGCCGGCCTGCCGATGGGTAGTTGGCTCGGCCACAAGGCGGCGTTGCGGATCCTGGGTTCAGCCCATGCCGACACCTCTCTCGACAGCCTGCCCCTCGAGACCCGCTTCTGGCACCGGGGGGAACCCTGGTTCGTGCCGCTCGCCACCGCCTATTTCGACTGGCGCGACTGGTACGAGCGTTGAAAGACCAGCCTGTTGCCGCCGCGTTGCGGGTCGGGCCGGCCGTGCTATAACCCTTTACGAAACGAGGACTGGGAAACCCCGCCGTGGCCAAAGCCGCCCGCATCCTGATTTTGAATGGGCCTAACCTGAACCTGCTCGGCACCCGCCAGCCTGAGGTCTATGGTCGCGCCACCTTGGCCGAGATCGAGACGGCGGCCCGCGCCCGGGCCAAGACCTTGGGCCTCGCCATCGACTTTCAGCAGTCGAATCACGAAGGCGAGTTGGTGACCTGGATCCAGGAAGCGCGGCACGGCCATGCCGGCATCATCATCAACGCCGGGGCCTTCAGCCATACCTCGATCGCCATTCTCGACGCCCTGCAGGCGGTCGAGTTGCCGGTGATCGAGGTGCATCTTTCCAACATTCACCGCCGCGAGTCGTTCCGCCAACACTCCTACGTTACCCTGGCGGCACAGGGTGTGATTTTCGGCTTCGGCGGTCTTGGCTACGAATTGGCGCTCGAGGCCATGGCGCGGCAGATAACAACTCGGAAAAAGAGATGACCGGTTTCGATGTTGACGAGGCGTTGGTTCGCAAGCTCGCCGACCTGCTCGAAGAGACAGGGCTGACTGAGATCGAGTATGAAAACGGCGGCCAGCGCATCCGCGTCAATCGGGCCGGAGTATCGCTCGCCCCGGTTGCCGCCCCGGCGCCGGCGCCGGCAGCGCCCGCTCCCGCCGAGCCCAACGCGCCTTCGGGGCCACCGGTCGGGGCCGTCACCTCGCCCATGGTCGGCACGGCCTATCTGAAGCCGGACCCGGCCTCGGCCCAATACGTCAAGATCGGCGACCGCGTTTCAGCCGGCCAGACCTTGCTGATCATCGAAGCCATGAAGGTGATGAACCCGATCGCCGCCCCGCAGGGCGGCACGGTCATGGAGATTCTAGTCAGCGACGCACAGCCGGTCGAATTCGGCGAAGTGCTGATGGTCATCCGCTGAGCCGCGGGCACCGATGTTCGAAAAAGTCCTGATCGCCAACCGCGGAGAGATCGCTCTTCGCATCCATCGCGCCTGCCGCGAGATGGGCATCCGTACGGTCGCCGTCCATTCGACGGCCGATGCCGACGCCATGCATGTGCGCCTGGCCGACGAAAGCGTCTGCATCGGCCCGCCGCCGGCGCGCGGCAGCTATCTCAACATGCCGGCAATCCTTTCCGCCGCCACGATTTCGGGCGCCGACGCCATCCATCCGGGTGTCGGTTTCCTGTCGGAGAATGCCCAGTTTGCCGCCATGGTCGAAGAACACGGCATCGCCTTCATCGGCCCGACCGCCGAGCATATTTCCCTGATGGGCGACAAGGTGCGGGCCAAGGATGCGGCGCGTTCGCTCAAGCTGCCGGTGGTGCCGGGTTCGGACGGGGCCATCACCAGCGACGCCGAGGCCATTGCCGTGGCCGAGAAGATCGGTTTTCCCGTGCTGGTCAAGGCCGCCGCCGGTGGCGGCGGTAAGGGCATGAAGGTCGCCCAGTCGGCGGCTGAGATGGTCGAGGCTTTGACTCTCGCCCGCAGCGAGGCCCGGGCCAATTTCGGCAACGACACCGTCTATATCGAGAAGTACCTGCCGCACCCGCGCCATATCGAGGTGCAAATCATCGCCGACAGCCATGGCGGTGTCGTGCATCTGGGCGAGCGCGACTGCTCGCTGCAACGCCGGCACCAGAAACTTCTGGAAGAGGCGCCCTCGCCGGCACTCAACGCCAAGGAACGTGCCGCCATCGGCGATCGCGCCGTTGCCGCCATGAAAAAGCTCGGTTATCGCAGCACGGGCACGATCGAGTTTCTCTATCAGGACGGCGAGTTCTATTTCATCGAGATGAACACCCGCCTACAGGTCGAGCATCCGATCACCGAAATGATCACCGGCATCGACCTGGTGCGCGAGCAGATTCGCGTCGCCACCGGGGCGCCGCTGAGCTTCCGCCAGGACGAGGTCAAGTTCAACGGCCACTCCATCGAGTGCCGCATCAATGCCGAGGATCCTGCCACCTTTCGCCCGTCGCCGGGCCGGGTGACGGATTACCACGCGCCCGGCGGGCTTGGTGTGCGCGTCGATTCCGCCCTCTATGCCGGCTATCGCGTACCGTCGCAGTACGACAGCCTGATCGCCAAACTGATCGTGCATGGCTCAAGCCGAAACGAGTGCCTGATGCGCTTGCGCCGCACGCTTGAGGAGTTTGTCATCGGCGGCATCGACACCACTATCCCGCTTCACCGCCGGCTCATCGCAGCGCCGGATTTTTTGAATGGCGATTATGACGTGCATTGGTTGGAGCGCTTCGTCAACGCCGAATAGGCGCGGGCCCGGCCGGCCCGAGCGGCGATGGAGCTGACGCCCGACCTATTGCTGCGCGCCTATGCCTATGGCGCCTTTCCCATGGCCGAGGGTCGCGACCGGGATCATATCCATTGGGTCGACCCCAAGCAGCGCGGCATCCTTCCCCTCGATTCCTTTCATCTGCCGCGACGGTTGGCGCGAACCGTCCGCCAAGGCCACCTCGCGGTTCGCTGCGACACCGATTTCGGCGCCGTCATCGCCGCCTGCGCGGCACCCCGCCCGGATTACCCGGACAGTTGGATCAACGCCGAGATCGTTAGCCTCTATACGCGGCTGTTCGAGCTTGGCTATGTGCATACGGTCGAGTGTTGGCGCGACGACACGCTGGTCGGCGGTCTTTACGGCGTCGCCATGGCGGGCGCTTTTTTCGGCGAAAGCATGTTCAGCCTCGAGCGTGACGCCAGCAAGATAGCCCTCGCCCACCTGGTGTTGCGGCTGCGGCTGGGCGGATTCCGCCTCCTCGACACGCAATTCATCACCGAACACCTGAGTCAGTTCGGCGTGATCGAGATTCCGCGCGCCCGTTATCGTAACCTGTTGCGCGATGCGCTCGCCGTCTCCGCCCGCTTTTACTGCGAGGTGCCAGAATCGGAACTGCTCGCGTTCACGCAATCGAGCACCCACAAGTCATAGACCGGATGTTCGAGCGCCGACAGGGCCGGGCTTGAGGCGAACATCCAGCCGGTGAAGAGGCGCACCGGCAGTTGCCCGAGCTTGCGATCGTCGATCTCAAGAAAGGCGGCACTTTCCGGGGTTTCCTCCGGCGGGCGCTTGTCGCAATGGCGGGCGACGATGACGAGCGGGCCAAACTCGACCGGCTCGCCGACCAGCGCCTCGAAGGTCGAGACACGCGAGGTAATCTTGTCCAGGCCGCGCAGCACCACCGTATCCATGGACTCGGCCCCGGCCGGGCCGGCCGCGATGGCTGCGATCATGGCGATAAGCGCGATCCGGGTCTTATGCTTGGTTTTCATGGCCTGGCAGAATATCAGGGCCGAGCCCGGAGGGCAAAAGCGGTGTCGGCCATCACGCCGCCTTGGTCGCCGCGAAACGGAGCCGAATGTAGTCGGCGACCCAAACCCCGTCCAGGCGCTGCAACCCTGGCCGCAGCGCCTCGGTCACCTCGGCGATATAGGCCGGGCGATCCGCCGGCGCCAGCTTGCCGATAAAGGCCTCGGCGAAAGTCATCAGCCAGCCAGCCATGTCGCCCGGCAACGGCGTCGGGCGCGGCATCAGGCGCAATTCCCGGATCGAAAATCCCGCCGCCGTCAGCCGGCCGCCATAGTCGGCGGGGCTCGGAAAATACCAAGGCATGGCGGCGCGCCCGTCCAGGCCGCGACGATCGAGTGCCGTCACCAAGGCCGCCACGATCGCCGCCACATTGCCCGCGCCGCCGAATTCGCCGACGAACCGCCCGCCGGGCTTGAGCGCCCGCCAGACGCCGGCAATCACGGCATCGGGCCGGCGCATCCAGTGCAGGGCGGCATTGCTGAGAACCCCGTCGAACTCGGCCTCGAATTCCAGGGCCTCGCCGTCGCCGACCCGGGCGTCGAGTCCCAGCCGGCACGCCGCCGCCACCTGCTCGGCGCTGCTGTCGAGGCCGACAACGCTGGCTCCCGCTTCGACGATCCGCGCCGTCAGTCGGCCGTCGCCGCAGCCGAGATCGAGAATGCGCTCGGCGGCGCGCGGTTGCAGCCATTCGAGAAGCGGCGCGCCCAACTCGGCGACGAACCCGGCATTGGCGATATAGCGCGCCGGATCCCAATGCTGGGCCGGCACCGACGACTCCAAGCCTGCCATTACTGCGCCGGTTGATCGGTCGCCTTCTTATTGGCGGCGTTGAAGACAAAGCGGCTGAGAAGATCGGCCAGATTGACGGGATCCTGCGTGAACTGAATCGCACCGCCCGGCGCGATCATCGCTTCATCGGCGCCCGGCTCGAGCAAAACGTAATTGGCGCTCATCAGGCCATCGCTCTGGATGCGTGCGGCTGAATCGGTCGGTAAGTGCAGATCTTCTTGCAAGGCCACGCGAACCTCGGCCAGGTAGGTCTCCGGATTGAGGCGCAGACCCACCACCGTTCCGACCTTGATGCCGCTCATGCGCACGTCGCTACCCATACCGAGCCCATCGACGCGGTTGAATTGCGCCGTCACCTCGTAGCCCGAGACCCGGGTGATGCCGCTGCCCATATAGGCCAGGATCAGGAAGGCCGCCGCCATCAGCAGCACGACGCCGCCCATGATGGTTTCGATGATGTTGCGCTTCATGCCCGTCTCCCTACACCGGCTGCCACGGCTCGTAATCGCCCGTCGCCTTCGCTCGTTGGCCCCCGCTCAAGGCATGGCCGGGCGGTCGATAGGCGAGCGCCGTCCCGGTCGGATTCGGCCGATGCGGTTTCTGCCACGGGCGCGACGGGCCGGTCCCCGCCGGCACCTGATCGGTCGTGTAGTGAATCCAGGCATGCCACTCCGGCGGTATCGCCGAGGCGTCCGCCTCGCCCTTGTAAATCACCCAACGGCGTTGGGCGCGCGGGCCGAAGCGCCGGCGAGCCTTGTAATAGCGGTTGCCGAACGAATCGACCCCGACCGGCTTACCGCGGAAAAGCGTGAACAACCGTGTGCCGATGGTCATAGCTTTAAGTCTCTACCGCTGCGGGTTGGAGGCTGCGGCAATATGACATCGCGACGGGTCGGCCGTCCAGACCTGGTGCGGACACCGCCGTAGCGCCTCGGCCCGCCCCTGGTTCTCCGACCGGGGCCGTGCTAGAGGCTGCCGCCCGCTACCTCACCTCGCCACGAAAGTCCGCGTCCTGAGCGCCACCGACAAAGAGATCGCCGGGTCGAACGATTACTGGCTGGGCAGCGGCCTCGTCGTGTTGTCGTCCCTGTGCTGGGGGCTGATCACGACTTTCTCGCGCCTGGCCTATGACCACGGCAGCACGCCGCAAACATTGGTCCTGATTCGCTTTGGCTTTGGCGCCGGCCTCATAGCCCTCGTCGCCCTCCTCCAGCGGCGCCCTCTGCGCCTGCCGCCCCATGCCCTGCTATCGAGCCTGTGGCTGGCCCTGGCCTTTCTCGGCATGTCGTTCGGTTATCTGTCCTCGGTGCGCTACATCCCGGTCAGCTTGGCGGCGATGGTTTTCTATACCTACCCGCTGCTGGTGGGCGTGCTGGCGAGCCTGCTCGGCCGCGAGCCCATGACCTGGGCCAAGGGCCTGTCGCTGTGCCTCGCCTTCGCCGGCCTGGTCCTGGCCTTGGGGCCCAGTTTCGCCGAACTCGACCCACGCGGCATCGCCCTTGCCGCCGTGGCGGCCCTGTCGGTGACGGCGATCACCACTTTTGGCGGCCCGGCGCTGCGGCGCGTCGATAAAATGGCGATGAACGTCCACGTCAATCTGTGGTCCCTGCTCGCCTTCGGCGCCTATGTGGCTTTTGACAACGAGTTGGCGGCGCCCGTCACGGCCATCGGCTATGCCGGGCTGACCGGCGCCACTCTTTGCTATCTGGTGGCAACGTTGGCGATTTTCGCCGCCCTCACGCTCATCGGCCCGACCCGTATTGCCTTCCTCTCCAACATCGAACCGGTGGTCAGCCTTGCCGCCGCCACCCTGATCCTGGGCGAGCGCCTGGGGCCGGCTCAAATAGGCGGCATCGGCTTGTTGCTAACCGCCCTCGTTGCCATGACCCTGGCGGGTGGGCGCCAGGCCCCCACCCCTGTTGCCTAGACCGGCCCTAAACCGGCCTTGAACCCGGACGGCCGCTTCGCTATAAGCCTGCCTTCCATTCGGAGGACTGACGATGAAAAAGGGCATTCATCCCGATTACCACGAGATCACCGTGGTCATGACGGACGGCTCCAGCTACCAGACCCGCTCGACCATGGGCAAGGCTGGCGAGACGCT
>Ga0315281_10006313_pt1 | contig 16873 bp, 17 predicted proteins | sample YL17G07_0_MG_FD_204540 | JGI IMG/M metagenome (GOLD analysis project Ga0315281, IMG submission 204540) | Sediment microbial communities from Yellowstone Lake, YNP, Wyoming, USA - YL17G07_0 | ecosystem: Environmental > Aquatic > Freshwater > Lake > Sediment | place: USA: Wyoming | collected...
GCATCATCCAAAATGGAATCTGGGAAATAATAAAATTGCCACGTCATTCCCGCGAAAGCGGGAATCCAGTGGGTTTAAACAAAAGGCATTTTGTCTTGCTGGATTCCCGCTTTCGCGGGAATGACGGCAAGTATGTCGCGAATTATGTAAACTTCAATAAACGGCCACCTGTGCCGCCTCGCGTACTGCCTGTGCGATGGCTTCCGACCAATGCCGTACCGCAGCGCCATCCTCGCCTTCGACCATCACGCGCAACAATGGCTCGGTGCCGGAAGGCCGCAGCAATACCCTGCCCTTGCCGTCCAGCGCCTTCTCGGCGGCAGACACGGCATTGCGCACGCCGGCATGCGCAGTGTAATCCATGCCTTTGGCAACGCGCACATTCACCAATACCTGCGGGTACAAAGTCAATCCGGATACGGCCTGCGCCAGGGTCTGATTGTTGGCGCGCAGCGCGTGCAGCACTTGCAGGGCGGAGATAATGCCATCGCCCGTGGTGTGCCGATCAAGGCAAATGATATGGCCGGAATTTTCTCCACCCAGTTGCCAGCCGTTCTGCTGCAACAATTCCAGCACGTAGCGATCGCCCACCTTGGCGCGCGCAAATGGTATATCCATGCGCTGCATGGCGTGCTCGAAAGCCAGATTGGTCATCAGTGTGCCTGCCACGCCGCCCTTGAGCATTCCTTGTGCATGACGATGTTTGGCGATGATATACAGCAACTGATCGCCGTCGTATAAAGCCCCGTCCGCGCCCACCATCACCAGCCGGTCGCCGTCGCCATCCAGCGCAATGCCCAGGTCAGCATGATGCTCCTTGACCGCCTGCCGCAAATTATCCGGTGCGGTCGCGCCATAACCGTCGTTGATGTTCTTGCCGTCCGGTTGCACACCAATGGCCGTCACGTCCGCACCAAGCTCATGGAACACGTTGCGCGCAATGTGATAGGCCGCACCGTGCGCGCAATCAACTATTATTTTCAGCCCGCGCAAATCAAGGTCGTAGGGAAAACTGCTCTTGCAGAATTCTATGTAGCGCCCCGCCGCATCATCCAGTCGCTTGGCCTTGCCCAGCTTGGCCGATGGCATAGTCACGATAGGATTGTCCAACCCCGCTTCGATGGCGCGCTCGGTTTCGTCCGGCAGCTTGGCACCCCTGCTGGAAAAAAATTTGATGCCGTTGTCCTCGAATGGATTATGCGAGGCGGAAATGACGATGCCCGCCTGCAAACGCAGTGCGCGGGTGAGATAAGCCACTGCCGGCGTCGGCACCGGCCCGGCCAGATACACATCCACCCCGGCAGCAATCAATCCGGCCTGCAATGCCGATTCAAGCATGTAACCGGAGATGCGCGTGTCCTTGCCGATCAGCACCCCAGGGCGCTCGTCCTGCGCCAGATGCCAGTCAGCAGAGACCAGCACCTTGCCTGCGGAATAGCCAAGATGCATAACAAATTCCGGCGTGATGGGATATTCCCCCACCCGTCCGCGTATTCCGTCCGTACCGAAATATTTTCTGCTCACTTCGTTACTCCATTCAACTTAAACTCAAGACTAGCCACAGATTAACCCAAACTTCTCTCAAATCGTGTTGTTATTTTTAGAGGTAGAAACACGGGCTGCGGCCCCATCCCGCCATACAATCTTTAAACACGCCACCCGAAAGCCACATTTCGTGACGTGCTGCACTCGACACAAAGCGGCCCTTGGAAACACGAAGGTGTCCTTTAAAATTACAAGATTATTGTGCTGCTATAGCTATCTAACAAAATTCCCGTTTTCCCAAATTCCTAATTGTAGTAATTTGCCATCAGCCCCCTTTAAGATGCCTTGCCCGTGCATTTTGTCGTCCTTCCACTCACCAGCGTACTCCGTGCCATCAGGGAACGTGATGGTGCCTTGACCATGCTTTTTGTCGCCCTTCCACTCACCAACGTACTTCATGCCATCAGGAAACGTGTAGGTGCCTTGCCCATGTCTTACGTTGTCCCTGTACTCGCCAACGTACTTAGTGCCATTAGGAAACGTGTAGATGCCTTGCCCATACCTTACGTTGTCCTTGTACTCACCAACATGCTTAGCGCCATCAGGGTATGTGTAGATGCCTTGCCCATGCTTTTTGTCGTCCTTCCACTCACCAACGTATTTAGCACCATCAGGGTACGTGGCTGTGCCTTGCACATGCTTTTTGTCGTCCTTCCACTCACCAACGTATTTAGCGCCATCAGGGTACGTGGCTGTGCCTTGCCCATGCTTTTTGTCGTCCTTCCACTCACCAACGTACTTAGCACCATCAGGGTACGTGGCGGCGCCTTGCCCGTGCATTTTGTCGTCCTTCCACTCACCAACGTACTTCATGCCATCAGGGTGCGTGGCGGTGCCCTGCCCATGCTTTTTGTCGTCCTTCCACTCACCAATATACTCAGCGCCGTCAGGGTACGTTAAGGTGCCTTGCCCATACCTTACGTTGTTCTTGTACTCGCCAACGTACTTAGTGCCATCAGGAAACGTGTATGTGTCGGCAGCCCAAACATTTCTCGCGCAACAGCTAAACACAAGAGTGAATGCCACCAAAATAACTTTATGCTTGATCACTGACTTTCCCCTTTATTACACTTAGTTCAGAAATCTCTTACTTGCCGCAATTGTACCGATTGGCGTAGATGCCTGCCCGAAAGCCGTCATCCGAGTATTTTACCCAGGTTCTGCTAGACTAGCGTCCATGGATGATCGCACTATAAAACGTCTGCTGGTAATTTTCGTGGTAAGTATTATTGCCATCGTGTTGTTCAAAGTGGGTTTAACCAAAGCTTATACTTCTGCGAGCAAGGTCACCGCAGAAAATAAGCAGGCTGCAACAACGAAACCAGCCGTGTCTCAGGAGGCGCTAGTGTAGTGTTGCGCTCTTGGCGATACTTATGTGCAACCCCTTGTAGGTCGGGCTTTGCCCGACATGTCGGGCAGAGCCCGACCTACAATGCGGCTCCTGCGGTTGACATAAGTTCCAGATAGCGTGCAACACTACACTAGCATCACCTGCTGGCTCAGAAGTAATTGAAACCCCTGCTGCTTCTGCTGTCGGTGAAACAGCCGCGTCAGATTCGTCCGCCACGTCAAGCGTAGACGAAACGCGATAAATAGTCGGCCTTTTCTGAACGTCTGTTATTGGCACACAGTTGCCAGACAACCTTGCGATTACGTTGTCCGACAGCAGAAGTTCGTGACGTGCAGTAGCCACAACCATTTGGGAGAGGAGGGCATTCGAACCCGACAATTCTTAGAAATTGTCATCATTCGAAAAGATCGGCATGTGTGCCAGCGCGCACGAAACTCAATATTTCGTTCGTGCCGCTTCCCTGGAGTTGGTAAATCAGGAGAAAATCACCGCCAATGTGGCACTCGCGATGGTCGGCCCATTCACCTTTTAGCGGGTGATCAAACCACTCCGGCCCCAATGGACTCTCGTTGGCGATGAGCATCAGCATGACCTCTTTGAGGCACTTCATATCGTAGCGCCCAGACTCTGATAAACGCGCCCAGTCCTTAACGAATTTTTTCGTATGGTCGGATGCGCGGGGCAGCGAAGCCCGCTTAGCGCTTGCTGCCTTTTTCGAGGTCATCAAAAAGTTCCTTTGCGGTAGCAAAGCGAGCTCGGTGAGCACGAATGATTGCACGCGATTCTTTCATGGCAGCCTGCGTTTCAGCGTTCGGCACCTTGAGTTCGATTGGCATCGCCTGCTCCGCTACCACTCGTTTAAGAAAAAGTCTCACCGCATCCGAAACAGACAACCCCATCGCCGCAAGCGCTTCTGTCGCCTGCTCTTTAACTTCGTTGTCAACACGCACATGAACCATCGTTGTTGTAGACATCGCCACCTCCTGAGTGAACTGGCGTTATTGTATCTCAATTGAGATTTGATGTCACTCTGGTGTGCGATTGCCAGCTCTGAACCTTGGATGACCGCATTGGCACAAAACGGAATTTCACGTTTTCACCTCTCATTCCATTTCAAATGTACAACAATCCGTAGGTCGGGCTGCGCCCGACAGCTTGATCCGGCGGGCATAGCCCGCCCTACAAAAATGCACTTTTAATTTAGAATTGGAATCACATCTAAAATATCAACACGATTTGAGAGGAGCTTGGTTTCATCCGTGTTCATCCGTGGCTAATAATATTTCCAGTGTTCACCGCCTGCAAAACCTTCAATGCATCCACCGTCTCGCGCACGTCATGCACGCGCACAATTCTCGCGACAACCCCGCCAGCACCGGCACACCCAGTTCAACGAACGCACCGAGGCCACGCAACAGGACAAGATTATGCGCCAGCGTCTTGCCAAAACCAAAACCCGGATCAACCACGATGCGCTCCCGCGCGATGCCTGCAGCCTGCACGGCTGTCATGCGCCCACGCAGGAACTGCAACACCTCCGCCACCACATCATGGTACTGCGGCTGCTCCTGCATGGTCTGCTGGCTGCCTTTCATATGCATCAGGCATACCGCCGCGCCGCTTGCGGCCATGGCGGGCAAGGCTTCTGGATGTTGCAGTGCATTGATGTTGTTGACCATGCTCACCCCTGCCGCCAGCGCCGCACACATCACCTCAGGCTTGCAGGTATCCACCGAAAGCGGAACTGAAACACTGCGCAGGCCTTCAATCACCGGCATGATGCGATGGGAACGCAGGAACTGACCGCAGTCGCAGACCGTGGCTACTTCAAAGGCGAAGAAATTCTTGCGTGCGAGAAGGCTGGTATCACCGCATTCGTTCCCAAGCCTCTTACCTCTGGCAGCAAGGCGGAAGGCCGCTTCGGCAAGCAGGACTTTATCTATGAGTCACAGGACGATGAATACCGCTGCCCTGCTGGGCAGCGCTTGATCAGGCACTCTACTTCAGTCGAAGACGGAATGACCTTGCACGGTTATTGGACTACCGCATGCCATGGTTGCGCAATCAAGGCTCAGTGCACCACTGGCAAAGAACGGCGGATCAAACGCTGGGAACATGAAGCAGTGCTCGATGCCATGCAAGCGCGGCTGGATCAGACACCTGAAATGTCGCGAGTGCGGCAAACCGTGAAAACCTTCACACATCGCCGCACAAAGAATAAAACTGGAGCCTAAACTTCCGCTTTGTTATATGTACTGGCCTATTTCCGTCACGGCCAAAGGCGAGTCGCTCCTCTGGCCGCTGAATTTAACTGTTTCAGGCAGTGACGTTGATGGTAGTGCCAGTGGTCTGACCGCTTGTGTTGACCGTTGGTGCAGTGGCAGTGACTTTCTCTGCTTCGTTCTCTTTCTCAGCGCTAACAGGAGGAGGTGCGCTTTGCGGGACGCTGCCTACTTGACTGCTGACATTTGGGGAAACGGGGCTAATTGCCATTATAAATCTCCTTTTGGTTTAAGTGACTGACAAGTAAAGCAATATGTGTTATCGGCATAAATCAGGCTTTCTTTAGGGTTGGTAGTAAATAATCAATTGATTGGCTGCTCTTGGCGGGATTCAGCCCAGCCTGCTTTAGTAGCTCGCTATACGTGATCGAAGATATGCCAGGTCAGGTTCCAAATTAAATTGGAGAAAGTTTATGCCGGCATGGAAACAAGATTCCTTGCTGTCATAAGCTGTGTAAATGATCTTTCCAGACACCTCTACGACGTGGGGATCGCTTGTAACGCTGAGAGGCGGCACATGAATGTGGAGTTTGATGAGTTTCACGCTTTGTAAGTTACGATCAAGAAAAATATCCGTCCCTCTTGATGAAATATCCTTAATGAAGCCGTGATACACGTCGTAACCATCAATTAAGGCATCCGCATGCCATCTGACGTGAATGCGAGGCTCGCTACGGCATTCTAGATGTTTTCCCGCATCCGCCGAGGCTGGTGGAGTTGCTTTGGCTGTTACTGGAACACTGTTTTCTTCAGCATTTTTCGTTGCTGATGGGGTTGCATCAACAATTTCTGCCGTAGTTGGTGGCTCTGCCACATCTGGCTCTGGCGGTAAATCTGGGGCGCTGCTTTCTTTAGCATCTGCCGTGGTTGATGGGGCCGCATCAACAGGTTCTGGCGGCAAATCGGGAGCGTTGCTGGTTGGGGGATCGGTTGTGTTTTCATCAGACATGGTTTTGAAATAATCGGGTTTTCCGTAGAAAATTATGGGCGTAGTTTCTATGAGCTAATGATGTCACTCGCACACAATAGCCGCTATCGGTGTTTGCCTGATTCTGGTGTAAGGGGCAGAGAAATTTTGCTGTCAGTGTTTGTCTGACAAGATGAGAAAGAATTACGGCTTAAATCAAATAACCGTGGGGCTTGTTTTGTGAACGACGAAGTTTCGGTTATGGCGAAGCTGAACGTCGACTCTTGTGATAGCCTTCATAAAAGCGGGCAGTGGAGAATTGCGATCAGGTCAACTATTCAGATCACCCGTAAGCGGTCGGGGTTAATCAGGAGTTTCCAAGACGTTTGTCTTTTTTGCTACAGCGCCGGACTGCTGCCAATACCGCGCATGGGTCTTCCGATAGCGCTCAATGGCGAAATTCTGCGCATCCATTTGCACCAGGATCGCGCCGTCCTCATCCGAGCGCAGCAGTTCGCTGCCTGCCGCGCGATAACGTTCGACCACCTCTTCCTTGGGATGTCCAAAGCGGTTGCGGTAACCCACGGTGAACACGGCATAGCGCGGATGCACCGCTTCCACAAAGGGTTGCACGGAGGAGGTTTTGCTGCCGTGGTGCGGCACCACCAGCAGCATGGCGGGCAGCTTGTTGGCGTGTTCCCTGAGCAGCCGCTGTTCGGAATTTTTCTCGATGTCCGCAGCCAGAAAAATGTGTTGATTGCCGATGCTGATGCGCAGCACGCAGCCACGGTTATTTTTGCTGATTTTTTCTTGTGCATAGCTTTCGAGCGAGGGGTGCAGCAGTTCGAAATGCACACCATCCCAATCCCAGTTCTGCCCATCGGCGCAACGCTGCTGATTGTGCGCCTGCTGCAGAATGGGACTCTGCGCGGGCAGTGAAGAAGACAGCCAGTCGATGGGCATGGCCTGCAGCACGGAAAGCGCGCCGCCGGTGTGGTCGGTGTCGTCGTGCGTGAGTATCAGGCCGTCGAGTTGCGCGATGCCCATTGCGCGTAGCGATGGAATCAGGATGCGGTTGCCGCTATCCGCATCTCCGCTGAAATCGGGGCCGGTGTCGTAGAGCAACGCATGATGGTGCGTTTGCGCGGCGACTGCCAGGCCCTGCCCCACATCGAAGATAATAAGGCGCAGCATCCCATCCGGCGGCGCGGCAGGCAGCACCAGGAACATCGGCAGCATCAGCAGCAGCCCCAGCCAGCGCGCCGGAAAACCGCGCGGCAGCAGGCACCACAGCGCACCGGCCATGCCCAGCGCGATGCTCCATGCGGGCGGCGCATGCTGCGTCCATACCGCGTCCGGCAACTGGTTCAGCCATTCCAGCGCGGCCATGCACACACTCATGGCTTGGTGCGCCAGCGCCAGTATCCAGTGGAAGGGCAGCAGCGCACCGAGCAGGGTGAGCGGTACAACCACGAACTCCACCAGTGGTATGGCAAAGGCATTGGCGATGGGCGACACCAGCGACACTTGCTGGAACAGCGCCAGCAGCGGCGGGATTAAACCGATCATCATCGCCCATTGCACACGGCCATATTCCACCAGCCAGTGCGGACGGCTCAGGCGATGCGCGGTCACGTAAAAGATCAGCGCCACTGCGCCGAACGACAGCCAGAATCCCGGCGACAGCACCGCCCACGGATCGAGCAGCAGCACTACCAGCAGGGCGGCGGCGAGGATTTGCGACGCGGCGACGGTGCGCGATAGCCACAGCGCGGCGGCAATCACTGCCAGCATGTACACCGTGCGCTGCGCCGGCACGGAATAACCGGACAGCAATGTGTAAGCCAGCGCCACCAGCAGCCCCGCCACGGCAGCGGCCTTGCGTGCGGGCAGGCGCAGGGTGAGCCGCACACTGCGCCGCCACAGCGCGTAAGTGAGAGCAAAAGCCAGCCCGGAAAGCATGGTGATATGCAGGCCTGAAATGCTCATCAGGTGGTTGACCCCGGTGCGCGTGAACACCTGCCACTGCGCGCTTGGGATGCTGCTCTGGTCGCCTACGGCGAGGGCGGTCAATACCCCGGTATAGGGCGCATCGCCAAGCACCTTTTGAAAACGCTCGCGCACGGCTTCGCGCAAATGTTCGATCAGGTAACCCGGCGTTTTCACCAGCGCATCCAGCCGTGTGTTATTCCCTTTGGGGTGTACATAACCGTTGGCGCGCAAGTTCTGCTCCAGCATCCAGGCTTCGAAATCGAAACCGTGCGGATTGCTGCTGCCATGAGGCTGTTTCAGGCGCACCGTGAGTTGCCAGCGTTCGCCCGCGTGAAGGATGAGCGGCTCATCCATATCGTCATCGTAAGTGGCAAGCAGGATGTGCGGCGGAAGAGAGGCAAGGGGAGTGAGCACCTGTTCCACATCAAATGCAAAACGCAGCCCGCGCTCATGTTGCCTGGGCAGCTCCGCCACCACGCCAATCACCGCTATGTCTTTGCCTTGCCACTCTGCGGGCAGGGTGTGGGATAGCCGCTGCTGTGCAAAGAATGCGGCATAGAAAAAACCGGATGAACACGCGAAAACAACGAGCAGGGCGAGGTGTGCCATGCGTTGCCACAGCGCGTGGCGTGGTAGCAACAAGGCAGGGGCGAGCAGTGCGGGCAACCACGCCCATGCAAGGACGGGCAGCGCCGCCTGCTGTTGCAGCAACCAAATACCGAGAGCGAAGAAAATTGAAAAGATAATCATGTGGCATAGAGTAACGCCGAATCATCGTGGCGTTAACAGGATGTTGAAAAACTACTGAGGAAACGATTGATGAGACTGCTAGCGCTCGACATAACTGCTCGGTGAGCTGCGGCGCTGTCGTAACAATATTATAACCCACTCTTGACAATACTATCGCAACGCGATAGTGTTGTTGCCATGATTACGGACTTCCACGACGAAGAAACCCGCAAGGTCTGGCTAGGCGAATTTTCACGCCGTCTGCCAAACCAGATTCAGGAAGTGGCGCGGCGCAAGCTACGTATGGTAAACAACGCGCAGCGGATCGAAGATTTGCGCATCCCGCCGAACAATCGCCTGGAAGCCCTGAAAGGCAGCCGCGCCGGGCAGTGGAGCATCCGCATCAACGACCAATGGCGCGTATGTTTTATGTGGAATGACGGACACGCCAGCCGTGTGGAAATCTGCGACTATCACTGAGGAGCAAAGACTATGAGCAAATCAACCAAACCAAAACTGCGCAACATCCATCCCGGTGAAGTATTGCGCGAAGAATTCCTGCTTCCCCTCGGCATCTCTCAATATCGGCTGGCAAAAGAGATCGGCGTAACCGAGGCGCGCATCTCGGCAATTTGTTCAGGAAAGCGGTCGATCACGGCGGATACGGCATTGCGCTTGGCTGCCTTCTTCGGCACGACGAGCGGTTTCTGGATGGGTTTGCAGGCGGATTATGATACCGAAGAGGCTGCACAGGAATTGTCAGATGTGCTGGCGCAGATACATCGCTTCGAGCCGCTGGCGGCTTGATGCCGGTAAAACCGTGGTCTGACTCTGAGGTTTCCCCGCTTCCTGAAACGCTTCATCAATGATGTGCCGGGGTTCGGCGTGGCGTGGGGGTTGGGGATGTTGAGCGGCAGTTAGTGGTGGATGTATATATGCCCAACATGAACAAACCACAATTGTTCGAGTTGGGGTAACTATTCGTCCTGTTTATGTCGATCAAGACAATCTAACAACAAACTGAAAGGATACTGGTGTCAGACCATATTTCCGCCACAGATGTTTTTGCGCTTGCTCGGCGTCTTAAATTGAGGCGCCGTGAAAATGGACAAAGCTCCGCTGAGATAGAAACCATCATAAAGATGACTCCGGGCCTCCTTCGCCAGTGGGAAAACCGCTTGCCTCGCAAGCCAAAGAAGAATCTGGAAGATGCATTAGAAGACGCATTGCTAGTTCCGCGAGGATGGCTACGCAATCCACAAATGCATCCAGTTGTCAGCGAGATAGCAAAATCAGCAACTTCAGTAATCGACATCTCAGCATGCGAGTGTAAAACAGTCGCCGCCGAAATTCGCTGTATAGGGGCGTGGCTGTCCAGAAATACGTGGCGTAGGCGCACATGCAGAATTGAAGACCTTTCAGAAGAAGAAGCGCGCAGAACAAGAATGTTTGCTGAGCGATATGGAGTAATCGGCGAGGCAACTCTACAATCAGTTGGAGATCAGCACGGATTGACGCGGGAACGCATAAGACAGGTTGTCGGAAAAATGACTGGCCGTCTTTTGCAGGCTCACGCATATTTCGTAATTTAAATCTTGGAAATGCGGGGCTTATTCAGCGTAGCCTTAAGCGCATCGCCGCACGCTTGAGAATCTCCGACGGAAATCGCCGAGACTTGCCTGAGGCAAAGAATTGCTCCGTTTCCGTGCTGGCAAAGTTACGTATCATACCAGCACAATAAACAAATAGTTTACGCTGGTTAAGCGTTATTTGTAGCAGCGTTATTTCCGGAAGAACTTGTACAACTCGAACCACAGCACACTGCACAGCCCGGCGGCTAAACACAGCACGAGTTGTTGCGGTGTGAGCGCGGCGAAGTGGAATACTTCGCGCAGGAAGGGCGAGTACAGCGCCAGCAGGAGGAAGCCGGATGCCCCGCCCATTATCCACCACAGCGCGGGGTTGCGGCTGTTAAGCGTGTGGCGCAGGGTATGCCGCCAGGAGCGGTTGACCAGAATCAAGCCGAGATTGCCGAATATCAGCGTGGAAAAAGTCAGCGCGCGCGCTTCGGCTTCCATTGCGCCCTGGTGCAGCGCGTAGCCCAGCACTGCGAGCGCGACGAGCATCAGCAATATGCCTTGCAGCAGGCTGAGCAGGAGGGTGCGGGCGCCGAACATGGGTTCCTGCGGATTGCGCGGCGGGCGCTGCATCACGCTGCGCTCCGCCGGTTCTGCTTCGAAGGCGATGGCGCAGGCCGGGTTGATGACCATTTCCATGAATACGATGTGCACCGGCGCGAGCACCGGCGCCCAGCCCAGCAGCAGGGGAACCAGCGACAATCCGGCGATGGGAATGTGTACGGCCAAGCTGTAGGTCATCGCCTTGTGCAGGTTGTCGAAAATGACGCGCCCGAGGCGCACGGCATGCACGATGGTGGCAAAGTCGTCGTCGAGCAGCACCAGCGCGGCCGCCTCGCGCGCCACGTCGGTGCCGCGTGCGCCCATGGCGATGCCGATGTGAGCGGCTTTCAGCGCGGGGGCGTCGTTCACGCCATCGCCGGTCATCGCCACCACTTCGCCGTTCGTCTTGAGCGCGTTCACCAGCCGCAGTTTCTGTTCCGGCACCATGCGCGCGAAAATGTTGCTGTGGCGGATGCGCTCGCGCAGTATTTCGTCATCCATCCGGTTTAGCTCAAGGCCGCTGACGATGCCGCCGCTGCCCGCATTCAGGCCGATCTGATCCGCAATCGCCGCCGCCGTGGCGGGATAGTCGCCGGTAATCATCACCACGCGGATACCCGCCGTGGCGCACTCCTTGAGCGCCGGAGCGACGGTGGGGCGCACCGGGTCGGCCAGCCCGATCAGGCCGAGAAATTTGAAATCGAAATCATGCTGGATGTCAGGCCAGGTGCTGCCGCGATGGCTGGCACGGGCGACGCCAAGCACGCGCATGCCCTGCGCGGCGAGCGTGTTGACCTGCAACGACAGCTTGACCAGTTGTGCCTCGTCCAGATGGCACAGATCGGCCACGGCCTCCGGCGCGCCCTTGGCGGCCACCACGTATTCCTCACGATCGCGTGCGCGCCACACATGCGAGAGTGCGAGCAGTTCCGGCGACAGCGAATATTCATGCGCCAGATCCCAGTCGCGATGCAGGTGCCCGGTGTCCGCAAGGTAACGTGCGCCAAGTTCGTGGATGGATTTTTCCATCGGGTCGAACGGCTCTGTCTCGCTGGACAGGATGCCGAACTCGACCAGCTCATGGAATTCTTCCGGCAACGTGGGGCGCGCTTTATCCACCGTGAACGATACGCCTCCCGAGATCAACTGCTGCACCGCCATGCGGTTATGCGTGAGTGTGCCGGTCTTGTCCACGCACAGCACCGTGGTTGAACCCAGCGCTTCCACCGTGGGCACGCGGCGGGTCAGCACCCGGTGTTTGGAAATGCGCCAGGCGCCCATCGCCAGGAATACCGTCAGGATCACCGGATATTCTTCCGGCAGGATGGACATCGCCAGCGTGATGCCGGAAAGCAGGCCGTGCAGCCAATCGCCGCGAGTAAAGCCATAGAGCGCCACCAGCAGCAGGCTCAGCAGCACGCCGATAACAGCGAGCTTGCGCACCAGCTTGCCGACTTCCTTCTGCAACGGCGTGGCCTCGGTGCCCTGTTCCTGCAAGGCTTTGCCGATCTTGCCGATCTCGGTGCGCGGCCCGGTCGCCAGCACGCGCGCCATGCCGTGTCCTCCTACCACCAGCGTGCTGGAATAGACAAAAGGCAGATCGTCGCCGCCTGGTGGTTGCAATTCACAGGCATCCGGTTGGCCGACCTTGCGCACCGCCACCGATTCGCCGGTGAGCAGCGATTCGTCCGCCGCAAAGTCGTTGCAGGAAATCAACATGGCATCCGCCGCCACGCGGTCGCCTTCGGCCAGAATCAAAATGTCGCCGCGCACCACCTCGCGCCCGGCAATGCGCCGCTCAACCCCATCGCGCACCACCAGCGCACGCGGGCTGGTCAGGTCGCGCAGGGCTTCCAACACCCGTTCCGTCTTGTATTCCTGGTAGATGGTGATACCCATTGTTACGAACACGAAGCCCAGCAGCATCAGCGCATCGCTGACATCGCCGAGCAGCAGGTAAATCGCCCCGGCGCTGACCAGCAGCAGGAACATCGGTTGGCGCAGCACTTCCAGCGCAATCGCCAGGATGTTGTGCTGCCCGGCCGCAGGCAGCTCGTTCGGCCCTTCCGCCCGCAGCCGGGCCTGCGCCTCGGCCTGCGACAGGCCGCGCAAATCGGGTTGATCGGATATCGCCTGGCTCATATATGTGATATTTCCTTTAGCGGTGCTGGCATATTCAACGCAATCAGGTAATCTATCCATCCTGATTTTGCCGGAAAGCAACGCGCTATGCCGAAAAAATATTTCAGGAAATTCTTGCCTAGCCACGAAACCATCAGGCAAAGCCGCTGGATACGCCCCTTCGGCGCATGGCTGCACCATCCCAACCTGTGGCATCTGCATCGCCGCTCGGTGGCGGGCGGTGTTGCTATCGGCATGTTCTGCGGCCTGGTTCCCGGGCCGTTCCAGATGATAGGCGCCGCGTTGCTGGCGGTGATGTTCCGCGTCAACCTGCCGGTGGCGGTATTCACCACCCTCTACACCAACCCGTTTACTATCGTCCCGTTGTATGTGCTGGCCTATGAACTCGGCGCGTTTGTCACCGGCCAGCATAATGGCCTGCCAACCGCGCATTTTGCGTTGCCGGAAGTGAGCTGGAGCAACTGGCACACCGTTTTGCTGGATTGGGTCATCTCATTGGGCAAACCGTTCGCGGTCGGCCTGCCGTTGCTGGCGGTCAGCCTCGCCATCGCCGGTTATTTTGCCGTGCGCGTGCTGTGGTACTCGGTGGTAGTGTGGGAATGGCGCAGGCGGGCGGCGCGGCGTGGGAAAATACCATGACTCGCCAGGTTACCCAACACGCATTACTCAAGCCGCATGCAATACCCCATCCACCAGCCTTAACTGACGCTGCATTTTGCCCGCGAGGTCGAGGTCGTGGGTGACGACGATGAAGCTGGTGTTGAGGCGCGCGTTGAGTTCCAGCATCAACTCAAACAGGGCATGGGCGCTGGCGCGATCAAGGTTGCCGGTGGGTTCGTCGGCCAGCACGCAAGCCGGTTCGGTGACCAGGGCGCGCGCTACGGCAACGCGCTGGCGTTCGCCGCCGGAAAGTTCGGCGGGGTGGTGCTGGATGCGTTGTGCCAGCCCGACCTGTTCCAGCATGGCGAAAGCTTTTGGGTATGCCTCTTTGTTCTTGATGCCGCGAATCAAAAGCGGCATGGCGACATTTTCCAGCGCGGTGAATTCCGGCAGCAGGTGATGGAACTGGTATACGAAGCCGAGCGAACGGTTGCGCACGTTGCCGCGTTGCACTTCGTCCATGGCCTGCACGTTTTGGCCCAGGATGGCTACGCTGCCGCCGCTGGCGTTATCCAGCCCGCCGAGCAGGTGGAGCAAGGTGCTCTTGCCGGAACCGGATGCGCCAACGACGGCGATGCGTTCGCCGCGCGCGACATCCAGATTGACGCCGTTCAGCACCGGCACGTTGAGCTTGCCTTGCGTAAAAGTCTTACGCAAGTCGCGGCAGTTAATCACGGTCTCACTCATAGCGCAGCGCCTCCGCCGGTTGCGTCCTGGATGCGCGCCAGCTCGGATACAGCGTGGCGAGCAGGCTGATGAGGAAGGAGAAACACCCCACGATAAGCACATCGCCACGATGCAGATCGGATGGCAGTTCGCTGATGTAATACACGTCCTTGGCGAGGATGTGCGTGCCGAGCAGGCGTTCGATGAACGGCACCACGGTGTCGATGTTGAGCGCCAGCAATATGCCGCCGCCCACCCCGAGCAGCGAGCCGATCATGCCGATCAGCGCGCCCTGCACGATAAAGATTTTCATGATGCTGGCGGGCGAGGCGCCGAGCGTGCGCAGTATGGCGATGTCCGCCTGCTTGTCGGTGACCGCCATCACCAGCGTGGAGACGATGTTGAACGCGGCGACCGCGACGATGAGCGAGAGGATGATGAACATCATTTTCTTTTCGATCTGCACCGCGCGGAAATAGTTGGCGTGCTGGCGCGTCCAGTCGCTGGCGTAGGTGCCGCTCGGCAACTCGCGCCCCAGTTCGATGGCCACGCGCGGCGCCAGATCGAGGTCGTGCAGGCGCGCGCTGATGCCGCTCACCGCACTGCCCATCTGGTAGAGTTTCTGCGCATCGCCCATATGGATCAGCGCCAGCGCATTATCGTAGGGCGCCATGCCGATCTCGAAAATGCCCACCACGCGGAACTGTTTGAGGCGCGGCATCATGCCGGCCGGGGTGATCTGCCCTTGCGGGGCGATGAGCAATACTTTGTCGTTCAGGTGCGCGCCCAGCGCGCGCGCCAGGTCGGAGCCGAGCACGATGCCGAAACCGCCTTCCTGCAAGGCTTGCAGCGAACCGGCCTTCATCTTGTCGGACAGGTCAACCACCTTGCTTTCGTCCTGTGGCAGGATGCCGCGCACCATCACGCCCTGCACGCTCTCACCCAACGACACCATGCCTTGTCCCGAAACAAAGGGCGCGGCAGCCGCCACTTGCGGATGTTTCGCCGTGAGTTGCAGGGTGGGTTGCCAGTCGGTAAGGCGGTTGTCTTCTGTGCCGCTGATTTGCAGATGCGGCGCGACGCCGAGAATGCGCGTGCGGATTTCCTTCTGGAACCCGTTCATCACCGACAGCACCACAATCAGCGCGGCCACGCCCAGCGCCATGCCCAGCATGGAAATCAGCGAGATAAAGGAAATGAAATGGTTGCGCCTTTTGGCACGTGTGTAGCGCAGGCCGATGAGCAGTTCAAAAGGTTGCAAGATGGGCTGTGGATGTGATGGGACAAGTGTAAGTGTGCCATAAGCGCGCCAGGTATGACAGTGCAAGGCTGATTAGCTGTAGTAGTCACGATTTGATTTAAACCATATGCTTGGCGTCGTTAGCCTGGCACTAAAGAAACCCTGATTGGTGCTGCTGCATTTAGCGTAGTGTACCGTGTGACCTGGGTAATTGACCTGGCTGCAAAGTTTCACCGCCCGCCTCCTGGAAGACTATTACAATGGCCGAAGTTCGGCCCGGTGCCAATAGCTTAACTTCAGCATGATGTCAGGATTTTTGTCTTATGCTATGCGCAATGCGCAAAACCAAGTTGATCTTGGAGGTGTCTAATCGTTTTGGTTGTTTGTGATAATTTTTGAATGGGATACAAATGAAAAAGAGTTTTCTGATTGTGCTGGCGGTGATTTCTTCCGGTTCCGCTTTTGCGGCGGATTATGTGGACACGGCCAGGGTGATTTCGAGCAGGGCAGTTTTTGAGCGCGTTCCCGAGCCGAAGCAGGAATGCTGGAATGAAACTGTCAGCTCGACCGGAACCGTAATAAAACCCGCACCTGTTGAGGAGCGTTCCATCGGAGGTGCCTTGTTGGGCGGTTTGATTGGCGGTGTGGTGGGCAGCCAGGTTGGGCAAGGGCACGGCAACACCGTTGCGACCGGGGCGGGTGCGATTGCGGGAGCCATCATAGGTGACCGCGTCGCCAACCAGAATGCGCAGCAGCAGACGCAGACCATCCAAGTGCCACAAACGCGGGTAGAACAGCATTGCCGCCAAGTGGAGAATTTTCGCGAGGTTATTCGTGGCTATGACGTGACCTACCGTTACAATGGGAAGGATGTCACTACGAGGATGCCGTCTCAACCGGGAGATACGGTGCAGGTTGGTATCAGCGCGTTGCCGAGTGCTGCGCCACCACCTGCACCAGCGCCATCTTACTATCCGCCACCTCCCCCTACGCCTTCAAGGCAATATCAATAATGCCGCTTATTGAACTTTACATAATTCGCGACATACTTTCCGATAGGGGTAGAGAAAGGCTCCCGCCCTCCCCTCCCTCCGAACCGTGCGTGCGGTTCTCCCGCACACGGCTCTCCAGTCAGTGGTTTCCTCATCGGGATTGGCTCGCCAGCATTCGGGTTTCGAT
>Ga0315281_10006314_pt1 | contig 16872 bp, 8 predicted proteins | sample YL17G07_0_MG_FD_204540 | JGI IMG/M metagenome (GOLD analysis project Ga0315281, IMG submission 204540) | Sediment microbial communities from Yellowstone Lake, YNP, Wyoming, USA - YL17G07_0 | ecosystem: Environmental > Aquatic > Freshwater > Lake > Sediment | place: USA: Wyoming | collected...
TGCGCCAGCTCGGCGCCACGGCGCTGTTCGCGGCGAAGTTCCGCGAGAACGCCGCGCGGTCGCTGCTGCTGCCCAGACGGCGAGCCGGGCAGCGCGCCCCGCTGTGGCAGCAGCGCAAACGCGCCGCGGATCTCCTCGCGGTCGCGTCGCGGTACGGCTCGTTTCCCGTGCTCCTCGAGACGTACCGCGAGTGCCTCCGCGATTTCTTCGACATGCCGGCGCTGATCGCCACGCTCGGCGACATCCGCGGACGGACGATCCGTGTCGCGACGGTCGACTCCGACACACCGTCGCCGTTCGCCTCGTCGCTCCTGTTCAGCTACGTGGCGAGCTTCATCTACGACGGCGACGCGCCGCTCGCGGAGCGCCGCGCGCAGGCGCTGGCGGTGGACCAGTCGCAGCTGCGCGAACTGCTCGGCCACGCGGAGCTGCGCGAACTGCTGGACGCCGAGTCGATGGAGGCCATCGAGCGTCAGCTCCAGCGGCTCGATCCGCGGTACCACGTGAAAAGCGCGGACGGCGTCCACGACATGCTGCTGTCGCTCGGCGATCTGACGGACGCCGACGTGCGTGAACGGTCGATCACCGGTGACGTCGCGGCGGGCGTTCGCGCGCTCGTCGCGGCGGGCCGCGTGCTGGCCGTCCGCATCGCGGGCCATCTGCGGTTCATCGCCGTCGAGGATGCCGCGCGTTTCCGCGACGCGCTGGATGTGTCGCTGCCGGTGGGAATCCCCGAGTCGCTGCTGCAGCCGGTCCGCGATCCGCTGGGCGACCTCGCGCTCCGCTACGCGCGCACGCACGCGCCGTTCGCCGCGTCCGACTTCGCCGGGCGGTTCGGGCTCGGCATCCCAACCGCCGAAGCGGTGCTGATGCGCCTGGCGGCCGAGGGACGGCTGGTCGAAGGCGAGTTCCGTCCGGGAGGCACGCGGCGCGAATGGACCGACGCCGGCGTGCTCGGGATGATCAGGCGCCGCTCGCTCGCCAGGCTCCGCCACGAAGTCGAGCCGGTCGATCAACCGGTGCTCGGCCGTCTTGCGACGAAGTGGCAGGGGATCATCCTCCACGCCAACGCGGCTGCCGCGTTGGGGGCCTCGGGAAACCCCACCGCGGCTGCCGCGTTGGGGGCCTCGGGGAAGCGGCGGCACGGCACCGACGCGCTGCTTGACGCGATCGAGCAACTGCAGGGCGCGCCGCTGGCGGCGTCGATCTTCGAGACGGACATCCTGCCCGCGCGGATCGAGGCTTACGATCCGGCGGATCTCGACGCCGTCACCGCGGCGGGCGAAGTGGTCTGGGTCGGCGTCGAGCCGCTCGGCGAGCGCGACGGCCGCGTCGCGTTGTATCTCGCCGATCATTTGCCCCGGCTGCTTCCCCCCTCGGTCCGGCTGAAGCCGGACACCACTGGAACAGGCGCGGGCCGCCTGCACGCGGGCACCCCCGGACAGAGTGGCGTCCGGCCTCAGCCGGACCGTGATCGCCCGGCGCGCGAAACGGCGATCCTCGCTGCGCTGCGCGACATGGGCGCATCGTTCTTCGGACCGCTGCACGACTTCGTCGGCGGCGGCTACCCCGGCGAGACCGTCGAGGCGCTGTGGAGTCTGGTCTGGCAGGGGCGGATCACCAACGACACGTTTCACGCGCTGCGCGCGTTCACACGCGCGCGCGCGCCGCGGCGCAGGATGAAGGGCCGGCAGCCCGGGATCGTTTCGTTCCGCTCGCGGAGGTTGGCCCCGCCGTCGTCCGAGGGGCGCTGGGCGCTGGTGCCGGCCGCTGTGTCGCGGCCGTTTCAGGGCCGCGACCGCGGGGCTGAAAGCCCCGCGCCACAGGCGACCCGCGACACGGAGACCACCACGTGGGCCGCCGCGCTGACTCAGCAGCTGCTCGCACGGCACGGCGTGGTCACGCGCGAGGCGGTCGCCGCGGACGCCATCGGCGGCGGTTTCGGCCTCGTGTATCCGGTCCTGAAAGGCCTGGAAGAACGCGGACGCATTCGACGCGGCTACTTCGTCGCGGGACTCGGCGCGACGCAGTTCGCGATGCCAGGAGCACTCGACCTCTTGCGATCGCTGCGCGATGCGCCAGCGGATGTGGAAATCGCGGTGCTCGCCGCGACCGACCCCGCGAACCCGTACGGCGCCGCGCTCGCGTGGCCACGGAAAAAACCGCAGAGCACGCAGAGTTCGCCGAGCCACGATCCCTCTGCGGACTCCGCGGTCTCGGCGGTTTCTTCTGGTGACGCGGGTCGCGGACCAACGCGCAGCGTCGGCGCGACGGTGATTCTTGTCAACGGCGCGCTGGCCGCGTATCTCGCCCGGGGCGATCGGCAACTCGTCACGTACCTGCCGGACGCGGAACCGGACCGATCCAAGGTGGGACGCGCGATCGCCCGCGTGCTGATCGAGCGCGCGCGCGAGGGAGGCGACATGCCGCGCGGGATGCTCATCAAGGACATCGACGGCGCGCCGCCGGCGCGCCATCCGCTGTCGCCCCTGCTGGTGGAAGCAGGATTTGTCGCGGGCGCGATGGGACTGCAGGCAACGTTCGACAGGCCGGGCGGGCTCGTCTAGCGCGACGCCTTCATCGTCACCTGGATGTCGGACGCGACGAGCGAAGCGCCCTTCTTGTGATATGAGACGCGGACCCGGTCGCCGCTCGCAACAAACTCCGCGAACGGCGCCTTCCCTCCCGCCGCCGCCATTTTGGCGCTGGCGCCCTTGGCGAACAGCCTGGTGTTCGCGTCTACCGTGAACGTCTGCTCGGGGGACTCAGTGCCGGCGTTCCGGCCGTTGATGGTGATCGTGTCCGCGGCCACTGATGTCACGACACCTGCCGCCGTCATCATGGCATCGTCCTTTGACACGCTCGCGTTCGGAATCGCCACGATCCGTGTCGCACGCAGGCTGCCGGCCACCCCCTCGTAGGTGATCGCGACTGCCTGGCCGACCTTCAACAATCCGTCCAGATGCGGCCCGGGTTTGCCGCTGACCGTGGCTTGACGGGCCTTGGTCATGGCACTCCGCGCGCCAACGGTCGTCGTATGGTCGACGTCGAACTTCATGTCGTGGTCGCCAACCTTGACGATGACCCACCGGCCGCCGATCTCGGCCACCGTCCCCCGGACGACCGTGGAGTCTTCAGCAACGGCGGGAGCGGTGGGCCACCAGACGACCGAGAGCGCCGTGAGGCCAAGGGCGAAGAGCATCGGTCTCATGTCTGCCTCCTTCATCACGGGTGCGAATCGGACAGCGTATTTGATTATACGAACATAATATTTTGAATGTTCATAACCGTGGCTTCATCGCCGAAGCGTCCCACAAACTGCATCCCGATGGGCAGCCCGTCGCGAGCGGTCGCTTGCAAGCACGCGCATGGCCGTCACGTAATCGGTGGCTCCCATCGAGTGGCCGAGGAGGCCGACGGCGTACGTCCCCACCTCGAAATCGTCGAACGCGGGTCGGCGTCCGGCCAACCGGGCGGCGTGCCCGATGTCGACGCGCGCTTCGCCTGCGACGACCGTGAGGAACGCGACGGCAAACGCTTCGCGATCGATGACGGGCGCCGCCTCGATCAGTTCGTGACCGTGCGGGCCGGCAGTTCGTACTGGCATCGACGGGCGCCGGGGCCGATGCCTCGCTGGTCGCCTTCGCGCTCGAGGCCCGATGATCGGTCCAGTTGTCCACGACGGTTGAGGTCGGGCACCAGCGTCTCGAACGACAGACCCGGTTCCGTGAGGAGGCGGATGGCAGGTTGTGCATCGCCTGCCTCACCGGCTTCGTATCGTCGGCCGGAACAGACTATAGTGTGCCGCACACGCCCATTCCCCATGCAGTTTCCTGAGCTTGGCCAACTGTTGCGGGACACCTACATCTTCAGTCGGCTGTCCTCCACACTCCTCGAGCGCCTCGAAGGCGCGTTTTCACTGCACGTCTTCCAGGCGGGCGACACCGTGGTCACGCGCGGCCAGCCGGCACACGGGTGGCACATCGTCTCGTCGGGCCGCGCGCGTGTGCTGGAGCGATCGGATGCGGGTTCCACCGCGCCGCTGATTCTCGAGCGAGGAGATACATTCGGCGATCGCAGCCTGCTCGCCGCGGGTCCGTCGCCGTTCACGGTCCGTGCCGAGTCGAGCCTCATGCTGCTCGAGCTGTCCCGCACCGCGTTCGAAGACGTCGTTCGTCACTCGCCCGACCTGCCGTCGAATCTGCCTCGCCGAATCGAACGCAACGCGGAATTCGAATTCCTCAAGCGGCTGCGGATCTTCTCGCACCTGTCGCCGGATCAGATCGAGGAGATGCTGGACGCGCTGCCGCGTGAATCCTTCGCGGCGCGCGCGTATGTGTTCCGTGAAGACGATCCGAGCGAGTGCTGCTACCTCCTCCGCCGCGGTCGCATCCGGCTGCTGAAACATGTCGACGGGTCGGCGAAGCGGCTCGCGACGCGGCGCGACGGCGATCTCGTCGGCGAAATGGAACTGCTGTACGGCACGCCGCGCATCGCGGACGCACTCGTCGAAGCCGACGCCGAGCTTCTCGTGCTGAGCCGCGAGCTGTTCGATCGCTTCATGCCCGAGGGCGGGGCGCGTGACGTGATCTTCCAGGTCTCCACCGAGCGTCTGCTGCAGTACCAGAACATGCTCTCGGAGCAGGCGCCATCCGACGACGCGCAGCTCCCCGGCCTCTCCGTGCAATGGGTGCGCGTGCCCGGTCGGGTGATCGCGCGCCGGTTCCCCTTCGTTGCCGAGGCATCGCCCGTCGCCGCCGGCGTGGCCTGTCTCGCCATGCTGGACGGGTGGTCGCAGCGCGAGAGCGCGTGGCAGGAGCGGCTCGAGCAGATCCTCTGGGAACGGCGGCCAGACACCCTGCTCAGCCTGAGCCGCAAGATCGAGGAGTGCGGGTACTTCACGCGGCTCATCACGCCGCGCCTCGATCAATTGCGCCACGTCGGCCTGCCCGCCATCGTCGAAGACGACGATGGCACGCCGGCCGTGCTCTTCGACGTCGCTGGCCCCGACGCCATCCTCGCACACCCCTCGCGTGGCATCCGGCGCGTGGCGATGGAGGACTTCCGCACGCACTGGAACGGACAACTACTGGTGGTCATGCCCGGCGCGCGCGAGCAGACGCTGGCGCCTGTCCGGTCGCACGTGTCCCAGGTGGCCGCCATGGCGTTCGTCGCGCTTCTTATCGACGTGTTCGGCGTCGGCGTGCCGCTCGCCGGCAAGGCGATCGTCGATCGGGTGCTCGTCGACGGCGACCTGTCGATGTTGCGGCTGCTGCTTGTCGGGGTCCTCGTCCTGGTGGGGTTCCAGCTCCTGGCGACGGTGTTGCGCGATTACCTGCTGGCGCACATCACCCGACGCGTGACGCTGTCACTTCAGCGCCGCTTTCTCGATCACGTCCTCCATCTGTGTCAGAGCGTCGCGTCGACGCAGCACATCGGGGACCTCGCCGTTCGCTTTCGCGAGAACGAGGCCCTCGCCGAGAGGGCATTCAAGACCGGGCTCGCGCTCGTGGCCGACACGGCGGCCGTGCTGCTGTACCTGGCCGTGCTGTGGTGGCTGAGCCACGCGTCTGCGGTCATCGCGCTGGTGTTTATCGCCGCGTACGCCGGCGTGATGGCCGCGTCGTCGCCGTTCGTGCGGCGCATCGGACAACGCCGCGGAGAGACGCGTCAGGCGGCCCAGTCGCATCTGATCGAAGCGGTCTCCGGCATTCAGACGCTCAAGTCACTGGCAGCCGAACCGCTGTTCTTCGCGCGCGGACAGAAATTATTGCTGCGCCGGAAGGCCGACGAATTCAGTGCGACCCGGCTCACCGTCAGCGTTGAGCTCGTGGGCGCGGTTCTGCATCTCGCGGCGATGGCCGCGATCGTGGGCACGGGCGCCAGCCTGGCGGTGGCCGGCACGGCGACGACGGGTGATATGGTGGCGGCGCTGGGTTTGCTCGGCGCCATGATGGTGCCGCTCAACGGGCTGATCGAATCGCGCGACGGGCTCCGCGGAATCCGTTCCACATCGGCGAACCTGGCGGACATCTATCGGTTGGACACCGAGGTGTCGCCAACGGCGACCGTGCCGCCGGTCATTCAGGGACACGTGGTCTTCAAGGACGTCAGCTTTCGCTACCCCGGCGCGGCGGAAGACGTGCTGAGCGACATCAACCTCGAGATCCTGCCAGGACGCAACGTCGCCGTCGTCGGCCGCAGCGGCTCGGGCAAGACGACGCTGTTCAACCTGCTGACCGGGCTGTACGAGCCGACGCGCGGCAAGATCTTCATCGACCACGTCGACATCGGTAACATCCCGAAGAGCGCGTTGCGGCGGCAGATCGGCGTCGTCGAACAGCAGCCGTTTCTCTTCGAAGGGACCATCCGCGACAACATCGGCAAGGCGGACCCGTCGCTGTCGCTGGATCGCATCGCGGCGGTCGCCGTCATCGCCGGCGCGCACGAGTTCATCGAGGCGCTGCCGGCAGGCTACGACACGCCCGTGGGCGAGCGCGGCACGATGCTGAGCGGAGGCGAGAAGCAGCGATTGATGATCGCGCGGGCGCTCGTCGCGGCGCCGCGGATCCTGGTGCTCGACGAGGCCACGTCCGCCGTCGATTCCGGGACGGAGAGCGTCATTCAACGGAATCTCAGGCAGGCCACCCAAGGGCGGACCACGTTCGTGATCGCGCATCGTTTGAGCACCGTGCGCGACGCCGATCTCGTCGTCGTGCTGGACCAGGGCCGGATCGTCGAAACGGGAACGCACCCGGAGCTGATGGCGCGGCGGGGTCTGTATTTCTATCTCAACACCAGGACGGTGTAGCGCGGTGTCAGGAGGGCGGACCGAGATGGACCATCTGCAGGATTCGAACGGGCGGGACAGGTCGGAGGTCACCGACGGCGCTTCGCATATTGTCGGCGAGATCCCGTCGGTGATTCAGCGCGGCGTGGTGTACCTGAGCGCGCTGGTGATGATCGTCACCGCGATCCTGCTCTACGTTGGCCAGACCTACGTCATCGTCAACGCGCGGGGACGCATCGTACCGGAGGCGGACATGGTCACCGTCCAGGCGCTGCAGGGCGGCGTGGTTCGCAGCGTCCTGGCGAAGGCCGGGGACCGGCTTCCCGCGGGCACGACGGTCCTCAAGCTGGATCTCGCGGAATCAGGGTTGAGCGTGGCCGAGCTGCAGCAGAAGCGCGACGCGCAGCGCGCGCAGATCGCGCGCCTGCTCGCCACGACGGCGTTGATCGACACGATCCTCGCCGATCCGGAAACCGCACTGCAGGGCACCCACAACACCGTCATCGCGACGGTGGGAAAAACGACGGAGCTCATCAACGAGCTGGAAGACACGAAGGCCAAGGTCGACGGCGCGAAGGCGGCGATCGCGGGCTGGCCCGGTCGCAAGGCGGCATTGCAGCGCGAAATCGCGATGACGCGCGACAACGTCCGGATCAACGAAAACAATTATGCGAGTCAGGCGCGCCTGCTCGAGAGCACCGAGGGCGCGCTGGGGCCGAAGCGGACGCAGCTCGAAGGGTTCCGCCGGCTGGCGGAGCGCAAGCTGCTGTCGTCGCTCGAACTGGGCACCGAAGAGGAACGGTTTCGCACAGCCGAGTCCGGCGCCGCGGAGGCTCGTCGTCGGGTCGAACAGTTGGAACTGGACATCTCGAATCAGAAGCTCAAGCTCGCGGAGATCGAAAGCCGCATCACCTCCGAGCCGCTCGGTCGCGAAGCCGCGCACCGTCAGGCGCAGAACGTGTTCCGGCAGAACCTGGCGCTGCTTCGGCAGGACGGAGAGAACCTCGCCAATCAGCGCCGCGAGCTCGAGAGCGCGCTCGCATCCACCGAGACACGGTTGACGCTTGCCGAGAGCCATGTCTCGCTCAGTGCCGTCACGATGCCCGTCGCGGGGATCGTCGCGGAGATGAAGGTGGCGAGCGTCGGCGAACTGGTCACGGTCGGCCAGATGGTGGCCGCGGTCGTGCCCGACGGTGTCCCGCTCGTCGTCGAAGCCGCGGTGCCGAATCGAGATGTCGGATTCGTGAAACCGGGCATCGAGGGACGCGTCAAGGTCGATGCGTATCCGTTCCAGCAATTCGGCACGCTCAGGGCGCGCGTCCGGACGGTGCTGCCCGGCCTCGGCCGCGACGACCATTTCACGGTCAGGCTCGAATTGCTGGACGCGACGTTCGCGGCGGGCGGTGCGACGTTGCCGCTGTTTCCCGGTCTCGCGGTGGACGCGGAGCTCTTCACCTCGAGACAGCGCCTCATCAACCTGATTCTCGGACCCGGGAAGGGTTCCGCGAAGGCCGCCCGGTAGCCATGGCGACGCTGGCGTCCATCGATCTGCTGCGGAGCGTCCCGATCTTCGCCGGCCTGGCCGATCGCCATCTGGAGGCGATCGGCGGGAGGTGCCGCCTCACATCGATTCCGGCCGGCACGGCGATGCTCGTCGCCGGCGTCCCCTCCGACGCGTTGCACATGCTGTTGTCCGGCCAGGCACGCGTCGTCGACGACCGTGGAACCGGGGTCGGCTCGGAGATCGGCGTGCTCGGCAAAGGCGCGCATGTCGGCGAGTCGACGCTCGACGGGACCCCATCGCCGTTTTCGGTGGTCACACTCGTCGACACCGAGATCCTCTCGCTGTCGCGCGAGGATCTCGAACAACTGAAGGCGGCGTGGCCGGACATCGACGCGGCGCTGCGCGACTACATCGACCGCCGCCACGATGCGAGCGCGGACGGGCCCGCGCGGCGCATCGCGCCGGACGCGGGCGCGCCACCCGTGTCGGTCCCACGCGCGCTTCCCGCCGACGAACCGAACCGGCCGGCATTCGATGACGGCGACCGGATTCAGTGGAGGCGCCGGCCGTACGCGGCGTCACGGCTCACGACGCGCCGCCGGACCGCCCTTCGTGCCGCGCGCGCGATCGATGCGGGCCCCTGCTGTCTCGCGGCCATCTGCCGCCGGTACGGCAAGCGTGTGGCGCTGAACAGAGTACGCGAGCTGGCCAACGCCGCGCGGACCGGCGCCACGCTGCGCGGTCTCCAGCGCGCGGCGGAGGCGCTCGGATATGAAACCGTGGCGACGACGGCGTCGGCCGGACAACTGTCGGCGAACGTGCTGCCGGCGATCGTCGGTCTCACGCATCGACGATGGGCGGTCGTGGACGACGTCGGTGCCGCGGTCGTGCGGATCGCCGACCCGGTGTCCGGGGGGCGGCGCACCTTGTCCCGGGCGGAGTTTCTCGCGGTGTGGACGGGTGAGACGCTGTTTCTTCGACCGACCGACGCGTTCGCGGACGTCGAACACGATCGCCCCGCGCTCGCGAGGTTCTGGCCGTACCTGCGGCCGCTGAAGCCGTTTGTCGCCGAGTTGCTGATCGCCTCGCTCCTGATTCAAATCGTGAGCCTCGCGTTGCCGAGCTTCGCGCGGTTCGTCATCGACGACATGATCGCCCGCCGGGACGAGCGATGGCTGTGGCCCTCGCTCGAAGGGATCGCGGCCCTGCTGTGCGTGTATCTCGCGGTCAGTTTCGCGCGCCGCCATCTCCTTCAGTTCATCTCCCGCCAGCTCGACGCGCAGGTCGTGAGCGATTTCTACGCGCATCTGCTCCGGCTGCCGGTCCGGTTCTTCGAGAGCCGGGCCGTCGGCGACGTGGTGAACCGCTTCGAGGAAACGGACAAAATCACGCAGTTCCTCACCGGTGCGGGCGTCGGGTTCTTCATCGACATCGCCACCGCCGTTCTCTACGTGGCCCTCATGGCCCACTACCACCTGCGCCTGACGGCGTTGGCGCTGGTGTTCGTAACGCTCGAAATCCTGCAGCTCTCCTATGTCACGCCGAAGCTGGGCCGCGGATTCCGCGAACTCTTTCAGGAAGGGCTCGACAGCGAAGGGCTGCTCGTCGAGTCGCTGTCGGGTCTTCGGACGATCAAGCTGCTCGCGATCGAGCACTACACGCGGTGGCATCTCGAGGGACGGCTCGTGCGGCAGCTCAACACGTCGTTCAGGACGCTCACATACGGAACCGCGGCCAGCGTCGCGAGTCAGTTCCTCAGCAGCCTCAGCGTCATCGCGGTCCTCTTCTACGGCGCCCTGCTGGTGCTGCGGCAGGAGCTCACCGTGGGACAGCTCGTCGCGTTCGGCATCCTGACCCGCGGCCTCACGATGCCGTTTGCCACGCTGGCGTCGGCGTGGGATCGCCTGCAGGACACGCTGAACTCGGTGGACCAGCTGAACGACATCATCGAGACGCCGCCGGAATCGCCCGACGCCCCGACCGACGACCGCGTGGAACTGCATCACCTGCAGGGACACGTGCGCTTCGACGCCGTGAGCTTCCGCTACGAAGAAGACGGCGCCGAGATCTTGCAGCGCGTCTCCTTCGAGTGCCATCCGGGAGAGCACGTCGCCGTCGTCGGGCGCAGCGGATCGGGAAAATCGACGCTGGTCAAACTGCTGCTCGGGTTCTATCGCGCGACCGACGGGCGGGTGACGGTGGACGGCTTCAACGTGAACGACGTCTGGCTGCCGTCATTGCGGCGACAGATCGGCGTCGTGCTCCAGGACGCGTACCTGTTTCGCGGCGCCATCCGCGCCAACATCACGCAGGGCGCCCCCTCCGTACCGTTCCGAGACGTCGTGACGGCGACGCGCCTGGTCAACGCGCACGGCTTCATCGGCAAGCTTGCGGGCGGCTACGAAACCGTGCTCGACGACAACGGCGCGAACCTGAGCGGTGGGCAGCGCCAGCAGGTGGCGATCGCCCGCGCCCTGGTGCAGCGGCGGCCGATGTTGATTCTTGACGAAGCGACGTCGAATCTCGACAACGAGTCCGAGCGCTATCTGCACGGCAACCTCGACGCGGAGTTCAGGGACTCCACGATCATCACGATCACGCAGCGGCTGCAGGCGATCCGCAACGCCGATCTGATCGTGGTGATGGACCGCGGTGCCGCCGTGGAGCAGGGCGACCACGCGCACCTCATGGCACGCCAGGGACTTTATTACCAGCTGTACATGGAGCAGAACCCGTGACGGATTCCGTGGAATGGAAGACGATGGTGCTTGCGCGCGGTGTCCTGTTCGTTTCGATGATGTCGTTTTGTGCCGGTCCCGCCGGCGCGCAGACCGGGCCGCCGCCATCACCGCCCCAGGTGCCCACCATGGAATTCCCGCCGACGCCGCCGTATGCGGAAGCCGTGGCACAGCAGCGCCCGCTCTGGCGCCTCGCCGTGGCCGAGGTCGTCGATCGGGCATTTCACAACAACCTCGATCTCTCGATCGAACGGTACAACCAGTTGCTCGCGCGCGAGCGTGTGCGCGGCACGCTCGGGTACTACGATCCTCTGGTCAGCGTCTCGGGCAACGTGGGAACGGCGAAGAACCCGCTGACCGCGGCACCTGGAGAGAGCCAGATTCCGATTGAAACCATCAGGACGTCAGGATTCACGCCGAGCCTCAAGCAGAACCTGTTCGGCGGCGGCACCGCGACCGCCACGCTCACCAACGGCATCAGCCTGACCAGCAGCCTGACGCCGACGGTCAATCCCTCATACACATCGGGGTTCTCGGCCGCCATCACGCAGCCGCTCCTGCGTGGGTTCGGCGCGACAGCCATCGACAGGCAGATCGGGTCGGGCCGGCTCGACGTCAACATTGCCGACGCGCAGTACCGGCAGAAGGTGACCTTCGTGCTGCAGCAGACGCTCACGCAGTACTGGGAGCTCGTGTTCGCCATCGAGAGTTACGAGACGCGGCGGCAGTCGAAGGATCTGGCGCTGGTCCAATACGAGAACACGAAGCTGCGCGTGCAGTCCGGTCTGCTGACACCGACCGCGCTGACGGCGTCGCGCGCCGAGATCGCCGGCCGCGAGCGCGACATGCTCCTGGCGCGCGTGCAGATCATCAACGCGGAGAACGCGCTCAAACAGCTGCTGTCGGAAGATCCCGGGGCACCGATCTGGAGCATGGCGCTGATTCCGACCGATCGCCCTGAAGCCGAAGTCTCGACGCCGACCCTGCAGACGGCCCTCGATGCGGCGCTCGCGCACCGGCCCGAGATCGAGCAGTTGCGCTTCCAGAATCGCCAGAATCAGATCGACCGACAATTCTTCAGCTGGGAAAAGAAGCCGACGATCAACCTGAGCGGATCGTTCAGCGCGCTGGGTAAATCGGGCTCGGTGTTCCAGCGCGTGGCCGGCGAACGCCTGCAGGATTTCTTCAACCCGGCATCCGGCGGCTATCAGAATGCGTGGCGGCAGGTGTCCGGGTTCGAGTTTCCGACGTGGAGTCTCGGCCTCCTGGTCCAGGTCCCGATCAACAACCGCGCGGCCGCCGCGCAGATGGTGCAGGCCGAGATTGCCGGCGAGCGGCTGCGGACGCAGATGACCCGCACGCAGCAGTCGGTCATCGTCGACGTGCGCAGCTCGCTCGAGGTGATCGCGATGCAGAAACAGAGTCTCGACGCCGCGCATCTGACGACGCAACTCTCGGACGAGCAGCTGGAGGCGCAGAACGCGCGCTACGAAGCCGGATTCTCGACCGACTTCGAGCTGCTGCGGTACCAGCGTGATTTCGTGGACGCCAAGGTGCGCGAGCTGCGCGCGCTCGTCGACCTGCAGCTGGCAGTCCTGTCGCTGCAGAAGGCAACCGATACGCTGATCGAGGCGCAAGGCGCGACCTTGGCGCCGATCCGCTAGGGGTGAACGTGCTCGCGAGCCAGGTGGCGAGTCATCGGCTCTTCTCGCTGGCGCGCGCTGCAGCGAAGATGCCGCGCACGACTTCGTCGTTGCCTTCGTGGCACGCGTATTCGTACAAGCGCTCAGCGCTCTGCTTCAGCTGGATGACCGCCGTCCACGGCTTCGTCCACGTCGTCGGGTCGTCGACCGTGATCTGGTAGTCGAGTCGGTCAGCCGCGACGCGCGTGAGGCGTTCGACGAGATGCAGGTGGTCGGAGGATCCCATGTAGTCGCTCTTCGCCGAGAAGTTGGTCGTGTCGACCACGAGCGTCTTCCCCTCCCATCGTCCCCGGGAGTCCCCTTCCCACTGGCGGACGGATGGCGGCAGGTGCGGACGCCCGTCCATGTTGATGATGCGCGCTTCGTGTACCGCCTCGAGGAACAGCACGATGTACGACGGCGTTTGTACGATCTGGTAATAGCCGAGCGGCCCGGCGCCGGTGTTGGTTCCGCTGAGCCTCGGCACCCCATAGGTCAAGCACCGCTCGACATGGTTGAGATCTTCCGGTCCCTCCGGTGGACGCCGACGAATCGCGTTGGTCGCCGCCCGTCTCTGTTGCCCTTCGGCTGTCAACGACGGGATCCGGCCGTCCGGCGGATCGACGATCAGCGACGTGCGATTGTCGAACTCCCGCTCGATCATCTCGAATGTGGAGCCCGTCGCCGTCGTGCTCTTGAAGGTATCGATGTCGGCGAGAGCGGCGAGGAAGACGGCATCTCCCGCGGCGAAATCGGCGTTGGTGTTCTTGAAAAGACGATCGGCGCGCTGGCGTAACTCGGCGACTTCCTTGTCGGTCAGAGACGGCCGGCCTTCGAGCGCCTTCGGGCGCTCGAGTGGGGTCGCGCTGCTGTTCAGCCAGACGCCTTGCAGATCGGGATGACCGTCGGGGCCGAGGGGCGGCGGCGAGGCGTCAATCGGGCGCACGCCGCCTGGCGCTGGCGAGGCCGCGGGTGCCTGTCCCGCCATGGACGCCGCGCCCGTGACAACGGCCGTGAGGGTCACCACCCATGCGAGAAAGCGACGGTTCATCTCAACCTCCGGTCACCTGCACACCCACAGGCTCACTCACCCATGCGACTCGCGTTACCGCGCCCGTCTCTACTTCGGCGAGTCGGGCGCACCTTCCTCCTCGGTGACAAACACTTCGGTGATGATGCTCACGTGCGCCTCAAACCAATGGCCCCCCCGGACGGAGCCGTCCGAGAGCGCCACGGTGCCGTGTCCATGGACGTTCGACCGTCCCTGACTGTCCACTGAGATGCTGCCGATGAGCGACACGATCTCCGCTTCCTGATTGAGATCGATCTTCTTCTGGCCCAGTCCTCGTTCCACGTCGGACCAGCCGAAGAGGCCTTTGTTGATGGCCCCGACTGCCGTGAAATGGCCGTTCTTGATGTGGTACTTCTCGGCAAAGTCTGTCAGACCGGACATGATTTCGTCGCCCTTGGTCATGTTGATCCGATACGTTCTGGCGCCTTTGCCGAGGTCGGTCACTTTCATTCCGGGAGCCAGGCCCTTCCCGGGTCGAGTGCCTCTCGGGACGTATCCCTCAGCCGTCGCTTGCTGGGGAGCCGCCGGTGCGGCCGCCTGTTGGGCCATCGCGGCAGGAATCGGCAATGTGACCTTGCCGGTAGCGGCCCACTCCGCTCCGCGGGCAAACGTGGTCGTGAACGCCAGCGTCTGCACTTGCTCGACGTCGTGGCCCAGCGCCGTCGTGAAGACGCGCCCCTTGCCGTAGTCGACCGTCCACAGCATCGGCTCGTTCGCGCCAGCGCCCTCGAGGGGCTGCGGCGCTCTCGCATCGGTGCGACTGGCCTGGTAGAGCGCGTGATCGTCATACGCGGTGGCCAGCACATGGAGGGGGCCGGCTGGTTGCCAGCGCAGGTTGGCGTACAGCTCATCATTCTGCTGAGGGAACGACAGCTTCAGCCCTTTGGTGATCGGATGCTCCTGGTCCTTGATGTCCACCACGAAGTTGTGTGGAGCCGAATGGTGGCCGTTGTTCGGCCTCCAGTTGCCCGCCGACAACTTCTCGTACTCCGTCCAGCCAGCGAACGCCGCCATCGAGAAGTGGTAGACCACCAGGCCCTTGCCGGAGCGCACGAAGTCGAGCAGGGCGTTGTCGGTGCGTTCTCCCCACCGCAGTTCAGGCCTGCCGCGCTCGAAGTAGTTCAGCACCACCAGGTCGTACGGCGCCAGGGTTTCCGGACCAGCTCCCCGGAATTCTTCCGTGACGCGAACCTCGAATTTGTCTGTGTCTTCCAGAATCTTGCGCAGCAGCGGCGTCGTGCCGCGCCAGTTGTGCCCGTTCTGGCCGGTCACAATCAGGACGGCAATCTTCGCTGGCCCAGGACTGGGCTGCTGGGCATACGCCAGACTTCCCAGGGCGCAGATCACTGATGCGATAACAGTCAGTCGTCTTTTCACAGGCTCACCTCCGCTGACGGATCTTCACGACGCGCAGTATGACTCACCAGGGCCATCGGTTGTTACACGAATGTTGGCTGCGGAACCTCGTCCAGAGTTTTTTCCAAGATGTCAGGACACGCGGGCCCTCACCGCTTGAGGCGCGGGATGAACTTCGTGAGCCCCTGGATGGGCCCCACCTCGCCCGCGATTACGTTCCCCTGCGCGTCGGCGGCGACGCCTTCCCCCATCGATCCGTACCCGCCCATGCCCGACGCCTGCTTCGAGACGTGCTCGGGGACGAAGTACATCACCTCGCCGGTGCGGGCGTTCCCGACTCGCAGTCCCTTCCGCCAGCCCGGGTTGTAGTTGTCGTCGGACTCCGAGTCGATCGCGTACAGCGTGTCCTTCGCGTCGATATACAGCCCGCTGATGCGGCTGAACTGATACCACGTATCGAGGAGCGTGCCCTGCTGATCGAAGATCTGGATCCGCCGGTTGCCGCGGTCGGCCACAAACAGACGCCCCCGTGAATCCATCGCGAAGGAGTGCGGTCCGCGGAACTGGCTGGGTCCGTAGCCGAATGCGCCAAAGCTCTTGATGAACTTTCCGTCGGGCGAGAACTTCGAGATGCGCCCGATCGCGCCCGGGCCAGGCGCATCCATGAACTGGGCGCTATGCGCCTCCCCGACGAAGATGCTCCCGTCGGGCGCCACCAGCACGTCGTTGGGCTCGGTAAATTTCGTGGGCGGATCGCCGGCTTCGCCCGGCGTACCGAGGGTCATCAGCAGCTTGCCCTGCGGGCTGAACTTGAGGACCGTGTGCCCCTTCTTCGCGCTGTTCGGAAACTGCTTGAGTTCCTCCGGCGTGGCGGAGCGTGCGTCGGCGACCCACACGTTGCCCTGGCGGTCGACATCCATGCCGTGCGGCCAGAGAATCTGTCCGCCGCCGAAGCTCTGCACGACTTTGCCGTCCGGATCCAGTTTGACGATGGGGTCGACGTCCGAGCCGGCGCAGGAATTGGAGCCACAGCGGTCAGCCGCCCAGATGTGCTTCCCGTCGACGTCGACATTGACCGCGCTGACCGATCCCCACTTGCGTGCATTCGGCAGCGTGCCCCAGTTGCGCACGGTCTCGTAGGGATTAGGAAGATTGTTGACCGGCTTGACCTTGGCCTGTTCGGGCGGGCCGGACGCGCCGCGCTGCGCCGCTGCGGCCTCGGTCATGACGACGACCAGCGCCGCACAGGAAAGCGCCGCGAGAAAAAGCCCGGCGAAGAACGCCGGGAGTCGGTTGCGCATCGTGGTCATCACACACCTCGCATCAGAACAGGAACGTCGCATTCTCCTATTGTCAACGCGCATCAATCAAGAGAGTTCTCGCAACCAGCCAATGTGACAAGGGGTGCGCTGGCGTTCACACCATGCACTTCAACATGGGTAACCTGAGCACCATCATGTTGACGCCACCGCTGTCATCACGCCGTTCACCATTGGCATCGACGAAGCCCAGCTCCAGGACTTGACGCACAGCCTGCGCGCGACGCGCTGGCCGGACAAGGAACGCCCGACGACTTCGTGCACGTGCGCTCACCCCATGCCGGCGCGCTGCCGCAGACCTACATGCTCGACGGCCAGCAGCATGTGCTCGTCGCCGCCGGCGATCTGCTGTACGCGTTCAGATTGAATTGAGTCGATCGGCGGTTCGGTGCAACACGGCCTGAGGCGGGG
>Ga0315281_10006315_pt1 | contig 16871 bp, 15 predicted proteins | sample YL17G07_0_MG_FD_204540 | JGI IMG/M metagenome (GOLD analysis project Ga0315281, IMG submission 204540) | Sediment microbial communities from Yellowstone Lake, YNP, Wyoming, USA - YL17G07_0 | ecosystem: Environmental > Aquatic > Freshwater > Lake > Sediment | place: USA: Wyoming | collected...
GGCCAGGTGCTCGGCCGGGGAGCGGTCGCCGAAGATGGCCCGGATCGAGGGCGCGAAGACCTCGCCGAGGTCCAGGTCGATGGCCCGGACGGTCCGGTGAAAGTAGACCTGCTGGTAGAGGTGGAGGCGCGCTGCCAGGAACCCCTCGAGCGCGGGGACGCCCGATTCCCAGAGGGTCAGGCCGCCCTCGCCGATGTACGCGTAGCGCCGGAGCCGCTCCACGTCGATCCCCACGGCCACGCCCGTGAAATAGGCATCGCGCCGGACGTAGTCGAGGTTGTCGACCGTGAAGACGCCCGACAGCAGTGGCTGCAGGAGCCTGACCCAGCGCGGCATGGATGAGTCGGCGAGGGCGGGCTTCGAGACCAGGAAGGAGACCCAGCGCGGATCGATGGCTTCGCCTTCGGCGAAGGCGTCCCGGTCGGGCATGTTGCCCGGCGCCCGGCGAAGCTCGCGGATGATCGGCCCGAGCTCGTGCTCGATGATCAGCTGGCTCAGGTCCTCGTGGGAGAGCGTCTTGACCCCCGGCCGGCGGGCGTCGGCGGGCGCTGGAAATGCCGCCAGGAACTGCTCGTCGAAGTAGTGCGCGAACGGGCCGTGCCCGGCGTCGTGGAGGAGACCCGCCACGCGGAGCGTCTCGACCACCAGGCCCTCGGACGGGAGCGGCTCACCGCGTTCCCCCGGGGCCGGCGGCAGGGCGAGGACCGCCCGAAGCGAGGGGTAGAGCGACCGCGCCCACAGGCCCGCCTCGTGCATGACCCCCAGACCATGCGTGAATCGTGAGTGCTCGGCCGTCGGAAAGACCCACCGGGCGCTCTGGAGCTGGCTGATCCGCCGCAGGCGCTGGACCCACGCGGTATCGAGGAGATCGTCCTCGGCGGCATTTTCCGCGGGCAGGCCGGCGGCCGCGGCCTCGTCCGGCGCGAGCCGCTTGGTCAGCTCGACGTAGCCGTGGATCGGGTCGCTGATCAGGTTGACGGCCGAGAAGGGATGGCGGGGCACCCGATCAGGATAGGCGCGCAGGCCCGATCAGGGGACCCAGACGCGCAGCTCGGAGGTCCAGGACGAGAGGTTGCCCACCCGGTCTCTCGCACGCACCCGGACGCCGTAGTAGTGCCCATGCGGGCGCCCGGTCAGGATGAGTGACGTCGATGTGGTCGCGCTCCGGATGGTCTTCCAGAGGTCGCTGTCCACCCGGTACTGGACGTCGAAGTTCTTCAGGCCGGCGGTGTGGGTCTGCAGGGCGATGTCGCCGCCCTTCCACGACCAGGCAGCCGTTGTGCCGCTGACTGACTTGCCCGCCATCCTGGCCCATGGCCGGGTCTGGTCGATCGACTCGGTCATGACGATCGAGGACCAGGTGGTTCCCGTGGTCGCGTTGTAAGCAACACCGATCCCGACGTAGTTGAAGTTCGCGCTCATCATCAGGTCCCAGTGGACGGGGCTGCCCTTCCAGGCGTCGAAGAGGCTCGTCGCCGCCTGGTTTCCCCACGGCCAGCCGGACTCGCCGATGTCCTCGCCGCTGGCGAACCATGGGATCCCGTGGCTGGCCAGCTGGCACGAAAGGCAGCCCGCGACCGAGTGGCTGAGGGTGCTGGCTGCGGCCATGGCCGCAGCGCGGTCTCCGGCAACGCTCGCGAGGCCGGCATGCATTCGGTACGGAACGAGGCCCTGGGCGATCCTCGCAGCGTTGATGGAGGCGAGGAGCTCGCCCTCCATCGTCTCCGCCGTCCCGGCTGCCGCAGTGGTGGCGGGACGCACGGGAACGAGCCCGGTCGAGAGGACCAGCGCGAGCAGAGCGGCAGCAAGGGTTGCGCGTCCAGCGATCCGCCGAACGAGGGCGCGGCGCCATGGCATCACGGAAGGGTACCCGGATCGACCCCCACGCGGCTGCGGCGCCTCCATCTCTGCCGGGAAGTGGGCCGTTCGTCAGGTATCGGGCTGGCTCAGCGCTCGTCGATACGTTGCCCGAATGTCATCCCGGAGGGAGGCGGGCGCAAGCACCTCGACGTCGTCGCCCCAGGAGAGGACCCAGAGCCGGATCTCGATCGTCCCGCTGACCGTCGCCCGCCAGGTCAGGGTTCCGTCAGCCTCGCGCTCCACCCGCTGGCTCGGGTGCCAGGTCGTCTCGGCCACCCGGCTGGCGACGGCGGCCGAGAAGCGGAGGGCGACCTCCGTCGCCGGCTGGTCCGCGATGATGTCCCAGGCCTGGCGAAGCATCGCCTCGATGGTGCCCGGCTCCGGTGGTTCGAACCGTCCGGGAGTGACGACGACCTCGCCGATCCGCTCGATCTTGAAGGTGCGGAGGGCGTCGCGATCCTCGTCCCACCCGATCAGGTAGAGGGCGTGCGTCAGGGTGGACGGCTCGATCATGTAGGGCCGAACCGTGGCCCTCCGCGTCTCGGCGGCCCGTCCCTCGTAGCGCGCCGGTTCGTAGGTGATCTCGACGACCCGCCGCTCCGCCCAGGCGCGGGTGAGACCGTGCACGCGCTCCACGAACGCGGGGTCCCGGCGGGCCCGCTGCAGCACGTCCAGCGACCGGTTCACGTGCTCCGTCAGTGCCGGCGGAAGGCCCTCGGCCAGCTTCTCGAAGGCCGACGCGAGGTCGGGGTCGTACTTGTCGGCGTAGCGGACCATGAGCCGGGTCGCGAGGAAGACGGCCATCGCCTCGGAGGTCGTCAGCTTGAGCGGCGGCAGGAACGCGGTGTCCAGGATTCCCCAGCGCCCGTCCGTCGACCAGGTGGGCATCTGCAGCTCGCCATCGAGCGCCTGCAGGTCCCGGTAGGCGGTCCGGCGCGAGATCCCGAGGCGCTGCGCGATCTCCTCGGCGCGGATCCCGTCCGGGTGCGCCTTCAGGACGTTCGCCACGCGAAGAAGCCGCGCGCCGCGATCCCGCTTCGCGGTCGATCCGCCCTCGTCGTGGAATTCGCCCATCTCGCCTCCGTGGCTGGAGGATAGCGCCCGGGCTGACGGAAGTACTACGCCCGACCGGGACCCACGGGTCATGCTCCGACGACCTCCACAGACCGACCATGACTGTACCGGACCAATCGGGATACCCCGGGGCCGGCGACAAGGACGGATTGCAGCCATGGCCACGCAGCACGCGGATCCCGGTGCCACGACAGGAGCGACATATCGCGCCCTGCTCGTGCGCGGGTTTGCCCCGGGCGAGGCCGCCAACCTCACCGCGTACCTGGCCGGCATCGACGTCGGGGCGGGTCGCCCGTGGCGCATTGCCGAGGTGGACCGACTCCTCTTCCTCCGCGACCTGTGCCGGACCGGCCGCCTCGGCCTGGACGATGGCCTCGCTACCACCCAGAGCCTCAGCCCAACCTGATCGCCTCTCTCCTACCGTTCCGGCGAGCCCTCCCTCGCCGGCTCCGGAACCTCCGCAAGCGGCGCCCACCCTCCTCCGGGCGCCGCTTCGGATTCCGGGTCGCTCCGCGCGGATCAGCCCCCGAGCATCTCCGTCAGCGTGATCGGCGTCAGGCCGCGTGCCTTCAGGCCGGCCAGCAGGTCCGGCAGTGCGTCGAGGGTGTGCCAGCCGCCGAGGTGCATCAGGACGATCGAGCCACCCCGCGCCTCGGCGACCACCTTCGTCACGATGTCGTCGGCGGTCGGGCCGCCGTCCGCGGTGCTCTTCCAGTCGATCGTGTCGACATCCCACATGACGAGATCCGACCAGCCGGCGGCACCCACGCCCGACCGGACAGCGGCATTCCACGCCCCGTAGGGCGGGCGGAAGTACGGCTTCGTCGAGGTGCCGATGAGGTCGTGGATCGCCGCCTCGGTCGAGGCGAGCTCGGCGGCCATCTGGGGCGTCGTGAGGGTCGTGAAGTCGGGGTGGTCCCACGAGTGGTTGCCGAAGCTGAAGAGGTCGGGCCGGCTTGCCGCGAGTTGCAGGGCGGCCCGACCCTGATCGGTGGTTGTGCCGGCCTCCCCGGTCGGGAAGAGGGTCGCGTGGACCCCGTGGTCGATCAGCCACTGCACGATCGCCACGGCCGGATCCAGCCGCCCGCCCATGTCGAAGGTGAGTGCGATCCGGGCCGTCGCGCGGGAACCGTGGGAGATGACGGTGGCCGGGGCGCCAGCGACGGCGGACGCGGCGGCACTCGCCGAAGGGCCGGCACTCGCCGAAGGGCCGGCACTCGCCGACGGTGTCGCGAGCCCCGGGCTCGGTGTTGGCGGATGGAGATCATCGACGATGATCCCCGGGATCACGACCAGCGTCCAGCCCGGCTCGATATGGTTCGGATCGTAGGCCCCGGATTCGGGGTCCAGGCTCGGGTAGGTCCCGCGGTTCCACCACGCCAGGCTGCGTGCCGTGGTCGCGAACGTCCGGGCGATCGAGCCCAGCGAATCGCCGGGCCGAACGACGTAGCTCACGAACGTGGGTTCGGGCATGGGGGTCGGACGAATGAACGACGCGGGCGCCGAGGCGGTGGCGCCCGGCCCTGTCCCGGCGGGCGGGGAGGGCGTGCACGACACCGCACACGAGGCGACGGGCGCCGGTGTCTCGGGTGCTCCGGGAAGGAGGCCCGGAACGAGCAGGATCGCGCCGATCATCGTGAGCGCCACGATCGCGAGCGCGCCGGCGATCGCGGGTCCCGCGGAGGACCGGCCGCCGTTCGGTCCCCCGGGAGCGGCGACGCGGGGCTCGATCGTCTCGTCCATCGGCACGTGTCTGACGCCGGGGCCACCTCGCTGGTTACGGTCGGGTCAGACCCCCGCGTCGATCGGGGTGGGCACCTGGAGCGTGAACGTCGCCGCGAGCGCCTGACCCTCGCCGGCGTCGGCGACGCGGCCACCACCCGACCGCTTCGCCACGAAGCAGGCGCGGTCCGCGGCGAGGAGGATCGTTTCGGCGCTCTCGCCGTCGGCGGGGAAGGTCGCCAGCCCGGCCGAGGCGTCCACGGTGACCCCAGACGTCCGCAGGGCCGTCGAGTTCGAGGTCACCTCGGATACGGCAGACCGGATCCGCTCTGCGACGGTCCGGCCGTGCGCCGCATCCGTTCGCGGAAGGAGGACGGCGAACTCGTCGCCGCCGTACCGGAAGACGGCGTCGGTCTCGCGGCTCGCTCCCACGATCGCCGCCGCCACGCGGCGCAGGAAGTCGTTGCCGGCCTCGTGGCCGAAGGTGTCGTTGACGAGCTTGAATCGGTCGAGATCCACGATGAGCAGGCTGAACCCGTCGCCACCGGCGACCGCGGTTGCCAGCTCGGCCCGGAAGCTCCGCTGGTTGCGCATCCCGGTGAGGTCGTCGGTCTTGGCCTGACGAGCGACCGCCCCGTGAGCGCGGGCGTTCTGGACCGCGACCGAGACCTGGGCCGCAAAGAGCTTCACCAGCTCGAACTCGTCCTCCGAGAAGCGCCGACCCTCTCCGATGCGCTCCAGCGTCAGAACGCCGATTGCACCCGACCGTCCCCGCAGCGGGGCGCAGATGATGCCCCCGTGGACCGGTCCGGCCTGCGCGTGCAGCACCCGAGGGTCGTCGTACTGATCCTCCAGCATCACGGCCTCGTCGCGCTCGACAACCCATGTCGCGAGGCCGGTCTCGCCGGCCAGCCACGGCTCCATGTACTGGTCCGCGCCGGCGCCCCTGGCGACGACTGGCGTGAGGATTTCCGTCTCCGAGTCGACCAGCTCGATGGCGACGTTGTCCCCGCCCACGAGGTCGCCGAGACGGGTGACGACGGACTCGAGCAGCGCGCTTGTGTCGAGCGTGGTCAGCATCGACTCGGTGATCTGGAGGAGTTCGCGCTGGCTCCGCACCTGCCGACGGAGGCGTTCGGTGGCGTCCGCGTGGGCCATCGCCTGCGCAGCGAAGCTGGCGTAGATGACCAGCAGCCGAAGGTCGTCGTCCTGGAACTGGTGGAGCCCGAGCTTCGAGAGCACGAGGACGCCGAGGACCTGGTCCTCGAACAGCATCGGCGCCAGGAGCATGGATTCGTCGAGCCCGGCGTCGGTGCCCGGAATCGTGTTGGCCCGCGGATCGGCCGCGGCATCGGGCAGGTTCTGGGCGATGCGATGCTCGGCCACCCAGCCCGTGATCCCCGAGCCGATGCGGACCCGGAGCTGTTCGGGCGTCTCGTCGATGTACTCGCCGACCTGGCCCTTCATCGCGACCGGGATGAGGTCATCTCCCTGGACGCGATAGACCCGGACATTGTGGTAGTCGATGAGCTCGCGCAGCTCGGTCGCGATCGCGGCCCCGATGGCGCCGACGTCGGTGAGGCGGTTGAGTCGGGCGCCGAGCTGCTGGATCGACTGCAATTGCGCCGCCCAGGTCGAGAGCTGCGCATAGGTCCGGGCACTCCTCAGGGCCATCCCGGCCTGCGTCGCGAAGGCGGCCATGGCATCGAGCTCGTCGCTGCTCCACGCGTGAGGTTGATCGTGGTAGACGTTGAGGGTGCCCACGGCCCCGCCGGTCTCCCCATCGAGCAGGGGCGCGATGCAGACCGTGTCGTACCCCTCCTGGACGACCGCGGCGCGGGACCCGCCTGCTCGTTGGTCATTGCGATAGGCGACCGCGAAGACCGGCCGGCGGGCGACCACCGCTGCATTCGACAGGGAACCGCGCGGGACGGTCGAGAAGGCCGTCAGGTAGGCGGCCGAGAGGCCGCGGGCGGCCACTGCGCGCCTGGTCCCGTCCGGCTGCATCAGGAAGACCGCGGCGCGATCAGCGCCGAAGAGGACCACCGCATGGTCGATGAGGCGGGCCAGCACCTGGTCCAGGTCGAGCCGGCTGCCGATGTCGCCCGCCACGCGGCTCAGGGCCTCGGCCCGGTGGACGCGACGATCAAGTGCTGCGGCGAGCTCGGTGGACCGGATGATCGCTCCAAGCGTCTCCGCCGCCGCCGCCACGATCTCCCGCCCGGAAGGGCCGATCTCAGCAAGTTCGTCCGCTGTTGCGACCAGGACGCCCCACTGGGAACGCGGGCCCGGGATGGCGCAGGCGATCTCGGCGCCAACCAGCCCGGAGACGCCGCCGCTCCGCTCCCGCTCCACGACCTCCCCCCTTCCGGCGAGGGCGTCGGTGAGCAGGCTGTGGGCCGCGACCGACCGTGCCCGTGCCCCCGAAGGTCCCGAGACCCCGACAGGCACCAGCAGCTCGGGATCGAGTCGCCAGAGCGAGACGTGGCGGAAGCCGGCCCCCTCGCGAATCGCCCGCGCCGCGGTCCCGAGGGCGACGTCGGCGGCAAGCGTGCCACCGGCGACGGATTCCGCGACTCGCCCCAGTCCGGTCATGACGGACAACGCCGCGGCCAGCCCTGACGGCATCGCGCCCGGGGTGGGCTCATCCGCCCCGGCCATGACGCTCGACGCGAACCCGCCCGGTACGTCCCCGCGGGGTTCCGCCCTTCGCCTCGCCGGACGGGCAGGCGCGGGGTCACTCGAGGCCGGGGGACCTCCGGCCGCACCGGCAAGGAAGCGCTGGAGATCGCCGAGCCGGTAGCGGCGGTCGCCGCGCGGGTTGATCCGGTAGTAGCGGAGACGGCCGGCGTCACTCCACGCGCGAACCGTGTTGGGGTGCACGCCGAGCACGCGTGCCGCCCTCGTGACGGTCAGGGTCGCGTCGATCGGACGCAGGTGCGGTAGTGGCGTGACGGTCATGGCCCCCTGAAGGATTTGTGAAGATGGACGCCACTCTACAAACCCCACAGATCTTGACAATAGGACGAAGGTCCCACCGTCGCGCACCGGCCGTTGCCGCGGTGAGCCGCCCTCGTCAGTCGGCCTGATCCGGCCTTCGCGGTCCGCCCGTGGCGTGGATGAAGATGAGCGTGACGACCACGGCGAAGGCCGCGATGCCGGCAACGATCAGCAGCGCGACGAGCGGTGCGCCCACCAGCCCCGGCCCCTGGCCGGAGCTTCGCGTGTCGGATCCGGCGGCGTAGGTCGGATCCGGCGAGGCCGCGAGGGCGCTGCCGGGGGTCGCGAGCATCAGGATCCCGACGATCAGGCAGGCAGCCGCGGCCACGATGAGAGCAGCTGCCACGCGTGGCCGGCGCGACGCACCCTCGGCGAGGATGCGCATCGCCTCGGGCTGTTCGAGCGTCGTCAGGATGAGCGGCCGGCCGAGACCCGCGCCGATGCGGGGGGACCCATCTGGGGCGAGGGAGGGCACGCCGGCGATCAGCGCATGCTCGACGCTCGAGACCTGCTCGACGATCACCCGTGCCGGGTGGCGGACGTCAAGGTGCGCCGGTGCACGATCGCCGAGGTCCTCGACGATCCCCACGGTCTCCCGGGGAACCACGACGAGCCCGATGTCGAGGTCATCACCCGTGACGGCGATCGCGTCGAGGCCCTCGCGCAGCTCAAAGGGGACCGTCTCCCGGACGAGGTCGAAGTTGGTCCAGCGACCATCCGATCTGGCCTGGAAGCGGGTACGCCGGAGGACCAGCGGACGATGGTCCGCGTCCTCGAACTCCTGCTCGCTGTCGATCCGGCCGCTGACCCGGACGTAGGCGGCCCTGCCGCTCCGGGCGAGTTCGATCGCCTCGCCGATGGAGACCACGGGCGCAGTGGAGAGCAGGCGGCCCACCCGGAATCGGGGACCGAAGGAGCGCAGGGTGCCGATCGCGCCGCCCAGGGCGACCAGGCCGACGAGAATCACGACGAGGCCGTCCACGGCGCGGATGATAGTCGGCGGTCGCCCGGATGCCGTCACGGGCCGCCGATCGGTTCGGATCACCCGGCGGCGGGCATGAAAGGACCCGGAGGAACCTACCCGACGCGTGGACCTTGATGCGATCGCGGCCGTTAGTGTCGCTCAGCCCCTCCGGGCTGAGACGAACGTTAGGAGGAGGGTCGGGTCGCGTCAATGGGTCATATCCACCAGGTTGCGAGGCGGCGGCGGGGTTATCCACCGCCCGTCCACAGCCGGTCTTGGGCCCGGCGGCTCGCCGGCGGCCCGTGGGCAGCCGGTCTTGGGCCCGGCGCCGCTCAGCCGGCGGCTCGACCGGTCGCCGGGTCCAGGGCGTTCACCTGGCCGCCGTAACTCGAGAGGACGAGGCGCCCGCCGACGAGTTCCGCGCCGGTGACCACATCGGAGTGGGCGATCCGCCACGCGACCTCGCCGTCGGGCTCGATCGCGAAGGTCTCGAGCTCGCCCTGGACGATCACGTGCCGGAGCCGGGACGAGGCGAGCACGGCGAGGAGCGGGGTGGCGGAACGGTGGCTCCAGCGCAGCTCGCCGGTCCGGGCATCGAGCGCGTAGGTGTGGAACCCGTACTTCACGACGAGGAGCCCATGTGTGTCCCACAGGACCGCCGCGGGCTCGTCGTGGATCGTTGCGGCGAACCGCGCGGTCCACGCTCCACCGGGTCCGTCAACGCGGAGCTCCGCGCGACATCGCGCATCGGGGTCCTCGGCAACGAGCGGGCCATGGTCCACGAGCGACCCGCCGGCCTCCGAGAGAGCGAAGACCGCCGCCGCCTGGCCGCTGCCGGCCCACCGCCATCGGGCCCGGATCCCACCTGGGTAGGAGATCGTCGCGTCGCGGGGATCGGCCGGCCGGACCGCGTCACGCCCGGACCGGTCGGGTGGCGTCACCCGCGGACCTTGGGAGTCCCCGGGGGATCGGGCTGCTTCCGCACCTCGGTCATCGGCGCCACCACCGCGTCCGAGAGCATGCGGAGGGTAGATGGCGCGACCGGGAAGACCGCCGTGGGAATGCCGGCCGCGGCCCAGACGATCGGGTAGAGCGCGAGGTCGGGGTCCATGATCACCCGGAGGCGCCGGCTGTGGCCGAACGGCGGAATGCCGCCGATCACGAAGCCGGTCAGGTCGTTCGCCTCGGCAGCCGTTGCGCGACGGACATCCGGGCGGTTGAGGACCGCCGCCAGCCGGGCGAGGTCGACGCGGTTCGGGCCCGACACCAGACAGACCACCGGTTCTGGCTCGCCATCGTCGCCCGGCGTCACGAAGACCAGGGACTTGACGATCTGGCCGAGCTCAGAGCCGACCGCCCGGGCCGCCTCCTCGGCGGTGTGGGTGGACTCCACGAAGACCGTCACCTCGAGGGTGACGCCCTTGCGCCCGGCCGCCTCGAGGACGCGCTGGACTGCGGAATGGACGGGGGTGGATGGCACGGCGGCGAGTCTAGCATTCAGTCCCCGGCCACGGCCACGGCCGGCCGGCCATTCCGCCTGTACGATCGAGCTCACATGGAAGTCATCGTCTTCGACTGGGACGGCACCCTCGTCGACACGCTGCCGGCGATCACGCGCGCCAACGTGGAGGTCCTGACCTCGTACGGCGTCCGCTACGACGACGCCCTCTACCGTGCCGCCTACAGCCCCGACTGGCGGTCGATGTATCGGCGCCTGGGCGTTCCGGACGGGTCGATCGAGGAGGCCGGAGGGCGCTGGCTCGCCGAATACCGGGCCCTGATGGGCGAGGTCCAGGCCTTCCCGGGGGCGCTCGAGGCGCTTGGCCGGCTGGCCGAGGCCGGATTTCGGATGGGCCTGGTGACGGCCGGCGATCGTCCCGTCGTGGAGCACCAGCTGATCGTGACCGGGCTCGGCCGATACCTGCCGGTGCGCGTCTGCGGGGATGACATGCCCTTCAGCAAACCGCACCCGGCGCCCCTCCGCCGTGCGCTCGAGGAGCTGGGGATCCCGGATCGCCCGGAGGGCGTGATCTACGTCGGCGATGCGCCGGACGACATGCGGATGGCTCGAACCGTCGGCGCCACCGGGATCGGGATCGAATCGATCCTCGGTCACCGCGACGACCTCGCGGCCGTCGGCGCGGCCGAGGTCTGGACGTCGGTCGCCGACTGGGTCGCCGCGTTCACCGCGAACGGCTGACCGCATGCGTGCGCTCCTGCTCGCCGATGGAGCCGCGCCGAGCCGGGCCGACCTCGATGCCGCCTGGCCGGGCTGGGATGCGCCGGTCGACCTGGTGATCGCCGCCGACGGCGGCGCACGCTTGGCGCGCGCCCTCGGGCTGCCCATCGACCGCTGGGTCGGGGACGGCGACTCGCTCGGCCGGGACGGGATGGCGGACCTGCGCCGACAGGGAATCGCCGTGGACCTCGCGCCGCCCGACAAGGATGAATCCGACACGGAGCTCGCCCTCGTCGCCGCGGTCGAAGCCGGAGCGACCGAGATCGTCTTCCTCGGCGCCCTCGGCGGACCGCGGCCCGACCATGAGCTGGCCAACGTCGCTCTCCTCGGCCATCCCTTGCTGGAGGGGCGAACGGCCGCGATCATCGATCCGGCCGCACGGATTCGGCTCCTCGGGCCCGGCATGGGGGTCTCCCTGGTCGGCCGGGTCGGGGACATCGTCTCGCTGCTCCCGCTCGAGGAGGCGACCGGGGTGTCCACCACCGGACTGCTCTATCCGCTCTCCGGCGGCACGCTCGAGGTCGGGCGCCCTCGCGGCCTCTCGAACGTCCGGACGCGGGAGGTCGCGACGGTCGTGATCCGGGGCGGCCGACTCCTGATCGTGGAGGCCCCTGCTAACCTCTCGGCATGAGCATCCCGAACCCCGGCGAGCCGGCTCCGGAGTTCGCCCTCCCCGACGAGATGGGCGCGACCCGTCGCCTCGCCGAGCAGCGCGGCCGCTGGACCGTCATCTACTTCTACCCGAAGGACGACACGCCCGGCTGCACCGTCGAGGCCTGCCAGTTCCGCGATCTCCACGGGGAACTCCGCAGCGTCGATGCGGACGTCTGGGGGATCAGTCCCGATGGTGCCGCGAGCCACCACCAGTTCCGTGAGAAGTTCGGCCTCCCGTTCACGCTCCTCTCCGACGAGGATCATGCGGTCGCCGAGCAGTACGGGGCGTGGCGGCTGAAATCCATGTACGGCAAGGAGTTCATGGGCATCGCGCGCTCGAGCTTCCTCGTGGACCCCGAAGGGACCGTGGTCCGGACCTGGCCCGCGGTGAAGGCCGACGGGCATGCTGCCGAGGTGCTAGCCGCGATCGCCGAGGGCCGGTCGGCCCGCGAAGCGATGGGGTCCTGAGTCGAGGTGTCGACGCGCACGGAGCCGACTGCCCCGCACGCCTGGCGGCCAGCCCGGTTCATGGTGATCGCCGCGCACCCGGATGACGCGGACTTCGGACCGGCCGCGACGGCTGCGCGCTGGATCGACGAGGGGTCGGTCGGCTGGCTGGTCTGCTGCACCAGCGGTGATCAGGGTGGCGCGAGCTGGGATACGGATCCCCTCGAGCTCGCGGCGACGCGCGAGGCCGAACAGCGGGCGGCCGCCGCGCTCGTCGGCTACGAAGGGGTCAGCTTCCTGCACCAGCCCGACGGTGCGCTCGCGAACGACCTCGCGCTGCGCGAGCTCCTTGTTCGCGAGATCCGGTCCTTCCGACCGGACGCGGTGCTGGCAACGGACCCGGAAACCCTCTTCTACGGGGACGGCGGCGTCAACCACACGGATCACCGGGCTGCCGGGATCGCCGCCGTGGACGCCGTCTATCCGGCTGCCCGCAACGCGATGTCCTTTCCGTGGCTGGCCCGTGACGGCCTTGCCCCGCACGACGTGCGGCGGATCTACCTCTTCTGGTCGAACCGACCGACCGCCTGGGTTGACGTGAGCGCCACGATCGGCCGCAAGATCGCGGCCCTTCGCGCCCACGCGAGCCAGATCCGCCACCCGGGCCAGCTCGAGGAGCGCATCAGGGGCTGGGCGCGCCAGGAAGGTGCGGCGATCGGCGTCGAGGCGGCCGAGACGCTGCGTGTGATCGTCATCGACGAGGACGCGGACGAGGGTCCGGAGCCCAGGGTGTCAGACGCCACTGACGAGCCTTCCCCTGGATCACCCGATCACGAGGATGCCTGACCCCCGCCGCGCCGTCCCTGGCGGGCGAACCGTCTGAGCCACGAGCCAGCGGGGAGAGCAGGACGGCGCGGACCCGATCCCAGTCCGTCCAGAGGCGGGGGCCCTCCGGAAGGTCCTGGCCGACCAGCGCCACGACGGTCTCAAGGTCAAGTTCGGGCGCCACGGCCGCGAGGAAGTCATCTCCGGCCACCGTGACCTCGCTGTAGGCCCGGGAGATCTCCTCCTGGGTCGGCCAGGCGCGGATCCGCCGGGGTTCCAGGCCGGCCGCCGCGACTGCGGCGGCGAGATCCCGGTAGGCGGGGACGCGACCGTCCTCCCAGCCATCGACACCGTCGAACAGGAACCCCGCCGCGGCGAGCGCTCCGGCGATCTCGCGGCACTGGGCGGTCGTGAAGGTGTCCCAGAACGGGTTCCCGACCGGGAAGTCGAGCCAGCCGACCGCCACCGCCTCCCTGGCGACGGCATCGGCGAGGCCCATCAGCGCGACGTGCCATCGTCGTCGCTCGGCATCGTCGAGGGCGAGCGTCACCGTGCAGGCGAGGAGTGCCCGGTAGTCGCCGCGAAGGATCCGCATGACAGCCGGGGTCTCGTCGACCTGGGTCTCATCCGCCGGCAGCGGGGAGGTGCCCGGTACCGCGATCGTTGCCGTCATCGGCGCCGCAATGGCGGACGAACGAGTGGATCGCGGATCGAGGACCGTCGAGGCGGTCGGGGGGTCGGTTTGCCGGAGCCACCCGGACCCGGGCCCGGGTCCGACGCGCAGCGCAGCGAGCGCCCCGTCGCGCTCCGGGACGATCGGGATCCCAACCGCGGCCGGGCCTGGGGCCCCAGAGGGAACGGGTGTTCGAGTGAATGGCCGATTCGGGACGGGGGATGGGGGGTCGCCCTGGGCTTCGAATCCAGCCTGACCCGGGCCATCCGATGGCGCCGGATCCCGGTCCAGGAGCCGCCGGTCGGCGGGGCCGCCACGGGCCACTTCGGCTGACGAAGGGGAGAAGGCATCGGCCGACAGGGTGGCCGCCCGACGGGGCACCGCATCGTGTTCGACGGTCAGCCGGACCTCGCGTGCCGGTGGCCGGCTCACCAGGACCATGACCAGCGCCGACCCGCTGGCCACGCCGAGCGCGAGCCCGAGGGCCAGGAAGGCGAACTCGCTCCCGGTCATCTTCCGTCCTTCCCGGACGGCTGCCTCCGCCGAGCGCCGCCCACCGGGAGCGTAGCTGCGACTTCAAGGCGCGTCAACCCGATCTGGGGTCGATTTGGGACCAAGTTGAGGGCGATCGCGGGTGTGGAAGGGGATCCGCGCCCCGGATCGGGCGCCCACGGCCCACTCGATCGAGGCTTTTTGCAGCGCCGCTCCGCCGGATGGTAGATTCCACCCCGCCGGCTTCCGTCTCCGCCGGCATTCTTGTTCGTCCGCCCAGCAGCGCCTGCCAGCCCAGAAAGGCACGACCGCGACTTGGCCCTCGACACGCATCCGGAGTTCCTCGTCCAGCCCGTCGACGCCTCGTGGTTGCAGTGCAACATCGAGTGCCAGGAGGCGTGCCCGGTCGGGACCAACTGCCGAGGCTACCTGAACCTCGCGGCCGAAGGACGGTTCGAAGAGGGGTACATCCTGTCGCGCGAACCGAACCCGGTCGCGGCGATGTGCTCCTACGTCTGCTCGGCCCCGTGCGAGCGGGCCTGCCGCCGCGGTGACATCGATCGCCCGCTGGCCATCCGGGCGATGAAGCGGTTCCTCGTCGAATGGCACGAGGCATCCGGCATTCCCGACGTCATGCCCCACATCGAGGCCCGATCCGAGCGCGTGGCGGTCGTCGGGGCAGGCCCGTCCGGGATCGCGGTCGCCCGCGAACTCGCGATGAAGGGCTACCCGGTCGATGTATTCGACAGCCTGCCGTACGCCGGCGGGACGATGCTGATCGGCGTCCCGGCGTTCCGCCTCCCGCGCGAGGCCATCGAGATGGATGTCCGCCTCGTCGAGCGGCTCGGTGTCCGCTTCCACTTCAACACCACGATCGGCCGCGACATCACGTTCGAGAGCCTCCAGAAGGACTACGACTCGATCGCCATCACGGCCGGGGCGATGACGGCCGTTGCCCTCGACATCCCGGGCTCCGACCTCGCGGGTGTCGACTACGGCGTCGACTTCATGAAGCGCGCGAACCTCGGCGAGGAGGTCACCGTCGGGGCGGACGTCGTCGTCATCGGCGGCGGCTACACCGCGATGGACTGCTCGCGGACCGCCCTCCGCCACGGCGCCCAGAACGTCTCCATCGTCTACCGCCGGACGCGGTCCGAGCTCGTCGTCGACGAGGAGGAGCTCGGGGAAACCGAGCGCGAAGGCGTGCGGATGGAGTTCCTGGCGAGCCCGGTCGAGATCCTCGGCGAGAACGGGCACGTCACCGGCGTCAAGTTCGTGCGCAACCGGCTCGGTGAGCCCGACGCCTCGGGCCGCCGCTCCCCGGTGCCGATCGAGGGCTCCGAGTTCGTGATCAAGGCGGACCTCGTGATCCCTGCCGTCTCCCAGGCGGCCGACCTGACCTTCCTCCCGGTCGAATCAGCCTTCGAGGTGAACCGCGGCCGGGTCAAGGTGGATCCGGCGACGTACGCCACGAACGTCCGGGGGGTTTTCGCGTGTGGCGACTTCGTCACCGGGCCGACCACGCTGATCGAGTCCGCGGGCCACGGCAAGAAGTGCGCCTACGCGATCGATCGCTACCTCGCCGGCCGGACCGACGTCTCGGTGACCGCCAACGTGAAGATCACGAGCTCGTGGCGCCACGAGATGCCGGAGTTCTACGACGTCCTGCCGCGCCAGCACATCCCGATGGTTCCGTTGATGGAGCGGATGCCGTCCACCGATCCATCGATCAACTTCGCGACCCCGGTCGAGCTTGGCTACGACGGCACCTCCGCGGTTGCGGAATCGACGCGCTGCCTCATGTGCAACTACAACATCTGGTTCGACCCCTTCCGCTGCGTTCTGTGCGGCGCGTGCGCCGATGTCTGCCCGGAAGGCGTCATCCACATGGTGGATGTGAACCAGCTCAAGAGCGAGGGCCTGCTGCCCGAGGTCGAGGAGGCCTATGGCTGGGAGAACGGTGCTGCGATGATCCTGGACGAGGAGCGCTGCATCCGCTGTGCCCTGTGCGTCAAGCGATGCCCCTTCGACGCGATTACGATGGAGCGGTTCGAGCTCCAGGAGGTCTCGAGCGACGGGCGGCTCTACAAGGAGTCGTACCGTGACGCCCAGCTCGCCGGGATCGCCGGCGTGGCAGGAGGATCCAGGTGAGTTTCCTAGAGCGGGTGGACAACACCATCCGCCGCAGCCCGGTCTGGCGATCGCTCTTCCGCAACGCGTACCCGAACGACGAACGGTCGCGGGCCTACGCGGTGATGAACAACGTCTTCCTGCACCTGCACCCGGTTCGGGTGCGCCAGCACGCCGTCAAGTTCGCCTACACGTTCTGCCTGGGCGGGCTGTCGTTCTTCCTCTTCCTGGTCCTGACCGTGACCGGGGTCTACCTGATGTTCTTCTACGTCCCGTCCGCCACCCAGGCCTACACCAACATCCTCGACCTCGAGACCCGGGTCGCCTTCGGCCTGCTGACCCGGAACATCCATCGGTGGGGCGCTCACCTGATGGTCTTCTTCGTCTTCCTGCACATGATGCGGGTCTTCTACCACGGGGCCTACAAGCCGCCCCGCGAGTTCAACTGGGTCGTCGGGGTCATCCTTCTCTTCCTGACGATCATGCTGAGCTTCACCGGCTACCTCCTGCCGTGGGACCAGATCGCCTACTGGGCCATCACGATCGGCTCGAACATGGCCGGCTACGTCCCGCTCTTCAACGTCCCGAGCAAGGTCCTCCTGCTCGGCGGGCTCGAGGTCGGGCAGAACACCCTGCTGCGCTTCTACGTGCTTCACATCATGGTCTTCCCGCTCGTGGCAGCGGTCTTCATGGCTGTCCACTTCTGGCGCATCCGCAAAGACGGCGGGATTTCAGGTCCGCTATGACGGCTCATCCGTGCGTTGTCGCCTCCGCGCCCTCGCTCACGCACG
>Ga0315281_10006316_pt1 | contig 16870 bp, 13 predicted proteins | sample YL17G07_0_MG_FD_204540 | JGI IMG/M metagenome (GOLD analysis project Ga0315281, IMG submission 204540) | Sediment microbial communities from Yellowstone Lake, YNP, Wyoming, USA - YL17G07_0 | ecosystem: Environmental > Aquatic > Freshwater > Lake > Sediment | place: USA: Wyoming | collected...
CGTCCATCCAGGCCGTGCAGCACATGCTGGCGAATATGGCGATGGAGTTAGAGGCGGCGAGAGCTTTAGTCTATGCCACAGCCAAGACCATAGACAGCGGGGCCAAGGACTTTACCGAGGAAGGCGCTATGGCGAAGGTCTTCGCCACCGATATGGCGATGAAGGTGACCACCGACGCTGTGCAGGTATTCGGGGGTGCGGGCTATATGCGCGACTACCCCGTGGAGAAAATGATGCGCGACGCCAAGATAAATCAGATATATGAGGGCACCAATCAGGTGCTGAGAAACGTCATCGCCCTCGAGCTGTTGCGTCGGAAGGGTCTGAGAGAGTGAACATTATCGTCTGCATCAAGCAGGTGCCGGGCACTACCGAGATTAAGATAGACCCCAAGACCAACACTTTGGTGCGTGAGGGGGTGAAGAGTATCATCAACCCCTTCGATACCTACGCTTTGGAGGAGAGCGTTCGCCTCAAAGAGAGGTACGGAGGCAAGGTCATAGTTATCACCATGGGGCCTCCCCAGGCGGACGAGGCGTTGAGGGAGACTATATCCCTGGGCGCTGACGATGCTATACTGCTCAGCGACCGCGCCTTCGCTGGCTCCGATACCTGGGCTACATCGTACGTACTCTCCAAGGCAGTTGCCAAGATAGCAAACTACGACATCATCATCTGTGGCCGTCAGACGCTGGATGGCGACACCGGACAGGTGGGCCCCGAGCTTTCCGAGATGCTGAAGTTACCGTTTGTGTCATACGTGAGCAAGATCGAGGAAATAAAGGAGAGTAATATAAGGGTGCAGCGGATGATTGAGGAGGGACACGAGGTTATCGAGACGACGCTGCCCGTTGTAATCACCGTGGTCAAAGAGATAAATGTACCCCGACTGCCCTCGCTGCGCGGCTCGATGAAGGCAAAGACGGCCAAGATACCTGTGTGGACAGCCGCAGACATCGGCGCAGAGGCGGACAAAGCGGGCATCCCTGGCTCTCCAACCCGCGTGGTCAAGATATTCTTCCCCAAGAGAGAGCACAAGAGCGAGATGCTACAAGGGACAGTGGAGGAACAGGTAGCAAAGCTGACGGAGAGGTTGGAGAAGATAATTTAGGCCGGAAGGAGGAACCAGAAATGAACGAGACAAGAGAGATATTCAGAAAAAGTATCAAACAATTGTTGCGTAATTATGGTTCCCTACAAACATATCAACTATACGATCATATTAAATCGTTACATCCAGATCTCTGTGATGATGATTTCGAGTGCACTTGCGGAGGCATTCCACGAGGAGAACCAGAATGGAAACATACAGTCAGATGGGCACAACAAGATTTGAAAAATCGTGGTGAAATAAAATTGGTGAATAGGATGTGGGAAATACGAGATGATTCTTAAAGGAATCCAGGCGCCTGGACTCCTGCTCCCTGCTCGGAGTCAGGGACAAGTTCCGCAGGAGTGACATAAGAAGCATGGTTGCTTGAGGGGCCAAAACGGGTAGCCCAGAGCATCTGCTCTGGCGCGGCTGGAGCGGATGCTCCAGCCTACCCAGCTAGTAGTGTCGGGAAAGGTAAACTATGGGTATACAGATAGACCTTGAGAAATGCACAGGTTGCAGCTTGTGCGTGCCAGTGTGCCCGTTCGGGATAATGGAGATGGTCAATGACAAGGCGCGCGTCAAGGAGGGCTGCAACCTCTGCGGCGCCTGCGTGGATGCCTGCACCTTCGAGGCCATAAAAATAGAGAAGGCTGAGCAAAAGGTCAGCGAGGGCTACAAAGGAGTCTGGGTCTTCGCCGAGCAGCGTGACGGCAAGCTCAAGAGCGTAGCCTACGAACTGGTCTCCGAGGGTAGGAAGCTGGCAGATAAGCTGGGCGCCGAGCTCGGCGCAGTGTGCCTGGGACACAACGTCAAGGATGTAGAGCAGCTCGTCTGCTACGGCGCGGACAAGGTCTACCTGGCAGACGACCCCGCGCTGGCAGACCACCAGGAGGACTTATACACTGAATTGCTCTTGGACCTCATCAAAAAGCACAGGCCGGAGATACTCATCGCAGGCGCTACCTCGATGGGGCGCTCCTTCGTCCCCAGAGTGGCCGCCCTGCTCTATACAGGGCTCACTGCCGACTGCACCGGACTCGACATAGACCCCGAGACCAATCTGCTGTTGCAGACTCGTCCCACCTTCGGCGGCAACGTAATGGCCACCATCATGTGCCAGGCGAAAAGGCCCCAAATGGCAACTGTGCGTCCGCATGTGTTCAAAAAAGGAACTCACCACAAGGAGCGCAAGGGAGAGATAATAAGGGTGGACTTCAAAAAAGAGGCCGTCACTGCCAGAACCAAGCTGGTCAAATTCATTGAAGACCTGACCGAGAAGGTCAAGCTCGACGAGGCAGAGATAATCGTCTCAGGTGGTCGCGGGCTGGGCAAGCCGGAGAACTTCCAGATTATAAAGGAACTTGCTGAGGTGCTAGGGGCTGCGGTGGGCTCCTCACGTCCCCCTGTGGATGAAGGCTGGATACCTTACTCACACCAGGTAGGCCAAACAGGAAAGACCGTTTGTCCCAAGCTCTACATCGCCTGCGGCATCTCCGGCTCAGTGCAGCACATAGCCGGCATGGGTACGTCCGAGTGCATCATCGCTATCAACGAAGACCCCAACGCGCCAATCTTCCAGGTAGCCACTTACGGCATAGTGGGAGACCTATTTAAGGTAATACCCATGCTGACCGAGAAGCTGAAGAGGTCTAGAGGACTCGTATAGCAGTTTGCCTCTAGCTGCTAAAAAGAGAAGCAGAAACCCTCTGTTCCTAGGTTAAGGCAGTCTATTCTCCGTCTTAGAAAGATAGATCGACTACTCTGAAGACGCTCTTTACTTTGGCAGGCATCCACATTTTGAGATAGTCAATCTTCTTCTCAAGTGGTAAATCCCATTGAGGGTTTACATCGAACTCTACTACTACCCTGGACTTTTCCACCTTAGCATCAGATACAGTGCCTCTGAAGCCCAGAACTCTGATAACTTCCTCTCTGGCTCGATCAACATTGGGGTGGCTATTTCCACCAACGTGCTCGAGAACAATCTTCATATTCTACCTCCTCTTCCTATCGGATAGTTAAGCCGACCTTAATAGGCTGCTCTTATTTTTTTGCACTCTGTCTTTCTGGCCAGCCGATCTCTGATCCAGATAGTACAGATTACTCCTATAGGTAAAATATACACCTATACGATTACAATCCAATTAAAAATCGTAGGATAAAATTACAAATGTATTACAAAGAAATTACAATATATACTTATTCGTTAATCTTCTTATAAGTGTATTACTGCGGAGATCTATTAAACAAACCACTTTCGGGCAATTATGCAGGGGAATCGAGCAGGTAATAGGGAAGGCATGGCCCGATGGAATTAATTCAAAGAGGTTACCCTCGTGGGGGCAGCATAGATTGTGCCGTTCGGGCAAGACAGACGCGGAAGTCGCCCCGTTGCACCAGAGCTGTTCAAATCAGATATTGTTTGGTTTGGCCAAAAAATATCCTATGCCTGCTTTGGTGAGGATAAGTTGCGGTTGGCTGGGATCTGCTTCGACTTTTGCCCTCAAGCGCCTGATATGAACCCTGAGGCTATCAATAGAGCCAGGATAATCTTCACCCCACACTTCCTCGGCAAGGCTAGCGTAGGTCGCGACATGACTCGCGTTTTTTATCAGGCTATAAATGATGTGGGCTTCGATAGTAGTGAGTTTTATCTCTTTTTCCCCGATCAGGAGTTGGTGTGTCGAGGGATTAAATCGCAGCGAACCATAAGATAGCGGAGCCTCTTTAACTAAACGGCTTTTATCACGTATCCTGGCCTTCACCCGGGCCAGAAGCTCTAACTGGCCACATGGTTTCACAATGTAATCATCTGCTCCCCACTCAAGACCTTTAACTATATCAGCTTCATCCGCCTTCACAGTGAGGATAATAATGGGTGCGATAGAAAAAGAGCGAACCTGTTTCAGGACATCGAAACCGCTTATATCAGGAAGCCCCAAATCGAGAATGATGATATCCGGGTCTTCGCTTTCCACTAAATCTACACCTTTCTTCCCCAGATGAGTGGATACTATCTGAGTCTCCGGCCAGCGTATCTGGAGCGCCAAGGAAATAGACTCTACAATCTCCGGGTCATCTTCGATGATCAATGCTTTCAATAGCCCTCCTACAATTGAAAGGCCCGCCTTATTGATTAGCAGCTTCTAAGGGCAATGAGAAACTAAAACACGAGCCTTCTCCCACATGGCTTTTCACCCATATCTGTCCGCCATGAAGGTCTACAAGCGTCTTGCAGAGAGTGAGACCCAATCCCAAGCCGCTCAATCGCTCTCCAGCAACCTCCATACGATGATACGGTTCAAACAGGTGCTGTTGCTTTTCCTCAGCTATACCCGGGCCGTTATCCTCAACCTCCACTACCAGACTAGTATCCTTCTGGCTTGCTCTTAAAGTAATCCTTCCCCCCTCGGCGGTGTAGTTCAAAGCATTGCTGAGCAAATTCAACACAATCTGCCGCAACCTGACTTTATCAGCCCTAACCAAGGGCAGCAAATCGGGCAGCTCCATAATCAGGGATTGCCCCCGGCTTGAAGCTACTGGAGACACATACTCAAACACTTCTCGAAGCAGTTGTAATGCGTCTAACGGCTCGATTTTTAACTGGAGCATGCCTATCTCCCCTTTTGCCAAGTCGAGAAGTTCATCTATCCTACTGTTCAGATTGGAGGCACCACGGCTGATATTTCTAGCCAAGCTTAACAGAGGCTCTTCCTTGAGTTCAGAAGCCAGCACTTGACTCGAAATCAACATTGGGGTGAGTGGAGTCTTCAGCTCGTGCGCCAATGCCCTGGTGAACTCTACCCTCTTCTTCATCTCAATTTCGAGCTGCTGGCGCAAATCTTTTTCCTGCCGATAAAGCTCCTGTAACTTCTCTTCTGCCCGTCTGCGCTCAGTGACGTCGCGGTAGTTGACTACGATCCCGGCTACAATGGGGTCATCAAGAAGGTTTCTGGCTATGCCCTCAACAATACGCCACGAGCCATCTTTGTGCCAAACACGCACTTCTGCTCTTACTAAGGCATCCGGGTGCTGCATTAACTCATTGTAGGCGTTCATAGCTTTTGGCATATCTTCCGGGTGAACTGTCGCAAAGCCGTTTGTGCCGATTACATCCTCCGGTTTATATCCTCGTGGAGGTTCAATAGAAGAGGACCCGTATCTTATGATCCCATCCCGCCCGATTACCATCGTAACGTCGAGGGCGTTTTGAATGAGGGCCCTAAAATATCTTTCACTGCTCCGCACCTTCTCCTCTGCTTGCTTGCGCTCAGTGATATCGCGGAAATTAGCAACTATACCTGCAACTATTGGATCGTGCAACAGATTTCGAGCGGACCCTTCCACATAATGCCACAACCCATCGTTCCAGAGACCACGCCACTCCGAATGTATCGTAGCACCAGGACTCGCTTTCATCTCTTCGAATAGGCGCACCAGACGCGGTAAATCATCAGGATGGATAAGCTCGAAAATGCTCCTGCCCTGCCTATCTTTCGGAGAATATTTTGTCACGTTTTGTGCTGAGGGACTTTCATATAGTATGCTGCCATCACTATTCAGGACCACAATGACTTCCTGCGAGTTTTCGATGAGTGACCGAAAGTATTTTTCGCTTTCACGTAGAACCAGCTCAATTTGCCTGCGTTCAGTGATCTCATGCTGAAGTTGTTCGTTTGTTTCCCTGAGCTCAGCGGTGCGTTCTGCTACCATTTTCTCAAGATGCCGGCGGTGTTTGTCCAATTCCTGCTGCATCTCCCTGCGCTCAGCGATATCCTTGAAGAAAAGCACCGTTGCTACATCACCACGGTAGGTCATAGTGCTTGCACTAGCTTCGATAGGCAGCGATGCGCCGTCTTTGCGCTGCAGAGCAGTCTCATAATAATCGGGGGCTTGCCCACCGCTTTGTCTCCGTCTATATCGTTCCTGCAGCTTAGTAAGTTCAGATGACTCAAAGAAATCCCAGGCAGACATCGTGAGTGCCTCGGCGGGTGAATAGCCCACCATCTTACAAGCCTCGTCATTAACGAAAACAATAGCTGCTTCCCGCTCCGTCCTATTCTGGAGCACAACGATTCCATATCCAGCTTTGCCCACGGTTTCGACTAGAGCCCGATGCCATTCCTCTGAGTCTTTCAATACTTCGGGGCTGGTCAAACCAGGCGTATTCTTCGCAACTCTGCTTTTACCCGCCATCCCTCCACTCCTCCATTTGAACTAGAAGTCAGGACAACCAGCTCCCCCTGACCATTAATATATTGGTCATAAACTGCCACTACCCTTCAATTCTCCTACCCATGCAAGTCTACTTGTCAAATCTGTGTCAGGCTGGAGTTCACCGCCCTGAGCCTCGTTTGTTCTTCCTCGCCTTTGATGTTGCCAAGGCCCTAGCCTTTCTTCCTGTCAACTCAACGCCCTTCCTGAAAGCCTGGAGATTCAAATCCACATCCTTAGGAGCAAAAATCTCCTTTATTGAATCCTCAAAATTCTTCAATGCAATGGGGAGCATGCCTGAGCCAGCCAAAGCACCTACCATGACGACATTGGCAGCCAGACCTGTCTCACCCTCCTGGATGGCTTTGACCACTCTGACTTCGGCTACCAATTCCCCCAGCTTTTGCAGAACCTCTTCAACAGGCGGATACTTGGCCTGTCCGGAGAGAACCCAGATGGGATAGATAGGCCTGGGACTGACGATAACCCTGGTTTTGGGGTTGCCAAAGTCACCGATGATGCGCAAAGCTTCAATAGGCTCCAGTCCCACGATGATATCCGCCTCACCCTCGGGTATCAGAGGACCACACTGCGCCCGGGCAGAGAAGCGGATGTGGCTCATCACCGGTCCTCCCCTCTGGGAAGCGCCGTAGGTCTCCCCCACCGTGACGTAGAGCCCTTCCTTTATCCCGGCGGTAGCCACTATCTGGGAAGCGAGAATGTTACCCTGACCACCAACACCTGCTATGATAAGGTTTAGCGTGTCTTTCTCTAAAGTCATGATTCAGCCCCCCGAACCATAATTGCCCCTCTGGGACAGAGCGTGGCGCAAACTCCACAGCCGGTGCACACAACCTCGTCTATCTTCGCCTTCTGGGCATTTTGGTCCCAGATTATGCCGGGGCAGTTGAACACCCTGCTGCAGAATCGGGCACAGCCACAGTCATCCCCGATACATTTCGCCTGGTCGACGTAATACTTGTTCTGCAGCTTCTCCTTGGCCTCGATGCGGAAGCATCTTCTGCGGAAGACCATTACCCTGGGACCATTCTCCTGAAGCATATCGTAAAGTTCCTGAACGGCCTGGCTTATTTCGAAGGGGTCCCTTACCCTGACCTCCACCCCGATGGCCTTGCATATATTCTCGATTTCCACCGTAGGCGCAGGGCGACCACACGCATCGCATCCGGAGCCCGGATGCGGTTGAAAGCCGGTCATGGCTGTACCGCCGTTGTCCAGCACCACCATGAGGACGTTACTGTTATTGACCCGGGCATTGATGAGCGCCGGGATAGCGGCATGATAGAAGGTGGAGTCGCCGCAGACTGCGATCACAGGCTGGTTGAAGCCAAACTTGTCAAGCTTGCCGAATCCGTTGGCCAGCCCGATGCCAGCGCCCATGCACTGAATGGTCTTCAATTGAAAATAGCCAGCCGGACCTGCGCCTAAGCTATAGCAACCTATGTCGCCGGTGACGAATCCATCTCGCCCGTCTAGCTTGAGAGCAGACTTTATGGCCCACAGGGATGCCCGGTGCGGGCAGCCGGTGCAGAAGGTGGGCATTCTGATAGGAATATAAGATAGCAGTAGTTCCTTCGCTTTTTCTACATATTTACCGTCCCTGGCCCGGGTCTTCAACCCCTTGATGCTGGCCAGAGCCTGGGCAACTTTATCCTGATTCATCTCACCGTACGCCGGGCGGTGACCGGATTTAGCCCCATAGACCTCAATCGGCCCCAGGGTCTTGGCCTGCTCCGCCAGCAGAATTTTCAGGTTTTGCTCCAGGAAGGGGTCTACCTCCTCAACGACAAGTATCTCGGTGGCATTTTTCAGGTGGTCGACGATGAATTTCTCGGGAAGCGGCCAGGTGGTGCCTAGTTTCAGAATCCCCACCTTACCTTCGAGTCCCAGCGCGGCTACCGCCTCGCGGGAATAGAGCCAGCCGCTGCCGCAGGTCACTATGACGAATTTTGCCTTCTTGGGACCGACATAAAAATTGAACCGGGAGGCCTCGAAATCCTCCCGCGCCTGCTCCAGTTTCTGGTGAAGCGCAGCGTGCTGCGCCGCTACGAAGGCCCCGGAGATGTAGACGCCTTCAAATTTGGCCGTCCTCTTCTTTTCCGGAAGCTCGCCGAGCTTAACATTTCCCCTGCTGTGCGATAGCCTGGTGACACTCCTCATGATGCAGGGCAGTCCCAGCTTCTCCGACACCTCGAATGCCCATTTGGTCATATCCTTAGCCTCCTGGAAGTCTGCCGGCTCCAGGAGAGGCAGGTCGGCGTACCTGGCATAGCTCCGACTGTCCTGCTCGTTGCTGCTGGATATCGCTGAGGGGTCATCGGCGGCCACCAGGACAAGCCCGCCATTGGTGCCGCTGAGATTTATCGTCATCAGGAAATCCGAGCACACGTTGACGCCATTCTGCTTCATGGCAACTAACGCCCTCAGGCCAGCGAGGGAGGCAGCGGTCGCGGCTTCCAGGGCCACTATCTCGTTGGTGGACCACTCGGCATAAATGTTGAAACGGTCTGCCACGCGCGCCAGAGCTTCGGAAATCTCCGTGGCAGGGGTGCCCGGGTAGGAGGCGCAGAAGTCAACGCCAGCCTCGATAGCCCCCCGGGCGATGGCTTCATCCCCCATCATAAGCACGGTTTTGCCGGGTTGGTTTAGCTCTAATGTAACCATAGCGAACTCCTAAAGGTACTTTTTCTTCTCCTGAGCGCTGAGACGCAGGTATAACAGATTCTTTTTATCGTTCGTCCTCTTCTGGATTGCGTCCACAGCCCTCTTCTTCTTGATGGATGACGCCTGTTTCAGGTGTTCCAGCCTTGTCTGCTCCAGAGGCCTGGTATTAATGACGCCGGCCTTCTTCGCCTTATCAATGAACTTCTTGCCCGCCGGCGTCCTCACTATCAACGTGTTCCAGTCCTCGATCCCTTCCACCATGCCCACCGAGATGTCAGCGAACTCGGAGGTCATATCGTAGCAGACGCCGCATGTGGGCTTGATGAATTTTCTGACTTCATCCAGCGAGAACCTTAAGTCGCCCGCCGATGTCTCCACAACCATGATGTTGGCCGGAGGCGGCGGGATGTCGATTCGCCTGACTTTGGAGAGGTCTACCTTCCCTTTGAGGAACTCCGAGAAGCCTTTATAGGAGAGCGCCCAGGTGCAGAAAAGCCCGATGACGAGCTTGACTCCCCTGGCTCCAGTCTCGTGTTTTGAAGACTGCATCTTTCTCAGGGCTATGACCTGACAGGGGATGCCGACCAGGCCGAGGGAGTCCTTGCCTTTTTTCGTCGCCTCGTTCATCCTTGCCAGTGTAGGAGAGGATATGTAATTCGACCCCGCGCATTCCAGAGACTGTGAACTCTCCTCCGCCAGCACCGATGCGGGCATCAGAGCTACATCGAAGGGCCTGGTAAGCACAGCGTTGTTTATCTCACCGGTGTCCAATGCGTATTTAACCAGGGCGGAGACCACCCCGCCGTACTGAGCGCGGCAGCGAACCTCGCTGTCCTTTGCCTGCGCCATCTCGATGGAGATATAAGGCCCGAGGGAGAAGTCGGTGCGCATTTTGCCGAATACGCTTTTATCCAGGGCAGAGATGTCAGTAAACGTTCGGGGGCAGAAATCGTAGCACTTCCCTTCAGTGAGGCCGCAGGGTTCGATTACTGCCACCTTGTCCTTAACCACCTTGATATAGGGGCAGATGTTTACACAGGCGCCGCAGCTTGTACACAGGTCCTGACTGAAGACTTCTTGCTCCAGGTCCGAGGAACTTTTACCCGCTTCCATGGCAACCCCCTTGGACAACGTCTTACATGACTATTTTAGCGCAAAAACTAGAAAATGTCGCCTGCCTGAATGGATTCCAACTTTGCCCGAGGTTTGGGGGCTTGATTATAGGGGAAGTAGTCAAGAAATGCAAGATTAGTACAGACTGGGTAGTTCACCCGGCATTTCTACAAGGAAAGGAGAAGACTTTGATGTAAACCAACTTACGGGCGTGTGGACATCCCGATGTAATTGTAGACAGTTGCGACAAGCGATGGGGGGCGTTATAATCGCAATCGACATTTCTTTGGGGGGTGACTTGATGGCAAGAATCGAAGAAAGCGTGGAAATCAAGCGTCCGGCCGACAAGGTGTTCGCCTACATGGCTGACGTAAAGACCTGGCCGCGGTGGGATTCAGGTTTGCTGGAAGCAGAGCAAACGTCACCGGGACAGATGGGTATCGGGACTACGCTTCGAGCAGACATGAGAGCAATGGGTCGGCGAATGGCATGTACGGCAAAGGTCACGGAATACGAGCCGAACAAGAAATGGGGCGGCGCTGTTTCTTTCCCAAGCATGCTGCTTGAAGAGCACTTTATCTTTGATTCTATAGAAGGAGGTACAAAGTTAACTCGGGTCTACGATGTGCAGTTGGGCGGGCTCCTTAAACTCTTTGCGCCGATGGTGGTAAGCTCGATGCGCAGGGGGTCAAAGAAAAGTCTTAGCAACTTGAAAAGCATTCTTGAAGCACAGACTTAGAATAGTCATACTACCACAGCAATACACACTGAACATGTAGGGGTATTTGTCTAAGTAACTTCTCCCTAGATTACTGATTCTGTAAAGAAATAAATTGTGGTATAATTCTTAATGACTCCTTACCGGTAGTATGGTTATAGTACAAACAAATCAAACATCACTATGTTCGTCCAATGGTGACCTCTGAAGCTGCGGTACGTTCAAGAACAATCTGAATCCCTGACCTCAATATCGGCTGAAGCGTGCGCCAAAACACTTGGTTTCGGACGGCAGATCACCAATCAGTGTCTGAAGCCAATGATGTCAACAGCCAATTGTTGGATTATTGACTTATTATGCTATTATGGTTATCGCAGTAGAACATACATTGATTAAAGGGGGTTTAGATGAAAAAAGGGATTTTCGTGTTAACCTTGATGCTGTTACTCGCGCTGGTTATCGGCGCTTTGGGATGCGCCGAGGAAGAAACAGGGCCTACCCCCTCAGCCACACCTACTGCAACACTTACACCTGCGCCCAGCCCGACAGCGCTGTTCCTAGAAATAACGCAGCCCGCCGATGGTGCCGAGGTCAGCACCAGCCCCATCAACGTTACCGGCAAGACCATCCCCGGTGCCGTGGTGAGCGCCTCGATAGATGACGCAGTGGAGATGGCCGACGTTGAGCAAGATGGCAATTTCAGCGTTACGGTCATGCTTGAAGAGGGACCAAACTTTATCGAGGTTATCGCCAGCGACCAGCAAGGGAATGATAAATCTTCCTCAATAGCAGTAATCTACGTTCCCTGAAAACAGGAGGCTTTGATAAATTACCAAATCCCTAAAAATTGGAGGTTTAGGTAAGTCCCCAATGACAACTTTTTCGTTATATATAAGTAGGTAAGCAATAATTTGGAAAAGGAGGGGAATGAGGAATGAAAGGCTTGAGAATTATTTGCATTTTTGCGCTGGTGGCCTTGCTTGTGCTTGGCAGCGTAGGCACTGTTTTTGCTAAAGGAGGGTCTGCTGCTGATAAGCCTGTTAAGGATCCCAAGTCCCAAGGTGAGAAGCAAGGGTTCAACGGCAATGTGACCGACGTAGTCAACGGCAATGTAACCATTGACGCCGAAGGTAAGGGGAGTGTTATCCTAGCGCTAACCGATGACGCCAGATACAAAATCCCAAGTGTAATGAATCAATGGGACACCCTAGCTCAGTTCAAAAGTCATTTTGAAGAAGGGAACCTCATCGCCCTTGAGGGCAGGAAGGTAGTGGCTCTAGCTGGCAATGACGCAGGGATATGGAAGGTCTTGCAGTTTATGGTTCTTCCAGCCCCAGGCACAGAGCCGATGCATGCTCACCGCACTGGCAACGTCACAGAGTTCAATGAACCAGATGCCGGAAACGGCTGGCTGGGAAACATCACCATAATAGACGTTCACAGTGCAACTCACACGTTTGGAGTTGGCAACTACACTGTCTATCGCCCGAAGGCAAAGGACCTAGGGGCTGGCAACATAACAGTTGGAAGTTTTGTTACAGCGGTCATCACTGGTAAGCAAAAGTCGGAGGATTTACCTGTAGCCAAGGCGATCGTACTACACGCCGCCTATAGACCTGTTGATTGACCAAAACCAAGCACTTCAGTTAGAGCAAGGTAAATTGAATCTTAAATGTAAAGGGGGGCAGCCCCCACAGTGGGGGGCTGCCCCCCTCTTGCCCCCTTTAACCCCCAGAGACACCCCTGATTGCCGTACACGCGCCTTTCGGTAAGCCCTTAGCAGGACAATGCACAAAAGGATATAATCCAATCTCATTACACTGAGGAGTGCACCACAAGATATGTTTATCGACGGATTGTGAGCGCGAGGAATGCGCGGTGTCCAGGTGACAGCGGTAAGAAGTACAAGAAATGTTGGAGTGTCGGTGCTAAGGGGCTATAGGTTGTGGGCGGTTTTGCGGTTGAATTCTTAATGATTCTTTACGGGTAGCATCCGAAGGCCAACGATAGGCATGTTCGTTAAACCAAGATACATTATTAGGTATACTCTTAATTACATCTTGACCTTGTACTAAATCGGTGTTTTCTTCCATAACGTTTCATATTCTACCACTGATTTTAGCTACTTATCTCCACACTATACTACATTTTCTGATCGCTTGGGTATGTTTGGAATGACAATCGTTGACTTGTCACTAAATTATGCTACAGTATAGAAACCAATGATATGTTATAAAGAGAGAGGTTTGCCCAATAGACAAAGCGAAATTAGAAATCAGGTATCTTTAAACGATTAAATAAAAATAATAGGAAAGGAGAAATATATTGGCTAAAAAGATTTGTCGTTGTACGGAATGTCGAAGACCACTAATATATTTGGGCGACGGTTATTGGCGTCATTATAGAAAGCCAGTAGATGGGCATAAACCAAGTCCAAATCAGTCTCGGCATGACAACAGTGAATCACTTAAGTTAGCTGGGGAAATTATTTTGGGTGCAACCCATCCCGTGTTATATACAGGAATAAAGGTGGCTGAAACTGCAGCTGACATATACAAAAAACTTAAAGATAATGATTAAAGTTAAATACAAAAAGTTTGTTTGCAACAGTCTGCCAAATCATGACCGTGATATAATAGCCGCATCTTTACTTGCTCACAAATTAATGACACAACATCTTCCTTTAATATGCTATAATCGCCTAGTTTCTTTGGGATGTGGAGGTGGGTTTCAGTGCACCTACAATACAAACTCTAAAATTGGGTATTCTTGAAATATGCAGACGTGGATTATAGCACTTGTTACCAGCATCATCGCCAGCATCATCGGTGGTATAATACTTTACTTCGTATTTGGTATCGGCAAATCAAAACAAGAAACTGATCCATCCTTTAGTTCCATTACTCCCGCTGAGATAAGGGCAGAGCTCGCTAAAGTGCCGCCTTACCAATTAAAGCAGGCTTATTCTAGCTACCGGGGAATAAAAATAAAATGGGATATTGAATTTTCTGGCATTCACAGTATATATGGTATTAGTGGTTTTTATCGTAGCGGCACGATCTCAGAACTGATATGTTTCCGAATTTGCTTAGGGCGTTATCCGGAAATTAAGACCATGAAACGCGACGATAAATTTACCGTTATGGGCACAATTTCGTCTGTTGATAAACTTTCAATTAACCTAAAAAAATGCCAACTTATCTTTAGTGAAAAAAAGAGTGAAAAAAAGCCCGAATTTAAAGAACCTAGTAAACAAATTGCCTCCGTTCAGGATAATACTACGCCAGCATTATCTTCTTCACAACCTGTTCCGATTCAACTCGAGACTAAAACAAAAACACATATTACCCCTACAGAGATAATGCAATCATTAGATAGCCTTCCACCCTTCCAAATCAAACAAGGAGCGAAAAATTTTGAGGGACTTAAAATCGAATGGTTAGTTGAGCTCTTTTCAATATCTAGCCTCGAAGGCGAGCTCTTCCTAGTCACTAGGACACCCCAAACTATGTTTCCACTTATATCATTCCACACCGACATAGAACAATATCCAGAATTGAAAATTATGAAAGCAGGTGAGCTACTTACAGTTAAGGGGGAAATAGCTTCCATTACTGGTAGTAGCAATATAAATTTAAAGGACTGCAGCCTACACTTCAATAAATAAACGGCGAATCCGCACATACATACGCATGAAAAGGCAAACATCCCGATGTTTGTGACATGCTGGCCTAGATAACCAAAGCCAAAATGAACCACTTTGAGAAAGCAGCATTACCGATTTTTGGCTGCTAGGGCATCTTAAGGATAGCTCCGGTGCTGGCGGAGGTAACCTGGGCTGAGTATCTCCTCAGATAGCTCTTGACTTCCCGCTTCAGGGGCGGCGGCGACCACTTTGCGAGCCTTCTCTTTATCTCCTTCTGCGGCAATTTGACGTTCAGCGACTTTTTGGGGATATCGAACTCGATGATGTCCCCTTCCTCTACGATGGCCAGGGGCCCACCTTCCATAGCCTCGGGTGAGATGTGACCTATGGCAGCACCGCTGGTAGCTCCGGAGAACCTGCCATCGGTAATCAGGGCCACATCGCTCTCCAGTCTCATCCCCACTATGCTGGCCGTTGCCATGAGCATCTCCCTGAACCCGGGGCCGCCCCTGGGGCCTTCATACCTGATAACCACCACGTCGCCTTTGTTTATCCTGCCGTTCTGAATAGCATCCACCGCCTCCTCCTCGATATCGAAAACCCGGGCTGGGCCCGAGTGCCTGAGCATCTCGGGCCGCACCGCTGCCTGTTTCACCACCGCGCCCTCCGGAGCCAGGTTTCCATAAAGGATAGCCAAGCCACCTTCGGCATCGTAGGGATTGTCTATGCTCCGGATAACCGCAGGCCTGGTAATCTGGGCATCTGCGATGACCTCTCCCAGGGTCTGTCCGCTCACGGTGAGAGCATCGAGATGCAGCATGTCTTTCTTAGAAAGCTCCTTCATCACTGCGACCAGGCCTCCTGCCTGAAAGAGGTCATCCATGAAATAGGGGCCGGCAGGGCTGAAGTTGCAGAGCCGGGGCGTGGTGCGGCTCATTTTGTCGAAGAGGTCGAGGTCTATATCGACTTTAGCCTCATGGGCTAGCGCCATGAGGTGCAGGATGGTATTGGAGCTGCCCCCTATGGCCATATCCACTCTGATGGCGTTCTCGAAGGCTTTTTTGGTGAGAATCTGCGAGGGGATTATCTGCTTATCCCAGAGCTTCATCAGCGCTACCCCGGATTGTTTAGCCAGCACACGGCGTTGCCCGTAGGCAGCGGGGATGCAGCTATTCCAGGCCAGGGAAATCCCCAGTGCTTCCGCCATGCAGGCCATGCTGTTGGCGGTGAAGAGACCGGGACAGGCACCGCAGCCCGTAAGCTCGAACTCGAGAGCGCCCGGCCTCGCCTCATCCCCGAATCTGCGACCGAGCATAGGCCCACCGTTGATTATGATGGAAGGGATATCGAGCCTGGCTGCTGCCATCATCATACCGGGGGTAATCTTGTCGCAGCCAGTGACCAGCACCATGGCATCCAGGGTATGAGCCTCCACCATAGCCTCGATGGAATCGGCGATAAGCTCACGGCTGGGAAGGGGGTAGCACATGCCGGCATGTCCCATAGTAATCCCATCGCAGATGGCGATGGCAGGGAACTCAAAGGGCGTGCCACCTGCCGAGATGACCCCCTCCCTCGCTGAGGCTGCAATCTCGTTGAGATGGATGTGCCCGGGCACCAGCTCGTTCTGGGAATTGACTATGGCCACCATGGGCTTTTCCATTTCCTCCATGGTCCTGCCCATGGCCTGAAAGAACATGTATCTGCATCTAACCAGGTCGCTTCTCATCCCTCAAACCTCCTATCACCTCTAATTATGCCGCAGGATAAAGTATACGCTCACTTATTATGGTTACATATTATCAGATAATGTCAAACAGGCGCTGCAGCAGCCGAAACTCTATTACTGACAGAGCCTATTACAACGAGGTCGTTTAGCAACACTTTTCAACCCCCTTTATCCCCCAATCTTGGGGGATTTTAGGTTTGGGGGTGTCCCCCAAACCCCTGCAGAGAGGGCTCACCCCTCTGCACTCCCCCATTAGTAAACAATCTCTTATAACGCCTTGGGGAATGCAGCCAATTGCAAATAGGGGACTTCTGAGGTGGTGGTATTGTCGAGGCACTTTCCTTGTCAGGCTTTCAGTGCATTGACCAGCTTACTTGCCAGTTTCTCGAGGCGCTTCTCTAATTGTTTATCCTTCGATGCTTGCTTGGGAGTTTTTGCCAGCGCAGTAACCTGCCCAATCCACCGCATACCACATATAGTGGAGTAGGTTCTCAGGTTATCTACCGCCTTGCCAATGCCTTCTTCCGCCACCGCCATGCCCACAACCGGCTTGCCCTCCAGCTTGGTCCAGATGGGGCAAGTCCTGTCCATGAAGTTCTTGAGCAGGCCGGAAAGCAATTCGAAGTACACGGGGGTGCCAAGAGCCCAGCCATCTGCCGCAAGCAGCTT
>Ga0315281_10006317_pt1 | contig 16870 bp, 13 predicted proteins | sample YL17G07_0_MG_FD_204540 | JGI IMG/M metagenome (GOLD analysis project Ga0315281, IMG submission 204540) | Sediment microbial communities from Yellowstone Lake, YNP, Wyoming, USA - YL17G07_0 | ecosystem: Environmental > Aquatic > Freshwater > Lake > Sediment | place: USA: Wyoming | collected...
AGGGGATTGATTCGGGCTATTACAGCAATTCGGCGGTAATTCCTCACAATAAGGAAGAACCTTTTTATGAATATGCCATCTTCGCCAGCCCGATACGGGACCAGCAACAACTTGATGCGATGCCGCGGGCTGTCCAGCCGGTCCGTGGCACGCTTTGCCTGATGCAGGAGGAGAACCCCGATGGGCCGGGGATTTACGCAGTCAAGAGCAGGTTCATGATAGTGCGGAAGATGACCCGCAGTATCCATGGGAACCCGGTGTCGCTGCTGTGGGGCGCGCACTTCCCCGTGGGACAGGTGATTGAAGGCCTTAACGTCCTTGACCAACTGGGCCGGGGCGACAAGATTCTCAGCATAACGCGGCCCAAGGACGCCAAGGGCAATTATGAGGCTGTGGCTGTCAGCGCGAAGCGGCTTGAGATGCTCACGAATGGAGAGATAGACAACTTCGCGGATGTGCTGAAGGAAGATGCGGGTGCGGCGACGCCGGAGAAGGCGTCCGGCGATAAAACCGGCGAAAAGCCCGCCGCTCCGGGGAACTAGCCGGAAGACTGTGTTAATCTTTGTTGTGACGTGTTGAAAAAATTGCTGTGCTTGGACGGGGCGCTAGCGGTGCCTTGTGACCCGTAATCCGCTACAACGGGGTCGACTGCAGGCAGAGGTCTAGTCTGCCGTGTTTCAAGATCGGCAAGCGGCGTTGAAGGTTGGGTCCCATACAACAGGGCAGTGTGAACCTGGTCAGAGGAGAGATCCAGCAGCCATAAGCATATGACCTTGTGTGTTGTGGGTTTGCCTGGCCTGAGCCGGCTACCGGTGGAGGACGCGGCAAGACGAATCGAAGTCTGCGCGCACAGCATTTTTAAAAATTCGCCTTTCCTGGGACATGCCAAGAATGGGACCTTCAGAAAATCCGTCGGGTTCGTATCAGGCGCTGGCGCGGCGTTACAGGCCGCGGTTCTTCAGGGACTTCGTGGGCCTTGAGCACGTAACGCGGACGCTGCAGAACGCCATCAAGCAGGGCCGGGTTGCGCACGCGTACCTATTCTGCGGCCCGCGGGGCATCGGCAAGACATCCATGGTACGGGTGTTCGCGATGGCGCTGAACTGCGAGAAAGGCCCGGCGGATGAGCCTTGCGGCGAATGCGATTCCTGCAAACGCATTTACCGGGGCGAGGACATAGACGTTATCGAAATCGACGGCGCATCGCACACCGGGGTTGACAACGTGCGTGAACTGCGCTCGAACGCCATCTACTCGCCCGCGCGCTCGCGCTACAAGATTTACGCGATAGACGAAGTGCACATGCTGAGCAAACCGGCCTTCAATGCGCTTCTCAAGACTCTTGAGGAGCCGCCGGAGCACGTCAAATTCCTGTTCGCAACAACGGAGCCGCAGAAGGTCATCGAGACAATCCAGTCGCGCTGCCAGCGTTTCGATTTTCCGCGCATATCGGCGCATGACATCACTGAGACGCTGAAGCGGATATGCGCCAACGAGAAAATCAAGGCATCCGACAAGATAGTGGGCTACATCTCTCGGAACGTGCGGGGCGGGATGCGCGACGCACTGTCCATCCTGGACCAGGTCATCGCGTATTGCGGGGAGACAATTGATGAGGAGGCGGTGTACCGCATCATGGGCTCGGTGCCGGAGGACACTCTGCGCGATATGGCAGCGGGCATCGCGGAGGCGGACGTGGCGGGCGGCCTTCGGGCGATCGACGCGCTCTTCGGCGCCGGCAAGGACCCCGGCGAAGTTGTGGACGCGCTGTCGAATTACATGCGGGACCTCATGGTCCTGAAGATGTGCGAGGGCGATGCCGGGCTGCTCGTTACTACGGCGGAACCTGGCGAGACGATGCGCGCACAGGCCGCGAAGTTTCCCGCGGACGCGCTGCTTTACATGCTGCAGATTCTCGGCGACACGCGCAACAAGTTGAAGTACGTGGAGAACCAGCAAATACTGCTTGAGGTGGCGATGGTGCGGCTGGCGCGGTGGGCGGAATTCGAGTCGTTCGACGAGATTCTGGCGCGACTCACGTCCGGCGGGGCCAAATCTCCTGAGGAAAGGCGGGGCAAAGCGTCTGACAAGTCGGACCCGTCGGACGAGTCGGACAAGACGGGAGCGCCGGACAAGGCGGAACGTGCGGCCAAGAGCAGCGCTGCGGCGGCGCAGGACCCGCCGATGCAGGAGTTCAGGGGCGAGGAGCCGCCGCGGGTGAGCGACGAGGGGCCGAAGTTCGAATTCGCGCAGACGTCGGCCGCCGAGACGTGGAACAAGGCGCTGAACCAGATGTACAACAGGCGGGGGCTTCTGGCGGCGGCGCTGGGGAACGGGCAACTTATTTCGTTCGAGGGCGAGGAGATAGTGCTTGGTTTTGGGGCGGAGGCGCGGTTTTTCATGGAGCAACTGCAGGATCCCGTGAAGCGGCGCGAGGCGGAGTCGAACCTCGGCGAGATAATGGGCAGGAAGATAACGCTGAGGCTGGAGGAGATAGAGCCGGCGGCGGAAGAGGGTCCGCGGCCCGCACCGGCTGAGAAGCCGGAAGTTAAGCGCGGCCTGCCCCCTATCGTGAAGCGCGCCATCCAGATGTTCGACGGGGAACTGACGGATTAGACACAGGCGATAAATCGCGAATCGGGACATGGCACTTCGCATTGCGCTTTGCCGGCTTATTTCTATAATTGCGGGATGAATAGAGCAGGGCCCACATCGTAATACACGCGTGAGGAGAGACGACATGCCAAAAGGATTCGGCGGACTGGGAAACATGGGGAACCTGGGCGACATAATGAAGCAGGCCCAGAAGATGCAGAAGGACATGGCAAAGATACAGGAGGATCTGAAGAACCGAGTGGTTGAAGGGAAGGCCGGCGGCGGCATGGTGACGGTCAACGTCAACGGCGCGCAGGAACTGCTTGCAGTGAAAATCGACAAGGGCGTCGTGAACCCGGACGACATCGAGATGCTGGAGGACCTCATAGTGGCCGCAGTGCGCGAGGGGATGCGCAAGGCGAAGGAGCTGGCCGACAAGGAAATGGCGAAAATCACCGGAGGTATGAACCTGCCGGGAATGTTTTAGAGGCCATACGAAAGTTATTTCTTGGAGAGAAGCGCCATGAGAGACGGTATGATAATGTTGCGGCATGCCGCAACGGCGGCTGTTCTGATTGCGGTTTGCGCATTCCTGATGACTCCTTCCATGCCGGGGCTGAGCGATTCCTCGGCGGCAGCCCTTGAAGGCACGCCGATAGCGGACGGCCAGGGCAATACGACGGCGGCTATCGGGTGGGACGACATGCCCCAGACGCCCCAATGGGGCTCGGACGAAGCGAAAAACTCCGCGTTCGCAAGGCGCGAAGGCAACCCGACCGACTACTTCAAGGCAGTGCCGGCGCCCGACGGGGGCATATACCTGTTCACGACGGGCTTGTCTGTTTCCGCGTCCACGGCCAACATCTACGCTGAACATTACGACAAGAACCTCCAGTACGTCACATCACCCGAACTCGGCCTGCATCTCCTGGGCTTCCAACCGTACGTCGAGAGCCATAAGGTGCACTTGTTCGACATAATCCGGTCCGGTGAGAACTACTACCTGGCTTTCGTATGCTGGGACAGGCCGCGGGACTCCGTGTACCTGATGAAGTACGACAAGAACCTCAAGCCGCTGTATGGGCCAATTTTCATCGACGCCGGAATGTGCCCGGCGCTTGTGGAGGCGAACGGGAAAATTTACGTCGTCTACCTTCAGAAATACCTGGATCCCGCGGACAAGAAATACAAGCACGGTCTCTTCAACATGACGGTCGTGGAGCAGGTGAACAAGATCGAGGGCGTCGACCGGTATTTTATTCACACCATCAACCGCGATATGCTGCCGGTTGATATCGGGACCGGCGGCAAGTACCCCGCGTTCCCTTCAGTCGTCTATAGCGCGGACCGGAAGGAATTCTGCCTTGTCTATAATTCAATCAGGCAGGAATACATCTGGGGAGAACATTACGCGCAGTTGTTCGATGAGAACTGGAAGAAGAAAGGCAGCGCCGTGTGCATCTCCACGTGGGCGCGCAATCTGGGGAAAAACGAGAAGCCGGAAGCCATTGTGCCGTCCGTCGAGGTGAGCGGCGGGAATTATTTATTCCTGACCGACGGGCATTTTGCAATGAACCTGCCGAATCGTCCACCGACAATAGAGACCGCCTGTGCGCTTAAGTCGGACAAGGATCTCAAATATGTCGCCGGCCGGACGCTTTACTATAAGACGCAGATGCCGAACGGTCAGTTGACGGCATCAAAACTTGGTTCCGGCAAGATTTTCACTTGGGACAACGGTCTTGCGGCCGTGTGCGCGACGTCGTACGGCACCGCGCTTTATAAACTTGACGGAAACCTGGCAGTCAAGTCCGCCCATATTCTGAGCGGCGGAATTCCAAAGAAGACGGACCTGTTTGTCAATGTGGCCGCCATCGAGAAATACCCGCCCAAGGGAATCCTCGGCTGCCAGCAAATGATAAGGGTCCCCGTTGACAATTGCGGCCTGAAGGAGGGCATGACGCCGACGGTCGAGTTGTTCTACAACAATCAGAAGGTCGCCTCCGGCAGCGTCAAGGGGAACGTACCGTTCGGCCGCAGGAAGTATGTCGAACTCACATGGACCGTGCCCGACAATTTGCAGCAGCAGGAGATAGACCTGCAACTGAAACTGGACCCGGCGGGGAAGATAGACGAGTACTCCGAGGCGAACAACGTCATCAACTTCAAGATGCCGGTGTGGGACAAGGGAACCGTGCGCGGGTACCTGTGTAACAGTTCTCTGGGCGTAATCGACTGGTTCCCGCTGCAGGGCGCGAAAATAACCGTCACCGCGCCGGGCTTCACGGCCACGGCGACCGCGGACAAGATTGGTTACTACGAAATCGACCGTGTGCCCTTCGGGACCTACCATATCAAGTTAGAGAAGGACGGGTTCAACGCGCTCGAAGCGGACCGGTCCCTCAGGAAACAGTTCCCCGTCGTCACCTTTCGCGACACGCTGAACAATCACGGGACCATCTCCGTCGAGGTGAAACCGGCCAACGCGGCGGCAAACTGCGAAATCCTCTTCTCGTGCGACAAGTATGAGAATATCGACCCCGAGAAGGTGAACGGCAAGTACGTGGTGGACGTGCCGGTCGGAAAATATAGCGTCAAAATCCAAGCGCCGGGTTTCCTGCCGTACAAGCAGGAAAACATTCAGGTGAACCTGGGCCAGACTACGCCGCTGTCAATAACGCTTGAGGAAGCGACGTCCTCCATCGTCCACGGGACGGTATGCGATGAATACGGCGATCCAGTGCCGAACATCGGCGTCACTTTCACGCAAAGGAACTGGCAGGACGGCGATGCCAATATCCCGCGCTACACCGTGCAGGCGGATGCCAGCGGGAATTTTCAGATTGAGTTGACCGGCTACGAGCGCAAGGTCGTATCCTACGAAGACGCCGACGGCAAGACGAAGACAAGAATAGAGCGCGGCGACAAAATGAAGGGCGCGGTCAACTGGACCGTTACGGCAACCGGCCCGAACAACTTTAAGTACACGGACAGTTTCATCGGGCGCACGGGGTACGATGAATACTGCGAGATTTTCTTCTGCACTCCGGACGCAGCGCCAAAGAAAACGGGCGTTATAAATGCATACGTGACGTGGACCGCGTCCTCCAACTTCCCCGGCTACATGACATATCCTGAACTGAATGCGTATGCGTGGTACGGACTTTTCGCGACCGGCGTAACCGCCGACTACAATCCGAAGAAGAACGAACTCATCACGCTTTACGTGGGCATGCAGGGACTGGCCTACGAGGCACATGCGGTCTCAGGCAAGTTCAGTTCCGTCTCCGAGCCCAAATGCACGGGCTGGAAGAAGTGGGGTATTTATGCATGGCGCGTGGGCACCAGGTTGCTGAAACTGAAGAACACCATGGATGATGAGCCTGACCCCGGCATCGAGGTGCCAACAATTTCCGAAACCTTCTGCGACGTTCTGAAGGAGAACATCGGCAAGACGCTCTTTGTCCCCGGCGTGGACGACCACCTGACTTCTATGCGCGTTGACCTTATTCAGGTCGTCGGGAGAACCGGCGATAACAAGGACAAGGCGCTTTGGGAGAAAAAGGAACAGTGGTTCAGCCATTCCTCGCCGGACGACGACTGTCCCAATACGCACCTGAACGAATATAGATTGCCAAAGGGCTTCTTCCGCAACCAGGTGAAGGTCGTCGTGTATGCGAAAGTCCAGAAACTTCTGCCCGACGGCCACACGCCCGACGGCCTAGTCCCGTTTTACCTGAACCAGTACATAAAGTTGGTCTGGTTCCCGGACAGCAACGAACTTAAGGCGTACTACGAAACGGAGTACAATTATCTGAAGATAACAGGACTGTCGTTCGAATAATGGCGGAGCATCCGGACATCATACAGCGGCTGATAAACGCATTCGAGCGTCTTCCGGGCGTGGGCGCACGCAGCGCGGAGAGGTATGCGTACCACGTGCTTGAGTCGCCGGTGGAAGAGGCGGCGGAATTCGCCAGCGCGCTGCGTGACCTGAAAAGAGATGCAAAAGAGTGCAGGCAGTGCTATAATATTTCCGGCGAGGAAATATGCCGGATATGCCGCGACAGGTCCCGCGACGAGTCGACCATCTGCGTTGTCGAGACATACCAGGATCTCACCGCAATAGAACGGACGGGTGCGTACCGTGGGCTGTACCACGTGCTGCGGGGGCACCTGGCGCCGCTCGAAGGCAAAGGGCCGGAACACCTCACGATACAGAGGCTCCTTGAGCGCGTGAGGCGCGGCAATGTCCGCGAGGTAATTCTGGCGACGAATCCGAACGTGGAGGGAGACAGCACCGCGATGTTCCTCGCGCGGGAACTGGCCAGGTCGAACGTCAAGATCACGCGGATTGCCCGAGGAATCCAGGCGGGCGGCAGCGTGAAACAGTCTGGAAAAAGCATTCTGCTCGATGCACTGGAGGGCCGCACGAAGTTATGAAAATGGAAACCATACTGCGCCAGCGGCTGGAGCAGAGATTAAGACTCGCTCCGCAAATCATCCAATCCATAGAGATACTGCAACTGCCGGCGCTGGATCTCCAGGAACTCATAACGCATGAACTTGAGGAAAACCCGGTACTGGAACTGGAGCAACCTGAGGAAAGCGCGGAGGAAAACGCCGAAGAGGCGATCCCTGAGGCGCCTTCCGACGCCGAGATGGACAGGAAACGCGACCAGCCTGAGTTCGGCGTAGTGGATGCCATGGAAGAGAGCCTGCTGGAAGATACTTACTACCACCCCTCTCCGCGACGCTCCGACGAAGACGGTTACGGCAAGATGGAGGCGATGAAGAACACCGAAAGCCGCCCGCCTTCACTGCAGGATTACCTGTTCGAGCAATTCAATCTCCTTGAACTTCCGCCGGAGACAAGGGAAATCGGCGAGTATATCATTTACAACATCAACGACGAAGGCTACCTGCAGTTCAGCCTTGAAGACATACTGGAGTCGATAGACCTGCCGGTCCTGTTCACCAAGGGCGAAGAAGCGCTGCGCGCGGTCCAGAGCCTTGAGCCGCCGGGCATAGGCGCGCACGACCTGAAGGAATGCCTGCTGCTTCAGATGAAGGAAAACGGCCACGCCACGTCCTTCGAGCGCGAACTCATCGAGAGTCACCTCAAGGACATTGAACTGAACCGCTTCCCGAAAATCGCCAAGGACACGGGGCGGACGATCGAGGAAATCAAGGAGGCGGTGCACTTCATAAGCACGCTGAACCCGCGTCCCGGAAGCCTTTACGCGGGAACGACCGCGCCATACGTGGTGCCGGACGTGGTCGTTACTTTCGTGGACGGCGAATACGAGGTGCGCCTGGAGGACGACTATCTGCCGCGCATCTACATAAACCCGTCGTACCGTGAACTGCTCAAGGAGCAGAAGGGCAACCCGAAGATTTCGGACTTCATCCGGAGGAAGCTCGACTCGGCGCGGTGGCTCATCGACGCCATCGAGCAGCGCCGCAACACGCTGTACAAGATCGCGAGAAAGATCGTCGAGATTCAACACGAGTTTCTGGACAAGGGCATCACGCACCTGAGGCCGCTGAAGATGCAGGAGGTGGCGGAGGAGATAGGCGTGCACAACTCCACTGTGAGCCGTGCGATTTCAAACAAGTACGTGCAGACGCCCCGCGGGATTTTCCCGCTGAAGTTCTTCTTCACCGGGGGCACTATGGGTGACGACGGGAACGTGGAGTCGCGCATGAGCGTCAAGCAGCGCGTGCAGGACATAGTGGACAAGGAAGACAAATCCAACCCGCTGAGCGACGACGAGATAGCGGATCAACTGAAGGCCGCCGGCTTCAACGTCGCTCGCCGCACGATCACGAAATACCGGCGGATGATGCGCATCGCGTCATCACGCCGCCGCAAGCAGTACTGAGCGCGGAATACAAAACGGCTTAAACCCTTTTCATCAAATCCAATGCTGGAAAAACAATCGCGCCTTGCCGAAAAGGAGAGCAACAATTGACTAAACGTCAAAGGCGACTGCTGGTTGTCGCGGGGCTGGTGGTTAGCCTGGCGGTCTTTACATACTTCGTCGGATGCTCCAATTCGCCCACAATCACGCGGCTTGACGTAACGCTGAAAGACCTGCCGGCGACGATGAACGGCATCAAGATTGTGCAACTGTCGGACCTGCATTTCAAACCGCCTTATGAACTTTACGACAAGGTTGCTTCCCTCGTGAACGCGGAAAACGCGGACATCATCGTCATCACAGGCGACTTTATCGAGACTACAGCGGAAGAGGGGAAATGCGTGGAGTTCCTCGGCGCACTCAAGGCGAAGCATGGAAAATACGCTGTCCTGGGAAACTGGGAGCACTGGTCAGGGGTGAACCGGGCGGAATTCCAGAATGCGGCCACGCAGGCGGGGTTCACGTTTCTTGTGAACGGCAGCGCCGCCGTGGATTTGCCGGGCGGCAAGTTGTGGCTGGCCGGCGTTGACGATCCGTTCACGCATCACGACCACCTGGACAAGGCGCTGGAGGGCGTGCCGCAAGGCAAGCCGACCATCCTGCTGGCGCACGCGCCGAACATCATGGATGCGGCAAAAGCAAAAGAGATGAGCCTTGTGCTCGCCGGCCACACGCACGGGGGCCAAGTGCGCCTGCCCCTTATCGGGCCGCTCTACACTCCTGAGCGTGAGATGCGCAAATACGACCGAGGCATGTTTCGCGAGGGCGAGACGCGGATGTACGTGAATTCCGGCATCGGCGTGAGCACCGTGAACTATCGTTTTTTCTGCAGGCCGGAGATAACGGTCATAACTCTGCGGGGCAAGTGAGAGCCTGTCAGGGCTGGCTGGGCCACGTGCGCCGGAAGTGCGGCTGGGCCTGGTTCATCTTGAAAACGTAGCCGAGCGTGCGGTAGATGAGTTTTGCGGAGGTGAATTCGGTGACGCGATTGTCCGGGAGCGGCATGACCTCGTTGACATCGAAGCCCACGATTCGCCGCGCCTCGGCGACCCGCCTGAGAAGTCCGGTAACCTGATTCCAGTTGAGGCCGCCGGGCTCCGGCGTGCCGGTTCCGGGAATGTACGCGGGATCAAAGACGTCGATGTCGATGGTGACGTACACGTTCTGGTTCAGGGTGTCAACTATTCGTTCAATCCACTCCGGCATCGTGCGGAGTTTGTGGGCGAAGAAAGTCCTGACGTCAGCCGTGTTGATCTTGGATACTTCCTCCTCCGAAACGCTGCGAATACCGACCTGGGTGACGGGGCAGACCTCCAGGGCGCGAGCCATTACGCAGGCGTGGCTGTATCGCGAGCCGTCGTAGGAATCGCGCAAATCCGAGTGCGCGTCCAGTTGCAGCACGGTGAGTTCCCCGAACTCCTGCGCGTGCGCGCGCACAAGCCCGACCGCGATTGAATGCTCGCCGCCGATGCCGACCACGAATTTGCGCTTGCGGATGAGTTCGGAGCAGGCCCGCTGAATCTCAGCGTGCACGGCTCTTTCCGATTCATGTATCTTCACCGGCTCGCAGGTGAAAATTCCAATGGCTGACGTGTTGCACCACAATTCTTCGTCGAACAACTCCATGTTCTGCGACGCTTCGATTACGGCGCGAGGGCCCTTGGCGGTGCCCTTGCAGTACGTGGTGGTGCCTTCGTACGGAATGGGTAGCACCGCGACGCGGGCGCTGTCGAATGCGCTGTTCTCAGGCGGAAGGCCGCCGAAGTTGTCTGGAACCTGTACTGTCATGGAATGTTGTATCTTGCTGAATAAAAGGGGTCTGACCCTATTCTACGAGCTTGGCCGCTGTGCGTCCTTCGCTCCGTAAATAGGGTCAGACCCTTTGCCCTATTTCGCCTTCGCGTTCTGCCTCAGCGGCGGAAGCGGCCTGCCGCTTTTCATCGGGTTTGGAATTTCCGGAGTCGGCAAATCAAATTTCGGAATTCTCTTCCGCAGTTTGGCGGAGTCCGTGTCGGCAAGCGCCTGCGCGAGAAGCGGCAGCGCGATGGTGGCGTCGCAGTGGACCGTCTGCATCCGCGCGCCGGGCTGAATCTTGCCCCAACTCACGGCCTCCTCGAACGTGCAGCCGCTCAAGCCGCCCCAGTACGGCATGTCCTGCGTAATCTGCAATGCGTATCGGTGGCCCCGCATGTTCTTCCCGCGTGCCTCGGGGAGGGCCGGACCGGTAACTTCGGTCTGCTGGATGAAGTTTTTGGGCGTGCCACCGCCGATGTAAATCACCGCGGTGCATTTTGAGTTCACCGCCAGTTCCGCGCTTTCGCGCACGTCGCGCATGATGTCGAAGATTATCTTGTTGCCTCCGCCCTTTTCAACGTCAGTCACCATGCCGATGGCGATTGAGGAATCCGCCAGGGCCGGGCAATAGACCGGCACGCCGTGCTCCGCGGCGGCAACCAAAATGCCCTTCTCCTTTGAGACGGCGGCGAAATGCCTGCCTGCGATGTTGAGGAACTGGCGCGTGGAGAGAATATGCCTGCCGAGTTTCTGCGCCCAATGGCCTATGTTGCCGTCGAGGACGCGGAACTCGTTTTCGTCAGCGAAGGTGTCGTAGATGCGATCGACCATTTTTTCGCGCAGGGCCTCGTCGTCAACCTCGGCGCTGCCTTTGTAATGTTTGCGGCCGAGGGTCTCGTGCAGGTCGTGGAAGAGGTTTGCGCCCGTGGAGACGAGGACGTCAATGTAGCGGTGCTCAATGAGCCAGACGATGATGCGGCGCATCCCCGCGGGCACCATCGCCCCGGCGAGACCGAAGAATATTGTGGCGTTATCGCGAAGCGCGGCCTGCCATACTTCGAGCGCCCTTCCGAGGCAGCGGCCCTGGAAGGAGATGTCGGCCATCGCCTTGAGCGTATCGCCGACGGTTCTGCCTTTCTTCACCTCGAAGGGGATAACTGGTTCACGAAGAAACGGGTTGTGCGGCATTCGCCCCTCCAATCGATACTTGCGCGGTCCAGCCCGCGACCTCGCGCGAGCGTCTCTAACAACGCACTCAGTCAAGGCAGAAGCACAGCGGCTGCGACAACCGTGGTCCAGTAGCCGTTCTTCTGGCCGTAGGCGGACTGGGTGACGTTGCGGGTGTTGACTATCTTGCCGCTGATCTTCCAGATTTCGCGCTTTTCGTCCCAACTGGCGTCTGGGTCGAAACGCACGCCCAGAATCGTGGCGAGCATGGACGCGGCAAGGTCCTCAGCGTAGTCTCCAGCGGCGCGCTCGGTCTGCCCGAACGTATGGTGCTCGGAGAGGTAGCCGTAGAACTCCGGCTCTCGCGGGATGGCCAGGCCGACCGATGCGGCGATAAGCCTGCGCGCCTCGTCGGTCTCGTTGCGGCTCATCACGACGTAGGTAATCTGCCCGCTGCCCAGTTCCTTCAGCCCTTTGTCCTTGGTGACGACCTTGCAGTGCGGCGGGTAGATTGACGACACCGTCACGAGGTTGAAGCGCGCGATGCCGGCGTTGCGGAGAGCCTCCTCGAAACTGCTGAGTTTCTCCTTGTGAAAGCCGACGCCCTTTGTCAGAAAGATTCGTTGTGGTATGAACATCCTTGCTCCTTAGTTCCCTGGAGTGAGAATGGTTACCCTTTGTCAGCCGCGACCCGTCGCGGCCGAAAAAACAAAATACGAAAACTGCGGCAAACCTCAAAGTCCGTTAAAGGGAGTTATAATAAGATGACACCCGCTCTTATGCAACAAAAAATCTCTCCGCCGCCGAAGAAAGTCGAAATTGTGAAATTAAGAGTGCCTAACATAATGAGTGTGCCGGGGGTCAGACCCTCCCCGGCGTCCCGGAAACCGGTACGCCTCCTTAGCGTCTGACCCCCTCGCGCGGCATTTTGTTAGACGCTCTAAGAGTGCCGCGCCGAAAATCCGGTTTCGGTTGAGATGACGCCGGGATAAAGGATATAATAGGAGCAGACATTCCCAGAGAACGTATTTGTTATGCATTAGCATGAACCAATCCGGTCAAAGAATACAACAAACACGCCGCGCGCCGCGCCGCCTGAGGCTGGGGCTGATTCTCACGGCGGCGGCTCTCATCGCGCTGGCCGCGTTTCTTCTTCACAGGCCGCTGACGCCGCAAGACGTTGAGGCATGGAACCCGCTGGTGGCGGGCTACACGGTGGTGCAGTTTTTCCCCGCGGCGGTATTCATACTTTGCGCGGCGACGCTTGCCTTAATCAGCCTCTCCCGGTCGCGCGATGCGATGAGACGCAGGCTGCGGAAATTCCTTACGGCGTCAATCAGTTCCGCGGTCTGCCTGGTGCTGCTCGATATCATCCTTTCGATTTTCCCCCGACTGCAGTCGGCTTTCATTGACAGTTCGCTTTTCCTTCCCGGCAGCGACCTGCAGGTTCAGGACAAGGAACTTGGTTACAGGCTGAAACCTCATATCAACAGGGGCGGACGCTTCGATCCGTCGCGCGCGGGCAATCTCATCGCCGAGGGGCAGGTGGTAAATCCCGAAGCCACCGGCGAGGAGTCAACGGATGTTGAGCTCCGAACAGATGACGCGGGCTTCTGCAACGACGCCGCGCCTGCACAATGCGATATCGTGGCGACCGGCGATTCGTACGTGGCGCAGTCGCCGGTGCCGCGCGAGGATTACTGGCCAGTCATCGCGGCCAGGCAACTGAGCATGAGCCTTTACAACCTCGGCGTCGGCGGCTACGGTCCTCAGCAGGAACTCGGCGTGCTCAAGAGGTACGGTCTGCCCAAGAACCCCAAATACGTCCTGTGGGGATTCTTCGAGGGCAACGACATCCGGGACGCCGTGAACTTTTGGGAATATGAGAAGTCCGGCGTGAGTTGGCTGGAGTTCAACGGCGTCAGCAAAATGAAATTTCCATACACCCGGCCGACGGTGCGCCTGATGATGTTCCTCGTGAAGGCGCTGGGCATGACGCCGTCGGGGCCGAAGAGCACATCCGTGCCGTACCCGGCGCCGCTGGGACTGAAGGCGGGCGGGGTCGAGCGGCCGGTTTCCTTTGAGCGTGGCGCATTTCGGACGCTGACTCTTTCCCGCGGGCAATTAATGGACTCCGCGGGATGGACGGAGACCACAAAGGCACTGCGCGAGGCGCGGGAATCGTGCCTGGCCAAAGGAGCAAAACTGATCGTCGTTTTTCTCCCCGACAAGTTCAGCGTCTTCGCCGACGAGGCGCTTGCGCGATTCGAAAGGGACAAGGAGGAAATATTCGCCTTCGTGAAACCCGCGCTGAGCGAGACTATTCTGAGAGACGCGAGCGGCGGCAAAATCAGCGCGGAGAAATTCGTCGAGATATTGAGGGAGAACCACGCGGCGCAACTTGAGGCGCTGAAGGATTTCTGCGCGAAGGAAGGCATCGAGTTCCTTGACACCACGCCCGCTCTGCGCGAAAGCCTGAAGGCCGGCAAGTGGCCCTACTATTCGTACGACACGCACGTCAACATCACGGGGGAGAACGTCATCGCGGCGACCGTCGCATCGTTCATAAAATCACCAGCGCCGCCTCAGGTCCCCTGATCCCCGCTCTTCCAGGCGATTCTCAATTCCTGAAGCATCTCCCTGACCGTTTTCTTGAGAACAGGATGATAGGCTTCCGGAGCGATTTCGCCCAGCGGCTCAAGCGCGAACTCCCGGTTGTGCATGAGCGGATGCGGGATTTTCAGCGTCTCCTCGTCCATCACGATATTGTCGTACAGGAGGATATCGAGGTCGATGACGCGCGGGCCCCAGCGTGTGGTTTCAACGCGACCGAGCGCTTTTTCTATCGCCTTGAGGCGGTCGAGCAGTTCCCTCGGCGCGAGGTCCGTCGTAATCTTTACGGCGGCGTTGAGGAAATCCGGCTGGTCTTTCGACCCGACCGGCGCCGTCAGATAATTGCTGGATTGCTCGACCACGAGAGTCGAGGGGAGCAAACGCATTTTGTCAATGGCCAGGGCGATATTCTGGTACTTGTCGCCGATATTGCTGCCAAGCCCGATGTATACTGTGTGATCGTGCATTTCAGTTCCTGCTCATCATGGAAGGTTTACGGATTCTGGAAGCGTCGTCGTAAGATTTCGGCCGTCTGAAAATGCCGACGAGGGGCCCCCAGAGGGCGTATGCAACGAAGCCCAAGGCCAGCGCAAATTCATAGACACCCAGCGCGATAACAGCGACGAGGGCGCCCGCGAACAATGCAAGGTACTGGAACGCGTGCTCGCCCAGCAGGACCTTGTTGACGAAGTGGACATAGCGGACGCGACTCACCATCATGAGCGCCAGGAACGGCCCCGCAACGATCATGCTGTAAAACATGAAATCCTTCAGCGACGGTTCAAGGATGTAGAGGAGCGCCAATGACGCGAGAAGGCCGGCAGCCGGTGGCGTGGGCAATCCCTCGAAGTACTGGTGGGATTCGGCGTCGGGGGAATTTTCCGCGTTGAACCGCGCGAGCCGCAAGATGGCGCCCAGGCAGTACATGCCCGCCACGAGCCATGTTATCTTTGACCATGGCTCCCAGTTGACGCCGGGGAAGATCTTGAAATCCAATTTAATGATCGCCTTCACGATGAGCGCGGGCGCGATGCCGAAGGACACGATGTCCGCCAGAGAGTCCAGATAGCCGCCGAATTCGCTGGCGCCTTTGACCAGCCGTGCCACAGCGCCGTCGAGCGCATCGCAGATCATCGCGCCGAAAATGCAATAGATCGCGATTTTCAGTTTTTCGTGGGACAGGGCGGTATCGTTGGGCAGGGCATACGCGGCGTCCACGACGGTCGCCACGGCCGTGAAGCCCAGCGCGGCGTTCCCCAAAGTCAGGAGTGCGGGAAGGATGGTTACCTTCTTCATGTAAACTCTCCAAGGACACTTGAACCGGCCTTTACCTTATCGCCTGTTTTGACACGGACGTTGAAGCCGAGCGCTTTCGAGATGAACAGTTCGGTCCGCGACCCGAATTTTATCATCCCGATTGTCCGCCCCTTCTCAAGATTATCTCCGACGCGGCAATCGCAGACGATCCGCCGCGCGATGACGCCGGAAATCTGCTTCACGAGGGCCTTGCCGCCGCGGCCGCCAATCTGAATCCCAACGGCGTTACTCTCATTTTCAGCGGAGGAATTCCTGTCTCTTGCGTCGAGGAATTTTCCGGGGGTGTACTTAATATATTCCACCTTGCCACCGACCGGCGCACGGTTGAGATGCACGTTGAAGACGGACAGGAAAATCCCAATCTTCGCGGCCTTCCCTTTTATGTACGTGTCCTCCTGAACGTCGGCTATCTCGGTGACTGTTCCATCGGCAGGCGAGACCACGAGGTTCGCGCCCTGTGGAATCCGCCTTTCAGGATCTCTAAAGAACGAAAGGACCCAGAGAAAGACAGCGGCCGGCACCAGTATCACCGCGCGCCCCCAGCCGGGGACAAGGAGCAAGATGATTACCGCGACGGCAAGGCACCCCACGCCGCTCAACAGTATCTCTCGCAGTCCGTATTTCGTTATTCTCACTGACCCCTCCCCGATTCGTGATGCACCAGTTTATCACCCGGCGCAAATTCTGGCAACGGCAAACCGATGTGCGGTCGTGGGTATCTGGGGTCAGAGCCTCCCGAAGTCACTGATCGGTGACAGGCACAATCTACGAGCTGGGCGCGCTTCACGCGCCTGCGCTCCGTAATTGAGCCTGTCACCTTCACTTCTCCTTGGCGTCTGACCCCGTTAACCACCCACAATTTTGGCACGCACGCGGGGCAGTATAACATATTATTCATGTGGCTTCAAGTGTAGAGGGGGCGCGGGTCGGGCGGCGGTGCACTTCAGTTTCGAAGCGCCGGGGGTCAGCCCCCCTGCCGGCGGACCGCCGCGGTTCAGCCTCTGTCTGCCCGCAAGCGGTTTCATGGCGCCGCGGCCTTGACGACCAAGTCTCTTGGTTTGGACCTTCCCAATATGAAAGGAAAATAGGTGTTGATAATGTAGATTGCCGGCACAAGAAGGAACAAACAAGCGATAGTGAAGAAGATTCCCCATGCGAGCGAAGTCTCCAGATTTTGCGCGGGGTACTTCAGGACAATTCTCATGAAACCCTTTATCACGCCGATGAACATGACATGCAGCGCGAATATAGCAAACGAGTTCTTGCCCAAATATATGAAGGGTGTAAACCACTGAGTGAGCCGCGCGATGAGGATATAGCCGAATGCCCCGGCAAATGCGGAAATATAGTAGAGGAAGTAATTGCTGTAACTATTCGAGCGAATGGTCACAGGGCCGTTCGTAAAAGAGGCGACAATGTTGATTGCCAAGAGGATGGGAATGGGGAGCAGCCACCATAAA
>Ga0315281_10006318_pt1 | contig 16869 bp, 12 predicted proteins | sample YL17G07_0_MG_FD_204540 | JGI IMG/M metagenome (GOLD analysis project Ga0315281, IMG submission 204540) | Sediment microbial communities from Yellowstone Lake, YNP, Wyoming, USA - YL17G07_0 | ecosystem: Environmental > Aquatic > Freshwater > Lake > Sediment | place: USA: Wyoming | collected...
CGCCCACACAGTTCCCTCGGCAACCTGACCCCCGAGGAGTACGCCAAGCAAGACCGGGTCAGACAACCAGAACGGCGGAACCCGAACCTACGGGTGGCATGAGGAATGGGGGAAGGTCAATTAACTGTGCAATATAACGCATTAATCGCCGAGCCAAAGTAAAACAAAGCGGCGCTTTGGTGAGTCTGCGTTGAAGTGGTTACAGTCGTTTGAGGAGTTCCTTTTTCTTCGCTTCGAATTCTTCTTCGGTTATAACCCCGCGATCGCGAAGGCCCTTGAGCCGCTCCAAACTGTTCAGTACATCTTCTTTGGCGGCGCCAGATGTTGCGGGGGGTGTGCTTTTTTCTAATTCACCCTCACCCAAGCGCCACTTTGCATTTGTGTAATCAATACGCTCGACGCTTGTAACCGCTACGCCCTTGCCAGTTGCATTAGCAGACTCCACGACTCTCTCGAACAACTCGACGTTCTTTGCCCTTCCCTGGACAAATGATGAACCGCTCCCGGACACCTCGAAGTAGTAGCCCCGAATCTTGTTGCCAAGAGCGTCTGTGCCTTGTGCCGCATACACGAGAATTTGTTGACTGTATGTGTCTAGGGCAAACCGGAAGTAGGTGCTGTACCCGCGAACAGGGCCATCAATTATTTCGATCTTGCGGCCCGGAAGTGTTGTAGCCACGGAGCCGTGTGCGAGTTGGAAAGCCTGTTCTTCCGGGACTGCATAGATGATTTGTGTTGGGGACCCTTCGGGTTGAAGCGTAGAAAAGTGCGTCGAACAACCAGCCGACAACGCAAACAGAATAAGCAAAACGGCAGATCTAGTCATGGGGTTCCTTTTTTGACGTATAACGCTCGCTAACCGACAGTAAAAAGTGGCGCGACGAAGAAGCGACGCTTTTTACTGTCTGACTCCAAAGAATAGTTAGCTGCTCGGTGATTGTGATTCATCATACATTGGCATTGGGTTCACACCAGTTGCACAGGCAAGGAGCTTGACGATGGCTGGAACATGTTTTCCGAGGTGGTCGCGCAAGAGCTTCGCATCGGTTGCTGAGCCAACGTGACCGAGCAAACTTATTAAGGAGGATATGTCGTCAAGGGTTAAGCGGATGAAATAGTCGTGTTGAGTGACGCCGTCAGTAGAAGGCACATTCCGAGGGCGAATAATTAAATGTTTTGTTCTTGAGTCCCAATTGACGTTGTCCTGCCAACTATATTTGTTACCAGTTTTGAATGACAGGCCAGAAACAATTGTGGTTGTTCCGCGGTCCCGCCATGCTCCTTTACGAAGGATGTCCATATGGGTAGCTCCCGATCTTTGTTGCGAATTGACATTGCCCTACTGGTGCTGAACTAAGTAGCTAATTTGTAATAGGCGGATTCACCGGTCCGCCTATGCAGGATGAGTAATGTCTAATCTACTCAAACATTCCTTTACCGGAAATACCGGGACAGATTTATTTTCCAGTAAATCAAATCTGTCCAGATTTTCGCCTCAGACGAAGCAGCACCTAGCTATTCCTGCTATACCTATTTGCGTGTCACAGTTATTGGTCCAATGGTATCCTCAGGACCCAAATGAATCCGCTCGGGTGTGACCGGTGATCGGGCGATCAACTTAGCAGCCAATTCGGCCATCCGATTGACTGTCGCATGCAAATATTCAAGCGCGTCAGGTTGCTCATTCCGATTTGGCCTGTGTCCCACTGATGCCATAGCCCAATCTGTGAAACTGGCGAAGGGAAAGCCGTGCGGCCGCGTGCGTACTAGCTCAAGAGCATTGGCAGGAAGTGGATGGTAGAGAATTGGAAGACGCCCATCCCCTTTGATGGGGATATACGTTTGCACAGTGAAGCTGCGTACCGCCACTTGCTCCATCGGGGCCACATGGGTGAACAGGTTTCGATAGGCCGAAAGAACGGCAAGCCAACCTGGCTCCGCAGCCTCCTCAGCGGTACTCTGAATAATTTCGGAGCACAGCGGATCTTCGACAGGTTTCGTGACCAAATGCTTACGCAAGCTTGCCATTCTCCTAATCGGTCCCCCATCCTTCCCTTGAACGCGAAATACGAAACGCGCCATGAACTCGGCAAGATAATCCCGCAAAACAGCAAGCTCATAAAATAGCGCATGAACGCAATGTATTACGGGTCCGGTGTTTAGATCGTCGAATCGCTTGTAGTCTTCCAGTTCGTTCTGCACCACTAGGGAACGAAGCTGGTTCGTATAAGCTCTACAGAGTTCCAATAGGCGGTGCTCCACAGCTTGCATCTCAAATGCGATCCGGGCAGCACCGTCGGCAACATCCATTTGGTCGGCGCGCATGGAAGCAGTAGCCACCTGACGCCACTTATCCCACGTATCATGTGCTAACCATCCCCGCCCCGTCATGAACACACGAAACTCTGCTGGGCGTAGACCCTGCATTTCCTCGACGTCCTGGTAAAACTCACAACCTACAACGAGCACACCAAGCTGGGTCAGAGTCGTAAACAATTGACCAAACGCTGGATTATTAAATTCGGTGAGTACAGGGCCGCCTAAGCCGGCGGACAACACAGTCTTAGAGCCTGTGTTGTCCAAGGCGCTAAGACCTCCACCGAGATAACAGAGCCGGGAAACGACCGGAGTGTCTGGTGGGGCTGCACCGTTGGCGTTGGATTCGGACACGCTTGGTGACATCCAGTAATTTATACCTGTTGTTAAGGCTCGTCGCCACTCTCATCCACTACCCCACTGCGTATTCAGCGGAATATGGCCGACGATTTCACGTTGAGCGTGACCGGGGCAGAGGTATCGCCATGCGTTTTGTATAGTAGACACCCCTGAACGTCTGGTATGGGTCGTTTTCAGACTTTGGAGCACAACTGCATGAATGCAGTATGGGTGAGGCAGACCGCGCCCTGAACGAGCCATCTAGTAAGCCGTGAGCCGCGTGACCCAGCGGACATTGCGCCGGATCAGCACGCGCCGCAGTTCATCAATGATCAGCATGGCCACGGCAAACGGCAGGCCCAGCAGCATCTGTGACAGCGACAGGCTGGCGGTGCCGAAGAACGGATGCAGCGCGTCAATCTGGATGATGCCGTAGGCGAGCAGCAGTTCGATCGCGATGCCCCACAGCAACAGGCGATTGGAGAATAGACCCTGTTGCCACAGCGACTGGCGGCTGGTCTTGCTGAGCAGGCCGTTCGCCACCTGGCAGAGAATCACGGCGGCAAAAAAGGCGGCGATCGCCTGATGGTAGAGCAGGCTGTCGGGCGCGAGCGCTTGTCCCCACGTCCAGCCACCGGCGTACAGCACATGAAAGTAGGCGTAGAAGCCGGCGGCCGATTCGATCATGCCGAGCAGGCCATAGGACAGGAACAGCAGCCGGGCATTAAGCAGGTGGGCATGGCGCGAGCGCGGCGGGCGCTGCATGACGTCGGCCTCGGGGCGTTCCGAGCCTAGCGCTATCGCCGGCAGCATATCGGTGCCGAGATCGATCGAGAGAATCAGGATGACCGTCAGCGGCAACGGCAGACCGAGCAGGATGAATGCCAGAAACGGGGTGAGCTCCGGCACGTTGCTGGTGAGGATATAGACGATCGACTTCTTGAGATTGTCGAAGATCGCGCGTCCCTCCCGGATCGCCGGCGCGAGCGTGGCGAAGTTATCGTCCATCAACACCATGTCCGCGGCCTCGCGCGCCACATCCGTGCCGCTGCGCCCCATGGCGACGCCGATGTCGGCCTGCTTCAGCGCCGGCGCGTCGTTCACGCCGTCGCCGGTCATGGCCACGACCTCGTTACGGCGCTGCAAGGCCTGAACAATGCGCAGCTTCTGATCCGGCGTGATGCGCGCAAAAATGATCTCGCGGCCTTCCAGTTCCCAGTCGAGCTGCGCATCGCTCAGGGTACGCAGCTGATCGCCGGTGACGACGCCGGGCGTGGCGGTGGTGATGATCCCGACCTGGCGCCCGATGGCCTCGGCGGTGATCTGGTAATCGCCGGTGACCATGATGACGCGGATGCCGGCCGCGCGAATCGCCGTAACGGCCTGCGGCACCTCGGGACGCGGCGGATCGAGCAGGCTGATGAGTCCGGCGAAGATGTATCCTTGTTGCGGCACGTCGTCTTCGCCCCAGGACCCGTGCGGCGGCGTGACCTCACGATAAGCCAGCAACAGCACACGCTCGGCGCGCCGCGCGAATTCCACATAGGCATTGAGGTAGGCGGTTTTGTGCGCGGCGGTCAGCGCCTGCGGCCGGCCATTGATCAGGATGCGGTCGCAATGATCGAACACGACATCCGGCGCACCCTTCAGGCAGGCAATCGGCTGGTCGCCAACCTGGTTGATCGTGATCATGCGTTTGGTCTTCGAACTGAACGGCTGTTCGAACAGCCGTGGACAGGCCGCCTGATAGGCCGGCACGTCGAGGGTGCGTTGCGCATATACCAGCAGCGCTCCCTCGGTCGGATCGCCGCTATAGTCGGCGGGGTTACCGGCGCGCAGGCGGGCGTTGTTGCAGAGCGTGGCCACCATCAGCAGCTTCTCCAGCTCGGCGCGTTCCTGTTGGGCGTCGACCTCGCTGTGCACACACTCGTTCAGGAATAGGCGCGTCACACGCATGCGGTTCTGGGTGAGCGTGCCGGTCTTGTCGGTGCAGATGACGGTGGTGCAGCCGAGGGTCTCGACCGCCTCCAGGTTTCTGACCAGCGCATTGCGACCGGCCATGTGACGGGCGGCGATCGCCAGACACAAGGTGACGGTCGCGAGCAGGCCCTCCGGCACATTGGCGACGATAATGCCGATGGCGAAAATCAGCTTGCTCCAGAACGGGCTCTCCAGCCACAGGAGTTCAACGACCAGCACCGCCACGCCCATGGCAATGGCCAGCGCCGCGATGATATGGCTGAAGCGGCGCAGCTCTTTGCGTATCGGCGTTTCCTGTGCGACCACGCTTTGGGTGAGCGCGGCGGTGCGCCCGATCTGGGTGTGCATGCCGGTGGCGAAGACCACCGCCTTGCCGCGTCCGGCCTCGACACTGGTGCCGGAAAAAACCACGTTGCGACTGTCCAGCAGACGTGCATCGGTGGGATGGGTGGTGCGCAATTGCGGCTCGGACTCGCCGGTGAGCGAGGCGTTATTGGCCTTGAGCCCGAAGACCTCGAACAGGCGTGCATCCGCGGGCACGCGGTCGCCTTCCTGAAGAAGCACGACGTCGCCGCGCACCAGTTGCGCGGCCGGGATCGTTGCGATGCCGGCCGCGCGCAGGACCCGGGCCATGGCCGGCAGCATGCTGTGAAAACCGGCCATGATTTTTTCCGCCTTGTATTCCTGGTAGTAGCTGAATGCGCCATTCAACACGACCACCGCCACCAGCGCGCTGCCTATATAAAGGTAACCCTGGCCCGGCAGCAGCCATTCCGCCAGAAACGACAGGGCTGCGCTGGCCCACAGCAGGAGCGCGAACAGTTTGGTGAGGTGTTGCAGAAAGCGCAGGATCTCCGGCGTGCGCCGGCGCCGCACCAGGGCGTTGGGGCCGTCGCGCTCCAGGCGCTGCGCGCACTCGCGCTCGCTCAGGCCGCGCACCGGATCGGCATGCAGGCGCTGGTAAAAGGCGGGCAGCGATAGCTGGTGCATGCTTCACCCCGAAGTGGCGGCCGCCTGGTAGCGAGGCGCGCCGATCACAGTATACCTCCGGCAACGGCCGGGATAAGTCCCGTAGGGTGGGCAAACAGTACTTTGCCCACGCGAGTTCCGGGGCAAGACGCGTGGGCACAAACAACGTGCCCACCCTACAGCCTGCGCAAGCCATCACCATAACGCTCTGGAAGAAACGCAGAGGTGCACTGGATGATTGCGCTTGCACCACGGCGACGGGAGCGGCAAGATCGTGGAAAAAACCGGACTGCACTCCGCCATGGCTGAACCCACGTCCCGCCCCGCCGTCTCGCCCGGCTTCACGCTGCTGGTGTCGCTGTCCACACTGCTGGTGTTCGTGGTGGTGGTGCTGAGCGCCTATATCCGTCTCGGTGATGCCGGCCTGGGCTGCGCCGACTGGCCGGCGTGTTTCGGCCAGATTGGCGTGCACGACAACCGCTCGCTGGCCGAGGGCGGCCCGCTGCTGCCACCGAGCGCGGCGCGCACCTTTCATCGCGTGGCTGCCACGCTGTTCGGCTTCTTTGTGTTGGGCATCGCCTTCCTCGCCATCCGCAATCGCAAGCGCGGCGGTCCGGGAATCACGCTGCCGCTCATCGTGCTCGGGCTCACCGTGTTTCTGTCGGTGCTCGGCGTGGTCACGCCTTCGCCGCTCATTCCGCTCGTCACCACCGGCAACGTGCTCGGCGGCATGGCGATGCTGGCGCTGCTGTGGTGGATCGGTCTGCGCATCCAGCCGCGAGCCACGGAAGACAATGCGGCGGCACAACGCCTCCAGCCGTGGGCACGGCTCGCGCTCGTGGTCGTGGCCGCGCAGATCGCGCTCGGCGCCTGGACCAGCGGCAGTTTTGCCGGCCCGAGTTGCGCGCAGCTCAGTAGTTGCGCAGATGCAAACTTCTCGGCGCAAAATCTGGCGCACGGCTTCGAGCCGGCCCGGCGTCTGGAGCGCGATACCCAGGGCAAGGTCATCACCGACGCCAGCACCCCGGTCGTGCACATGACGCACCGCAGCGGCGCGCTGCTCGCGCTCCTGTATCTTGGTTGGCTCGGCTTTCGTGCACGCAGCACCGGTGGACGCCTGCGCGCGAGCGGCAACATCTTGCTGGCGATGCTCGCGTTGCAGGTCGTGCTCGGACTCGCTGGCATCGCGGCCGGATTGCCGCTGCTGCTGGTCACGGCGCACAACGCGGGCGCGGCGCTGCTGCTGCTGGCGGTCGTCAACCTCAATCATCGTTTAACGCCCACCATACAGAAAAAGTAGGGTGCGTTCCACGCACCGCGCTTGGTGCGTGGAACGCACCCTACATGTGAGAATTTGTCGTCAATCTCAACCAAAATACATTGCACCAATAACGGCGCCTGGAAAACTAACCACAATAGAGATGACATGAACGCCACTGCCTCCGAGAATTCCCGCCGCGCTATCGCCATCTGGCTGCTCGTGGTGTGTACGCTGATCTTTATTATGGTGGTGCTGGGCGGCGTGACGCGCCTGACGCGCTCCGGGCTGTCGATCGTCGAATGGCAGCCGCTCCTGGGCGCGATTCCGCCGCTCACCGAGGCACAGTGGCTCACGCTGTTTGAAAAATACAAACTCACGCCCGAGTATCAGAAGGTGAATGCCGGCATGGAGCTGGCCGGTTTCCAGAACATCTTCTGGCTGGAATATTTTCATCGCCTGCTGGGACGCCTGATCGGGCTGGCGTACCTGCTGCCGTTTGTTTATTTTCTGGTGCGCCAGCAAATCGAACGCACGCTCGCGCCGAAGCTGTGGCTGCTGTTCGCGCTCGGCGCCGCGCAGGGGTTGCTCGGCTGGCTGATGGTGGCGAGCGGACTGGTGGATATACCGCGTGTCAGCCCTTATCGCCTCACCGCCCACCTCGGGCTCGCCATTCTGATCTACGCCGCCGCACTGTGGGTCGCGCTCGGACTGCTCTACCCAAAGCCGCAGGCCGTGGATTCTGTTGCGCCGTTACGACGCTTCGGACACGCCGTCACCGCCCTGGTGTTCTTCATGATACTGACCGGCGGTTTCGTGGCCGGCACGCACGCCGGTTTCGCGTTCAACGACTGGCCGTACATGCACGGCCGGCTGGTGCCGGAAGGCCTGGTCGCGCTCGATCCGTGGTGGGTGAATCTGTTCGAGAACATCGCCACCGTGCAGTTCAATCACCGGCTCGTGGCCTATCTGCTGTGCCTGGTAATTCCGGTTTACTGGTTCGTGGCGCGTCGGCATCGTCTGGAGTCGCATACGCATTCGCTGTTGCACCTGCTGCTGGCCATGCTGGCGGTGCAGGTGGCGCTCGGCATCACGACGCTGATCTACGTGGTGCCGGTGTCGCTCGCGGCCGCGCATCAGGCCGGGGCACTACTGCTGCTGACCCTGGCGCTGCTCATCAACCACAAGCTGCGCGCCGGGAAGTCTTCCTAACCCTTCGGGTTGCGCGTTGCCAGCAAGCGCGGAATCTCCTCGGCCGGCAGCGGCCGACTGAACAGATAGCCCTGCATTACATGACAACCGCGTTCGCGCAGAAAATCGCGCTGCGCTTCGGTCTCCACGCCTTCGGCAATGACATCGAGTTTCAGATTCTGCGCCAAACTGACAATGGCCGAGGTGATCGCGCTGCCATCCGCATCGTCCGGGACATCGTGCACAAAACTGCGGTCGATCTTCAGGGTATCGATTGCGTAGCGACGCAGGTAGCTGAGCGACGAATAGCCGGTGCCGAAGTCGTCGATGGACAGACGTACCCCGAGCGCACGCAGCGCATCCAGCGTCGCGAGCGTATCGGCGGCGTGCCGCAACAATATGTTCTCGGTGATTTCCAGCTCGATCAGGTCCGGATCGCAGCCAACGGCGGCCAGACCACGTTCCACCATGATTGCCAGGCCGGCGACCTGGAACTGGCGCGGCGAAAGATTGACCGCCATGCGCAACCTCGGCCAGCCAGCGGCATGCCAGGCACACAACTGCTCGCAGGCGGTGCGGAACACCCAGTCGCCGACCGGTACGATCAGGCCGGTTTCCTCGAGCAGCGGGATGAACTCGGCCGGGGCCACCAGGCCGAAATCCGGATGCTGCCAGCGCAACAGCGCCTCGACACCGAGGATAGCGCCGCTCGCGGTATCGATCTGCGGCTGGTAGTACAAACGGAATTCATTGCGCTCGATGGCATGGCGCAGACTGCTTTCCAGCGTCAGGCGCTCAAAGGCGCGCGCGCTCATGTCGGCCGAATAAAACTGGTAGGTGTTCTTGCCCAGGTCCTTGGCACGGTACATAGCGATATCGGCATTCTTGATCAGCGTGGTCGAATCCTCGCCGTCGTTGGGATACAGGCTGACGCCGATACTGGCAGTGATGTACAAATTCTGTCCGTCGATCTCGAACGGCGGGGCTAGCATCTCAATCACCTTCTGTGCCACTGCACCAACATCTTTCTCCGAGGCCACGTCATCCAGCAGCATCGCGAACTCATCGCCGCCGAAACGCGCCACCGTGTCACCCTCGCGTACGCTGGCGGCAAGGCGCCCGGCCAGCACCTGCAATAACCTGTCGCCGGTTTCATGCCCAAGGGTGTCGTTGATGGTCTTGAAACGGTCCAGGTCTACGAACAGCACCGCCACCAGACGCTCGTGCCAGCGGGCGCGCGCCAGCGCCTGCTTGAGCCGGTCCATGAACAGCAGGCGGTTCGGCAGCTCGGTGAGCGCATCGTGCTGCGCCATGTGCTCCAGGCGCTCCTGGGTTTGCATGCGCTCGGTCACGTCCTTGCCGGTCGCTACAAAATTAATAATTTGACCCGTGGCGTCCTTGAGCGGGGTGATGGTCTTTTCCTCGTAGTACAGGCTGCCGTCCTTGCGGCGGTTGACGAACACCTCGTTGAATACCTCACCGGCGAGAATCGTGCCCCAGAGTTTTTTGTAAAAACCCGCCCCCTGTTTGCCGGACTTCAGCAGGCCGGGCGTTTGACCCACGGCCTCGTCACGGCTATAGCCCGTGGTCTTTTCAAAGCCCAGATTGACGTACTCGATAATGCCATTGCGGTCGGTGATGATCACCGAATCGGCGGTCTGCTCCAGGGCGCTGGACAACTTGCGCATCTGCGTGTCGGAACGCAGACGTTCGCGGATGTCTTGCAGCATGACCAACCCGGCCGGCTCGCCCTGCCAGGTGGTCCTGGTGGCGGTCAGTTCAACCGGCACCGCCTCCCCAGCCTTGGTCACGAACACGGTTTCGTACACGCCTGGTGCTGGCTCGCCATTCATGCGATCGCGGAAACGTTCTGTGACCTTGTCGTATTCCAGGGGATGCACCAGTTCCTTCACGCCGGTTTCACGCATCTCGTCGGCCGTGTAGCCGAGCATGTCCAGCAACCGGTTATTGGCGAACACATGCTTGCCGCGGTGATTCACCATGATGCCGACATTCGCATTTTCGGTCAGCGTGCGGTAATTGCTCTCGCTTTGAACGAGCGCCTGCTCGGCACGCAGGCGTTCAGTAATATCGACTGCCAAACCGATGACCGTCTTGACCCGGCCATCGGTATCAAAGGTCGGTGTATTGTGCGTTTCGAATGTCTGCGACCCGAGCCTGGTGACATAGACAATTGCTTCACCCGCCAGCGCCCGCCGGGTCGCCGCACAGATCTCGGGGTAATCGCGGTACAAGTCGAATACCGAACGGCCAACCGCCTCGCCCGGCTTGAGCTGCAGAGCCGCAAGCCCCCTGCCCTCCGAAAGCCGGAATACGCCATCCGGGTCCAGCGTATACAGCACCACCGGGGCGTTGCTGATGACCGCCCGCAGATAAGTTTCGCTGTCGCGCAACGCCTGTTCGGCATACTTGCGATCGGTGATGTCGCGGGTCGTGCCCTCGATGCCGATCACGCGGCCGTCGGCAGCACGCACATACTGGGCATTGGTGGATACCCAGATCACCGAACCATCGCGGTGCCGCAGTGCCGCTTCGTAGTTGCGCAATGTTCCGCTGGCGGCCTGCAGCGCGCCCTGGAACCGCTCCCGGCCATCGGCGTCGACATAGAAATCCGCCAGCCGCATCCCCAGCACTTCATCCGGCGTATAACCCAGCAGCTGGGTTGCCGACTCCGAGGCGCGCACGATCCGGCCATCCTGGTCGGTGCGGTAATAGGTGTCCTGCATATTGTTGAGGATCGTGCGCAGCTCACGCTCGCTGACCGCAAGCGCGGCACGCCGGTCATGCTCAATGGCAAGACGATGCTGGCGCGCAATACCGAAAAGCAGGGTCATGATAGCGAGAAACACACTGCCGAGGATTGCCTGCATGTGGCTGCTGCCCAGCAGCCACGACACGCCCAGCACGCCGGCAATAATCACGACGGGCATGGTGATGAACAAAAAACCGGGCAGGAACAGACGGGCCAGAAACAACGGAACGACGAGATAGGCGTAGACCAGGACGTCTTGTGGATTGATGAACAGGACACCAAAACATCCGGCCAGCACCACGCTTACTGCAATCATTCCGGCTGTGCGGTACCAACCGCGATGATTCAGTGCCATCGCAAGCACCAACAGACCAAGAGCCGGGTCCAGCACCAGCAACATCTGCCGGAAACCTGGAGCCAATACAGACTGGATGATCACGAACAAGCCGCCCAGCAGGACCACCACCAGCAGCAATCGCGCGAGCAGCAGACTCTGACGGCGCAGCTCAGGGTCCGTCAGTGACGCATGCACTTTCTCCAGACGGGGCCAGAGGCGGGACAAGATATGCATTCGATCACTTCACCAGTGGCACTTAACTTATTGCATTACACCGACAACGCGCAGGGGCCTTGTGAGGACACCCAGCCAGCCGTACAGACTGGTACGCAGCCGACCTATAAGGAAATTCTGATACAGACACTCAGTATATGCCTCTCGACATGCCCGGGCAGACAAACGTGCATGGCATCCAGCGTAAAGATAGCAAAGTCTGGACGCGCCGCAGGCAGCTTGACCCCCATCAAGGCGAGGTGGCCAATAACGGTATTTCATGCCTGACCTGATGCGGAGGAACCTCGCTTGCCCACTTCAGTCAGCACAAATCGACCCGTTTGGCGGGTGTTTTCCGCTGAACCGCACCGCATGCTGTTCCTGGCCGGGGCGGTGCAAATGCTGCTGACGCTCACCTGGTGGCTGGTCGAGCTGGCCACGCGCGCCACGGGCTTTCTGTCGCCAACCACCGCGTTGCCTGCCTCCTGGGGGCACGCCTTCCTGATGCTGTACGGCGTGTTCCCGTTTTTCATTTTTGGCTTCCTGTTTACTGTCTACCCGCGCTGGCTGCGCGGCGCGGCGATTGCGCGCCGCGCCTATGTGGCCGTCTTCGTCTTGATGTTCGGCGGCATCCTGCTGTTCACCACCGGTCTCATGTTGGATCGCCGTATTGTGATACTGGCACTGCTGCTGTTTCTGGCCGGCTGGGCGAGCGCATTCGTCAGCCTGCTGCGCGTGTACGCACGCGCCCAAGAGCGCGGTCCACATGAACGCCTGCTCAATATCGCGCTGGCCGCCGGGTTGCTGGGCATCGCGGTCTTTCTGGCGGCCGTGCTCAGCGGCTCCGCGCGGCTGTTCGTCCTCGCGCGCGAACTGGGCCTGTGGCTGTTTCTGGTGCCGGTGGTGTTCCTGGTGAGTCACCGCATGATTCCGTTTTTCAGCCAGAGCGCGCTCATGAACTACATCATGGTGCGGCCGGCCTGGGGACCGTCGCTGATGGCGGTGTGCGTGACCGCGCATGCCGGGTTCGAGCTAGGTGGTTTGCCGCAGTGGCGTTTCCTCGCCGACCTGCCGCTCGCCGTGGCCGCGCTGCATCATTCTTATGTCTGGCAGTTTCGCCGCAGCTTCCATGCGCGCCTGCTGGCCATGCTGCACATTGCGTTCCTGTGGCTCGGCATTGCCATGGGTCTGTATGCCGCGCAGAGCCTCGTGCTGCTCGCGACCAGCACTGATTATCTCGGGCGTGCGCCACTGCATGCGCTCGGCATCGGTTTTCTCACCAGCATGGTCGTGGCCATGGCCTCGCGCGTGACTCTCGGTCATTCCGGGCGCGCGCTCAGCGCCGATACCCTGACTTGGGCAGTGCTGCTCGGCGTGAACGCCAGCGCGGTGCTGCGCATCGCCGGCGAGTTTGTTCCGCAAGTTGCCAGCTGGCTCAACCTGCTGGCCGCACTGGTGTGGCTGGCGGCGCTGTTGCCGTGGGTACTGCGCTACCTGCCCATGTATCTGCGGCCGCGCGCCGGGCATCTTCCGGGTTAGAATCGCCGGCATGGATATTCTGAAAGCCGTGCACGTCGGCAGCGCGCTAATTTCGATTACCGGTTTCTTGCTGCGCGGTGTGTGGATGCTGCAAGACTCGCGGTTGTTGCGAGCGCGCGCCACGCGCATTCTGCCGCATATCGTGGACACCGTATTGCTGGTCTCGGCGATTGCGCTCACGCTGCGCAGCGCGCAATACCCGTTGGCGCATACCTGGCTGACTGCCAAAGTGCTGGCACTGCTGGCATACATCGCGCTCGGCGGCATCGCGCTGAAATATGGAAAAAACCGGCGGGTGCGGACGCTGTCCTTCGGGCTGGCCTTGCTGTCCTTTCTCTATATCGTGCTCGTGGCCATCACCCGCAATCCGACGGCCGGTTTGTTGCCTCACTGAAGTTTGCACCGCAGCGTCTGTCTATACCGAATCCGGCACTGGCACGGCGAACAGCGTTCGGTTTACGCACCCTCTCTGGCGGAGATAGAATCCTGCCCTGGACAACATTGCTGCATCTACAGGGAGAGGCCATGCGCTCACTTGTTTCCATCCTGATGGTCCTGTTCATCGCCACCGTATCGCCCTCAACGAGGGCAGACGAACCTGACAAGGCAACAACAAAGAATGATTCCGGACGAAACTACAATCTGACCGAGCCCAAGGAAGATGAAGTAATTTCCGCGAAACCAGTTGTCATCAACTCAAAGAGTTTCAACCTGACACCGGACGCCTTCCAGAAAATTGCGATCAAGGCGCTGCTCAAGCAAAACTGGAAGATAGAAGCGAATGAGGCGACGCGCGCGCAAGGCAGCTATATCAAGTCCGGCAAGACCTACAAGGCCGAACTCCGCTTTACCGGCGACACGATTGTTATCGGGTTTGTACCCGGCTTTCACCATTCCAGCGATGGGTGGCTGCGCAAACTGGCGAAGCAAGTGAAAATCGAGGTTTCGGCTCAGCGTCGGGATACCGATGCGCAGCGTTACATCAACAAATAACCGGGCACAGACAGCCATCTGGTACCGGCTGTTTCTGGTGATGCAGATAGTGCTCAATCCAGGACGGGCCTAAAAATCGCCCCATAGTGCCTGCAGGGCGGCCAGCAGGGCCGGTGCCGCCGTCTCGGTGCGCAGCACGCGCGGGCCGAGACGCACCGGCTGATACCCGGCGCGGCGCGCGGCCTCTGCTTCGGTGTCCGTCAATCCGCCTTCGGGACCGACCAGCAGCTCAACAGGTTTCCGTGAACGCGGCAGATCGCGCAGCGCTGTGTCGGCGCCGGGCAACAGCATCCAGCGCTGCGCGCCGTCTGCTTCCGCTGCCAACCAAACGTCCAGCGGGGCGATCATTCTGACCTCGGGGATGCGGTTGCGTCCGCATTGCTCGCAGGCGCTGATCACGACCTGCCGCCAGTGTGCGGCACGTTTCTCGGCGCGCTCGCCCTTGAGACGCACCACACAGCGCTCACTCTCCACCGGCACGATGCGGCTTACGCCCAGTTCCACGGCCTTCTGGATGGTCAGGTCCATGCGATCGCCAGACGATACCGCCTGCACCAGCGTGACCGGCAGCGGCGATTCGCGTTCGACCGGATCGTGGCGTTCGATTGCCACCGTCACATCGTGTTTGCCGGTGGCGGTGATGCGCGCGGCATATTCGCCGCCCTTGCCATTGAACAACGTTACGGCGTCGCCGCTGTGCAGCCGCAAAACGCGCAACGCATGGTGTGCCACTGATTCCGGCAGGTCGAGCGTGCCCGGCACCGTGAGCGGGATGGAAACATGGAATCGGGGGATGGACATGCGTGCCAAGGTTAAGCCGAAACCGGCGCGCGCGAAAGGGTGCGATCAGCGCGCCGGCGGTTTCGCCGGTGCCGGCTTCTGACCGCTGTCTTGCGTCACTTCATGGAAATACACGGGCGGGGTTTTCTCTACGACATGCGTCACGGCGGCGTCCACCATTTCGCTGATCGCTTTTTCCACCGGCGTGTTGGCAAAACCGCGTAACAGCGTCGGTACCCGCACCAGGCCGCCGTAACGGGTGCGCGCAAAACCGCTCAGGCCCGCGCCAAACTTGCGGGCGCTGCCTTCCACCGCCACGGTTGAAACAATGCGCCCGGTGCGCACGTCGATCACACGCAGGTCCATGGCCACATGACTCTTGCGGATCTCGACATCCAGCACCATGAAATCGCGCCCGCGGTTGATGGGAATCGGAATCGGAAAACCGCCGCCGCCAGCCGCACCGGCATCAAATCCGGTCAGCGCCCCCACTACCAGCAGTTCCGCGCCCTCAACCTGACCGGTCGGGATACGGCTCTCCTCGCCCACCTTGCCGGAGGCGGAGAATTCCTGTTCCACCAGGGCGTCGCTGATGGTTTCGCGTTCAAGCACGATAAAGCGGTTGCTCTGGAACAACGCCGTGGTGATCAGATCGCGGATGCCGCCAGCCACATTCTCGCCGCCAAAGGATTCGGGTGAACGGCGGCGCAACACGTCCAGCTGATAGCGCAGCGAACCCTTCTGGTCCGCGCCGCCGGTCTTGTCGACGATGGCGCCAACCGTGATGCGCGCTTTTGGTCCGTCGTATTTTTCGGTCTGGGCCTCGCCGATGGTCGCGCCGCCGCCCTTGGTGACTTCCGCAGTGCTGGCGCAACCGGCCAGCATCAGCGTGGCCAACGCCAGCGCTGCGCAAAACAATGTGCGCCGCATCGGCTGCACGTGCCGCTTCAAAGCCTGGTGTTGGCGATGTGCTGCACCGCGGTCTCGATGCAGTGGCGAATCGCCGATTCCATCGGCGTCTTCGCCCAGCCGCCCAGGCCCACCGGCAGGCTGCCGGTTGCAAACACCAGACCGCCACCGACCGATCCGGAGCGGCCCTCGACCGTGGTGGCGTTCACCACGCGCCCGGTTGTGGCGTCCACGATGCGCAGGTTAACGGTGACACAGGCCTGCTGCGCGGAAACAATCAGCGCGGCCCCGCCCTTGCAGCGTGGCTCGAACTCGGTGACCGAGCCGCGGATGATCAGCTGTGCGCCCTCGATCTCGCCGATCGGCGCAGCGGTTTCGCGCTTCACCCGCCCGGAGGCGCCGAAGTCCTGCTCCTGAATCACTTCCTTGATGTGCTCGCGCTCCAGCACGATGAAGCGGTTGGTATTGAACAGCGCATCGGACAGCATGTCCGACATGCCGCGTCCAACCTCGCGGCTGCCGCGCGCCGCCTTGAACTCGAAGGCCGTCACGGCAATGCGTTTCTTCGGTCCCGCGTACGACTCCTGCTGCACTTGCTGGATGGTCGGTCCGCCGCTCGAACTCACGACCTTGGCGGTCGTGCAGGCAGACACGGCGAACAACAGCGCGGCGAACAGCGGAAACCATTTCGGTAATGACAGGTTCTTCATGGCAGATCCCTCTTTCAGAAAAAATGTGTTGAGTACTTTACATCAAAAACCGCGCTCACCCGGCACGACGGCATCTACGCCACATACAGCAGGATCGCCAGATAATGGCTGATGCTGCCGGCGAGCACGAACAAATGCCAGATACCGTGCGCATGCCGAAGTTTCTTGTCCAGTGCATAGAAAACGATGCCCAGGGTATAAAACAGCCCGCCCGCCACGAGCCACAGAATAGCGGCGTACGGCAAGGCGGCGAGCAGCGGCTTGAAGGCAATCAGCACCAGCCAGCCCATCACTATATATAAGATCACCGGCAGGATGCGGCGCGCATTCTTATTATGCAGGCTGTCCGCCACGATACCGAGCACAGCCAGCCCCCAGATCATGCCAAACAGCGTCCACCCCCAGGCACCGCGCAGCGTGACCAGCGTGAACGGCGTATAGCTGCCGGCGATGAGCAGATAGATCGCGTGGTGGTCGAACTTCTGGAGTATGGATTTGGCGCGGCCGCGCGTGCTGTGGTAGAGGGTGGAAAATAGATACAGCAGAAACAGGGAGGCGCCAT
>Ga0315281_10006320_pt1 | contig 16866 bp, 17 predicted proteins | sample YL17G07_0_MG_FD_204540 | JGI IMG/M metagenome (GOLD analysis project Ga0315281, IMG submission 204540) | Sediment microbial communities from Yellowstone Lake, YNP, Wyoming, USA - YL17G07_0 | ecosystem: Environmental > Aquatic > Freshwater > Lake > Sediment | place: USA: Wyoming | collected...
AGTCTGATAATGTGTGTTGCCGTGTGTAAAATATCGTCGTCGTGCGCGCCGTCGGCGTTGTTGCGCGCGCGTCGTCATTGGTCTCCCCACACTCTATTATTCTCCCTATTATGTCACTATTAATCTCCCAAGTGACCCGTCGTACTTCTCCGGGGGATTTTCGATTCCCGGCGAACATGCGGAGTACCGTTCCGAAAATTCGGACTGCGTAATTCCGACGGCGGTGTAGCGGAGTTTCGGAATTCTGGTGTTACGGAATTTTGCGCGATCGAAAACCGACGGCGAATATCGCGACGACTATTCCGATCGCAACGATGCCTACGATTACTGATACGTGACGGATGAATAGAATCCAGTACAACAACGCGGTCGCTGACATTGCGAATAAAGTTCGGGCTGCGGTGTTCGCGGAATTCCGTGGGCTGCGGAAATTTCGAAGTCCGTCGTCTGTTATCCACGTAAGAATTCGGGCTGCGATATTCGCGGGCTTCGACATAACGATCGACGGAACCCGTTTGTCCGTAGGTCCGGTATAGACGTGTCGGTCTTACGGAACTAATAAGGACATCGCAGGAAGCCCCGCCGCAGCCCGCATTTTCGGGTATATAAAGGCAAGACACGCAGACGCGATAGTTGGAACGACTGTGATTGTTATCACCGATGGTTTCACCGAATTAGTTCCGTAAACCTCCTCAGTTCCTCGATAGCTGTTGAGGGCCGCCCTACCGGAATCGATGGTCGCTCTGGGCTCGGTTTTAGTCAGGACTTCAATCGGGGGATTCCGCGAAAACGCGGGATTCAGTGATCATCGGCGGGAAAAGGGTGGCCCTACAACGGCGTTTTTCTGAGGTTTTCGAAATTGAGTAGAAATCTACGACAGCAAAAGGGGATTGCCGGACGGAGGGATGCCGATTGTTGCGGGGGGAGGACGATCGGCGTCTCTCAACAATTGGGGGCCGTCTGATGAAATATCTGGTTAAGCGCGTTCTTCACGGTCTGTATCCGTCGGTGCGGCTTCTTCCAAGTATCCATTATTGCCTCGAATGTGGGCGGCTTGTTCCGTCGGATCATTTCGTGAAGGAAGGAATCAAGCGGGCGTATGATCCGTCGCGGGCAGCGCATACCGGTCATCCGTTCGGTCGTCGTTTTCCGGATCGAAAGTATCGGTCTGCGATCTCGAAAATTCCGTCAATTATGTCGGTGATTCCGCGCGTCGAGTTACCGTCGGAATTCACGCTAACGAACGTTGACGGTGGCGATTTGACCGCGCCCGTTGACGATCAGGGATCAGAGGGAAGCTGTGTAGGTCACGGCCTCCGCGGTATGAAGGGCAGTCAGGAGCGTTGTTCTGGAACATGGTCGGGTGATCCATCCGCGCGGTTCGGTTACAATCTCTCGCAGTACCTCGGCGGTTACTTAGGTCAGGAAGGAGCGAACATGCTCGACGCTATGAATGGGCTCCTCACGTTCGGGATTTGCCGGGAGAAATTCTGGGAATCCATTCCGAATGTTGATGCAGGCAAGTGGCCTCCCGATAATCCGGACGCTTTAGAGGATGCGGAGAACTTCAAGATCGAGTCGTTCGCGGATTGCGCGAAAGATCCTGACGGTTCTCCCGCGCGAGATCCAGTTGATAACATCAAACAACCAATCTATCAAATGCTCGGCGCTGTCGATATGGGTACGCCGTGGACGCAATCGATGATGAACGATTGGCCCCTCGGCGATCTGCGACTTCCACCGGATAACGACTCGATTCTCGGCGGACATAGCTATACGATTCACGGATGGTCGGATTCTGCCGGTAGATTCAGGTTCCGTAATTCTTGGGGAAAAACGAATCTCTTAGGCGGTGATGGCACGATGCCTTACGGGATTCTGACGAGCCGGTCGTGGCAAAAGGCCGGAGGATATGAAGCGTACAAATCAATCGATCTTTCGAGTGTGATATGTCCCGACGGATATCATTGGAAAGCGTCTCAGCGTGAATGTATCCTTGACGGGGCAACACCGCAGCCGAAGGGCTGTCCGGAACTGTTCCAGTCTTGCATGATGGCCGCGACTACCTTCAATCAGGAAATAACTTGCATCGTCGATTTCCTGATCTGTCTCTTCGAAAGTCTCGGAACACCGATGAGCGTGGCGAAGTCGATCGGTAAGAGCAAGAAAGCGAAGTCGGCGACGCTCAAAATTACGGAGGAGTAATTCGGTTGTGTCCGAAATGTCGAAGTCCGCGCGTCATCCGATCTAACGATGAAACGAATTACTGTCTCGATTGTGGGAGAACGGTCTAATTGCCGAATTTCTGCGATCGTTGCGGTCGGCGTTTAGTATCGATGACTGATCCTGATCGACGGTTCGTTCTGACGTTATTCTTCGGTGGACTCGCGGCGGTTTTCTACTATTTCGGCATGAAGGAACCCGCGGCGGCATTCATCGGATTAACCGGTGTAGTCGGCGGTATCTACGCATATTCGCATGGGTGGATTGCATGAGTTTTCTACGTGAACAGAATCGAATAGGTCTAGCAATCGGTATCGGTCTAATCCTCTTGTTCTCACTTCTCTTCTTCCAATACTATGGCATGTGGCAAGAACGAATGGGACCGCCTCCTGTCGGCAAAAACTATTGGACCCTTTACACCAAGGCATTAGCGAAAGATCCCATTGGCATCATGTTCTACTTAGAGACAGGCAGTTCGCCTTTCCTTCGATACTTCCTCTTCGGCTTGCTCTGGATCTGGTGCGCTTACTTAGCAGGGCGTCTCTGGCCGAGGCATCAGCATATCGTTGATCGCATGTTCTGGTCGAATTTTTGGTGGTGTATCTACGCAACCATATTCGTCATGCTTGCTTGGACTTTCGGTGCTGTCGCTCAATATTACAGTTGGTACGCTTGCCCGGCGCCGGGGTATTGCAGCCCACAACCGCAGGGCATGATGGATAAGTACACACATTTCCTGAGCATGGGGGCGCTCGCGGCGATGGTTCTAACAGTGAATTTTGAAGACCTTCTTGGCCTTCATGGTAGAACAGGGCGAATCCTAGAACTAGCGATTGTCTTATCGTTCGTTTTCTTTCTTCCGATGTATTGGGAATATGCGGAGTTGGGTGATCCTGCAAGGTACACAAGCACCTACATTGATGCAGTTACGGATTTCTTTGTGAGTACCTTAGGCGGTATTGTCAATATCTTGGTCTACAATCTCGTGGTTCCGTATGAGGAGGCGGTTGGTGGGTATCATCAATCTTTCATCGCGTCTAAGGAGGGACCGTGCTGATGGGGCTCCGTCAAATGCTCAAAGCGGCGTGGATTCAGCGGACAACGACGGATCTCTCATCCTGTGAGCTTCATATTTTCGAGAAATTGGAATCATTGATTACGCCAGCGTCGGCGGAATCTAACGGAATGACTCCGGCGATTCCGATTAAGACGTTGAAATCGTTTTACCTATCGGATTCGATGGCGTTTTCCACAGTGGAATCTCTCGCGGAGCAGGTTTGCGGTATGGGATTCTATACGAGCGCGCAACCGATTACGAATTCAAAAGGATTACTAGCGAAGGAGGTTCTTGATCAATTCTGCGATGATGTCGGACTCGATATGTGGGCGCTCGAAGCTACGAAGAATCTGATTTGGGCGGGCTTCGCCATGACTAAACCGCTACCTTCGATGAAGACGATCGAAGAATTACCGTTGGTTCCTCCTGAATCCATCACGCGTATCTATCGTAGGTCGCTGACGAATGAGACGCTCGGTTTCGATCAAATGTTGTCGGGAAGTTCGGCGAAGATTGATCCGAAATCCGTTATTTTCATGTCGCGGGGTTCCGACGCGATGGAGCCCTTCGGAATATCGTTACTGCGGCCTCTTGCGACACCGCGTACTCTCTCATACACGAAGGAAGGCGTGACTGTGAAGACTGAAACTATTCCGCCCGCCTTTGCGATGAAGGCGATGATGGAACTCGATATCAGTAAGGCGTTTCATCGTTACGGTACACCGCGTAATATTTTCGTTTACCCCGGCGCGGATGATACTGCGTTGCAGACGGAGGCGGATAAAGTCAAGAATATGGACGAGGATTACGCGACGAATAGCATCGGCTTCGACGTGAAGACGTTATCGCCGCGGGTTGATCGCGGTTGGGAGTGCATGATCGATTTCCAAGAGAACCGACTATATGAGGCATTGCAGAATCCCGAACTGCGTCTCGTGACAAGTACGGGATTTACGGAAGCATCCGCGCGGGAGGCGACGAGACTTGCGGCGTATAAGGTGTATGGGATGGAGCGGATGTTGAAAAGGGGGATTGAGCGATTCTTCTTCGCTCCCGTCTTGGAGAATGCGGGTATCGATCCGATCGAGGCGAAACCCCGATTGTTCTGGGGGCCGGTGGATCGTCCGCAACTTGAACCGAATACGGTCCTTCTCGCATATCAGGGGAATCCGAACAATCCGAATTTGGAACCGCTGATTACGCGAGATGAGGCGAGGAAAATCCTAGCTAAGTTAGGTTGGGAACTTGAGATCAGTCCTCAACCGAGCGCGGCGGGAACTGCGGGGGTGAAATCAAAGTGAGTAACCAAACAAACGCGGGATGGAGACGACTGTTTCCGAACGCGAAAGACGAACGGGTCTTCAATGATCAGCCGGAATATGCGGAGATGCTTCCGAAGATTCAGGCATCAGGACAGATCACGAAGAATGGGAATCCGAAACTCGTCGATGAAGCGGCGGGTTTCATGTACGTGCTGAACAAACCGTTCGCGGACAAGAAGAATCCGACAGGTCCGCAGAAGCAAACGATCAGTCGGTATCCGTTGAGGAAGGAGGGATAGGAGAAATTGGTAGATAGAACGTGGAATGCGAATCGTACCGAAGATATCGCTACGAGAAGGGCCGTATGGTTAGATGCGACCATCTCCCAAAATGACACCGTGACAGTTACCACCATAACAACGCTCACGAGCGCAATCGTAGTTAACAAACTGACCGGCGCGACGATAACATCGACGATCGCAACGAACGTCGTTACCATCACGGGTGCGTGTACGAATGTTCTCGCAGAAATCTTCGTGAATGGGGCCATGTAGATCAATGAAGAATCTAGGCGAGATAGAGAAAGACGTTCAGAAGATGCAGGAGCTCCTAGCGACAGCGAAGGCGAAGATTGGTTCGATTAGAAGTCTCGAAGGTCAAGCCGACGAGCACGCAGCGGAGGCTAGGGCGTTCAGCAAACAAGCGGTGGCGGCGCAGGATTCGGCGGCGGCAGCAAGGGATCTCGCGCAGCAAGGACGGAGTACGATAGAGACGATTTTGCGGATGGTTCGGAAGGGGAAATGGTCGACTTGAGCAAACCGACGCTAACAGAAATACTCCGACAGCAATTGGACGAGGTTCTCAACGAGACTCCGAAGGATAGACTCGCTCTCTATTCGAAAATGAATCGTCTTCTTCATGGAATACACGGGATTTGCCAATGCTTCGATGAGATCAGCGATCCTACATCAATATCGAAAACCTTTCCATACACGGATAAACTACAGGAAGTCGTCGGCGCAGTTTCGGAAGCGGCGAAGGCGATAATAACGGCGTGGGAGACGACGTATCGATCCGCAGAGAAGAACCATCCGGAATTAACGGAAGGTATCGAGGCGCGGGTTTTCCATATACCCAGCCCGAAAGGTAACGATGTGAGGATGTCGTGATGCCGCGTAGAGGATTCACGTTACGAGGGCTACCCGGGGCTACCGAATCGTTCGAATGGGTTGCGCCGATCGCGAAATACATTACACCGGAACATCATAACCTGTTCAAAGCCGTCGCGTTGACGGTCTGTGATACCGGTGTGGATGGTACTCCGATTCTTCTGGGTTGGGAGGATCACCTAGCCGTCGGACACTCATTCGGGCAAGTGCCGCATGAACATCGGGTCTGGTCTGAAACGGAACTACGAATTGCGGCGCGGTCGATTAGTCGTGCGCCGATTGATTTGAATCACGGCGATATGCTTTGGCAGGGAGAGGAATTCGTCGGCGAAACATGGTTCGGGGATTGGTCTGAGAAGAGTAGGCAAGTAGAAGTTATCGGACAAATCTACTTCGATGATCTATACGAACTAATCGGAAAACCGGCGGTTGATGGGGGAATCGAATTTGTGAGTGTTGACAGTTCGGTGTTCAAGAAAATCCCCGTTAATGGATTACTGATGCAGGGAGTCTATTTCAATCGTCTATCTCTGTTGTTAGGTGAATATCCGGGTGACGTGAATGCTCGGATCGAGAAGTTTGTTCCGGAAATGGTTCTGGAACAGTTGACGGTCACACGGGAAAGTGTGATGAAAATGGAGGACAAGCATAGTACGAATGTGACGGAGCAACTACGACAGAAGTACAACATAAGCGCAGGAACTTCGAAGAAGACACAGTTCCTATGGGCTCCAACCGATGATTTCGCGGATTGGGCTTTTCCGGTTCGCGATAATAGCGGTCAGGTCCAGAAGGATTTGGTGGAGAACGTCTTGGAGATTGTATCCAAAACATCCGAGGCGGTGGAGGAAGCCGCGTTGAAACGCTTCCATCAGACCACCCCAGAGGTCCAGAGTGCCATCAAAGGGGAACTATGTAATCTCGCGAAGGAACTAGGGATTCAGTCAACCATCTGCGGTGAATTACCCGCGAAGGAAACCGTCGTTCTCACCGAAGAGAAGGTGCGCGCGTTAATCAAAGAAGGATTTGCGGAATACGTGGAAGCAAATCGGAAAGTGTTGGTAGAGGGGTTAACCTCAATCGATGCGCGGATCAAGGAAGGTCTCAAGGTGAAAGCGGCAGATAACACAGGCGGCGGCGCGCTTTTAGCGCCTGTCGGTGCGGATGGGCCGCTGAGTGTTGGTTGGGAATCCCTATCGGATGAGGAAAGAAGACTCGTCGTAGTCGAAGCTATCCGGAACACTCCGTTGAAAGATATTCAGCGGATGAAACAGGGGAAGCGGTAATCAACTCGGGAATTGGTTTTGGGAAATTAGAGAAAAGGAGATGGAAAATTGGCAGCTAAAGATTGTTATGCAAGTCAAGACGGTCCTATCGGCTCCGAATGCGTAGTAATCGATTGCATCGCTTCCGGTACGTGCAGACAGGGTTATGTCGCTCTCCTATCGGTGGCTGCGGCGGATAATGACCCACGGCCGACGGTAATAGAGAGTAACGCCCAAGATTCGGCGGCGGTTGTCGGTGTTTTCGCGGAAACCAAAACGACGGGTCTTAATGTTCGCGTCATCAAATATGGGCGGGCAAAGGTCATCGTCACTAGCACGACACCGGCGATTGCGGTCGGTCAATATGTCGCGTCCAGTAACAAGGGCGGAGCGAAATTGGCGGCGACTCAAACGAGCGCGGACAAGAATCTTGGACAAGCATTTCAGGCGGCGGCGACGGTGCTCGACGAGATCCTCATCTTCGTCAATAAATAGGAGATCATGAACATGAAAGTAGAACATGGAACGAGTACATTCCGACCTTGGAAACGACCATTGGGCCTAGAAGCGGTTCAGGAGAAACTCGGCAGACCACTATACGACAGAAACGGACGGTTCACTCTAAGCCTTGCGGACATCATGAAAGATCCGACGTTCAAGAAGGACGAGGCGCTTCTGTCAACGGTGACGGGTACGAAGGTTCTCGACACAATTCTAGCCGGTGCGGAATACGCGAAAGGCGATCAGGCGGTATGGCGCGAAGCATCGAACTATTTCGAGATGACCGATGCAACGGAGAGGATGCCGAGGGATACTCCGATGGACTATACCGCGGTGAAGCATGGAGTCGGCCAAGTGGTTGAGAACGAAGCAGCCCCAACCTTCACGACATTCGACGTGACTGATGGGTCGAAGACTCATAGGATTTCGCCGAAAATCGACAAGAATGCCGTCAAAGACTCAGCGTGGAACCAAATCGAGAACATGCAGAGACAAGCAGGCGAAGCTCTAGGAGATCACTGTAACTACGATTTCATATTGGGCTTCGATGCTGCGGACACTATAGTTTGGGCAACTGATGTCTGGGTGACTTTCACTAACGGACTAGCACAAGCGAAGGGTCACGGGTTCTTCCCGAATACCCTTACTGTTGGTCCTGCCGGTGAACGGTTGTTACTGCAAAACACGAATTTCATCGACGCTAATCGCCTTGATCGCGACGGCCATATCGTTAAGACCGGCCAGATCGGTAGGATACTTTACGTTGACGTATTTTACTGTCGTCACGTAGATGCTCTACCTACGGAGGGCGCAAAGGCTATCTGGGGTGTTCTATCGGAGAAACAGAAAGCCGTCGGTTTCGGCTTACGCGATCCGTTGAACATTCAAGAAGTCGATGATCCCGACAGGTGGCTTACGGGTGCCGTCGCTGAGATGCGCTTCGACGTACAGTTGATCAATGCACTTGCGGCCGTACAACTACAGGTAGCGTAGGGTGAGCAGGTTTGGGTGACGGACTGGACGAGTTGCCGGTTGGTACGCGAATCCGCGTCGCCGGAACGGTCGATCGCGAAGTAGCTGAGAAACTGAACAAGATACTCGCGGACGAGAAACAGCGGGCAAAGTCGGAGGATCGTCCATTACCCGACGGATCTGCGATCCTAGAAATGCTGTTGCGTAAGGGAATCAGGGTGTACGATAAGGAGAAACTCTGATTCCTCCCTATCTTTTTCGGTGAGTTTTCTTGAATCCGCTATGCGAATTATGCCGCGGCATTTGCTGTGAATGCCTGATTACTCCGTGGCGGTTGATTAAGAATTGGAATTGGTGGGAACTTCACGCGGTCGGTAAGGTTCATGAGGGGTTTGTGGTGGCGGTGCGTTGTCGGAATTTGACGACGGAGGGACGATGTTCCGACTATGAAAATCGCCCCGTTAATTGCCGCGAGTTTGAGCCGGGGTCTCCGGATTGTCTCGAACTCATACGATTACGCAGACCGGAGATAGTCGAAAAGGTAGAAGCGTTATTGGAGGCGAGAACATGAAGAAGAAACCAAGATTCAGAACCTTGAAGGAACTATTTGATTTCGTAGATACTCACACCGACTTGGAGATTGGTCGGGCGGTAATCGTCGATGGTCGATAAGGCGATCTGATTAGAGGAAACGGAGATGCGAAAGTGCGACGGTTGTCACGTAGAATTTCCTTCATGGGAGTTGGAAGTGAAATTTCTACAGAATGGTGAATGGGTATATTTCTGTAAGAAAACCTGTTGGTCGAAGTACAAGAACATTCAGGCAACGACGCGCCGAGTATCCGCGGGGCTGTTGACATGAGTAAACGAAGGGTACTCTATGCTATGGTGAGTTGACGAGGGTAATTTGAGATGGATAAACACAGACGAAGGACATTGGCTAAGGTTCTTTCAATTCAACACAATCTCAAAAAACACAAAATGTTTCGAGTCAGAAATTGAACTCTACTAAGCTTTGAGAGAGGTACGAGTATGAAAATCATCGCGTGTTACTCAATCTTCAACGAGGCCGAAAATATCCTGCGCTCGTTGGAATCCGTGAAGGGGTTCTGCGACCGAATCGTAGTTCTCGATGGCGCATTTGCGTCTTATCCGCATAAACGCGCGGATGGAATGTCAGATGACGGAACGATTCCGCTTGTCATGGATTGGTTTTTGAAGTGGTCGGGGGAGGGGTTTTTGGCGTTGCCGAAAATTCCGTGGCCGAATCAGCGGTATAAACGGTCGTGTTATTTTCGTTTCGGTGATCCGGGTGATTGGTTCTTCGTAATCGATGGCGATGAGGCGACCGAATCGGGTCAGGAGAAAATTCGAGAGTTCCTAGAGAAATGTGTTCATGATGGTGCGACGGTAAAGGAGCGGGTCTATGTCGATGAGCAACATAGGACACGGATGGTTGAGCGGTTTCCCGGACTTGCGCCGCGGCTGATCCGTTACGTTCCTAACTTGAGATACTCCGAATCTTACCGAAAGATCGAGCAGGTTGAATCCGTAATCGATTGGGACGGATTCATTATGGCGCATAACCGGTTTGTTCGTTCTGCCGAGCGAACAAACGTTAAGAATGAGTATCAGACGGTTGAGGCATTCGCGGCGCGAACGGAATTGCGGTTGCCGGATGGTCGTAGTCCCGGTTTTCAAATTCGGTTATATCGTTGGACGCCGGATTTGCGATATTCCGGAGTCGGACGGATTCAGTACGACGAGAATTTCGCGTTCGTGAACGATGGGCCGAACAGTCCGTTAGTCGTTACGTTACTCGAACGGCATCCCGAACGCGCTGACAATTCTTCGGAATGACGTTCCCATTCTGGAATGTCATGCAACGTTTCTTAAATACGACTCTCGGGGCCGTTTCTCCATTGAGGGAAACGGTGATTGGCGTATTCCACGGCTTCGGACGTAAAATATGTCCTGAACATCCCGCAAACTATACTGACTGAAGACACCGAATTAGGAATATGGATCGGGGCGGCTGATGCGCATCTTGACGCCGCTCTGGTGAAATTCACGAGTGTTCCGTTGGTTGTTATTCCTACTCAAATCAAGTGGTTGTCCGCGATGTATGCGGCGGCGCATTATCGCGAAGCGCGGGATGAGTCTCGGGCTGCCGGTAGCTATCTCAGGTTGATTACGGATGGGTATTTGCGGACCTATCTTTCGAATACCTACGCGAAAGGGAAGGTTGTCGAGCTTCCTGCGGATCAGACGGTCTCGGTGAGTTCCTAAAATGGCTCCAACCGCGTTGAAGGATATGACGCAGAAGATCATCGATGTTCTGAATACGGATGCGACCCTGCATAGTACGGTAAAAACATGGGCGTTCGGTGAACCCATTTCAACTGTTATCTTACCGCTCATTTGGGTTCAGTTGGAAGGTGGACCGTATAAGTGGAAGTCGGTTCACGCGATGCAACAAGTTCTCCGGTATTTAGTCGTGGTTCAGGATCGGTCATCGATTTCGCGGGACGCCGCCGAGAAATCTTGCATGGATCTTATGGATCTCGTCACGGCGAAGTTGAAGGCGAATCCGACGCTCGATAATTCCTGTCGGTACATCGGATTTTCCGATCTTGAGAATCGTCCGAAGAAGGAAGCGGATTACGCGATCGCCGAAATTCAGTTACGGATTCTGGTGGAGAGAGAATATGCGTAGAATAAACGAATCGGAAACGCGAGGGGTAGCTCTTTAGAGTGAAGATCGTGGGGGTGAAAATGATTGGCGGACAATGTAAGGTATCTCGGAATCGGTGAGGAATCAACGTTCAAGGACGCGGTGGCGGCGGCGAAATATATCGACATTGAAGCGGAGAATCTGGAAGGCTATCGCGCGTATAAGTTACATGGCGGCGTAGGATCTCAAGCGACGAAGAATAGGACACCGCGACGTGAAGGTTCAGGCGGTGGTGTTGCGTTTCCCGCGAAACCCGATAACATCACGAATTTTCTGAAGTGGGCGATGGGTTCGGTGTCATCATCGGTGGCGGGGGGAACGGCCTACATTCACACGTTCAAGATGGGCGATTCAGTCAAATCCTTTACCGCGCGGGTAGGTCGAGAAGTAACCGAAGAGATTTTCGCGGGAATGCTCGTTGATTCGTTGGTTTTGAGTTTTGGTGAAAGCGATCTGATGGTTGCGGCGCGATTGATTGGAGCGCAATTACCGTCTAAGGCGGCTATTGGTGCTCCGACTTTCTCGTCTCTAGGGTCGTTCACGTTTGCGCAAAACACGGTGAAGATCGCGGGCGGCGCGGTAGTTACGGTTGAGGGGGCTCAACTCGGAATCAGCCGCGGTATATCGGATTATCGGGTCTGTGGTAGTCCGAATTTGCCTCGAATCGTTCCGCAGAAACGCGTTGTCGGTGGAAGTATGGTACTTGATTTCGTGACTACGACTGAATATGATCGTTTCATCGCTGACACCACAACAACTCTACAGTTCAAATTCGTCGGCCCCGCGATTGGCGCGACGGGTTTCTTCTACACAGTACAGATCGACATGGCGAACGTGGGGTATATGGCGCTGCCACTTGGTCGAATCACTGATCGGACTAGAATGCAGGCGACGGCGAGTTTCATAGCGATGTATGATGCGACCGATACTGAGCTGAAGATTCAGGTAACAAATGAGGAGACTACGATTTGAACGATATAGAACTGAAGGAGATCGTCGAGAAGTTCGGTCTACCACGCGTATTGAAGGTGTTGCAACTACGACAGGCTATCGACGACTTCGTAACTCAGCATAAAGACGATGGAATGGCGAAACTCGTCGGTCCGAAGGATATCGAGATTTCTCTTGCTTACGGAATGGCTATTGAGCAACTTATGGATCTTGAGATTCCTGTGAGGAAGAGTCTCGAAGAATCTTACGATGAGGCTAACGCTAGTTTAAAACACCGGGAGCTTTTGTCGCAGATATTATCACAGGCAAAAGGCATTGGCTCCTCGACCTCCAAGAACTCAGTGAAAAAGGACGCGAAGTAGGAGTAGATGTCGGTCTCGTTGACCTGATGAATCTACCAACACCCATTTTTTCTTTGGTTGAGGCGTTGATTGCGCATAGAATAGGAGAGGAGAAAATACGGCGACATCAATAACTCAGGACGTTCTCGATCAGTTACTAGAATATGTTCTGAAGCTGTTGCGGGAATGGGGTATTATTCCACCGCAAACCGATATCGGTTCCCCATATACACCGGAGTGGGGTAAGCAATGGAGCGGTTTCGGTTGGGCGGGATTCGTTGCCCCCGCCTCTCTCGCGCCTTTCTATGCGTGGTCGATGGTTCAACGGGCATACCGCGCCGGTTACATTCCGACTGATTGGGCGGAACAACCATCCGGCGGTTATGGGATGTTCACGTATGTGGGGCGAGCGGGACAGGCGGAAACTCAATCCGTCAAATATCAGTTACGGCAAGAGTTAGCGTGGCCGTCAGCGACACAATATAACGCTTCGCAAGCGATGTTATGGGCTGGACGAGCGAATTATTGGGAGCTTCAACAAAACTTAACACCTATGGCCGAGGTATGGTCTGCGGCGAAACTATTATCATATGTTTCACCTGAAGCCTATACGATTCGAGCGCTCGGCTTTCCGTTCTATGGCGGAATTCAGACGATGCTTGCGGGTTACGCGCAGGCTCCCTATGTTCAGGCGGCGATTGCGCTTGATCCATCCGCGCGGACTCGCATGAATCAGTCTTCGATGTTTTTCGCTGGACAATATCCCTCGTTGGCGGAGGAATTGATTGGTGGTGTCGGTGAGTGGACGTTCGCACAGATGTTAGGATGGGGGGCGATGGCTCCCGCAGGGCAACGGTTAGTTTCCTTGAAATCTGCTCTACCGATTTCGTTGATTCAGCCGGGGCTTCAGATGTTGCTTGATCCGTTGGCTACGATGGCGGTGCGTTCGGCGTGGGGTGAGCCGATGTTCTATAACGAGGCGGAGCGTCGAACCGCAGCGATTGATCTACTAACAGGCGCAGGATTAGTGGGAGGCGGCACGTATCTCTGGGCGCGGCAGATCAGTGCGGGTAAACAACTTGCTTCACCGTTCGGTGTTCCGTGGGGCGCGGTAGTCAAAGGGGAAACGTTTGGTCCCTATAATATGACGGTGGCCGACGTTTTTCGTGCGCGGGCTACGATGGAAAGCGTCGGTATTCTCGTTGATCCCCTCACTGGTATTCAGTTCAAATCGTTACCTGAAGAGGTCCGACTCGCCGCCTATCAGGACCGATTAGGAAAACCGTTCGGTTATCGTCAGATCACCGAGAATGAGTATCGGATTTTCGTGGGGGAATTCGGTGATCGTTATCCGACGCTGGAGGAAGGACGATATGGGGAAACATTCTTCGGTAAAGGTTATGGACGTGGAATGTGGGCGGAAGGATTCACGGAAGGGGAAGCCGTAATCATGGGATTCCGTCCGTCATTAGGTTTGGAATCCGGATTATCGGTAATCGGATCGTTAGCCGGAATTCCGGCGTTTTGGGGGGCCGAAAAAATCCTTTCCACGATCGCGCCAAATCTAACGTTCATGGGTAAGCCGCTGACGAAAACTGAACAGGAGGTTCTTACGGAGGCCGGGGCGATAATTGCGGGTTTCGGCGGATCGTATGCCGGCGCGCAGTTCATGTCGGGTTTTGCGCCGGCGTTGGAGGATCTCATTTATGCGGCCGCTCCCTCTTGGGCTCCGGCGATCGGCGCGGCTTCCGGTGCTATCGCACTCGGTGCGGATATAATCTTTCCGATACTGATTGGAACGTGGGCGATATCGGAGATGATAGGGCCATCAACGAGTATGCAAGCTCATGAATTGTCAACCAAATATTCGCTTTCGGAGCTTACGCAAATGTATCAGAAAGCGGAAGCGTCTCCGGGGGGATGGAACGGCGTTCCTCAAGGAGAAACTTTGAGACAATCATTGATTGCGGCGATGGTATCTAAACCGGGTGGCGCGGAAGCCGTCTACTCATTACTCGGGTTCGGGTTCAACGCTCCCCGCGATGTCATGACCCGCTATATCGCTGAACGGAACCCGGACATTATGAAGTTCCTTGATCCGAGTTACGCGAATATCGGGCGTTCGACATCATATCTCTATTCGCCTATTAGTCAAGACCTTTCAAAACTACCCGTCGGTGTTCTCGATCGGTACATCGCTGAACGGAATCCCGACGTTATGAGCTACCTGACTAATGCGGACTGGCGGGCTTATTATGGACGGCATCCGGAATTACAAACCACCCCATTCACTAATGCGGAAATCGCGGGTATGCCTTCATCGATTCAAACGCGATACTTAGTCGAAGGGAATCCGAATTATCTCTCGTATTATTATGGTCCGGGAGGGCCGGTTGAAACTGCTTATTGGCAGACTCGTGCAGCGAGGGAGTCGGTTTGGACGTATTGGACGGTTACTGATACGACGATGCCGAATCCGTTTGCATTTGGTAGCGCGGAATATTATGCTTGGGAAAACGCGAATCCGCTGGCTACTAGAGCACACGAATTGATTGAGCAGAAGGTTCCTTGGGCCTATTATGGTCCGTCGGTAACAGGAGGACCGACTGGATATTGGGCGCCGGATGTTACTTATGCGCAAATAACTCTGAGTCAGTACCCAGTTGGTTCGTCTCAGTGGGCGGCCGTGATAAATGAATGGGCGTCCGCGGCGGGATATTGGGGAACCCCCGGCCAACCCGTGTCTATGAAGGCCGGCGATACGGCGAAAGCGGTAGCAGAAGGTAGATGGAAGACTCAGGGTGGGTGGAGAACCGCACCCCCCGGCACCCCCGAGTCGCCTACTGGTGTTGGAGTCCAAATAATTTGGGACCCCGTTCAACTTCTTTGGACACCCAACTATACAGGCGGCGGCTACGCGAACGAAGTCAGTCGAGAAGAGTGGGCGGCGAAGTATGGACCCGAAGCCGCATATCCGGTATCATATCGGCCTCACGGTGGCGGTGGTGGTGGTGGTCGCCGGTGGGAGTGGAAGCCGTTGACGCATGAGGAACAAGTCGCGAAGTTGGAAGGATACAACGTCGAGTACAATTATCTCCGGTATCCGTGGATGGAATCTTGGGCCGCAGAACTCGGCGTTGAATTAGCGAAGAGTCCTGAGGGTCGTTATGGGGAATGGTGGGGCGGATATTGGGAAGAGGGGATGACCTATGAACAGTGGCAAAGATCGTCTTGGGAGTTCGCGAAGGGCCGTTATGCGTTAGGGGCCGACGCGCCGAGTATCGAGGATATGTCAAGTGCGGTAGATGCGATGATGATCAGTGATGAGGTTTTGTGGTTGGCGGAAAATAGCGATTTGTCCTCTGTTATAGGGGCAGAGTTCTATCGAATTGGGAGAGAAACGGGATGACCTACACAAACTTGAAAATCGGACAGTTCGAGTTCGTTGAGATTGAGGGTTTACGCGTTACGTTCATGCGGCCCGCGATGATTCAAAAATTATGGGCTGTCGATCGTTCCATTATGACGAACATCGGAGCGTATGGGGCGCTCGTTTGGGAGTTTCGCGCGGTATTAGCCGGGACGACTTGTAAGACGGATTTGGCGTCGGCAAAATCGGAATTCATTCGGCCCGACCCGGTTTACTTCATCGCAGACATGGAAAGTACGGATTCAGGTTGGGGGTATATCCTCAAGTTAGTGCCCGCGGAGTATGGTGGAACCCTCAATTTCTATACGGTGGACGTGGTATTCGCTGAAATTCTTCACCAGAGCGAGGCGAGTCGGGGCACCGTTTATGGGGAAGTCGATGAATCAACTACGTTCACCGCAGGAGTAGTTGTCCCAACTCCGGTGGTTCCGTTACCGATTGGCGCCGGTGCAGGCACATTGACTGATCCTACTGAAACGGTGGATTTCACCCGATACATCGACGATGGAGCAGGCGCCACGTATGCGGTTCCCTGCGTCCTGTCGCCGGAGCAGGATTGGACGACCTATGGAGTCGCTGAGGCGGACCTAGCGAAAGGCGCCGTATCTTTCATCAAGAGCAGTCGCGAGTTGGGACTCAGTAATGGGACTCTAAAGATACTACCGCGAAACGATGAGGCTGGAACGAAGGGGTACTGGGAACTCTGGTACTACAATGGGGCCACATGGGTGAATGTGGCTCGGATACGCGCCTCCGTGTACAAAGCAGAACTCGCCCCGGCGCTTGTTACTCCGAATTGGACTTTGGGTGCGGGTTGGGCATATGGTACATTGGACAAGAATGCGGACGGAACTGGAACCGCGCAGCCGGCAACCGCGATCCCCGTTGTGGCCGGCCAAATCTACCAAGTCACAATCACTCTCTCAGCCTGCACCGTGGGCAACTGCACGTACACTCTTGG
>Ga0315281_10006321_pt1 | contig 16865 bp, 12 predicted proteins | sample YL17G07_0_MG_FD_204540 | JGI IMG/M metagenome (GOLD analysis project Ga0315281, IMG submission 204540) | Sediment microbial communities from Yellowstone Lake, YNP, Wyoming, USA - YL17G07_0 | ecosystem: Environmental > Aquatic > Freshwater > Lake > Sediment | place: USA: Wyoming | collected...
CCGCCATTGGTACGATGAGGGCATCGGAAATATATGAGGTTCCGGTGATTCAGGAAGATATCGGAGATCATCGAAACAATCAAACTCGTTTCATTATTCTCGGAAAGGAAAGAAAGAGTTCGACGGGCAACGATAAAACCTCGCTTGTCTTCGGTACTGAAGACAAGCCGGGCGCCCTTCATGAGGCGCTGGAGGTGTTTAAGGTTTTGAGGATTAATATGACGATGATTTTTTCCGAATCTTCGCCTAGAAAAAGGTTGGGGGAATATATCTTCTTTGTGGATGTGGAGGGTCATCAGGAAGACAGATCGTTGAGTCTGGCGCTTGATCTGGTAAAGAAGAAGGTAAGCTTCCTGAGGATCCTCGGCTCCTTCCCGAAGGCAAAACGCTGAACAAATAGTGTGTTCAGAATGCGGCCCGAAATAAAAACGGGCCGCTTTTTATTAAAATAGAAGTTAGCACTCGCCTGAGGCGAGTGCTATTGCTTTTGGGAAAAGAAGATGGTATAAATAATATATATGAACGGAGCTAACTTCACCAATAAAGCGCAGGAAGCCATTTTATCTGCCCAGTCAATTGCTCAGGAAAGGGGCCAGCAGCAGGTTGACTCCCTGCATTTGCTTTTATCTCTGCTTTCCCAGGAAGAAAGCGTTGTTTTAACCATACTCCAGAAAATGGGGGTGGATACCGACAATCTTAAAAAGAAAGTGGAAAATCAGGTTAACAGGATTCCAACAATAGTAGCTCCCTCGGCTATTGGCCAGTTTTATTTAACTCAGGATATGGCGAAAGTTTTGGAAAGGGCCAGACAGGAAGCGCTAAAGATGGGCGACGAATTTGTTTCAGTGGAGCATTTATTTTTAGCTCTACTTGATACTCCTACGAACGCCAAAGAGGTTTTAGACAAAATGACATTTCTGCAACCTGGCGCTAGTGGAAGCGCGACTTTAAAAACAAGCAAACTTGATTACGATTCTGTTTTGAAAATTCTGTCTCAAATCAGGGGCGGGGCAAAAATAACAGACCCGGAACCGGAATCAAAATATCAGGTGGTTGAAAAATATACCAGAAATCTTACCAATTTGGCGGCTTCAGGGAAAATAGACCCGATAATCGGCCGGGAAAATGAAATTAAAAGATTAATGCAGATTATTTCCCGCCGGACGAAAAACAACCCGGTTTTGATAGGCGAGGCCGGAGTAGGTAAAACAGCAATCGTGGAAGGATTCGCCCAAAGAATCAGCCAGGGGAACGTGCCTGAATTTTTGAAAAACAAAGAAGTAATTGCTTTGGACTTGGGCGCTTTGGTTGCCGGAACAAAATACCGCGGCGAGTTTGAAATAAGAGTAAAAGCCCTTTTGAAAGAAATCGATCGGGCAGACGGCCGTTACGTTTTATTTATTGACGAACTCCACACTTTAGTTGGCGCCGGCGCAGCCGAAGGAGCTATTGACGCTTCTAATTTATTGAAGCCGGCTTTGTCCCGCGGCGAATTGCGGGCAATAGGAGCAACCACCCTAAAAGAATATCAAAAATATATTGAAAGAGATCCTGCTTTGGAAAGAAGGTTCCAGCCAATATATGTGCAGGAGCCGACCGCCGAAGACACAATCGCCATTTTGCGCGGCATTAAAGAAAAATATGAAGTCCATCACGGCGTAAGAATAAAAGATTCGGCGCTCAAGGCCGCAGTTGAGTTTAGCAACCGTTATATCTCCGACAGGTTTTTACCGGATAAGGCCGTTGACTTGATGGATGAGGCCGCTTCCGCATTGCGCCTGGAAATTGAATCGGCGCCGGCTGATTTGGAAAAATATGACAAAGAAATTACCAAACTGGAAATTGAAAAGCAAGTCCTGAAAAAAGAAAAAGATTCCCAGCTCCGCTTAAAGGCGATTGAGCGTTCTTTGGCTGACCTGCGCGAAAAGGCCAAAGCCATCAGGGTAAAATGGGAGGCGGAAAAAGAACTGGTTGATAAAATAAAAAATATAAGAAAAAAAGTTGACGAATTGTCCTATCAAACAGACATTGCCCAGAAGGACGCAAATTTGGAAAAAGTTGCGGAAATAAAATACGGAAAAATTCCGACGCTTTTAAAAGAACTGAAAGAAACCGAAAAGAAATTAGTTAAACTCCAAAAGACCCGCCATTTTGTGAAAGAAGAAGTAACGGAAGAAGATGTCGCCAACGTTGTCTCCCGCTGGACCGGCATACCAGTAACCAGACTGATAACTGAAGAAGCAAAAAAACTGGAAAAAATGGAAGACGCTTTGAAAAACAGGGTTGTTGGCCAGGAAGAGGGAATTGAGGCGATATCCCGGGCTATCAGGCGGGCAAGAGCCGGTATTTCAGAGGAGAATCGGCCAATGGGCTCTTTTCTGTTTCTGGGTCCGACTGGAGTCGGGAAAACAGAAACTGCCAGGGCACTGGCGGAGTTTTTGTTCAACGACGAAAAAGCCTTGGTAAGATTGGATATGTCAGAATATATGGAACGGCACACGGTTGCCAAGATTATCGGTTCGCCTCCGGGCTATGTCGGTTACGAAGAGGGCGGCCAGTTAACGGAAAAAATAAGGCGCAGGCCCTATGCCGTGATTTTGCTGGACGAAATAGAAAAAGCCCACCCTGAATTTTTTAATATTCTGCTCCAGATTTTTGAAGATGGCCGTCTAACCGATTCCAAGGGTAGAGTTGCTTCTTTTAAAAACACTATTATAATTATGACCTCAAATGTGGGCTCGGATTATATAAACAGGATGTCGGCAATCGGCTTTGACACAAAAGAGCAAATAGCGGAAAGGGAATCAATGAAAGATAAAATAATGGAAACATTAAAAGACCAGTTCCGACCAGAGTTTTTAAACAGAGTAGACGAAATTATTATTTTCAATTATCTGCGAAAACCCCAAATCCAAAAAATCGTTGAATTGGAACTTGCAAAAGTTGAAAAAAGATTAAAAGCCAAAAATATCAGCGTCAGAATTTCTGAAAAAGCAAAAGAACTTCTGGCAGACCAAGGCTTTGACCAGAATCTCGGCGCTAGACCCTTAAAGCGAGTGATCCAACGCCTGATTTTAGACCCCTTATCTTTTAAAATTGTAACTAATGAAATCAAAGAAGGCGACAATGTTGTTATTGATGCGGATGACAGAAAAATTGTTTTTGAAACGCCAATGCTGTTAATAGCTAAAAAATCGCCAAAAGCAATAAAAACCGGCACTAGCAAATGATAGCCAAAAATAAAAAATTAATTATTTTAATCTGTTCTGTGTTTTTGGGTGGAATGGTTTCCGGCCTTATTTTTCAGTTATTTGTTTTTCCTTTGATTCTCTCCAGTTCTTATTTTTCCCAATTTCAATTCGTCAAAAATTTTAAAGATGGCAAAGTAATCATCAACACCAAAGAAGAAATTGTTGTTCAGGAAAACTCGGCCCTTGAAAAATCTATTGAAAAAGTGGAAAAATCCATTGTCGGCGTCAAATCCCAAACAGGGGGATCTGTTTTATCTGGCTCCGGTTTAATAATTACCGCGGATGGCCTGATTGCCACCTTGGCGGAGTTGGCGCCCGTAGGCGCTTCTGTCAAAGTTTTTCTAGACGGGGAAGAAATAACTTCGCAAGTTGTGAAGAGGGACCAAAAAAACAACCTCGTCCTGCTTAAAATTGAAAAAACCAATTTGTCCACCTGCGCCTTTTCCGATTTTGATAAGTTAAAACTTGGCAAAAGAGTTTTTCTTTTGGGCGTATTACCCCCTTTACTTAAAGAAAAAGTAGCGAACGAAGGCATTATTAAAACTTTTAGCGAAGACGCCATAAAAACCAACATTTTTGAAAGCAATTCAATGAGGGGCAGTTCTCTTTTTAACATTGAGGCAGAACTCATCGGTTTGAACGCCATTGATTCCAGCGGCAAAGTTATCAGCATCCCCGCCTCAAAAATAAAGTCCCTCGCCGGATTTTAAACCCTTCACTTTTTTTAAAAGTGAAGGGCTAGACAAAATTATGGAGTGCAGGCAAAAGAAAAATTTAGAAAATTGTCCTTGTACTTACCCTAACTGCAAAAGAAAGGGGATTTGTTGTGAATGTCTTAAGTATCATTTAAAGAATGATGAATTGCCGGCCTGCTGTTTTTCAAAAGAGGCAGAAGTAACTTACGACAGGTCAATTAAGAAGTTTATTCAAGACCAAAAATAATTTTTTCAAAATTATCAACGAAGCCCGGTCTCGTTGATTTTTTAATTGACAAAAGCGTAAAAAGAGGTAATGTATAAAAAAGTCCTTTGACAAGTAAGCAAGGGAAAGAGGAGGTCGCTCGGGCGATCACCAGAGGCATCCGGAAAGGAGTGATGGAAGATGAGAAGAGCAATAACTAGCACTCACCTGCCCTTACCGAACCGTCGTTCGGGAAAAGTGCGGGACATTTATCCGCTACCCGATGGGAATCTATTGATTGTGGCAACTGATCGTCTTAGCGCATACGACGTTGTTCTGCCCACCGGCATTCCCGACAAGGGCAGAGTTCTCAACGGTATCAGCGCGTTTTGGTTCAAGTGGCTTGTTCATAACTGTGACATCCGTACACACATGCTTTCTACAAACATGGATTCTCTTCCTGCTGAACTGCGCGGCAACAAGTGGCTTAAGGGCCGCTTTATGATTTGCAAAAAAGGAAATGTAGTACCTATTGAAGCAGTCGTGCGGGGTAATCTCACAGGCTCGGGTTGGAAAGAGTACCAGGAAGCCGGCACGGTCTGCGGAATCAGTTTGCCCAAGGGTTTGAGGCAATGCGAACGGCTGGAACAGCCGATATTTACCCCTGCTACCAAGGCAGAAACAGGCCACGACGAGAACATCACTTTTGAGCGTGCCTGTGAAGTGGCGGCAAAATGGTGGGAAGACAGTCATATTGCCAGATTGAACAACGGCAGGGACATTCTTTCGCTTATCCGAGGGCAATCCATTGAGATTTTTTCGGCGGCGCGGCAGTATGCAGCCGAGAGAGGTGTGATAATTGCTGATACCAAGTTCGAGTGGGCGCTGGACCAAGATTATAGGCTTATGCTGGTTGATGAAGTTCTTACGCCCGACTCTTCGCGTTTCTGGCCTGCGGATCAATTCCAGGTTGGCCGCGACCAGCCAAGTTTTGACAAACAGTTCGTCAGAAACTGGCTGGACAGCATCGGTTTCAACCGCCAGCCGCCCGGTCCGATGATTCCTCCGGACATCGTGGGAAAGACGCGAGAGAAATACGTGCAAGCCTACGAACTTCTCACCGGAGAGGGATTTCCGTGGAATACAGCACTTTAATCAAGTAAAACCCGATTTCAGGTCGCCTCGCGGCCAGTTATCGGGTTTTTTTTTGCAGCAATAAAGGGTATAATAAAAAGTACGATTAATTGATTAATAGATTATGATTGAAACCCAAAAAATAAGAAAATTTTTTCCGGCAATAAACTCGGGAAGGATTGTTTCAAACAATGCGGCAAGCACACAGGTTCCAGTTCAGTTATTAGATTTATTTGAAAAACTTATTGTGCAATATGACAATGTTCATAGAGGGCAGTCGTCTGCCTCGCTGTTGACTACTGCAAGATTTGAAGCTTCTTATGACACTATTGCGCAATTTATCGGCGCCCCGTCAAAAAAAAATATTATTTTATACAGGAATGCTACCGAGGCGATTAATTCGGTCATGTATTCTTTAATGACCGAATTTAAGGACGGAGATAATGTGGTTACAACATTTATGGAGCACAATTCAAACTATGTGCCCTGGTATGGATTATGTAAGGAAATATTGCCAAAGTTTGGAATTAATGTGGAATGCAGGATTGCGAAGTTTGATAAGGAAACGGGAGAACTTGATTTGACTCATCTAAAATCTTTAGTAGATAAAAGAACCAAATTAATATGCTGCACGGGCGCGTCGAATTTTTTAGGAACGAAAACCCCAATAAAAAAAATAAGAGAAATTGCTTATTCAAGCGGTTATATACAGCCGAATGGCGAGAAAAAGTCTTATCTTTTAATTGACGGCGCTCAGACAGTGCCGAATATGTTTATTGATGTTAGGGAATTAGATATAGATTTTTTTGCCTGGTCTTTTCATAAAATGCTTGCCCCTTTTGGTATTGGCGCTTTGTATGCAAGAGAGGAATTGCTTGAAAAAATGAGGCCTTTTCTTTACGGAGGAGATATGATTGCAGAAGGAAAGGTTAGCTCCGAAAAAGTGGAATATAATGTGCTTCCCTGGAAATTTACGGCAGGAACCCCCAATATTTTAGGGACAATCCTTTCTGCCCAGTCTATAAGATTATTAATGGACTTTTCCCTAAATCCCGGGCAGTATAAGTATTTTATGACTGATAAAAAATTAGAAAGCTCGGATGTAGAAAAAGCGATGAAAAATATAGAGCATCACGAAAAAATTCTAATAGGCGAAGCGCTAAAAATATTAGGAGGGATACCATCAATAAAGATTTATGGACCGAAGAACGCTGAAAATAGGACCTCCTTAATTTCATTTACGTGCAAACACAAAAACCCGATTGAAATTGCTGAAGAATTAAACAAATTAGGCATAGAATCACGGGCGGGCTGCCATTGCGCAACCTTAGCACATCATTATTATGAATTAAATCCTCCTGCAAGCTGCAGGCTAAGTTTTTACATATATAATGACCTTGAAGATGTGCGAAAAGCATGTCTGGCTGTAAAAAAAGTATGTTCAGCCCAATAATAATTTATGAAAACCAATAAGTTAGACATTCTTAATAGTATAGGTAACACTCCCCTAATTAAAATTGGCAATATTTATGCTAAATTTGAGACAACCAACCCAACTGGAAGCGTCAAAGATAGGATGGTCTGGTATATGGTAAAAAAAGCTGAAGAGCGAAAAGAGTTGAAACCAGGAGATAAAATAATAGAAGTGACTTCCGGCAACACGGGAATTTCTTTGGCAATGATTTCCGCAATAAAGGGTTATAAATTTATTGCCATCATGCCCGAGTCAATGACTATAGAAAGAAGAAAAATGATAGAACTTTTTGGCGGAAAAATTATTCTAACCCCAGCTAAAGATGATATGATCGGCGCGATTAAAAAATACAATGAATTGGTAAGGGAAAATAAAAATGCTTGGCTACCGAGACAATTTGAGAATCCAGACAACATATCCGCCCATAGAGAAGGGCTAGGAAAAGAAATTATAAAACAAATGAAAGGCAAAATTGATGCTTTTGTTGCCGGGACAGGAACGGGAGGAACTCTTATTGGCGTTGCCCAGGCCTTAAAAGAAATAGGCTCTAAAGCAAAAATTATCGCCGTTGAGCCTGAAGAGTCGGCTGTATTGTCTGGTAAAAAAGCCGGTTCGCACATGATACAGGGGATAGGGGAAGGATTTATCCCTAAAATAATGAAAGAAAATATGAATTTGGTTGATGGAATCATCACCGTAAAAAGCCAAGAGGCTATTGGGATGAAAAATAAATTGGCAAAGGAATTCGGAATCTTGGTTGGAATTAGTTCAGGCGCTAATGTTCTGGCTGCGCAAGAGATAGAAAAGAGATACGGGTATAAAAAAATAATCACGGTTTTACCGGATAGGGGGGAAAGATATTTGAGTGAATAACAGAGGAATGTTTTAAAATCTAATTTTAATAATTTAAATATAATGCGTAACTAAAATTTTAAGCGGAACTTGAATCCAATTTCCGAATGAAAAAATTATTACGCAGCATCTTTTTTATGAAACAATGCCTAATTTACGATAACTCTTTGAGATTTTCCAGGGCCACTTACGGAGTTTTAATTCTAATCGCTTTTTTAATTCATAATCACTGGTTGGTATTGATAGTCAGTCTTTTGATGGCTTTCGGAATTTTTTCTATAAAACTCAATATTCCTTATCAATTTCACGCTTTGGTTTTAAGAAAGCTGCTAAAAGAGGGACCGGCGCCAATTCAGAAAGAATCTGGAGAAATAAATTTTGTCTCCGGTATGACAGCGGGCCTTCTTTTTATCGGTTTTTTGCTTATCTATTTCGGAAAATTTGTTGATTTCGCTTGGATCTATATTTTAATAGTAGATCTATTGATATTTTTGGCTTGTTTTGTTGGCTTTTGCGTGGCTACTTTAATGTACGTTTTCTTCAAAAAAATTTTTAAGAAGTGATAAAAATGGAAAAAGTTGAAAAAATTCAAGGAGCAAAAATAGGGAGACCTGGATACATCAACGAAAATTGCTGGTTGGTTAAAAACCTTAATTATTCTCCATATAATCGTTGTCAGCATTGTGATCAAAAATTCCGCAATTGCCTGTTTTTGCATTACCAAACAATTAGCTTGGCTTTAATCCTTTTTCTTCTCGTCCTTTCCTTTTTAATTGAAGGGAAAATTTCAAAATTAATAATTATTTCTGTTTTTACTTTGGTTATTGTCTACGGTTACTTTTTTAACAAAAGTACCGACAAGATTATCAAAGCTAATTTTGCCCAAAGAGAAGCCAAAGAGGCCTTAGAAGAATTAACTAAAAACCTTCAGAAAAAAGTAGACGAGCAGACAAAAGAAATCAGAAAGGCCTATGATGTGGAAAAAGGCGCCCGCATGGAATTGGAGGCATTGGGCAATGCTAAAAACCAGTTTATGCTGGCGATCCAGCACCACCTAAGAACTCCCCTTACCTCAATGAATGGTTACGTTGATTTATTGTTAAGCGGGGCTTATGGCAAGCAGCCGAAAAAGACCAAAGATGTAATAGAAAAATTCAAGAACTCAACAGGTAAATTGATCAAGATGGTAAATGAATTTTTAGATATAACTCAGTTCCAATTGGGCAAAAAAGTTGTCTCTTTAAGGCCGGGCGTTGAGATTTTGCCGATTTTAGACGACATAGTCAAGGACCTTGTTTTTGAGGCGGAATCAAAAGGAATTTATATAAAGTTGAATAAACCCGAAAAGACTTATATTATAGAAGCAGATCCCGAAAAACTGAAACTCGCTCTATTTAATCTTTTTGACAACGCCATAAAATACACCCAGGAAGGAGGAGTAAATATTAAACTGCAAGATAAAGACGGCAAACTACAAATTGAAATAAAGGACACGGGAATCGGCATTTCGCAAGAAAACATCAAAAATTTATTCGGCAGAACATTTGAAAGAAGCGACATAGCCAAAAGAACATTTGCCACTGGCAGGGGAATCGGCCTTTATATATCCAGCCAGATTATCCAAGCCCATAATGGCAAGGTTTGGGTGGAATCTGAGGGCGAGGGCAAGGGCTCTACTTTCCACATTGAGTTTCCAGTAGAAGAAAAGTAAAAAAATATGGCGGACAAAAACAAAAAACAAAAAAAGGTGATTCTCGTTGAAGATAATCCCGCTATTATCGAAATTTATACGACAGCTTTTAAAATCGCCCACATCAACGCAGAATTTATAACTTTAGGCAGGGAAGCGATAGAAAGAGTCAAAAAAATACGAGAAGGCAAAGAAGAGAAGCCAGGCCTCGTTTTCATTGATTTGATTTTGTCCGACATTAATGGGATAGAGATATTAAAAGAAATAAAAGGGAATAGCAAAACCAAAGACATCACCTCTTTTATATTAAGCAACTATTCGCCTCCGGACTTTCAAAAAACAGAGCAAATAAAGCCAGACAGGTTTATTTTGAAAACAAGCGTTACCCCGACGCAATTAGTAAAAATAGTAAAAGAACAGTTAAATTAAAAGTCGACCTGGCAGCGCCCGCTTTCAGCGACCGCTGCGGGGCAGAAATTCTATGAAAAAAATAAACAAAAAAATCCTGATTGTAGAAGATGATGCGGATTTCCTTGCACTTCTTCAAGAAAGAGTGGCGCTGGAAGGGTTTTCCGTGTTTATCGCCAGAGACGGAAAAGAGGGTCTTGATGTTGCGTCAAAAGAGAGACCGGATTTAATCCTTTTAGATATCTTGATGCCCAAAATGGACGGCATAGAAATGGCAAAAAGACTGAAAGAGTCCGGTATTAATATATCCATCATATTTTTGACCAACGTAGGAGATGTCGATTATATCAGCAAGGCGATAGAGGCGAGCCAATCCGATTACATCGTCAAGTCAAATATAAGCATTGACGATATTATCGCCAGGGTAAAAGATAAATTAGGCGTAAAATAGTTTTTAAAACGAAATAAGCTATTTAATATTTTTTTAATACTTCGATGGTAGAACAAATTTCGCCAACGAGGAATGTTCTCGTTGATTCTGACCACCCGCGCAAAAAACTAGGCGGCTGGTTAATTTTAGTTATAGTTCTTATTGTAGTTATTATCTCTGCAATATTCTTTTGGATAACGATTAATAAGGGGGACGACGGTGAGATTATTGTAAGATATGAGCCACCAGATAACTATATTGTTAAAGAAACTCCCGAAGGAAAAATAGTGGAAAACCAAAAAGCAGGATTAACTTTCAAAGTTCCAGATGGATGGGATGCTGGGGTCTACGGGGAAAGAGGCGGTGAGGGTTTGGTGCAAATGACATCTAAAGATATAGAGATACCTTATAACAAGCTTCCTATTAAGGGGTGTATTATAAATGCCGAGGTAGAATATAGACCATATGAAAAAGAAACACACTCGCTGGCACGGCTTATAGAGGAAACCAGAACAAGTAATAAAGATAATAATAAAGAAGTAGTTGAAGTGTCTTCTTATCAGGCGCTAAAAAGTTTAACCATTAATAAACCAGAATTAGGATCAGGATTTGAAGTAAGCGTCCCGATGCAGAATGGGAAAATATATGTTTTTAGTGCTTTTTTCCCGTTGATAGAAGGAGAAAAATGCCCACAGGAATTCAATGGTTTTCTGCAAGGAATTTCTATCAAAAATAATTAGAAAGGATTCTTTTAAAATAAAATGGATAATATAACGAAACGTATTTTTTTGTTTATTATCCCCCTTACTTTTATTGGGGCGTTTTTAGTTTTTCCGAAAGTTGTTTTTGGAGACGCAAATTTAGTAGAGGCGGTTAACAACCCAGAAAGAATTAAACTTGATGGAGGAACAACAAGAAATATAATAGATTCTCTTAACCAGGCAGCCGCAGACGAGATAATATCTATGAGCGATTCTCCAAATTTTACAATTGAAAAGGAAGCCGTTTTAGCAATTCTTCGAAAAGCCATAAGAACGCATATTCTTGACTATGTTTTTAAAGAATTTCCCAAGGAATTCGCGATAGAGACAATAAAAATTGGTATTACTGCGGGAAGATTAATAATAACTGCAGACCCCGGGGTTATCATGGGGGAAATAGAAAAATCTACCGTAGAGAAAGCTAAAGAAATTGCGATTGGATGGTTATTGCAAAACGAAATTAAGACAAACGCTGGGAATTTAGAAACTTCTTATGTAACCGATAGAAACGAGCTAGAAGAAGTATTTTTTCCATATATCGTTCTTTATAAACCAATAAATAATACAAGCGGAGAAGTTGATATAGGAATCTACTCCTCAAAAATTATTAAAACTCCGCGTCCTGATGGTCACCTGTGGGGAGGAGGTATAGAGGAATTACCGCCTTTTGTGCTTTATATCAATGGTATAGTAATTAAAGACGAATTAGGATCTATAAAATGGGTAGAAATTTCACAATTTACACCCATTTTTGATCAACCGGTGCCGGAACTCAATTTTCCGGAACTTGGTTATATTGAAAGTAAAATAAATAGTTTTTATTCGGATTTTAACAAAGCAATGCTCGCGGTTAAAAATGCCGAAGAAACAATACAAGAAATTAGCCAAGCAGCCGGGACATTTATTAATAACACCGCTCAAAGCGCTTGGGGCGGAATAAAATCATATCTTTCTCAATTTGGTCTTTTTGGATCAGCGTTGTTGCCAAGTCAGTTTGGACTAGTTCAATCGGATGGAATTTCAGAAACAACTCAAAATAATATTAATCCATCAAATGCAGAACTTTCTCAGGAAGATTTAGATGATTATTTGGAATTGCAGGATATTTTAAATAATAAAAATAAAAATCCTCAAACTCCGGCAAGCCAAAATGTAAAACCGTTGGCGAATTCAACGCCAGAACCGACCCTGCCACAAAACGAACCACAGCAAAATCAACCGCAGGACCAGAATCTGCCACAAACTCAATTAACATCAGATGCTAGCAGCGATCAGAGCGGAGGAAGTAGTGGTGGTGGAGAATATATTGCTTACCCTCAACTCTTGATTTCTGAGATTCAGATTGCTGGCGTCAGCAACGAAAAAGAGGAGTTTGTAGAACTTTATAACCCGAATAGCCAGACCGTTGATTTAACCGGGTGGTATATTCAAAGAAAAACAAAAGACGCTGCTGACTTTTCAACTTTTTCTTCAAAAAGCCTGTTCACAAACAAAAAAATTCCAGCCAAAGGATATTTTCTAATTACCCGGGAGGGTTCTAGTTTTGAAAGTCTTGCAGGTATTATAACAACATACCCGCTTACAGAAGATAACACCCTAGTTTTAAAAAATCCAAACAGAGAAATTACTGATAAGGTCGGATGGGGGCAGGTACAGGATTACGAAACTAGCCCGGCGTCAAATCCGCCAGCAGGAAAAAGCATTGGCAGAAAATGGAGCGAAACAGGCCAATTTTATCAGGACACGGACAATAATTCCATTGATTTTGGAATACAAAACCCGACGCCAAAAGCAAAAAATGGTCCGCCTCCGCCTCCGCCAACCGACATTGTGGCGCCCTCAGTAACTTTCAATAATCTGGCGTCAATTCAGACAATCTTAAATTTCCCGATCAGCTTTACTATCACCGACAATTCAACGCAAGAGATTAGTCCGTCGGGAATAGCTAGTTATCAGTTCCAATGGAAACAAGGAGAAGGGGAATGGCAAATAGACGCTGTCCAGGAAATCGCAGACGCTCCGCTTACATATAACTCAAGCAAAGATTTTACGGCACTGCAAGATGAAACAACCTATTATTTTCAGGTAAAAGCCAAAGACGCAAACAACAATGAAAGCGTTTGGCTGCCGGAAGTTCCAGCAACGACAAAAATCCGCACACCAAAAACAATCTTAATTAACGAAATTCAAACCGATAGCGTTGTGGGCACCGGCGGCACAGCCGACGATTGGGTGGAGTTATACAATCCTTATGATGTTGATGTTTCTTTGGCTGGCTGGTCTATTCAAAAACACAGCAAGTCAGATCCTTGTTCAATTAGCGCAAGTTTTTACAAAAAGAATTTAAGTGACGATGCAGTAATGCCAGCTCGCGGATTTTATTTAATAGTAAGTACGCAGGCGAACAACGAATTAAAAGCGATGGCCGATATGACTGTTGGCTGGTCTTTGAGTGACAACAACACGATTTATCTAGTAAGAAACCAAGAGGCGATAACAGACGGAGAAGATCCGGATATTATTGATAAAGTCGGATTCGGTCTCGCCTGTTTTCCGGAAACCGCGCCAGCTCCGAACTCGCCGGAAGCAGGGAGTATTGAAAGAAGAAGGCTGGGGCAGGATACCAATGATAACAGTGCGGATTTTAGAATTTCTGCCGGACCAACGCCAAAATCCGGTTCGCCAAAAGTTTATCTTCAAGATGCTAATGATTATTCTGACTGCGGGGGCAACGGTGAATGCAATTTAATTATAAATTGGCGAAGTCCGAGCCAAGACATAGAGTTTTATCAGGTGCAATATAAAGTGAATGATGGCAATTGGAAGGACTGGCTTCCACAAACCACTGACACGCAAAAAACCTTTAAGGCATCCAGCAGTATACTTACCGACCATATTTATTATTTTCGGGCAAGAGCAAAAGATTTAGAAAGGAATCTCGGCAATTGGTCCCAAGAACTTAAAATTGATCTTAGTAATCCGGTTGTTATCAACGAAATCGCTTTGTTTGGAACAAATGCCAGTACTAGTGACCAATGGATAGAATTATATAATAAAAGCGATAATCCAATTGATTTAACTGGTTGGAGATTAAGGGGTGGCAGAGATGGTTACGAAACATTCACCTTAAGTCTTCAGGGTACGATTCTAGCCAAGAGTTATATAGTTTTGGAAAAAACCGATGATCAGGTTGTTTCTGATTTTTCAGCCAGTCAGTTTTTCCCAAGTATGTTTTCCTCCTCTTATGGTAATTTTTATTTAGAAAATGAAAAGAGCAGGAAAATGGATAGCTTTTATTATCCTTCGTGGCCCGGTTGGCAGGAGAGTAGTTTTGTCATAGATGGAAACTATTATTCAATAGAAAGAATTAGTCCATACTCTTTCGGTTATGATTATAGAAACTGGGTAATAAATGACGGCCAAAAGATAAATGGTTATGACAGAAACGGAAATCCGATTTACGGCACGCCCGGGCAACAGAACAGTAATTACCAACTTTATACGTTGCTTTCTACTGGATTTGCCGAGGACGCGGTTTTACCAAAATCTATTGATGGCGTAACTGAAAGTCCTTACGTCCTTACTAACGTCATTACAGTATTCCCGAATACCACCTTAACCATAGATCCTGGCGTTGTGGTGGAATCCTGGGGAGAGATTTACCCTACTCCCAGCGGTTTGGTTGTACAAGGAACATTAAAAGCCACTGGGGCAGCCGAAGAGCCGATTATTTTTACCTCGCGCTCGTATCCCGAGCCAGGAGGCCCCGGCAGCTGGCTGGGCATTCTATTTACAGGAGAAAGCGTTAATTCGGAATTAGAATATGTTATCGTGCAATATGCCGGTGCCAGATCCACAGTTGTATATTGGGAAGACAATGGTTTCAGCGCCGGAATAAGAGTTGAGGACTCATCTATTTCTTTGAAAAATTCCACAATAGAAACTAATCTTTACAATGGGCTGTATTTAATTAATTCTTCTTCTGTAATTGATAATGTGATAGTTCGCGACAATAAATATACTCTATACGAATATACAGGAGGCAGGGGCGTTCGGATTGAGGGTGGGAATCCATCTATAACAAACTCCACCATTGTAGATAATTGGTCGGGCGTTGAAATTAATGGCGGCAGTACTTCTTTTACAAACTCTCGCGTGGCAGGAAATAGTTATGGGCTTGGATTTTATGGTTCAGACATACTACTCGCAACACCGACAATTGAAAATAATGTATTTGAGCAAAACACATACCCGATTTTAATGGGAGATTTTTCTGATCCGGTTCTCGGCGGCAACCAAGTTACAGACAATGGGTTTTTAAACGGTATTATTCTTAGCGGGAATATCCGGACGAACTTGGTTTTGAAACCTGATCCTCTCTATAATTTGCCCTACATTATTAAAGACAATATCAGTATTTATCCTGGCGTTGTTTTAACAATCCAGCCAGGGGTTACAATAAAATTTTCCGGTTCTAATTTAACAATACAGGGCACTCTGAAAGCAATTGGAACGATGGACCAGCCGATTATTTTTACTGCCGCGTCTGACCAGCCGATGCCGGGCCAGTGGAATGGGTTTTATTTTAACGAAACCAGTCAGGATTCAGAATTAGAAAACGTCCAAGTGAGTTTTGGCGCCGGAATCAGGGTTAATCAATCAATTATTTCTTTGAAAAACTCCGTAGTGTCGCAAAATATTAACAACGGGTTGTGGCTGACCAACTCAGCATCTGTAATTGATAATGTCCAAATTTTAGACAATATGATGAGCACTTACACCACCATTTATGGGAAGGGAATTTTTGTGGAAGGTGGGAGTCCTCATATTATAAATTCGATTGTGTCTGGAAATTATTATGGTATTTACAAAGGAGATTGGACTGACCCGGACGGAAATGTGGTAGCGGCAGCGCCGATTATAGAAAATACTGATTACAGCAATAATACTTACCCGGACTGGCCCCCGCCTCCGCCTCTACCTCCGCCTCCGCCACCGCCGGAAGAACCACCGCCAGAAACACCGTAGTAATGGAAACCCCGCCCTAAGTCGCCTCAGACGACCGGGCGGGTTTTTTATCAGGCAAAAACCGTCGGAATACCATTGCGGTCGCAATGGTATTCCGACGGTTTAGGATTTAGATTTTTTAGATTTGCGCGCTTCGCGCCGGGACAGGGGGTTTATTTTGACATTTTATAATTTTTCAGATAGAATAAGCTAATTTCAAAGAGGTAAATTTGGAAGTAATTTTAGTTTTATGTCAAATCAAAAATACACAGAGATAACCAGTGCGGTATATAAGATTTTAGATTTCTTTCCCGAAGAAGAGCCGTTGAAAAATAAGGCAAAAGAAAAGGCATTGAAAATACTGGAGAACTTAACTTTGGCATCTAATGCATTGCAGAAAAGTCAGGCAGCTGGTCAGGCATTGGAAGATATTGAAATCTTAAAGAATTATCTGGTTCTAGGTAAAGAAAGGGGATGGATTGACAATATGAACCTAATGATTTTGTCCAAAGAATACGATGAGATAGTAGAAGAAATAAAGCCATTAGCGAAATTGATAACCGGAGGAAAAACAGCAGAAATACCTGTGGATAACAATGTGAAGAAAAGTACGGCAAGGCCGGGCCTTGCCGTACTTTCAGGGCGGCAGAAGGAGATTATCCGTATTTTAGGGGCTCAGGGGAAAGCCCAGGTTGCCGACTTTAAAAAAGCCCTGCCAGAAGTGACAAAGAGGACCCTTCGCCGGGATTTGGATGAATTATTAAAAATTGGTAAAGTAGAAAGAATCGGAGAGTGGAACCAAGTGTTCTACCAGCTTCATGAGATTGCCCGATGTCCGACTTCGGGTAAATTAGATGGGACAGCGTTAATGTCCCAACAAACATAGTGTTTGTCCTATCTTGTCCCAGCAAAAACCGGTAGGAGTCGGACTCCTACTAACTTAAAATATGGAGAATTG
>Ga0315281_10006322_pt1 | contig 16865 bp, 13 predicted proteins | sample YL17G07_0_MG_FD_204540 | JGI IMG/M metagenome (GOLD analysis project Ga0315281, IMG submission 204540) | Sediment microbial communities from Yellowstone Lake, YNP, Wyoming, USA - YL17G07_0 | ecosystem: Environmental > Aquatic > Freshwater > Lake > Sediment | place: USA: Wyoming | collected...
CATCTCGACCGCCAGATAGCTGGTGGTGCCGGCACCGTTATTGCCGGCATTGAGTTTCCCCGTTTTTTTCGCCAGCGCAACGAGATCCTTCACCGACTTGACCGGAACGCTCGGATGCGTCACCAACACCAGCGGCACCGACGAGATCCAGCTCACGGGCATGAGGTCTTTAAGGGGATCGAAAGTCAGCGATTTCTGGTAGAGGGTGACATTGACGGAAATCGACGCGGTCGTAAACAGTACCGTGTAGCCGTCGGGCGGCGACTTCACTACCAGTTCGGAGCCGATCAGGCCCGCCGCACCCGCCCGGTTGTCGACGACAAATGTCTGCCCCATGCTCTCATAAAATTTTTTGCCCAGCAGCCGCCCCTGAATGTCGGTGCCACCCCCGGGCCCGAACGGCACGACGATACGTACTGTTTTATCGGGCCAGCTTTGCGCGTGGACCGCGCCGGACACTACGAGCGCAACTGTTGCGATCAACAGGCCCGCAAATCGCTTATGGGAAGCAAAGTTCATGTTTGTCTCCTCGGTAAACAATCGGAACGCACCTACCCGCGGTAGATCGGCTCGGGCTGCGCAAAGAACGCATGCAGGATGTGATACACCTGCATGTAGTTGATCTGCTGGAAACTCGCGTGCGAAATGCCGGCCATCACGGTGAACTGCTTGTCGGGGTTCGGCAGGCGCTTGAAGAACTCGACGAGATCGTCGAATCCAGCGATGCCGTCGAACTGGCCGCGCATGATGATGGTGGGCACGTTGATTTTCTCCGGATCGACCACCGGCAGTTTGGAGCACATGTCCACGTAAGTGCCGGTCGGCACCGAGTCGTCAAGCGCAATCACCGCGTCGGCGAACACCTCCACTACCTTGCTTTCGGCACAGCCGGGATGATCGCGCATGAATATGCTCTGAATGAACGCGCGGTCGATCGGGCGCCGGTTTACGTTGATGAACTGCGGCAGCTTCTTGCGCCGCTCTTCGAGCGTCGGGCTGCCTTCGCCGGTCCACACGAACGCGTCGAGCGCGAGGCGCCCGACCCGCCCCGGGTGGCGCTGCGCGAACATCGCGGCCCGCAGCGCGCCGGACGAAATGCCGTAGACCAAAAAGTTTTTCACGCCGCGCGTCTTCATGATGTAGTCGGTCGCGGCCGCAGTATCATCGGCGCCGTTGGCGATGTCGCAATTGATCGGGCGCTTTTTGTCGGAGCGGCCGTAGCCCTCCATGTCGAAGCACCAGGTGTCATAACCCTGCGCCGCAAAATAATCCATTGCCGACGAATACGGCCGGCCCGGGACCTGCAGATCGAAAGTCGGCTGCGATGCCATCGACGAGCCGTGCACGAACAACACTGTGCCGGATTTTTTCGCGGTAGTGGCGGGTTTTTCGTAGAGGAAAAGCCGGACATCGCCTTTCTGGGTCCAGTGTTCCTGACCGGTATACATGGATTGAGTGCTGAGCTGATTCATGACTGTCCTCGGGACAAAGGCAATGCGGAGAGATGAAAAGAGCGGCAAGTTTATTGCACGCCGCGATGCAGCGTCAATCGGCCGCATGAATTTGCGGCACCGATGCCGCCAGCCTATAATCGCCAAATAATTTCATCCGTACACCACCGCCGTACGGCAACAATTGAGTTTTCCCAAATTCACGACAAAACGCTCGTCATTCCGGCGCAGGCCGGAATCCAGGGCGCCCTGGGTCCCGGCCTGCGCCGGGACGACGATAGCTGGTGAGAGCGTTGTCACGAAATATGAAATGCTCAATAAGAAAGCCCGCGCCGGGCTTCCCGCCTCTTTGCTCACGCCTCACCCCGTACCATGTTTCTACTAGAACACGACGCCAAAACATTGCTCGCCCAACACGGCGTGGCGGTGCCGCAGGGCACGCTGCTCGAACAGGTCGCGATCGAAGACGACGGTTTTCCACCCGGGCCGTGGGTGGTCAAGGCGCAAATTGCGTCCGGCGGGCGCAGCAAGGCCGGGCTGATCCGCACCGCGCAGACCGCCGGCGAACTCCAGTCGCAATTGCGCGGTCTGCTCGGCGCGACGCATAAGGGCATGACCGTGCGCGCCTGCCGCGTCGAAACGCAGATTAGCGCAGCCGCGGAAACGTATTTGAGCTTTATGCTCGATCCGGTTGCCGCCGGCGTGCGCGTCATCGTGGCGGCACAGGGCGGCGTCGACATCGAAACGCTGGCGGCCACGCCGGGCGCGGTGCGCAGAGCGACTGTGGCGCCGCACTTGCCGGAACTTGCGGCACAGATGACAAAACTCACGGCCGGGTTTGCGCCCCACCTCGCGAATGCGCTGAACGATGCGGGAAGCGCGCTGGCAAAAGTTTTTCTCGAAGCCGAACTCGCGCTGCTCGAAATCAATCCGTTGTTCGTCCGCCCCGACGGCAGCTGGCTCGCCGGCGACGCCAAGATCGTAGCCGACGACAATGCGCTCTACCGCCAGCCCTGGCTGCGGAAACTGCTCGGGAACCGCGCCGTCGCTTATGTTGAAGCACAGCGCAAGCTGCAGCACGGCTGCGATTACGTCGTCGTCGATCCTGACGGCGAGATCGGGCTGCTCACCACCGGTGCCGGACTTTCTATGATGCTGATCGACGAGCTGCGCGCGGCGGGCCTTAAGCCTTACAATTTTCTCGACGTGCGCACCAGCGGACTGCGCGGCGATCCGGCGCGGCTGGTCAGCGTGCTCAACTGGATCGCCGAAGGCAGGCGCGTGCGCATTTTGCTGGTGAACATTTTCGCCGGCATTACCGACCTCGGCGAATTCGCGCAGCTGCTGCTCGCAGCATTTGAACGCGCGCCGCATCTGCGGATCCCGGTTGTTGCGCGCCTCATCGGCACCCGGTCAGAGGCGGCGTGCGAACTGCTCGCCAGCCGCAATATCCCGGTGGTCACTGATCTCGGCGCGGCCATCGATCAAGTAAAGCACCATCTCGCTCGATGATCAATCCGCGCATCGACCGCTCGACCCGCGTCATCGTGCAAGGCATCACCGGCCGCGCCGGCCGCATGCATTCGCGGATGATGCGCGACTACGGAACCACTGTCGTGGCAGGAGTATCGCCGGCGTCAGATGGCGGGAACGTCGATGGCGTGCCGGTGTTTACGTCGTGCCGCAATGCGGTGGCGGCGACGCAGGCGGCCGCGAGCGTGGTGCTCGTTGCCGCCGAGCATTTGCTGGGCGCGATCGAGGAGGCGGTCGAGGCAGGAATAAAATTGATCGTGACGCCGGCCGAGGGCATGCCAGTGCACGACGCGCTGCGCGCACGACGCCTTACGCAGGCGGCCGGCGCGACGTGGATAGGCGCTTCGACACCGGGCATCGCGGTCGCGGGCCAGGCCAAACTCGGATTTCTGCCTGAAGCATCGCTCGCACCGGGGCCGCTCGGCCTGATGTCGCGCAGCGGCACGTTGTCGTACGAGTCCGGTTATCGCCTCGCGCAGCGCGGCATCGGCACTTCGGTATGGGTCGGCGTTGGCGGCGACCCCGTCAAAGGAACGCGTTTTGCCGAACTGGCGCCGTTCTACGCCGCCGACGCGTTGACCCGGGCGCTGCTCGTCATCGGCGAAATCGGCGGCACCGAAGAGGAGGAACTGGCCGCTGCGCTCACGGCGCAACGCTTCGCCAAACCGGTGTTCGCGCTGATCGCCGGCCGCAGTTCGCCCGAAGGCGTGACCATGGGCCACGCCGGCGCGCTGGTGCACGGCAGCCACGGCGGCTACGCGGCGAAAAAGGCCGCGCTCGAACGGGCTGGCGTTCAGGTATGCGCATCGCTCGATGAAATGACGGAAGCGATTGCCGCGTGGCACGCGGCAGCGCCTTATAATCCAACCTGAAAGGACACCCCTGATGGATTTCACTATCAGCGCCGAACAACGCGAATTCGTCAACGTCGTGCGCAAGGCATGCCGCAACGAATTCGCGCCGCGCGCGATCAGGTATCTCGACGGCACCTGGCCCGCCGAGAACATGCAGCGATTGGCCGAGATCGGCGTGCTCGGCATGGCGGTGCCGCAGGAATACGGCGGCTCCGGGCTCGGCATCCTCGACACCGTGCTGGTGCTCGAAGAAATCGGCAAGGTGTGCTACGTGACTGCGATGGCGGTGCTCGGCGAAGTCGGCGTGCAGTGCCGCATCATCAGCACTTACGCGCCGGAGTCGATCAAAAAGCAAATCCTGCCGCGTGTGGCCACCGGCGAGGCCATCCTCGCAATCTGCATGACGGAGCCCAACGCTGGCACCGATGTGCCGAATTACACCACCAACACCGTAGTCAAGGGCGAGCGCGTGATTGTCAATGGCAGAAAAACCCTGATCAGCCGCGCCGATATCGCCGAAATGTTCGTCGTGTTCACGCGCGTCGACGGCGTGCCCGGCGCGCCCGGTATCGGTTGCGTGCTGATACCGGGCGGCGTCAAAGGACTCGTCGCCGAGGCCAAGTACCACACCATGGGCGGCGAATATTTAAGCGAAGTGCAGTTCAACGACGTCGAACTGCCGCTCGAGAACCTGGTGATCCGCGACAACGGGTTGAAGAAACTGATGAGCGCGTTCAACACCCAGCGCTGCCTCAATCCCGCGATCTGCCTGGGCCTCGCCGAAGGCGCGCTCGAAGAATCGCTCAAGTATTTGCGCGAGCGCTCGGCATTCGGGCATGCGATCGGCGATTTTCAGGGCCTGCGCTGGAAGGCGGCCGACATGTACATCCAGATCGAGGCCGCGCGCGGGCTGCTCTACCGCGCGGCGGTGAGCGGCGGGCAATTTCCCGATCCCACGCTTTCCGCAATGGCGAAAATCTACTGCAACGAAATGAGCATCCGCGTCACGTCAGAGGCAATCCAGATTCACGGCGGATACGGTTTCACCGACGAATACGCGGTGTCGCGCTTCTTCCGCGGCACGCGTTACGGCAGCCTGGGTGGCGGCACTACCGAAACACTGCGCAATCTGGTCGGCAAAAAACTGGTCGAGGACATGGACCTGGCAACCGGCGTCCTCGGGATGAATTTGTTCTAAAACGCGTCTCAAAAATACGAGATCACCCTCCCAAACAAAATCAGAATAGACAGGATTTACAGGATTTACAGGATTTACAGGATTTACAGGATTTTTTGCCAGGTCTAATCTTGTCAATCTTGTAAATCCTGTCCATTGTTGTTTTTGAAACGGGTTCGAATAAAAAAATCCCGGGGCGCGCCCGGGATTTTAATTTTGTGCGGCGCGATCAATAAGTCGGCCGCGGCCGCAGGTAATCGTTGCGATCCATCGATTTCACGCCGAGTTTTCTGATTTCCGCGCCTTTCAGCACGTTGAGTTCCACTTCGGCGCCGGCATCGCCGCTTGCCCACATCTTGCGGTAGAAATCGGCGTGGCCCGACACCTGCTCGCCGCGGATGCCTACGATGATGTCGCCATTGACCAGGCCTGCGCGCTCGGCGGGACTGTCGGGTGACACCCGCGTCACCATCAGCTTGCCCTGCAGGTCCTGCGTGCTGATGCCGAGCCACGGCCGCGGCTTCGCCGAGGCTTTGCCCTGGGCTATCAAGTCGCCGAGTATCGGCTTCAGGAGGTCGATCGGCACGAACATATTGCCCGGCAACTGGCCGCGTCCGCCCATCGCATCGCCGACCGCCAGCGAGCCGACGCCGAGCAATTTGCCCTCTTTGTTGATCAGAGCCGCGCCCTGCCAGTTGACGGTCACCGGCGCGGTATATATTGCGTCTTCGAGCAGATATTCCCAATATCCGGCGAACTGGCGGCGCGACACGACGAACGCCGGCGCTACGCCGTCGAAACCGACGATCAACACCGGTTCGCGGTCCGCGACATTGGCCGAATCGCCGAACGAGATCGGCCTCACCGGCGGCGCCTTGGCCGCGCGCAACAAGCCAAACCCGGTGGAGAAATCGTAGGCGATGACGCTCGCTGGAATCGAATTTCCGGCGGCAGTCGCGACCTCGACCGTCTCCGCTTCCTGAATCAAGTAACCGATGGTCAGAATCAATCCGCTCGAGTCGATGACGATGCCTGTGCCCTCGCGTTCGGCCCCGAGCGTAGCCCTGCTGCGCGCATTCGGCACGGCCTTGGCGTGTATCCTGACCACTGAAAAAGCATCGACCGTCAATGCCTCGCGGTTGCCGCGTTGCGCATCAGCCGCCCCGGCCGGCAGCACTGCCAGCAACAATGAGGCGGCCGCAACTAACCGCGGGAAAATTTTGTGCAACTTATCGTAACGTCTGCTTGCCATATGTCATGCCTCCCGAGCCGGCGATGCGACGCCGGATGCCTTGTATATCGCATAGTATGCCTATGACAAGCACTTCGGCAATCGCGGAACGTGCGAAAATCGCAAACCGGGCGAAAGTGATCAATTCGGCCTGCATCAAGCCGGAGTGATTACCTAAAGCTTCGCCGCAAAGGACGCAAAGGAAGGCAAAACAAATAACGCGAATGTAAAAGCTGGATGCTGGATTCATGCCACGCTTTGCATCGTTCAGTGCTTTTTGTCTGGCGTTTCTTCGTTTTTCCTTCGCGTCCTTCGCGTCCTTTGCGGCAACGCTTTTCTTTAATGAGGGGAGTGAACAATGGATCTGGGACTAAAAGGCAAAGTCGCCGTCATCACCGGCAGCACCGAGGGCATAGGCAGGGCCACCGCATTCAAGTTCGCGCAGGAAGGCGCCAAGGTCGCGATCTGCGGGCGCCGCGCCGAGGCGGTTGCCAAAACCGTCGACGAACTGAAAAAGGCAGGCGCCGACGTATTCGGCATTGCGGCGGACATCAGCAAAGCCGCGGATATAGAACGGTTCATCAGCGGCGTGGTCAAGCAGTTCGGGCGGCTCGACATCCTCGTCAACAATGCCGGCAGCTCCAAGCGCGGCGCGTTCCTCGAAGTGGACGATGCAGCATGGGCGGCCGACCTCGAACTCAAAGTTTTCGGCGCGATCCGCTGTACGCGGCTGGCGGTACCGCACATGCGCAAACAGGGCGGCGGCCGCATCATCAACATTACGAATATCGGCGCCAAGCAGCCGGGCGGCGGCTCGATGCCGACGACGCTGTCGCGCGCCGCGGGGCTCGCGCTGACGAAATCACTGTCGAAAGAATTCGCGCCCGAAAATATCCTCGTCAACACCGTCTGCATCGGCAAGATCAAATCGGGACAACACGAGCGCACGCGCGTGAAATCCGGCCTCAGCGCCGATGAATATTATGCGAAAGGCGGCAAGGAAATCCCCATAGGGCGCTTCGGCGAAGCCGAGGAAGCCGCCAATGCGATCGTGTTCCTCGCCTCAGCCGCCGCGAGCTACGTGACCGGAACGAGCGTCAATCTCGACGGCGGACTTTCCGCGGTGCTTTAAAGCGCATGCTGCGCAAGTTGGCAATCGCGCTGGCACCATTGCAATTGCTGTGGGCCGTGCCGGTTGTTGCGCAAAGCTATCCATCGAAGCCCATCCGCTTCATCGTGCCGTTTCCGCCGGGCGGCGGCAACGACGTCATGGCGCGAACCGTCGGCCAGAAGCTGACCGAAGCGTTCGGCCAGCAGCTTGTAATCGACAATCGCGCCGGCGCCGGCGGCACCATAGGCGCCGAGACAGCGGCACATGCGGTGCCCGATGGGTATACGCTGTTTCTCGGCGGCGTTGCCAGCCATGGAATCAATCCGAACCTGAAGGCGAAACTGCCGTACGATCCAGTCCGGGATTTCGCGCCGATCAGTCTAATCGCGTCCTCGCCGCTGGTCCTCGTCGTTCATCCGTCGGTGCCGGTGAAATCGATCAAGGAACTGGTCCAGTTCGCCAAGGCCAGGCCCGGCACGCTCAACTTCGCCTCCAACGGCACCGGCGGCTCGTCGCACCTCGCCGCCGAAATGTTCAAGATGATGACCGGCGCCGACATGGTGCATGTGCCCTACAAAGGCTTGTCGCCGGCGCTGACCGATTTGCTGAGCGGACAGGTCCAACTCATGTTTTCCAGTACGGTCGCGATTATGCCGCAGGTGCGCGCCGGAAGGCTGCGGCCGCTGGCGATGACCGGCGCCAAACGCTCGCCGGCGATGCCGGAAATACCGACGGTGGCGGAGTCCGGCGTGCCCGGTTACGAAACTGCATCGTGGTACGGCGTGCTCGCGCCGGCCGGCACGCCGCGCTCCATCATCGACAAGCTCAGCCGCGAAATCGTGAAGATCACGCATATGCCCGACGTGCGCGAGCGCATGACCAGTGAAGGCGCCGAGCCCGCCGGCAATACACCCGAGGAATTCGCCGCACACATCAAGCGCGAACTGGCGCGCTGGGCCAAAGTCATCAAGCAGGCGCGCATCCGGCCGGAATAAGTATTGCGGGTAATTCAGGCAGAAAAACTATCGCTACGCGGTAGCTCGGAATTGGTGCCGGAAATAGGAGTCGAACCTACGACCTTCGCATTACGAATGCGCTGCTCTACCAACTGAGCTATTCCGGCGGGGCGTCCCGGACAACGATGACTGCCGGGCGCGGGGCAAATTTTACCACGACGCACTTCGGTTACACCCAAAACATTGAACCACAAAGGACGCCAAGGACGCGAAGGAAGTGCAAAAAACGGTAGGCAAGCAATTATGAAGAAACCGGTCGCAGTCGCGAAATATTGTCCAGTTATTTCGGGTAGCCGCTCTTTTTGTTTTGTTTTTCCTTTGCGTCCTTCGCGACCTTCGCGGTGCAAGGTTGAGCGCAGTCAGCGGTCCAGGTCAGAGCGGATGCGGACGATGATGTCAACACCCGCGGTCGTCATGCCGCGCGGCAGCCGCGGCAGTCCGGTGACGCGGATGTCGCGCGCATCGATGTCGGTAAGCGCGCCCGTATCGAGGTTGTAGAAGTGGTGATGCGGCTCGGTGTTCGGGTCGTAGAAGACCTTGCTCGGATCGACGATGACTTCGCGGATCAGGCACTTTTCCAGAAACAGGCTGAGCGTGTTGTAAACGGTCGCCTTCGAGGTCTGTGCCGCACGGTCGTTGACCAGCGCAAGTATCTGGTCGGCGGATAAATGCTCGCCGCAGGAGAAAATGGCGTGCGCGATTTCGATGCGCTGATGCGTCGGGTTGATGCCGTGGCCGCGCAGCACCGCAGCCAGATTGTCCCGCGTGTATACATTCATTGACATCATTTTGATTCTAAACCAACATTTGGACTGTGTCTAATACGTGGCCGGCACAGACTAAGCACGAACGAAGCACAATGAGCAATTTGTCACACTTTTCGCCCGCGTGCGCCGGAGTGATGCGACGCCCCTGATGCTAGAATCTTCGATGCATGCGGCATACCGCCGGAACGGACGCCGTTCGTCCCGGTTTTACGCGCGCTGGTCGGCAGGTTTTGCCTGTATCAGCGATTACAACTAGCATTTTATTCGTGATAAAGGATCCGGTATGAAAACTCACGGGAATATGGTGCAGGTCCGGGCAGGCAAGCATCGCGGTTTCACGCTTGTCGAGTTGGCGATCGTCGTCGCCATCATTGGCATACTCGCCGCGGTCGCGTATCCGCAATATCAACAGCAATTGCTCAAAGGGCGCCGCGCTTCGGCGCAATCGTTCATGCTGGACCTTGCCAACCGCGAGCAGCAATATCTGCTTGATGCGCGCGATTACGCCGTCGGCACGGGCGCGCTCACCACGCTCAATGTCACCGTGCCCACCGATGTGTCGAAGTACTACACCATCACGATCGCAAATACGACCGCGCCCCCGCCCCCCAATTACACCATTACGGCCACCGCGACCGGCCAGCAAGTGCCGGACGGAGACATGACCCTCACCCACGACGGCAACAAGACCCGCGGCGGTAACTCCGGATGGTAACTGCAATCCATAATCGTCCTGTCGCAATGCCCTGCCCCCCTGGGACGGGGTTGCGCGCATTGCAGCGCGCGCGCCGGGCGATGCATGGATTCACCCTCGCCGAACTGATGATTGTGATCGCGATTGTCGGCATTCTGATGGCGCTCGCGGTGCCGAATTTCCGGCCATTCGTTCTCTCGCAACGGATAAAAAACGCCAGCTTCGAAGTTTTCGCGAGCCTGATTCTGGCGCGCAATGAGGCAATCACCCGCGGCGCTACAGTGACGATCGCTTCAATCAGCGGCACCAATTGGGCGGGGGGCTGGACGGTGACTGCGTTCGACGGAACCCTGCTGCGAACCCAGACTGCGTATCCGGCGAGCATCACCATGACCGGCCCCGCGACCCTCGCTTACAACGGCATGGGCCGTCTGACCGGGGCCGCGGGAACCATCAACCTCACCGCATCCGGCATCGACGCCTCAAGTTCCCGCTGCATCAGCATCGATCTCAGCGGCCGGCCGGTCACCAAATCGGGGACTTGCTGATGAGAACGCTACGCCATCTGGCATGCGCGCCCCGCGAACGTGGCGTGACCATGATCGAGGTGCTGATCACCATCATCATTCTCTCGTTCGGGCTGCTGGGGCTTGCCGGTTTGCAGGCGCGGGTTCAGCTCGCCGAACTCGAGGCCTACCAGCGGGCGCAGGGCATCGTCCTGCTGCAGGACATGGTGGACCGCATCAACGCCAACCGCAAGAACTCGATGGACTACGCCGCCGCCGCGGTCGGCACGGGCAATACGACTATCGGCACGGATTGCAGCGGGATGACGGGAGCGACCCTCGATTTGTGCGCATGGCACAATGCGCTGCTGGGCAATGCGGAAGTCAAAAGTAGTACGCAAAACGTCGGGGCGATGATAGGGGCGCGCGGCTGCGTCACCAACACGGTTGCCACCATGCCGCGCGAATTCCTGGTCTCCGTGGTATGGCAGGGCATCACCTCCACGGCGGCGCCGGCGTCCACGACGTGCGGTAAGGACGCTTTTGGCAACGAAGCGATGCGCCGGGCGCTCGTAGCGCGTGTCATCGTCGGCTGCCTGCAGAACGACCCGACGACCGGCGTGTGCGTGACCCCATGAAAACAAATACACCTCATCCGAAGCTTCAACTCGCCGGCCCAGGGCGGACAACCGGAATGTCGCTGGTCGAGTTGATGATCGCGATGACGATCAGCCTCATTTTGCTCGGCGCCGTGGCCGGCATCTTTGTCAGCACCAGCAAGGCGCGCAACGAGGTCGAGCGCAGCAGCCGCCAGATCGAGAACGGGCGTTACGCCGCGGAGATAATTTCGGACGACCTGCGTCTCGCCGGTTTCTATGGTGAGCTCGATGTCGGCGCGATAACGCCGGCGGCGACTCTTCCCGCCGATCCGTGCTCGGTCAACGCGGCGGACTGGATAGCGGCGATACCGGTGCACGTGCAGGGTTACAACGACGTCGCCGCCGCGCCCGGCACCTGCGTGATGCCGAACCTCAAAACCGGCACCGACGTGCTCGTCGTGCGGCGCGTGCAGACCTGCTTGGCGGGGGTAGATGGCTGCGCTGCCGAGGTGGGTACGCGCCCCTATCTCCAGGTCTCGCAATGTAACGATATTCCGCCGCCGCCATCCTACCTGCTGACGCTGGGTGCGGTGGCCGCCTCGCTCAAGCTCAAATCGGTTGCGCCATGTGCTGCCTGCACCTGCGCGGTCACGGTCCCCCGGCGCCGCTATCTGGTCAACATCTACTTCATCAGCACCGACAACGGCGCCGGCGTGAGCGTTCCCACCTTGAAGCGGCTGGAGTTGACCGGCGCCGGCTGGGTCGAGACGCCGCTCGTCGAAGGTATCGAACAACTGCAGCTCGAGTACGGCATCGACAGCCTTCCGGCAGCCGTACCTCCAGCCACGACGCCGGGCGATGGCGCCCCCGACTCCTATACCAGCGCTCCTGCCACAGTGGACGATTGGATGAACGTCGTCACGGCGCAGTTCTACATCCTGGCGCGCAATATCGACACGTCGCCCGGATACGCGGACAGCAAGACTTACCAGCTCGGCTCGAAATCGGTTTCGGGAGGCGGCGACGGCTACCGGCGCCACGTCTTCTCCGGGCTGGTCCGAATCACCAACCCGGCCAGCCGGAGAGATAAGCCATGATCAGAATGCACACGCAACGGGGCGCGGTTCTGCTCGTCGCCCTCATCATGCTGGTGCTGCTCACGCTGTTCGCGGTGAGCGCCCTCAATACCAGCACCACCAACCTGAAGATTACGGGCAACATGCAGGCGCGCAGCGAAGCGGCCAACGCCGCGCAGGACGCAATCGAATCCGTCATCAGCACGACACTTTTCGCCACGAACCCGGCCAACGCCGTGATCAATCCCTGCGGCGCCGCCAACACACTGTGCATCGACAAAAATGGCGCGAAAACGTCGAGCGCAACAGACGCGTACTACGTCACCAGGCTCGTCAGTACCACGGCGGGCGGCACACCGACGCCGCGCTGCATCTCGGTAATTCCGATCAAAATGAACGAGCTCGACCTGTCCGTTTCGGACGACCTCACCTGCGCCGCCGGGCAACAACAGCAGTTCGGGGTAAAAGGCGCCGTGACCGGCGACTCGCTGTGCGCGCAATCGGTGTGGGAAATTACGGCGCAAACCACCTCAGCCGCCTCGGGCGCAACGGCCACCTTGACCCAGGGCATAGGCATACGCATCAGCGCCGACGACATGGCCACGTCCTGCCTGTAGAGGGGAACGAACATGCAACGATCCAAGACGAGGAAGACCATCATGAAAAATTTCTGCCGCCGCCTGCTCTCGATGGCGTTGATTGCGGCGCTGACGGTACCGCCGCACGCCGTTGTTCACGCCGAGGATACCGACCTGTTCGCGGGGGGCTCTAGCTTAAGCGGGGCCAATCCCAACATTCTGTTCATACTCGACAACAGCGCCAACTGGGCGGCGCAGAGCCAGCACTGGACCGATGCGTCGGCGCAGGGTCAATCCGAGCTGCGCGCCCTGAGAACGGTGGTCAACGGGCTGAACAGCAGCGTCAACGTCGGTCTCATGATGCTGACCGCGGGCACCGGCAGCGGCAAAAAGGACGGCTCCTATGTTCGTTTCGCCGTGCGGCCGATGTCGACCAGAAACAAGAATGCGCTGATGGAACTGATCGGCGACGAGAATTGCGCCGATGGCGCGAACAGCCTGAACGGCACGCCGAACTGCATTTTCAAAAATTTCTCCAGCGGCACGCTTAACGAAAGCGTGGGCTCCAACGTCGATTACAGCGCGACCCTGTTCGAAGCTTTCAAGTATTTCGGCGGCTATACGAATCCCGCGAACGCCAACAAGGACGCGCAGCCGTCCGGTGCGGTGAACGACGCCAGCCATTTCGGCCCCTACCGTTATTCGGGCAACCCCGACGGCAGGGAGGATCCGTATGCCTACACCCCGCTCGATACCGGGGCTTCCACGGCGACCAACCGCAATACCTACGACCCGCCGGTCGGCTCAGCCAACAATTGCGCCAAGAACTTCATCATTTTCGTCGGCAACGGCTTCCCGGTGCAGGATGCTCCCTCGAGCCTGCTGACCGGGCTCGGCGGCACGGCGACCCAGCTCAGCATGCCGAAGTTATCGACCACGACCGGCCTGGTCACGACGACACTGCTTAATTCCACCGGCAATGTATGCGAGGATCAGGCTACCTGTGCAACCCGGGCGGCGTCGCTCTTTCCCGGCAAAAACACGTATTCATGTACGGGCGGCACCACGAGCAGCGGCACCGTCAACAACCTGGGAACCAATACCGTTTGCGAAAGCGCAGGCGAATGCGCCACCCGCGCGTCGAACACCTTCACTTCTCAATACACCAATTATGCGTGCACGGGCGGCACGGCAACCACGAAGACCGTGACCCTGACAGCATCCAGCGGTGTTTGCGAATCGCAGACCACATGCCAAAGCGGCACCGGGGCGCCGGCGCGCTTTCCCGGCTACAGCGGCTATACCTGCACGGGCGGCGGAACGTCGTCCGCCACCGTTACCTTGTACGGGTCCGGCACCCCGATAAGCGGCCAGGCTTCCACTGGCAGCGTTTGCGAGACGCCGACCGCCTGCCAGACCAGGGTATCAGGACTCTTCCCCGGCTACACCAACGTTACGTGCGCAAGCGGCACCACCAGTGCCGGGACCACCAACACGCTGGAGGCTACTACCAGCGTTTGCGAAACGCAGGCTGCGTGCAAAACTCGAGCGGCGAATACCTACACTAGTTTAAGCGGGTCAACTCTCACCGGCCACGATTGTACCGGCGGTGCCTCGAGCGCGGGAACGACCGTAAATTTGTATGGAGGCACCAATCCGTTAAGCGGCGCGGCTTCTACCGGCAATACGTGCGAAACGCCGACCGAATGCCAGACCAGGATGTCAAACCTCTACCCCGGCTACACAAGCTATTCGTGCATAAACGGCAACACCATCACCGGCCAGGGCGGCTGCACGGGGCAGAACCGGGTCAATCAGACAGTAACGGCAATCTCGGGAGCCTGCACCAACCTTGTTGGACAGCAGATGACGGCGAAAACGGGGGTTTGCGGGAATGACGGGACTGGAAAATTACAGAGTTATACCAACGTAACGGCGACCAGCGTGTCCTGCCCGGGCGCCGTCACGAACGGTTTGATCGGTATGAAAATTGAGGCACAAGCGGCCTGCATGGACAGCCAAACCATCCAGGGCACCAGCGGGGTGTGCTCGAGCCCTAACAAGATCAACTGGACCATGAATGGGACCATCAACGCCATCACGGTGACGGACACGGGCTTGTACGAGACGCCGGCGAACAACGTTGCGCGCTGGGCCGACGAGTGGGCGAAGTTTCTGTACACGACGGACGTGAACGGCGCCACCGTCGACAACGTCGGCTTTGCGAAAGAGATTGTGAACGGCGACATCGCCGTTCCGAATGTTGCGAAGACAGGTGCGGCCGGCCGGCAGAACGTCAAGATCTACACTCTGGACGTATTCAAGGACGCTCAGGACACCCGGCAGACCGCGCTGCTCTTCAATATGGCGAAAGCGGGCGGCGGCAGTTATTACCAGGCTTCTTCCGAGGCCGACATTCTCGCCGCCATCAATGCGGCCCTGATCGATATCCAGGCAACCAACACCGTGTTCGCGGCGGCGAGCCTTCCGGTCAGCGCCACCAACCGCGCCCAGAACGAGAACCAGGTGTTTTTCGGACTGTTCCGGCCCGACGGCGGCGGCGCGCCACGCTGGTACGGCAACCTGAAGCGCTACCAGGTTGCGCAATCCACCGGCGGACTGGTGCTGGCCGACAAAGACGGCAATGATGCCATCAACAATGCGAGCGGCTTTTTCTCGCCGTGCGCGACGAGTTTCTGGTCTACCGACACCAGCAGTTACTGGAGTTTCTCGCCGGATTCAGCCGGGCAATGCTCCTCCGCCACCACCAACGCCTTCTCCGATGTGCCCGACGGACCGCTGGTCGAGAAAGGGGGCGCCGCCGAAGTCCTGCGCCTGACCAACAGTAGCTCGCCCGCCAGCCGTCTAATGTACACATGCGCCAGCACCGCGAGCTGCTCCAGCATGGTTGCATTTAGCAACAGCACCGTGACAACGTCCGCGCTCGGCGCGGCGGACGATGCCGAGCGAGACTTGATCGTCGATTACACGAAGGGCTACGACGTCGGCAGAGACCGAAGCGATGCGAATTACAACCTGGTCACTACCGACACGCGCCCCTCGATCCACGGCGACATCGTGCATTCGCGCCCACTGCCGGTCAACTACGGCGGCGGCACCGGCGTGGTCGTTTATTACGGCGGCAACGACGGCCCGCTGCGCGCGGTCAAAACCATCGATGGCACCGAATTGTGGTCGTTCATCGCGCCCGAGCACCACGCCAAGCTCAGGCGGCTGCGGAACAACAACGCGCTCATCGCCTACCCGAACGTGCTCGCCCAGGCGGCCGCGGCGGCCGCGGCAGGCACGCCAATGAGCCCGCCGCCCGCAGCCAAGGATTACTTTTTCGACGGCACGCTGGGTCTTTACCAGACGGCATCCAATAGCGCGGTGTGGATCTTCCCGACCATGCGGCGCGGCGGGCGCATGCTCTACGCCTTCAACGTGACCGATCCGGCCGCGCCGGCGCTGAAGTGGCGCAAGGGCTGCACCTCGGATAGCGGCGGCTGCGACACGGGCTTTGAAGGCATCGGCCAGACCTGGTCGACACCCAACGTGGCGTTGACCAAAGGCTACAGCAGCGGGGCGACTCCCATGATGGTCGTCGGCGGCGGATATGACACCTGCGAGGATACTGACACCAAAAACCCCACCTGCACCAGCCCTAAGGGCAATAAGGTCTATGTCCTGAACGCCGACACCGGCGCGATCCTCGCGAGCTTCAACACCGACCGCAGCGTGCCGTCGGACATTGCACTGGTCGACCGCGACTTCGACTCCTTGGTCGACCACGCTTACGTCGTTGACACCGGGGGCAATATCTACCGGATCGATTTCGTCCACCCGACGACACTCGCTCCTCTTTCTGCGCCTTCGGGCGGCACGGGCAGCTCGTGCGCTGCGGCGACATCGGGTGATTGGTGTATCTCCAAAATTGCGTTCACCAACAGCGACACTGAAGGCCGCAAGTTCCAGTTTCCGCCGGCGGTATTCCCGAGCGGCACCGGCGAGGTGATACTCACGCTGGGCACGGGCGACCGCGAGCGCCCGCTGGTGGGCAACTACCCCTACACCCAGCAGATCACGAACCGCTTCTATATGTTCAGGGACAAGTTCCCCATGACCGCCGGCGCGACGCCGGTCCCGGCGGCAGCGACGGACCTCGACGATAGCGCCAAACTTACGCAGATCACGGACACCACCAGTAGCACCGCTACCTGCAGCGCCCCCCTCGGCTGGCGATTCCAACTTCCGGGCCGGGGCGAGCAGGTC
>Ga0315281_10006323_pt1 | contig 16862 bp, 20 predicted proteins | sample YL17G07_0_MG_FD_204540 | JGI IMG/M metagenome (GOLD analysis project Ga0315281, IMG submission 204540) | Sediment microbial communities from Yellowstone Lake, YNP, Wyoming, USA - YL17G07_0 | ecosystem: Environmental > Aquatic > Freshwater > Lake > Sediment | place: USA: Wyoming | collected...
GCCGCGTGAAAAAATGGTTCCGGGAAGTGGTATGAAACATCCAAAAGTGGTATTATGACCTCGAGGGGGTTTACAGGATGAAGATTCAATTAGTCCCCAATGAATTGTCGGCCAAGATCAAGGTTCTCGGCATCGGCGGCGCTGGAGGCAATGCCATCAATGACATGATCACCTCCCAGATGGTGGGGGTAGATTTTATCGCGGCCAACACCGACGCCCAGGCCCTGGAGCGGAGCCTGGCCCCGGTGAAAATCCAGTTGGGCGCCAATGTCACCCGGGGTCTGGGAGCCGGGGGCGATCCTGAAATGGGCAAGAAAGCGACCATGGAAGACGCCGAACGCCTCCAGCAGGTGCTGCAGGGCGCGGACATGGTCTTCATTGCCGCGGGCATGGGCGGCGGCACCGGCACCGGCGGCGCCCCCGTGGTGGCCGAACTCAGCCGGGAACTGGGCTCCCTCACCGTGGCCGTGGTCAGCAAACCCTTCGAATTCGAAGGCAAGATGAAACGGCGCCTGGCCGAAAACGGCATCGATGATCTGCGCAAGGTGGTGGACACCATTATCACCATCCCCAATGACCGCCTCTTCAGCCTCAGCTCCAAGAACTCCCGCATCAAAGACGTCTTCGGCATGGCCAATGAGGTCCTGGGGTTCGCGGTGCGGGGCATCTCCGACCTCATCATGGTGCCCGGCTTCATCAACGTGGACTTCGCCGACGTCCGCACCGTCATGAAGGAGCGGGGCATGGCCCTGATGGGCACCGGCATCGCCAGCGGCGGCAACCGGGCCGGCGACGCGGCCCAAAAGGCCATCTCCAGCCCCCTGCTGGAAGACATCTCCATCCGGGGGGCCCGGGGCATCCTGATCAACATCACCTCCGCCCCGGACATCTCCATGGAAGAGCTCAAGGAAATCTGCTGCATCGTCCAGGAAGAGGCCCACGAAGAAGCTATCATCAAGTGGGGCCTGGTCTGGGATGAAGCCCTGGGCGACGAGATCCGGGTGACGGTCATTGCCACCGGCATCGGCAAACGGGCCGAACTGGACCGGCCGGCCTGGACCTCGGCGGGCCAGCCGCCGGAGGACCTGGAAATCCCCACCATCCTGCGGACTCAGGAGGCGTCCCGGAACCCCGAAGTGCGCGCCGGCAACCCGGGAAACTCCCGGACCGCCGCCAATCTGGGGGTGGTGGGCGCCAAGAAAAACATCGTCCACCCCGACCTGCAATACGAGGAAAGCGAACTGGACATCCCGCCTTTCTTGAGAAAGGCCGATCAATAAAGACAGTTGTCAGTTGCCAGTTTCCAGTTGTCAGTGGGGGCGTGATTTATCACGCCCTTACTGCTTAAAGTAATTAAAAGACTGGTGGGGCGGGCCTCCGTGCCCGCCATAAATCATGTAGGGTGGGCACTGCCCACCATTTCCACGCCTTTTAGCCCAACTTATATGTCCGCCAAGATCAAGGCCCGCCTGAAAAAATTACTCTCCCAGGAAAAGGGCGCGGTGGTGCGGGAGCCCGTAGGGCGGGAAAGCGAATAGCGCATCCCGCCATTAGCATTATTCCATCTCTAAACTTCGAACGTTATCATCTGCCGCCCAATCAAGGGGATAAATGCCGCGTTCCACGCATCGGTGAAAGCCAGCAGCGTGACCGCCAAGAAGAACGTGCCGCCAGGAACAAAGGCGCGAATATATTGCGGCATAAGTTAGCCTTAAGCCAATTACCGAAGGCGGGATGCGCTTCGCTTTCCCGCCCTACGGATCTTATAAGCTTGCTTTCTAAAAAATACTGACAATAATTTGTAACAGATTGACGAGACCTATTCTTTTAATTCGAAAACCGAAAACCGAAAACTGAAAACCGTATTTCATGTCTGCCAAAATCAAAACCCGCCTGAAGAAACTGCTGTCCCAGGAAAAAGGCGCGGTGGTGCGGGAGTGGGGGGCCCGCTGGCCGGTGGCCCTGATTTATCCCCAGATTTACCCCGTAGCCATGGGCAATCTGGGCTTCCAGGCCATCTACCGGCTGCTCAATGACACCTCCGGCCTGCACTGCGAGCGCGCCTTTCTCCCCACGCCGGAAGAGTGGGAGGAATATCGGCGCACCGGCACCCCGCTGCTCTCCCTGGAGTCCCAGCGGCCCCTGAAGGACTTTGCGGCCCTGGCCTTTTCCATCTCCTTTGAGGCCGACTACCCCTACGTCCTGCAAATTCTATCAGGCGCCGGCGTGCCGCTGCTGGCAGCCGAGCGCGGCCCCGGCGACCCTCTGGTCCTGGCCGGTGGCGTGGCTACCTTTTTGAACCCCGAGCCCTTATCTCCCTTTGTGGACGCCTTTTTCCTGGGGGAGGGCGAGGCCGGGGCGGTCCCCTTCTTTCAGTTCCTGGCCGAAGCCAGGCCCGGCGCCCACCGGAGCGAGCCCCTCAAGGAACTGGCCCAAAACATACCGGGGACCTACGTGCCCGCCGGCTACCGGCCCCGCTACCATTCCGACGGGACCCTGGCGGCCTTTGAGCCCGAACCGGGATTTCCTCCCCGGGTGACCGCCCCCCATCTGCCGGAGTTGGCCTCCTACCCTACCCACAGTCATATCCTGGCCCCCCAGAGCGAATGGGGCGAGATGTTCCTGGTGGAGACCGGCCGCGGCTGCTCCCGGGGCTGCCGCTTCTGCGCCGCGGGCTTCGTCTACCGTCCGCCCCGGGAGCGCCCCCTGGAGGAGCTGTGGACCCAAATCCAGGCGGGACTCATGGCCAAACGCAAGGTGGGTCTGGTGGGCGCCGCGGTCTCGGACCACCCTGAGGTCAAGGAGCTGTGCCGCAAAATTTTGGCGGCAGGAGGCGATATCGGCATCAGTTCGCTCCGGGCCGACTCCGCCGACGAGGAGCTCTTTCGCCTCCTGGCCCAGGGCGGGGTCAGGAGCGTCGCCCTGGCCCCGGAGGCCGGCGGCGACCGCTTACGAAAAGTCTTGAATAAGGGCCTCAGCCGGGAAGACCTGGCCCAGGCCGCGGTGGCCGTAAGCCGCGCCGGTATCCCGCAATTGCGCCTCTACTTCATGGTGGGTCTACCCACCGAGACGTTGGCGGACGTAGAAGAAATCCCACGCTTGGTGCGCTATTTAGAGCACTGCGTCATCAAAGACAGCCACGGCAAGCAACGCCTGGGCCTCATCACCCTGAGCCTCTCGTCCTTCGTGCCCAAACCCTTCACCCCTTTCCAGTGGGTTCCTTTTCTGGAAATAACGGCATTGAAAAAGCGCCTGAAACTGGTGACGAAGGAGTTCCACGGGATCAAGGAGGTGCGGGTCCACACCGATCTGCCCAAGTGGGCCTACGTCCAGGCGCTGCTGGCCCGGGGTGACCGCCGGGTGGGCGATATCTTGCTCCTGGCCCATCAGCATGGCTGGACCAAAGCCTTACAGCAAAGCCCGGTGAACCCGGATTTTTTCACCCTGCGGGAACGCCTCCCGAACGAGCTTTTCCCCTGGGACTTCATCGACCACGGCTTGCAGAAAGACTACCTTTGGGAGGAATACCAGCGGGCCCTGGAAGGCAAGGAAACCCCGCCCTGCCGGCCCCTGGTGTGCAAAAAGTGCGGAATTTGTAAATGTATAACTGACGAGGAGCAGATGTAGGGTGCGTCCTACGCACCGCTTTTTCTGAACGGTCCGTAGCCTCGAAAACAGGAATGATGGTGCGTAGGACGCACCCTACATAATATTCTCTAGGCAGACCAAGGAATCGAAACCCCGATGAAATTCCTCTCCTGGAAAATCTTCCTGGGCCTGGGCCTCATCGCCCTGTCGGTGCTGCTTTACTCTATCAATTACCTGATCTTCCGGGACACCAATTACATGTTCCGGCTGTTCCTGGCGCAGTTGGGGTTTCTGCCCATTTCGGTGCTCCTGGTGACCATCATCATCAACCAGTTGCTCTCCCAGCGGGCCAGGGCGGCCAAACTGCGCAAGCTCAACATGGTCATCGGCGCCTTTTTCAGCGAAGTGGGGACCGATTTGCTCGGCATGTTTTCCAGTTATGTCCCCAAACTGGCGGCCTTCCGGGACGAAATCAAGGGCCTCGGCTCATGGTCCGACCGGGACTTTGTCGCCTGCCAGCAGCGTCTGCGGCATTTTGACTTTGAGATAGTCATGGCAGCAGGCGACCCGGAGACCTTGTGCTATTTTCTCCTGAGCAAAAGGGGTTTTCTCCTGCGCCTGCTGGAAAACCCCAACCTGCTGGAGCACGATACTTTCGCCAACCTGCTGCTGGCGGTCTTCCATCTGACGGAAGAACTGGCCCACCGGCGGGACCTGCACCATTTAACCCCCGGGGACCGCGAACACCTGGCCGGGGATATCGAGCGGGCTTATGTCTCCTTGATCTCCGAGTGGCTGGCCTACATGCGCCATCTCAAGAAGAACTACCCTTACCTCTTCTCCCTGGCCTGGCGCACCAATCCTTTTGACCCCGAGGCTTCGGCGATCATCGAGTAAATTCTCCCCGCTAAGGAAAAAGGTGGGCCGGGCCCACCTTACATTTGCCTTTGGTGGCATCGCATCTTGCCGCTGCTGGCAGGGCGACCCGGCGGGTCGCCCCTACGGCTCACTGCTCCCTGATATCATACCACCTGGGCCCCGAAGATGCGCGCCATGTGCTTCAGGGCGAAGGCATGGGCCTCGGGGTCGAAGTCGGCCACCCCGTCCCGGTAGACCAAAGCGGGAATATCCCGGTCGAAGAGTTCCTTGACCGTCTCCATGACGCAGATGGAGGTACAGACCCCCACCACTTCCACCCGTTCCACTTGCTCCTGTCTCAGGACCTCCTCCAGGTCGGTATTATAGAAGGCGGTGTAGCGCGTTTTGTCGAGGCGATAATCACCCGGCTGCACGGGCAGCTCGGGGATGACCTGGGAGCCCCAGGAGCCCTTGACCGCGTGGGGCGCGAAGAATTTGAATTCCCGGTCATCCGGGGCGTGGGCGTCGCAGACGAAGATCACCACCCCTCCTTGCCGGCGGGTCGTCTCGATCTTCCGGGCGACAAAGGGGATGATCTCCCGCCCCGACGGCCCCACATAAAGAGAGCCGTCCGGGTCGATGAAATCGTTGAGCATGTCCGCCACGATCAGGGCCGTTTTCCCCATGGCCGCCTCCGGAGAGGAAAAATCCAAGTATTGAGTGAAGATAAGCCTTCGGCGGCGGTGAGGCAAGGAGTTATCTCCGCCCGCCTCAGCGTCATAAAACCCCGGGGCCATAGCTTGGTAAGATTTAAGTCCCCCTTTGAAAAAGGGGGATTTAGGGGGATTTCAAAAGGTTAATTTAAATCCCCCCTGCCCCCCTTTAGAAAAGGGGGGTTTAAAAAAACGTGGTTTTAAATATCATAGAAATTATGAAGCTTCACTCTTGGGGAGAATGAACTCCTGAAAAAAACTCCCTCCGAGAAAATATCAAGGTGGGAATAAAAAATTTCCCCCCGCCTCTATGCCATTGATTATAATTCAAAGGATAAGTTGGGAAGCTATTCCCGGCCGTCGGCCGGGGCAATTCCGTTTTCGCAGGAGGGCACATGCCGAAGAAAGCGGTCTGGCTCATTATCATCTTCACGCTGCTGTTCATCCTGGGAATCAACACCGGGGACCTGGATTATCTCTTGAATCTGGGCAACACCATTTGCCTGTCCTGCATCGGGGTGGGTTAGATGGTGAAATTGCGGACCCTGGTCCAGACCCTGGTGGCCTTCGGGACCAACGCTTATCTCATGTTCCCCTTCGGCGGCTCGGTGATTTACCAGGGGCCCCTGAAGGCGGTGTGCCATCCCGGGCTCAACTGCTACTCCTGCCCCGGAGCCTTGCTCTCCTGCCCGGTGGGTGCCATCCAAAACTTCCTGGCCAGTATCCGGTTCCACAATCCGGGCTCCCTGCCCCACCTGGGGGCCATTGTGATTGGGTATCTCGGCTTCATCGGCACCCTGGTGGGCCGCCTGCCTTGCGGCTGGATTTGCCCCTTTGGCTTCATTCAGGACTTGCTGCACAAGATTCCGGTCCGCAAATTCAGCCTGTGGGAACCCTTGCGCTGGGTGAAGTACGCGGTGCTGGTGGTGCTGGTGATAATTCTCCCCCTCTGGCTGGTGGATGCCACCACCGGGCTGGGACACCCATGGTTTTGCAAGCTGCTGTGTCCGGCGGGCACCCTGGAGGGGGCCCTGCCCCTGATCTTTCTCAAACCGAGCCTGTGGGCCACCCTGGGCTTTTATTTCTATAACAAGCTCACCATCCTGATCATCTTAATTACCGCGGCCATTTTCATCAGCCGTCCCTTCTGCCGCATCCTCTGCCCCCTGGGGGCCTTTTACAGTCTCTTTACCCGCATGACCCTGGTGCAGTTGGAGTTCATCGAGGGCAACTGTGTGGAATGCGGCTCTTGCGCCCGCAAGTGCCCCATGGGAGTGAAGCCGACCCAGGAATTTGACAGCCCCGAGTGCATCATGTGCCTGAAATGCCTGGACGCCTGTCAGTTCCGGGCCCTGCAGTTCGGCATTCGCCGGCCCCCGGCGCCGGAGAAGAAGCGGGCCACTTCACCCGTCTGAGCCGGGAGAAAAAATGCTTGACACCTAGTTTATTTTATTCATAATAAATCAAAGTATTTACACCGGATAGCCGGAGGGGAGATCGCTGCATGGCCCTCACCAAGGAAAAGTTGATCAGTCGCTTGCAGACTCAGGTAGGTTTAAGCAAGCAAGAATCTCGCTCCATAGTTGAACGGGTCCTGGATATCATGAAAGAGTCCCTGGCTAAAAGCGAGGACCTGCTCATCAGCGGCTTTGGCAAATTCTCGGTGAGGCAGAAAAACGCCCGCCGGGGCCGGAACCCGCAAACCAAGGAAAATCTGATCCTCAGGGCCCGCAAGGTGGTGGTGTTCAAAACCTCCGGGGTGCTGCGCAACCGCATCAACGAAGGCAAGTAACCTCATTATCTTCTTACCTCAGCCCGCAGCCCCGCCTTAAGAACCACAGGCTGACCCTTCGCCTGATCTGGTTGTAGGGGGGGGCACACCGATTCGCCGTCATTAAGGACTGGCTATGGAAGGCTGTCGCGGCAAAAAAACCGGGGTGCATGGTCTGTGCACCTGGCGCTTAAGCCGCCGTGCCTTTGTCGCGAGCAGCGCCGGGGCCCTGGCCCTCTTAACTCTTCCCTGGCGCCCCGGCCCGGCTGCGTCCCAAGAAATCCGCCAAGGCTTTAGCCGCCCTACCCCCGCCGCCTTCTATAAAGTGCTCTCCAAGCGCCTGGTGCAGTGCCAGCTCTGCCCCCGGAACTGCGAGGTCATGGACGGCGACCGGGGCGAGTGCGGGGTCCGAGAGAACCGCAAGGGCCTTTACTACTCCCTGGTTTACGGCAACCCCTGCGCCGTCCATGTGGACCCCGTCGAGAAGAAGCCCTTCTTCCACCTCCTGCCCGGCAGCCGCTCCTTCTCCATCGCCACCGCGGGCTGCAACCTGCACTGCAAGTTCTGCCAGAACTGGGAGATTTCCCAGGCCCGGCCGGAGAAAACTTATAACTTCGACCTGCCCCCGGAAAAGGTGGTGGCCGGGGCCCAAGAGGCCGGCTGCCCCTCCATCGCCTACACCTACGTCGAGCCCATCATCTTTTATGAGTACATGACCGCGGTGGCCCGCCTGGCCAAAAGCGCCGGGATTCTCAACACCTGCCACTCCGCCGGCTACATCAACCCCGAGCCCCTGGAAAAATTGGCTGAGGTGCTGGATGCGGCCTGTATCGATCTCAAGGCCTTTGATCCCAAGTTCTACAAAGAGCTGGTGGACGGCAAATTGGAGCCGGTGCTCAACACCCTGAAGACCCTGCGCCGTAAGGGCGTGCACCTGGAGATCGTCAACCTGGTCATCCCCCAGTTCAACGATGATCCCCAGACCATCAGCGATATGTGCGCCTGGATCAAGGATGAATTGGGGCCGCTGACGCCTTTGCACTTTTCCCGGTTTTACCCGCTCTACAAGATGCAGAACCATTTCCCCACCCCGATGTCCACGCTGGAGAAGGCCCGGGAGGCGGCCCTGAAGGCGGGTCTGAAGTACGTCTACCTGGGCAATATCCCCGGCAACCCGGCGGAGAGCACCCATTGCCACGGCTGCGGCAAGTTGCTCATCGAGCGCACCGGCTACCGGATCGGGGAGATGCATCTGAAGGGGGATGCCTGCGGTTATTGCGGGGTGAAGATTCCGGGGATTTGGCAGAAGGCGTAGGGTGCGCATTGCACACCACTCATTCTGCATTCTTTATTTTCAAGCGGAGGATGGTGGGCATTGCCCACCCTACATATTTCTGCGGCGCCCTCAGAAAGACAGAGTTTTTTCTGACTACTGACTACTGACTACTGGCTACTGACCATGTCCTGGACCTGCGGCATCATCGGCCTGCCTAATGCCGGCAAGACCACCATCTTCAATGCCCTGACCGCAGGGCACGCCGAGGTGGCCTCCTACCCCTTCAGCACCATTGCCCCCAACACCGGGGTGGTGCCGGTGCCGGACCCGCGCCTCGCCGAATTGGGCCGGCTCCTCAAACCCCAAAAGCTCACCTTTGCCACCATCGAGTTCGTGGACGTGGCCGGCCTGATCGAGGGCGCCTCCAAAGGCGAAGGCCTGGGGAACCAGTTCCTGGCGGCCATCCGGGAGGTGGACCTGCTGGTCCACGTGGTGCGCTGCTTCGCGGCGGGAAACTGCCCCCACCCCCTGGTGGGCCTGGACCCGAAGCGGGACGTGGAGGTGGTGGAGACCGAACTGCTGCTCTCGGACCTGGAGATCGTCGGGCGCCAGCGCCTCAAGGCGGAGAAGGCGGCTAAAGCCGGTGACAAGGGGTCCGGCGCGGCCCTGGCCGTTTGGCGCCGGGTGGAGGAGGGCCTAAACCGGGGGCAATGGGCCCGGGACCTGGGTCTGACCACCGCGGAATTGGAATATCTCCAGGCCACCCCGCTGCTCACCTTGAAACCTTACTTGTTCGTGGCTAATTTAAGCGAAGAGGAATTCCACGACGGCCCCCATTACACCGGCCTGAAGCAGTTGGCCGCGACCCGCGCCGCCCCGGTGGTCCCCATCCTGGGAGACCTGGAAGTGGAACTGCAGGACTTTCCCCCGGAGGAGCAGCGGGAATTCCTCCAGGGCCTGGGCCTGGAGGAGCCGGGCATTTTCCGGTTGGTGCGGGAATCCCAGCGGCTCCTGGGATTGGTGACCTTTTATACCATCGTCGGCGTGGAGGTGCGGGCCTGGCACGTGCCGGCCGGCACCCCGGCTCCCCGAGCCGCCGGCCGGGTGCACTCGGACATGGAAAAAGGCTTCATCCGGGCGGAAGTGATGCGCCTGGATGATTTGACCCGATTGGGGTCCCCGGCCCGGGTCCGGGAGGCGGGCCGCCTCCACTCGGAGGGGAGGGATTATCTGGTCCGGGACGGCGACATCTTGCTCTTCCGCTTTCAGAGGTGAACTTGCAATTATTAGGAGATTTGCATTTTATGGAATATTGTGATAAATATAGTTAGGTAAAGGAGGTGGAAAAGGATGTTCCAAGTAGGCCAGTTGGCCGTATATCCCGCCCACGGCGTGGGCCGGATCGAATCCGTCCAGGAACGGGAGGTCTCAGGAACACCGGCAGAATTTTACATCATGCGGCTTATAGACACCGACATGATCATCATGATCCCCACCGGTAATGCCAGAAACATCGGCCTCCGAGACGTGATCGACAACCAGGCGGTTTCCGAGGTTTACGATATCCTGCGCAGTCGCCCGGGCCGCCTGAACAACCAGACCTGGAACCGCCGCTACCGTGACTACATGGACAAAATCAAGACCGGTTCCCCCTTCCGGGTGGCGGAGGTCTTGCGGGACTTAACCCTTCTCAAGTCCGAGAAGGACCTCTCCTTCGGGGAGCGTAAGATGCTGGACACCGCCAAGAATCTATTAATCAAAGAGCTTTCCCTGGTAAACGACAAAGAAGAAACTGAAATAGAAGCCCAGTTGCTAGAGTTGCTGGGTAACGCCTGAAATTGGTCCACCCTGCCGACCATGTGGTAGCAAGTTTTATCTCAAGTTTTTTTCACCTTTGTAACTTTTTTTTGTAGGGGGCGGTATTTTGCCCTGTTGCTGGCAGCGGCCCAATTTTCCGCAGAGCGCCTGGTCGGGCGCCTTTTTCCCGCCTGTTATTCCTGAAAAAGGAGGTGAAGGCTGAGTGTTACACAAGGTGGTCATCGGGGCCATCATGGGGACGATTTGCGCGGTGAGCGGCTACCTCATCGCCTCCGAAATTCCCCAGTTCGGCCAATTCTGGTGGGCCGGCTGGGTGGGAGCCGCAGCCGGTCTGGCAGTGGCCTTCATCACCCTGGCCCTGGAACAGGTAATCAAGCGCATTCCCTTGAAAACCATCTTGGGCAGCACCCTGGGCCTGTTTGTGGGGCTGGGCATTGGCAAACTGGCCAGCTATCCCTTCGACAAATACCTGGAACTCCCTAACCTACAGATTCCTTTATATATCTTTTTATCGGCAATCTTCGGTTATATCGGTTTGGTGTTAGGGGGCAAAAAGATGTCGGAGGTCAGCACCCCTTATTTCCTAGATCCGGTGAATAAGCCGGCCGGGCGCCATGCCCTGAAAATCCTGGATACCAGCGTCATCATCGACGGCCGCATTGCCGACATCGCCGAAACCGGCTTCGTGGAAGGCACCCTGATCGTCCCGAAATTCATCCTGGAAGAGCTGCAATACATCGCCGATTCCGCCGACGATCTCCGGCGCACCCGGGGCCGCCGGGGCCTGGACATCCTTAAGCGCCTGCAGCAGCAAAATCCCCTCCGGGTGGAGTTCATCGAAGACGACGTCCCCACCGCCGCCGGCGCCGATTCCAAGCTGGTGGCCCTGGGCTTAAAAATGCGGGCCAAGATCATCACCAATGATTTCAATCTGCACAAAGTGGCGGAACTGCAAGGGCTCGAGGTCCTCAATATCAACCAGCTGGCCAACGCCATGAAACCCGCGGTGCTGCCCGGAGAAAGCCTGCACGTCCAGATTCTCCGGGAGGGTAAATCCCAGGGCCAGGGCGTCGCCTACCTGGACGACGGCACCATGGTGGTCATCGAAAACGCCCGCCGCTTCATCGGCAAAGAGGTGGAGGTGTCGGTCACCAGCGTGCTGCAAACCACCGCGGGGCGCATGATCTTTTCGGAAATTAAAAATGGCAACAATGCCTTAAGGAAGGTCTGAAGGAGCGGTCAGTTTTTAGCTTTCAGCTTTCAGCTATCAGCCTTCGGCCTTCAGCAAAAAAGGCCGCCTATTCCTTTAGGGGTCTAGGGGCGGTTCTCGAACCGCCCCTCCCTGCACCGGCGGGACGCCTGTGCCACCGGTTGCCGAATAGAGGCTTTTGACCTGGCAGGATTAAGTCCCCCTTTGAAAAAGGGGGATTTAGGGGGATTTCAGGGGATTATTTAAATCCCCCCTGCCCCCCTTTTTCAAAGGGGGGTTAAAATCAGATATTTTCATTGAATAGCCAATTACCTGATCCTTGCCAACTGATCCCAGCAACATGGAAACTTTGCACCAGGTGGTGCCTCCAGCCCAGGCCGGCGCCCGCCTGGACCAGTTCCTGGCCCAATCCCTGGGCTGGTCCCGGGCCCGCCTGCAAAAACTCCTCAAGGCCGGGCTGGTGACGGTCAACGGGGGCGCTAAACCCGCCTCCTACCGGGTGCGGGAGGGCGAGACGGTCACCGTGCAGGTGCCGGCGCCTGCGCCCAGCCATCTTGAGCCCGAGCCCCTGGCCCTGGATATTATTTTTGAAGACCGGGATATTTTGGTGCTCAACAAGCCGCCGGGGCTGGTGGTCCATCCCGGGGCCGGGCACCGCCAGGGGACGCTGCTGAACGCCTTGCTGCACCATTGCCCGGAGCTCAAAGAGATCGGCGAGGTGAGCCGGCCGGGCCTGGTGCATCGTCTGGATAAGGACACCAGCGGCCTGTTGGTGGTGGCCAAGACCGCCCTGGCGCACCAGGCCCTGGTGGGCCAGTTCGCCGCCCGGGAGATCAAGAAGACTTATGTGGCCCTGGTCTGGGGCCTTCTCTCGGAGCCGGAAGGCATCATCGACAAGGAGATCGGCCGGCACCCCACGGCGCGCCAGCGTATGAGCGTCCACGCCCGCCGGGGCAAGGCCGCGGTCACGCGCTGGCGGGTGCGCCGGGAATTTACCGGCCCTATGACCCTGGCGGAACTCTCCCCCGAGACCGGGCGTACCCACCAACTCAGGGTGCACCTGGCCTCGGAGGGCCATCCGGTGGTGGGCGACGCCGCTTACGGCGGCGGGGTGAGCCGCCTGGCAGGTAATCCGCGGCTGATCGGGCTTAAGCCCCTGGTGCACCGGCAACTGCTGCACGCCTGGCGCCTTTCAGTGACCCACCCGCGCACCGGCGAGCGCCTGAGCTGGGAAGCGCCGCTGCCGGAGGATTTTCAGGTGGTGGTGGACAAATTAGAGAGCTTGCATTAAATTGGGATAAGAAGGAGCAAGCCATGGAACCCGCGATTGACGATTTGATGAACAAAATTAAAGCCATAGCTCAGGGGCCGAATGCCGAACTGCTGCGTAAACTTATTGACCTCCTTTACGAGCGGGAACAGCCCCAGGAAGAGTACGACGACGAACCATTTTCCCCGGAAGAATTGGCCACCATAGAAGAAGCGGACGAGGCGAGACGGCGCGGCGATAAAGAATATTTCACTCCCTGGGAGGAAGTGAAAAAAGAGCTCGGTTTATGAGCTATGCCCTCATCCTCGGTCGCCAGGCGAAGAAGGAGATTAAAACTCTTGCTGCACCTACAATTAAACGAATAGAAGATCGCTTTCAGCAATTGTCAGATAATCCGTTTGATCCAAGAATATCCAAAGCCATCAAAATGTCGCCAGGTCGCCGCACTTCCAGGGTCGGGGATTGGCGCATAATTTATGAAGTAATCGAATCCGAAAGAGTAATCGAAATAGTCTCCATTTGGCCCCGGGGGAAGGCATATTAAGAGGCCGGCCAAGCCCACCACCAAATAATGAAAAGGTGGGCAGTGCCCACCCTACACAATTGATTGCCAAGATTAAGTAGTTGTAGGGCGCGTCTCACGCGCCGCTGTTGGTGCGTAAAACGCACTACAAAAAAGCATGCTAAAAATCGCCATTACTGGGGGGGCAGGCAGCGGGAAGAGCACCGTGGCCCGGATGTTTGGGGAGCTGGGGGCGCCGGTGCTTGACGCCGACGCCGCCGCCCGTGAGGCCGTGGCGGTGGGGACGCCCGCATGGCAGGAGCTGCGCCGCCTCTATGGGGCAGAATATTTTAACCCGGATGGCTCCCTCAACCGGGCCAAGGTGGCCCAACTGGTCTTCACCGACCCGGAGGCCCGGCAGCGCCTCAACGACATCGTCCACCCCCAGGTGGCCCGGCAACTCCAGGCACGGCTGCAAGAGTTGGCAGAACAAGGGGCGGCCCTGGCGCTGGTGGAGGTGCCCCTGTTGTACGAGGCCGGGCTGGCAGGCGCCTACGACCGGGTCATCGTGGTTTACGTGGACCCGGAAGACCAGGTGCGGCGGCTAAGGGAGCGGGATGGCCGCAGCGCCGGGGAAATCTCCGGCCTCCTCAAGGCCCAGTGGCCCCTTAATGACAAGGCCGCCCGGGCCGACTTCGTGGTGGACAACCGGGGCCCGTTGAGGGAGACCCGCCGGCAGGTTCAGAAAATCTGGACCGAATTGCAAAAAATCAGCAAATCATCTTGACAGGCAGGGATAAAAGGGTTAGTTTCGATTAAAACCTACCTGGCGTAATCTTAAGTAATCCCGATTTTGGCCCGATACGTTTAACAAGGAAACCCCGTATAAACCCCCTTGGCGTGATTTGAAACTTGTCCGCTTTCTCTCCGAAGTAAGGCTGCCGTCAACAGGCCATTAACAGGGCCTGGTCGTAAGAATTGCAGGATTAGCGCGGCGAGTAACCGCAATCATCAACTACAGAATACGAGTGTGGGATTTATCAGCATGAGCAATCAAGAGGTAATGATGAACTTATCCGAATTGAAGCACAAGAAGATCAACGACCTGGCCTCCCTGGCCCGGGACCTGAACGTGGAAGGCGCCGCGGGGATGCGCAAGCAGGAGCTTATCTTCGCCATCTTGCAGGCCCAGGTGGAGAAGAACGGCATCATCTCCGGCGGCGGCGTCCTGGAGATCCTGCCGGACGGCTTCGGGTTCCTCCGGGCCCAGGACTACAACTATCTGCCGGGGCCCGACGACATCTACGTTTCTCCCTCCCAGATCCGCCGCTTCAACCTGCGCACCGGCGACACCATCTACGGCCAGATCCGCCCTCCCAAGGAGGGGGAGCGCTATTTTGCCCTGCTCAAGGTGGAGACGGTCAATTTTGAAGACCCGGCGGTGGCCCGGGACAAGATCCTGTTCGACAACCTGACGCCCCTGTACCCGGATCAGCGTCTGCGCCTGGAAACCGATTCGGACAACTTCTCGGCCCGGGTGATGGACCTGATGACCCCGGTGGGCATGGGCCAACGGGGGCTCATCGTGGCCGCGCCCCGCACCGGCAAGACCATGCTCCTCCAAAACCTGGCCAACAGCATTGCCACGAACCACCCGGATGTGGTCCTCATCGTGCTGCTCATCGACGAGCGACCCGAGGAAGTGACCGACATGGCCCGCAGCGTCAAGGCCGAGGTGGTGAGCTCCACCTTCGACGAACCGCCCCAGCGCCATATCCAGGTGGCGGAGATGGTCCTGGAGAAGGCCAAGCGCCTGGTGGAACACAAACGGGAGGTGGTCATCCTGCTGGATTCCATCACCCGTCTGGCCCGGGCCTATAACACCGTGGTCCCGGCCAGCGGCAAGATTCTCTCCGGCGGCCTGGACGCCAACGCCCTGCAACGGCCCAAGCGCTTTTTCGGGGCGGCCCGGAACATCGAGGAAGGGGGGAGTCTGACCATCATCGCCACCGCCCTCATCGAGACCGGCAGCCGTATGGATGAAGTGATCTTTGAGGAGTTCAAGGGCACCGGCAATATGGAGATTCACCTGGACCGGAAACTCACCGAGAAGCGCATCTTCCCGTCCATCGACATCAACCGTTCCGGCACCCGGAAGGAAGAACTGCTGCTGCCGCCGGAGGACTTGAACCGTATCTGGATTTTGCGCAAGCTCCTGTCGCCGCTGTCGCCGGTGGACAGCATGGAGTTTTTGCTGGAAAAACTGAAGGGGACCCGCAACAACGCCGACTTCCTGGGGGCCATGAACCGCTAGAGATAAAGCCTTTGGTGGCACAGGCGTCTCGCCTGTGCTTACCCGGAGGTTGCTCGCGGCTTTTCATCTACGGCGGGCACGGAGGCCCGCCCTACCAACTTAAACCCACTTATTCTCTTTCTTGTTCCAGTTTTTCTTGATTTCTTCCTTGTCCTTTTTGGTGGCCCCGAAGGCCGACTCGCACACCGACTCCCATTTGTGGGGGTCGGAGCGGAAGTCTTTTTTATAGCGGCTGCTGTCCGAATCCTTACAAAAAATCGTGGGCATACCGATGAGCCGCTCCACTTCGGAGTCGCAGATCTGGCACTTCGTCAGAGGCTCATCGCTCATCTTCTGCTCCACCTCGAAAATGTGGCCGTGTTCCTTGCACTTATATTCATAAGTCGGCATCAGGCTCTCCTCTTAAGCTCTCCTAAATTGCTTGACAGGCGTCCGGCATGGCGCTACTTTTAGCAAATCTTATCAGAATTAGTTTCGAGTTTCGAGTTTTTAGTTTTGTAGGGGCGAACCTCGTGTTCGCCCGCTGGGGCGAATACAAGATTCGCCCCTACGACTCAAAACTCTCCTGGAGGCCACCATGCAAATACCTGCCCTGCAAGCTGTTACCATAGAGATCCTGGTGGACAACTTCTTCGACGTTTTCGAACCATCCCGCCCCGGCATCGTGGAACGGGTGACCCCCGGGCGGCTCCCCAAACCCCTGGTGGCGGCCCACGGCCTGGCCTATCTCATCACCCTGAATCATCAGGGCCGCCTCACCCGTATCCTGATGGACGCGGCCAATGACCCCCTGCCGTTGTTCAACAACCTGGAGGCCCTGGACCATAAGCCCGAGGAAATCGACGCGGTGGTGGTGAGCCACGGCCACCCGGACCATTACGGCGGCCTGCTGGGATTCCTGGCCAAGCGGGTCGGGCCTTTGCCCATCTACCTCCACGAGGACACCTTTTTCCCCAAGCTGTTCATAACCCCGCGAGGGCGCATCGGCCCCTGGACCCTGGAGCCGGAGCGACTGGTCCAGGCGGGCGGGCAACTCCAAGAGAACCGCGGTCCCTTGCTGATCCTGGACCAGGTCCTCCTCACGGGCACGGTGGAGCGCACCACCGGCTACGAAAAGGGCCTCCCGGTTTTCAAGCGCCAGATCAACGAACAAGAAGAACCGGACCCCTTTAGCGACGAGCAGGCCCTGGTGGCCCAGGTGGAGGGCCGGGGCCTGGTGGTCATCGGCGGCTGCAGCCACCCGGGTATCGTCAACATGGTGAAATACGCCCAAAAACTCACCGGCGTGGATAAAGTCGCGCTCATCATCGGCGGCTTTCATCTCACTGCGGGGGGCGATGACCTGATCCAACAGACCATCCGCGGCCTTAAGGAAATCAACCCCGAACTCATCATCGCCGGCCACTGCACCGGCTTTAGGGCCCTGACCAAGCTGGCCGCCGCCTTCCCCGACAACTTCATGGTGAGCTGCGTGGGCACCAAGGTGCTGGTGGTGGGAGGGTAAAGATGATTGTGGGGGGAGGGCCAGGGCCGACGGCCCTG
>Ga0315281_10006324_pt1 | contig 16853 bp, 12 predicted proteins | sample YL17G07_0_MG_FD_204540 | JGI IMG/M metagenome (GOLD analysis project Ga0315281, IMG submission 204540) | Sediment microbial communities from Yellowstone Lake, YNP, Wyoming, USA - YL17G07_0 | ecosystem: Environmental > Aquatic > Freshwater > Lake > Sediment | place: USA: Wyoming | collected...
ATACGATCTTCGACAATTGCTTCATTCCATGGGAGCGAGTCTTCCTTTGTGGGGAAACGCTTCATGGCGGGGCATGTGCCCTTCTATTTGCCCTTTTCCATCGCCATAGCTACTCCGGTTGTAAACCAGCCTTGGGGGATTTAATGCTTGGGACAGTGGCATTGGCGGCAGAATTTAATGGCATTGCTAAGGCCCCACACGTGCGGGATAAACTGGCGGAGATCATCCGGGTGTCCGAGCTGGGTTATGCAGCTGGGTTTACAGCTTCCGAATTGGGGAAACCCGAGTTGTATGTGCCTGGGTTAGGGTTTATGCCTTATGGGCCGGGAAGTTACATCCCGCATTCCATTTATGCCAACGTGGGCCGTAATCTTACCGGTGAGGCGGTTTTCCGGGAAGCCGAGATTCTATGTGATGTCGCAGGCGGCATTCCGGCCACCTTCCCCTATGAGGAAGATTTTATGAACCCCGAGACTAAGGATCTTCTCTACAAGTACATCACCCGGAATCCGGATATTCACCCAGAAGATGCCGCCCAGCTATGGCGCTACATTGGCGACTTACTCTGCTCCGCCACCGGAGGAATTCATTTGATTGGATCCTATCACGGGGGTGGCTCACCCATCATGGAGGCTATTGCCATCACTACCCAGTACGACATCGAATCCCGCAAGAAAATGGTGAAGAAGCTTGCGGGAATTCCAGATCGTCCGAAGAAGTCGTGAGCCCTTGCGGGAAACAAGAAGCCTTGAAGATGACTCCATTCGGAGAATTTTTGAATCCAGCAATGTGTTTTAGAATGCCTTTACAATTCTGTCATTCCGGACTTGATAAGCCTGCCCCGTACTTGATACGGGGGAATCCAGTCTTTTCAACATGGATTCCCGTTTTCACGGGAATGACAATTCTCAGATCATTGTTTAGTAATGTCAGAGTCATTTCACTACAGTGAAGGTATAAAACCTATGCAAAAGGTCCTGGTTGTGGGCGCAGGATTTATGGGTTCAGGAATTGCACAGGTATCGGCCCAAGCAGGCTATCAGGTTCATCTCATGGATATCCAGACTGAGATCACGGACAGGGCCCTCAGGGATATTCGCTGGTCTGTGGAGAAGCTGGCGACCAAAGGCCTTCTCAGAGAACCTTCTCAAGAAGTGCTTGCGCGGATTTCACCTGAAAAAGATCTATCGAGTGCATCCGAAGTGGATTGGGTAATCGAAGCAGCTCTGGAGATGGAAGAACTGAAGTGTGGGATCTTTCAAGAGCTGGACCTGATCTCCAGGCCGGAAACTCCACTGGCTACGAATACTTCTTCCATTCCCATCACCCGCCTTGCTGAAAATACAAAGCGACCGGAGAGGGTGCTGGGGTTGCATTTCTTCGGGCCTGTGCCGCTGATGAAGTTGGTAGAAGTAATCAAAGGAGAGAAAACCTCCCCGGAAATCTTCGAGCGGGGAGTGGCCTTTGTTCAATCTTTGGGGAAAACCCCGGTTCGCGTTCAGCGTGACATTCCCTGCTTTGTGATGAACCGGATCTTCTCCGCAGCCTTTCGCGAGGCCGTGGATTTAGTTGATCAGGGAATCGTCAGCCCCGAAGATGTCGATATAGGCATGCGGCTCGGTTATGGTTGGAATGTTGGCCCTTTCGAAATTGCTGATAACGCTGGCCTGGATACCTATGTCAGGATTGCGCAGACCATGAGGGCCCTGGGAGTGGGACATCTCGTACCCAACTCGAACCTGATTGACCGGATGGTGGTCGAAGGGCGTCTTGGTAGAAAGGCCGGAAAGGGTTTTTACAGATACTCTCCCGAAGGAAAACGCCTGCCCTGGGAGAATAAGTAGATTGTGAAGAGGGAGTTGGTGGGATTTAAAAGTAATTTTCTATAAAAATACGAAGGAGGATAAAATGAGGGACATTGTGATTGCCGGATTTTTGAGAACTGCCCAATCCAGGTCCAGACCCAATGACCCGCCTCGGGACTGGTTCCACAAACTAAGAGCTGATGAACTTCTGTCCAAACTCCTTCCCGAGGTAATTAAAAGAACAGGCGTTAAGGCTGAGGAGATCAATGATTTCATCGTGGGATCGTCCATCGGAGTGAGTGAGCAGTGGGCTTATGGTGGTCGCACCCCCATTTGGCTGGCCAATTTGCCGGAGACGATTGCCGCCAAGTTCGTCGACCAGCAGTGTGGCTCATCCATGGCTGCCATTCATATCGGCTTTATGGAAATTGCCATGGGTTTTGCAGATATCGTGATGGTCGGGGGAATGGAACATATGACCCGGGTCCCCATGGACGGAACGCTTACGCAAAAGGGAGCTATCTCCCCGAATGAGCGTCTTTTTACAGAGCCGGCCTACAAGCACTGGGACATGATGACAGCCGTGAATATGGGGCTCACCGCGGAGAAGCTTTTTACGCAGAGGGAATTTACCAAGGAAGATATGGATCGCTGGGGGACTCGCTCCCATCAACTGGCTTCCAAGGCTTACAAAGAAGGGTTTTTCAAAGATGAAATCCTCCCCATCGAAGCCGAGCAGGCAGACGGAAAGATTTTGGTCGTGGATCGAGACCAGGCAGTTCGGGATGACGCTACGCTGGAGGGTATGAAGGACCTCAAGCCAGCCTTTAAACCCGATGGGGTCATCACGTCCGGGAATTCCTCCCCCCTGAACGCCGCAGCGTCCTCGATGATCCTGATGTCCAAAGAGACCGCCAAGAAAAAGGGGATCCAGCCCATGGCAACGATCCGCTCCATAGGATTCGCAGGAGTGGACCCCACCATCATGGGGGTGGGTCCTGTCCCTGCCAGCCGCATGGCCCTGGAGAAGGCAGGCTTGCAGGTTAAGGACATGGATTACTGGGAGATCAATGAGGCCTTCGCTATCGTCGTCCTGAACTGCATCAAGGAACTGGGTATCGATCCAGATCGAGTTAATGTTATGGGAGGGGGAACGGCCATCGGACATGCTTTGGGAGCTACTGGGATTCGTCTGGTGGGCACACTGGCCCGGATTTTGAAAGTCAAGGGTGGACGCTATGGTCTCGCCAACGCCTGCGTCGGAGGTGGACAGGGAGTGGCCACCATCATCGAGAGAGAGTCATAAACCCCGTTAGAAAGGACAGGGCTTTAAAGCCCGCCCTTTATAAGAGGAACAAAAGACTCATTGATGGCATCCCCGCCATAAATAGCACGGGTTTCTAACGGGGTAAAATTCGGCCATCTGAATTCGCTCCATGGCTGATGGCGGATAGCTTTAAAAGACCAACTAAACTGAGGAGAAAAAAGAATGAGAGAAGTCGTCATTGCCGGATATTTAAGAACTGCCCAATCCAGGTCCCGGCCCAATGATCCGCCTCGGGACTGGTTCCACAAACTAAGAGCTGATGAACTTCTGGCCAAACTTCTTCCCGAAGTAATTAAAAGGACAGGGGTTAAGCCCGAGGAGATTGACGATTTTATTGTCGGATCTGCTTATGGCGTAAACGAGCAGTGGAGTTATGGGGGTCGATTCCCGATTTTTTTGGCAAACCTGCCAGAGAAGATTCCGGCAAAATTCGTTGATCAGCAGTGTGGGTCTGGAATGGCCTGTATCCATGTTGGTTTTCTGGAGATTGGGGCCGGTTTTGCAGATATCGTGATGGTCGGTGGAATGGAACATATGACCCGGGTCCCCATGTTCGGACCCTATCTAATTAAGGGAGCCATCTCCCCGAATGAGCGTCTTTCTACGGATCCGGCCTACAAACACTGGGACATGGTGACGAGCACGAATATGGGGCTCACCGCGGAGAAGCTTTTTACGCAGAGTGGATTGACCAAGGAAGATATGGATCGCTGGGGAACTCGCGCCCACCAACTGGCTTCCAGGGCTTATAAAGAGGGGTTTTTCAAAGATGAAATCCTCCCCATCGAAGCCGAGCAGGCAGACGGAAAGATTTTGGTCGTGGATCGAGACCAGGCAGTTCGGGATGATGCTACCTTGGAAGGGATGAAAGAACTCAAGCCAGCCTTTAAATCCGATGGAGTCATCACGGCCGGGAATTCATCCCCTCTGAACGCCGGAGCATCCTCGATGATCCTGATGTCGAAGGAAACTGCTAAGAAAAAGGGGATTCAGCCCATGGCAACCATCCGTTCCATTGGATTCGCCGGAGTGGACCCAACCATCATGGGGGTGGGTCCTGTCCCTGCCAGTCGAATGGCCCTGGAGAAGGCAGGTTTGCAAGTTAAGAAAATTGATTACTGGGAGATCAACGAGGCCTTCGCTATCGTTGCCCTGAACTGCATCAAGGAGCTGGGTATCGATTCAGATCGAGTCAATGTGATGGGAGGGGGCACGGCCATCGGGCATGCTTTGGGAGCTACGGGAGTCCGTCTGGTGGGTACCCTTGCCCGGATTCTGAAAGCCAAGAATGGACGCTATGGTCTGGCCAACGCCTGCGTCGGCGGTGGGCAGGGAGCAGCCACCATTATTGAGAGAGAACCTTAAGGTCTTAGGTATCCGGAATAATGGAAGATTGGAATAATGGAATATTGGACAGAACCAAGAAAAATAACTTTTTTCTAAACCATTTTTCCACTACTCCATCTTTCCAATGTTTTTGGTTCATCGTTTAACGTTCATTGTCATAAGGGCAGGTACGAGCTTCGACAACGATAAACTTTAATTAATAGGGTTTTGATAAATCGATCTCTATCTCAGGCATATTATTTCAATTGATTTTTTTTCCAGATGAAAGTATAAAGGGAGCGATGGGTGGGTAATCTTGACCAATCAAGTCTACGATATGCTTTTATATTTCCCTGCTTTAGTTCCCTAAATCTTAATTTATAGGAGTTCAACCTAATGAAAACAGATTACAGAACGATAAAAGTTGAAATCACACAAGGAGTAGCTATTCTAAGGTTAAACAATCCGCCTGTTAACCAGCTTTCCAAGCCATTTGTAGAAGAGATGAGAGACGCCCTGGTCGCAGCCTATGGAGACAATGAGGTGAAGGTTGTGATCCTCACCGGGACTGAGAAGAACTTCATTGCAGGAGCGGACATCACCGAGATGCAGAAGGTAAAAGACAGAGACTCTATTTTTCCACTGGTGATGGAGAACAACAAATTACTCAATTCCATAGAACAAGGACCCAAGCCTGTGATTGCTGCTCTGAATGGAAATTGCCTTGGGGGAGGTTTGGAAATCGCCATGGCCTCTCACTATCGAATTGCAGCAAAAGGAATACAGGTGGGACAGCCAGAGGTTCAGATCGGTTTAATTCCTGGAGCTGGGGGAACACAAAGGCTTCCCCGACTGGTGGGGCTTCCTGACGCCCTGAAGATGATTGCAACAGGCCAGCCCATATCTTCAGAAGAGGGATTGGGGAAAGGTTGTATTGATGAGGTTGTTCCTCCGGAGTCTCTTCTGGAGAAAGCTTTGGGAGCTGCACAGCTCTTCATATCCGGTGAACTAAATCAACGAGATCGGATGACGCGCCTGAAGAAAGATAAACTTCCAAACTTTGTCACGAAAAAAATGATTATCTCCTTCGCCAGGGGCGAGGCAGAGAAAAAAGGCAAAGGATATATTGCACCTTTTAAGGCCATTGAGGCCATGGAACGAGGTCTCTCTGACGATTTCGAAGCCGACCTGAAGATCGAGGCCGAACTCTTCAGCGACTGCGCTGTGTCGGATGTGGCCAAGAACCTCATTGGGATTTTCCTAAACACCAGGGCAGCGGGGAAGCTCCCAAGAATTAAAGGAGTGGAGCCACAAAAGATTAAGACTGTGGCCATGCTTGGAGGAGGAGCAATGGGATCTGGCATCACAAACCTCCTGCTCAATAATGGGTTCGAGATCATTCTATGGGATATCAATGATGAGGCCATCCAGAAAGGGCTATCCGCTATTCGAAAGACGTTTGCTTACCCCATAAAGATAGGGAAGATGACTCAGGAAGAGCTCGATCGCATGATCCGTGATCGCATAACCACCACGACTTCCATTGATGACATGAAGCGCGCAGACCTGATCATCGAAGCTGTATTGGAGGATATGGGGATTAAGCAGGGAATCTGGAAACGCCTTCAAGAGATCTGTCGGCCGGAGGTCATTCTCGCCACCAATACGTCAGCGCTTCCCATTACAGAAATGGCTTCTGTCTTGAAAGATCCAGGTAGGATGATCGGACTTCACTTCTTTAATCCTGCGGAGCGGATGCCATTGCTGGAGATCATCTGCGGAAAGAAGACATCGGACGGGACATTGGCAACGAGTGTGACCTTTGGGAGGGCGATACGCAAAGTGCCCATCGTGGTGAATGATGGTCCTGGCTTCTATGTGTCGAGACAGCTTGGAGCTCTGATGGGCGAATCTACCTTCATGATAGGTGAGGGAGTGGATGGAGCCCTTATTGAAGAAGCGCTCCTCGATTTTGGAATGCCCATGGGGCCAGCAACTCTCAGCGACCTCACTGGCATCGACATCGGTTATCACGTGGGAAAGAATTTTGAGAAATCCTTTGGAGATCGCTGGAAGATGTCGCCTATTTACGACCTTGTTTACCAAACCGGATGCTATGGTCGTAAGACTGGAGCGGGTTGGCTCGATTACAGTAGCGAGAAACCTGTCCCGAATCCAAAGGTTCAGGAGGTGATCAAAAAATATTTAAAGGAGAAAGGGATTAAATCCAAGAAGTCTTCACACAAGGAGATCGTAGATCGGATGCTTGCACGGGCCATCAACGAAGCTGTTTACATGATCGAGGAGGGAATTTGCGACAGGCCTCAAGATATGGACCTGGCCATTATTTACGGATTAGGATTTCCTCCATACCGCGGCGGCATTCTCCGTTATGCAGACGCCTGGGGGATACGCAATGTCTATGAGCATCTTTTGAAACTGGAGCAGGAGCAGGGATCCCGATTCAAACCTGCCTCCCTGCTCAAGGAAATGGCTGAATCCGGACGTACCTTTTATGGGAGCTGATGGAAGATTTGGTACAAGCACATATTTGTAGGGCAACCCTTAAGGGTTGCTTAATGGCTGCCGGCAGCCAGGTGCAAGGCTAAAGCCTTGCCCTACGCGTCAATTTTTTTGTATTATTAATCGGTCCATAATTGTATAGACACTGGAGATCTTCCCGTTCGTGCTGAGCTTGTCGAAGCATGAACGGTTTAATCACGTACCCTTCGACAGGCTCAGGGTGAACGGTTCTTGCTTAACTGAACAGCATTAGGGTTAGATGAGATTTCCCGAAGAATATGTCTTCTCAATTATGGACTCCTTAGTAATAGTAGACATCAAAAAAGAAAGGAGGGTTTCAAAATGGAAAGGTGGAACAAGGGAATTTTCATATTCACAATGGTTTTCTTATTCGCGGTGTCGTTTTTTGCAGTTGCTTTTGCGCAGGAGATTAAGATCGGCGTGATCGGCCCGATGCAATTTGTGCAGGGCATAGGCCACTGGAACGGGGCGACCATGGCCGCCGAGGAGCTGAATGCCAAAGGGGGTATTCAGGTTGGCGCAAAAAAGATGAAAATCCAGCTTATTCAGGCAGATTCCAACGAATTTCTCAACGTCACGGACGCCACCAATGCCATGGAGCGGCTCATCACGAAGGATAAGGTGCATTTCGTCGTTGGCGGATTCCGGACCGAGGCCGTTCTGCCCATGCAGGATATTGCCATGGAGAACAAGAAGATCTTTATCGGCGTTGGGGCTGCCCATGATGAGCTCTGTCTGCGAGTGGCCAAGAACTACAACACCTATAAATATTGGTTCCGAGGCTCCCCTTTCAATTCCTCATTCCTTGGCAGAACGAGTTTCATTCATTTGGGTACTGTTGGGGCTATATTGAAACAATCTTTGAACATACCTAAAGTAAAAGTCGCTATCGTCGCGGAAAAGGCCGTCTGGACTGAACCCATGATCAAAGCGGCTGAGGGCGCCATCCCCAACATGGGTATGGAAGTAGTAGGCGTTTGGAGACCCTCTCCGGTGGCCACGGATGTCACCGCCGAGCTGTCTGCCATCCAACGTTCAGAGGCTCATATCATCTTTACGATCTTTTCCTCTTCGGTGGGAATTCCATTTGCCAGACAGGCAGGGGAACTCAAGATCCCGGCTGTACAGGTGGGCATCAATGTAGAAGCCCAGAAGGATGGCTTCTGGCAGGCCACACAGAAGATGGGCAATTATGTGACGACCATGAATACCTATGCCCGCGGGGTTGAGTACAATGAACTCACAAAGCCATTTGTTGACACCTATGTGAAAAGATTTGGTGAGACGCCGACCTATACCGCAGATACTTACACCGCTATTGTCCACACGCTTGCGCCGACCATTGAGCAGGCCGGGACCCTCGATTCAGACAAGCTGGTATCTATACTGGAGAACCGTGTGTATAAGGTCGCTTCCGGCACAGTCTCATATCTGAAGGATGCCGAAGGACGCCCCCTCCATGAACTCAAATGGGGCCCAGGGGCTCTCACGAGCTTGGGTGTTCAATGGCAGGATGGTGATCTAAAGGCTTTCTGGCCCAACAAGTGGAAGGCGACCCCAGAGGCACCTGAAATCACTTATACGGGGATGGTCCCCTACAAGATACCGCCCTGGATGATTGAGAAGTATAAGAAATAAGGATTGCGGAAATTGATTTATAAAATCCCTCCTAACCTCCCTTTTCCAAAGGGAGGAATAATCCCCCTCTTTGCCAAAGAGGGGGAGGGGAGATTTTCACAATTATGTATGTACCGATTATGAGGCCCTTAATAAACTGGCCTCTTTGCCTTAACCTTAACCAATGGCTTTTATTTTCTATGTAGTGAGGTCATATGGGTCTCGTTCTGAACATCATCATAAGCGGTCTCATTAGCGGGAGTGTATTCGCCCTTCTCGCCATTGGGTTTTCCCTTATTTTCGGTGTAGCCCGCATCGTAAACATCGCCCACACCGCCTTCTACATGGTGGCTGCTTACTGTATCTATTTCGTCACCCACAAGATGGGCTTCCATCCCATTTGGGGCATGGCCGCAGCCATCGTTCTGGTCACCTTGTTGGGCATGATCTCCTACAAGATCTTCATAAACCCTATCCGGGAGCATGAGGGTGCTGTGCTGATAGCGACCATCGCCCTGGCTATGGCCCTCCAGGAGATCATGATCCTCAAATTCACGGGCACCTATTTGAGTGTGCCCTCTTTGGTCAAGGGGTATCTTGTGATCCTGGGTGTAAAGGTCTTTTATCAACAGCTCCTGACATTCTGTGCGGCCTTGCTCGTTATGGCAGCGCTGTGGGTCCTACTGATGAGGACCAAACTGGGCTTGGCCATCCGATCCGTTGCCCAAGACAAGGAAGTGGCCAACCTGATGGGGATCAACGAGGCCCGGGTAGCTATGATGACCATGGGCATCTCCGTTGGGTTAGCCGGTTTCACAGGCGCCATCGTCGTACCCCTCACCATACTTGAACCGCACATGTGGATGCCCCCGCTGATCATGATGATGGCAGTCGTCGTACTGGGTGGACTTGGCAGTCTCAAGGGGAGTTTCATGGGGGCATACATTCTTGGTTTTGCAGAAGCATTGGTGGTCTTTCTTGCTCCCATGGGCGCCTTTCTGAAAGGTTCAGTGGCCCTCTCCATCATGATCCTGGTATTGCTCATCAGGCCGGAAGGCCTCTTTGGTGTGTCCTTCGAGGAAGAAAGGTAGCTTGCAGCGGGGCCTTCTAAGAGATTTCTGAAAAGTCCAGAAATCTCTGATTACACCGATTATGGACGATTACACGGATTAGAAACGTATTGAAAAATGAAGCTAAATCTGCGTAATCTTCTATGGAAATCTGCGTAATCAATAGAGCGAAAAGGGTGTTTCAGAGCTCTCTTCTAACGGGGTAGACATGGACCTCATTCTATTTTACCTGAGAAAGCTGTTTACCGTACTTAAAAACGAAGTGTTTGTTCTCCCATCCCGGGTCGTTGCCCTGCTCTTTTTTCTCTTTCTGCTCGTCTTGCCTCTGTTTACCGAAGATCCCTACCTCCTGCGCATTTTCACTCTCACCAGTATCTTTGCCATATTTGCTGCGAGCTGGGATCTGCTTTCCGGGTTTACCGGCCAAATGAATTTCGGACATGCCCTCTTCTTTGGAGTGGGGGCTTACGGCGCAGCTCTGCTCAATAAATATGCGGGTATCCCTCCATGGGGCACCATCCCCCTTGGTGCGTTAGGTGCAGTTCTGGCAGGCCTTATCATAGGGATACCATGCCTCAGACTCAGGGGTACGTATCTGGCCCTGACCACCCTTGCCTTCCCCATCATCCTGATGGGCATCGTTTTTGCCTTTCCAGACCTCACTGGTGGAGAACTGGGGATTTCTGGGATCGCTCGGCTGGCCCAGTCTCGCGTCGCTAATTACTACATCGCAGTCGTGGTGATGCTCGGTCTGTGCACCATCATGTGGAAGATAACCGACTCCAATACCGGCATTATTTTCCATGCCATCAGGGAGGATGAACTGGCCGTCAGGGCCGCCGGCATCAACACGACACGCTATAAACTTTTGGCCTTTTGCCTCAGCGGTTTTTTTGCCGGGATATCCGGGGGACTCTATGCCCACTTCATGAGGATTGCAGGCCCTTCAACACTTGAAGTCTCCATGTCCTTCCAGGTGGTCATCTGGGCCATCTTCGGTGGGATTGTTACCATCTATGGCCCGGTTGGGGCGGTATTCATCCTTTTCCCCTTGCTGGAGTTTCTGCGCTTCTGGCAAGAGTATCGAACATTGATGTTCGCATGTGTGGTACTATTGATTCTTCTCTATATGCCCGATGGGCTTTTTCGTTGGCTGCGGGACAAGATAGAAAAGGAGTGCCCCCGGTGCAAAATCAGAAATATCGCCACGCGTGATACATGCCGCGTGTGTACGGCGCCATTAGATTAGGAATATTGGAAGGATTCTCGATGCTGGATTCTGGAGAATCGATCAAGACATTACTTGCGGTCGGATGTCTGTCATCATTTATGAACAGTCTCACAATAATGACGACATTGATTTGTAAAATCCCCCCCCACCTCCCTTTTCCAAAGGGAGGGATTACCCCTCTTTGGCAAAGAGGGGCGAGGGGAGATTTTCCGATGTCTGTGTCAATTCAATTTTGAGACCCTTAATATCTGGCATCAAGAATCTGCCTCTCGAAGAGGAACAAAAAAAATGTGAGGATGAGAAAATGAACGCAAAGGAAGCCTACGCTGCAAAACCCTGGTTGAAGCACTATCCCGAGGGTGTCACTGACACCGTGGACATACCCGCCATATCCGTCCCTGACCTCTTTGACCAGGTCGCGGGAAAATTCGCCAACAAGACCGCATTGATCTTCTACGGGAAAAAGATCAGCTATGCAAAGCTGAAAGAGCTGATCGACCGTTTTGCTGCGGCACTGGCCGATTTAGGAGTAAAGAAGGGTGACACCGTCGCCCTCTATCTCCTGAATTGCCCACAGTACGTCATCTCCTACTTCGCGGCCTTGAAAATCGGTGCGAAAGTCACACCCATCAGCCCCGTTTACACCAGCCATGAAATAAAACATCAGATTCAGGACAGCGATGCGACGACCGTGATCTGTCAGGACATCCTTTATGATAATGTGGAGAAGACCGGCATTGCCATGAAGAATGTCATCCTCACCAGCATTGCTGATTACTTGCCCACACTCAAAAGGCTTTTAGGGAAGGGGGCCCTGGGAAAGGTCTATTCGGAAATGAAGGTTCCTACCCCTACGCACAGAGAACAGGCCGGTCTCCTTCAATTTCAGGACCTCATAAAGAAGTACCCTCCCAAACCTCCCCAGGTAACTATCGACCCGGTGAGGGACATTGCAGCCCTTCCCTACACGGGGGGCACCACAGGGCTTCCCAAGGCAGCTATCCTCACCCACGCCAATATGGTGGCCTTACAGGCGCAGGCAAAAACATTCTGGCCTTTCTTTGAAGAAGGCAACGAATTGGTCATGGCCTTTTTGCCCTTTTTCCACATCTATGGTCAGGTCGTCGTGATGCTCGCAAGTCTTGCACAGGGCTTCACAATGGTCCTCTTCACCACACCTGATATCGATGAGATCCTATCAGCCATGGAAAGATACCAGGCATCCGGATTCTATGGTGTGCCCACCATGTTTGAATACCTCAAGGAATATGAAAAGACAGACAGGGTCAATTGGAAGCGGCTCAAGCTGATCGCCTGTGGTGCGGATACCCTTCATGAATCGACCATTGAAGCATGGGAGAAAAGAACCGGGTCACGGATCTTCGAAGGGTATGGGATGACCGAGACCACTGCCATGAGCCACGGTAGCCCTTATCAAAGGCCCAAAAGGGGTTCTTTCGGAGTGCCCCTACCCGGCATGAAGGCCGCCATTATCGAATACGAAGGCACGGGTTTCTTGCCGCCCGGTGAGGTTGGGGAATTGATTCTGAACGGGCCGAACATCATGCAAGGCTATTGGAAAAGGGTGGAGGAAACCCGGGAGGCATTGATCGACATTGACGGAGAGAAGTGGCTCAGAACCGGAGATCTTGTCAACATGGATGAGGAAGGTTATTTCCACTTCTTTGACCGCAAACGGGATCTCATTAAGTACAAAGGATATTCGGTCTTCGCCAGACATGTCGAAGAGGTCCTTTACCAGCATCCTCAAATCAAGGCTGCTGGTGTCGTGGGAGTGCCCGACCCAAAAGTGGGTAGTCTGATCAAGGCCTATGTGGTCCTGGAAAGCGAAGCCCGGGGTAAAATTTCTGAAGAGGAGATTATTAACTTCTGTAAAGAGAATCTCGCCCACTACAAAGTTCCCAAGATTATCGAATTCAGGGGCGAGCTCCCGAAGACGGACGTAGGAAAAGTTTCGCGCAGGGAGTTGAGAGAAGAGGGGGAAGAGAGATGATATGACCCAATCCTTCCTTGAAATCAAAGGACTCACCAAAAACTTCGGCGGTCTTCGGGCTGTCAACGACATTGGCTTTTCCATGGAAAGGGATCAGATCCTGGGTCTGATCGGTCCGAACGGCGCTGGCAAGACCACCTTGCTGCGGCTGATCACCGGCATTCTGAAGCCGGATGCCGGAAACGTCCGTTTCATGGGAAAGGAAATTGTAGGCCGCAAGACCTGGGACATCGTCAATATGGGCATCGCCTGTACCTTTCAGAACATGAGACCCTTCCGACGCCTCCCTATCATCGCCAACGTCATGGTCTCCTGCCTTTCCCCACGTGCCATGAAGAGGGGAGAATGGGTCAAGCGGTTGGAGGCAAAGGCCATGGATGCCCTGGAATTCGCAGGCATTTCAGACATGGCGCGGGAAAAGGCCTCTACGCTTTCACAGGGTGACCTTAAAAGGCTGGAAGTGGCGCGGGCCGTGGCCACGGAGCCGGAACTGCTCCTCCTGGATGAGCCTTTCGGTGGGTTAAGTCCTGCTGAGACTGATCTCATGGCCAAATCCATCAAGCGCCTGCACAAGGGTGGCCGTTTCGGTCGATTGCACAGCGAAGGACCGGCCATGATCATCGTCGAACATAAGCTTCAATGGTTGATGAAGATTGTGGATCGTATCGTGGTCTTGAATTTCGGGACCATGATTGCCGATGGAACGCCCGATGAAATCGTCAAAGACCCTCACGTTATTGAGGCCTACCTCGGCGGAGGAGGTATCTAGGCGTGCTGCTTGAAGTCGCCAATTTATCGGTGTGGTATGACAAGGCCATGCTCATTAACAATTTGAGCATGGGTGTAGATACAGGTGAACTGGTCAGCCTCGTGGGTCCCAATGGGGCTGGCAAATCGACCCTGCTAAGAGCCATCACCGGATTGGTAGCCTGGGAGAGGGAGATTACGCGGAGGTCAACCCATGGTGAAATTATTCTTAAGGGTGCGGTAACCTTTGATGGAGAGCGAATCGATCAGGTGCCTGCCCATGAAATCGTTAAGCGAGGTCTGATCCTTTGTCCAGAAAGGCGAAGGCCGTTCCGGGAGATGACGGTGATCGATAATCTCATGGCCGGGTCTTACCTGTTGAAGGACAAGGACGAAATTCGGGATAACTTGCGTAAGGTATATCAACTATTTCCCGTGCTACAGAATCGATCAAACCAGATCTCCGGGACGCTCTCCGGCGGGGAGCAGCAAATGCTCGCCATTGGCAGGGCATTGATGTCTAAACCCAAACTGTTGTGCATTGATGAGCCCTCGACGGGCCTTGCCCCCATTTTGCGAGCAGAGGTATTTCAGAAGATCGGAGAGATCCGCAAGTTAGGTATCACCGTCTTGCTCGTTGAACAGGACGTGAGCACGGTCTTCAAAATGACCTCCCGCAACTATGTCCTCTCCTCTGGAAAAATTATCGCTGAAGGAACCGGCGAGCAATTGCTTCAAGACGAGGTTCTCCGTAGAACGTACCTGGGCCTCTAACGGGTCTGCCTCTGGCAGAGCTATGGGGGCACCTGAATATCTTCCGATGCCTTCTCATTGACACACAATCGCTTCTACGTGGAAGCATAGCCACAGCATTTGTTCGCAAGGGAATACGCCATCTTTTAGCCGGGATGTTGCCCCACAGGAGCGTTGATTAAGAACTATTGGTTCTGCGCGTGGGGCTCCATGAATGAGCGAATTTGGATGGCAGAAGTTTAAGGTTCTCAGACTCTCAACTCTGAATTTTACTTTATGTGGTGAGCGTACCACCATCCACATAAATGGAATGACCGGTGATAAAATTGGCGGCATCCGAGGCCAGGAAAAGGACAGACCCAACAATTTCTTCAGGTTCGGCCAGGCGGCCCATGGGAATCGCCAAAGCAACGTGTTTGGCCACCTCCGGATTGGACCAGATGGGTTTGCTGAATTCAGTTCGGGTCAAGGTCGGGCCCACAGCGTTAACCCGGATTCCATACGGTGCCCATTCTCGAGCCATGCAGCGAGTAAGCATCTTCAAAGCTGCTTTGCTACAGCCGTAAGCGGCCATGCCCAGTTCGGTCTTCTCCACTCCCACCGTAGTAATATTAATAATCCAGCCGCTTTTCTGCTCTATCATTTTGCGGGCCACAGCGCGGCTCAACAGCCAAGCTGCTTTGACATTCGTGTTGAAAACTTTGTCCCACCCATCTTCACGCAAATCAAGGAGGCCGCGCAAGAAACTCCGAGCAGCGTTGTTCACCAGGATGTCTATGCGCCCGAACTCCTTAAGAGTCATCTGAACCAGATTTTCCAGCTGTTCATTGACGGTCAGGTCTGTGACTACAGCCAGGGCTTTCCCGCCCAGTTCACGGATTTCTTCGGCCACAGCTTCGATTTCCTTCTGGGTCCGACTGGCCACAGTCACAGAAGCACCAGCTCCCGCGAGCCCCAAGGAAATAGCCCGGCCAATTCCTCTTCCACCTCCTGTAACGATGGCGACTTTGCCACTCAAGTCAAACTTAACGTCCGCCATTATGATCTCCTCCTTATTGTTGAATTAAAAATAGACAAGGGAAAAAGTCCGAAAGGTTAAAAGGCCAAAAAGCTATTCATTGAAGAGTTTCTTTCCCCTTTTCTTAACCCGTAAGAAATGATAAGAACTCGCTATCGGTCGGGTTGAATATAATGAAAAACGGAGTTGAATGTCAAGAAGAAGAAACCACAAAATATGGATACTTTCTTATGCTGTCCAGTGGGCAGCCTGACAAAAAGTGGGATAAGGGCAACCGAAGAGAAGACCTCCGCCCTCACGAATGGGGTGCACATATATTTTGGTAAATTTGTTGTCTTGTTTAAGCCTACTAAATCGACAAAAAGGTCCTTCTGAAATATAACGACAAGCGTGCAGTTCCAAACCACAAAAACTCCTGCCCATTGGTAGTTACCCTCCGAGTCTCCCGATACCCTGACAGAATATGGGGAGAACGCATCAAAAAATGGAGATTTGAGCGAAGGCAATTTCAGGTGGACCTGGCTAAGGGGATCGGGGTGTTGAGATGACATAGTTAATTGGGAGAGAGGGAAGACCAAACCAATGAAACAAAACTTAGAGAGATTAGAGAAAATCTTAGTTGATTTACCACCCTCTTAATTTAAATTAGAAACTTACCTTGGCAGACATTGTTAGGTTAAATTCTGATCTGCACCTCTGTTAGGATGAATATATGGATATCATATCGTAACTTTTTCGAGGTATCAAAAAGAGCGGATTTATAGCAGATATACACTATTTCTTCTTTTGGAGTAATAAGGTCGGGCTTTTATGACCCCACTCTTGCTCTTTGACAATAGAATATTGATTCTTTTTTAACTCTTTCACTTTTTGGGCTAAACCTCCAGATATTTTTCTCTTATCTCCGGATTGGCTTCAAGCTCTTCTGTGGTTCCTGAAAAACCAATTCGGGCCTTACTCATGACAAAGACACGTTTTGCCAGGGACATGGCCATCTTGAAGTTATGTTCAACCAGCAAAATAGAAGTGCCCGCCCTGCGTATTTCCTCAAGAACATCCTTGACTTCCTTTACCATAATCGGAGATAAGCCTTCCGTGGGCTCGTCAACCATCAGCAGGTCGGGATTTCCCATCAATGTGCGCCCGATGGTGAGCATCTGCTGTTCACCCCCTGAAAGCAATCCCCCCTTCTGATGGATCCTGTCTTTCATAAGTGGAAAATGCTTAAAAATCCTTTCCACAGTCCAAGCGTTCGGGTTGGATGTATCGATTTCCCCTCCTTTTACACCCATCAAAAGGTTATCCAGCACGGTGAGATTAGGGAAGATGCGTCTATCCTCAGGAACATAGCCGAGGCCCGCCCGCGCCACTTTATGGGGGCGCTGCCCTGTTATGTCTTGT